>SWCE01004062.1_pt2 | contig 70369 bp, 69 predicted proteins | sample 4690061 | NCBI WGS metagenome assembly SWCE01 (sample SAMN10267279, study PRJNA491770) | bioreactor metagenome | isolation source: DHS bioreactor inoculated with subseafloor sediment | place: Japan: off Shimokita Peninsula | collected 2012-10
TATGCACTTGAAACTCAATCCGTTATTAAAACCTATCAAAGCGAATCAGGTACCATTCAGGCAGTGGATGATGTATCTTTGCGGGTGGCAGCCGGTGAATTTGTGGCTTTGGTAGGGCCAAGTGGCTCCGGGAAAACCACCATGCTTTCCATTCTGGCAGCCTTATTACAACCCACCTCCGGGAAAGTATTGCTGGATGGTGAAGACCTGGCTGGAAAGAATGATATCGAGCGGGTTACCATGCGCCGCGAAAAAATTGGCTTTACATTCCAATCTAACAATTTGGTGCCTTACCTCACAGCAGTAGAAAATGTGGAACTGATGTTGCGTCTGAACAATAAGCTGGACAAGACCGGAAAACTACGCGCAAGAGAATTGCTGGCAAGATTAGGTCTGGCAGATCGTTTACACAACCTGCCGGGGCAGATGTCGGGTGGACAGCAACAGCGGGTGGCCATCGCCCGGGCATTGATTCATAATCCCAGCCTGGTATTGGCAGATGAACCCACAGCCAGCCTGGATACCGAACGTGCTTATCAGGTCGTGGAGACATTCGCAGGATTGATCCACGAACAAAACCGCGCTGGTATCATGGTCACCCATGATTTGCGCATGGTTGAATTCACCGACCGTGTTCTATTAATGCAGGATGGCAAGCTGGTACGCATTTATACAGGACATGATGAGATAATAGAATTGATCAATGGTGTTCAGCATTAATTAAAATGAACTCTGATTATTTAAATGCTCGCCTTTTATGGTGAGCATTTTTTTATTTTTCGTAGGATAATTATCTCAACCTAAAAAGATGAGATAATGGCAATCACATTCCTTAATACTGCAACCATGTTTCCAAAGCTCTTGAATTGGAAAGTGGGTAATTTGGTAATTCTGGTAGATACTGATCAGGGTCCAGTTCTGGTGGATATGGGCTTAGGATTGCATGATCATGAATCACCAAACCAGCGCTTGCGATTGTTTCGCAAAATTTTTGGGATCCCATATGCGCCGAATGAAACAGCCATCCATCAACTGGAAGTTATGGGTATTTCTGCCACAAGTGTTCAGCATATTATTTTGACCCACCTTCACTTTGATCATGCTGGCGGATTACCGGACTTTCCATGGGCACAGATACATTTACATCAGAAAGAATATGCAGCGATGTTGAAACCAAAGTCCTTGATGGAATGGGCTGCTTATGATAAAGCTGATTTTTCACACGAACCTAAATGGGTAATCTATGAGGGTTGCACAGAGAAATGGTTTGGGTTTGATGCCATCCCTCTACCCTTCATTCCACGCATCTTTCTGATCCCTCTTTTCGGTCATACATCGGGGCATTGCGGAGTTGTTATTGAGGATGGTGACAGGTGGCTATTTCAAGCTGGAGACGCAATGCCAACGAATGCAGAATTTGATGTCACACCCATGTGGCTCAATCGTATGGTATTGGGCAATCATGTTCAACGAATAAGAGACTTATCACTAGCTCACCCGGCAGTTAAAATTGTCGCTGGCCATACTTACCAAAGGATGAAATAATATTTTTCGTGATATTGTTTTAATCATCGTAAACAATCTTTTCCAAGACTTCATCTTCGGAGACAATCTTTGGTGAATGATATTCCGTTATAAGGAAGCTCAGATCAAAAATGAGTATAAATCAACACAATTTATATGATTTTGACATCCACATTGCTGAAATTTATGATTCACAGAAGAATGATACACAGGATATCGAGCTCTTATGATCTTTACTTCATGGGAAAACCAGGCTTAATATTCTGGAACCATTTTGTGGAACAGGTCGCTTATTAATTCTGCTTGCGTTCGATGGCCATTCAATTTTGGGAGTAGATCAATCACAAAAAATGTTGCAATTAGCGCTTTAAAAGATCAAAGAATTGCCTGCCGACGTACAAAAAAGAATTCAACTACAATGTGCTGATGTGACTGTGGAGACTTGGCCAACAGAATTTAATCTGGTGGTTCTTGGTTTCAATTGTTTTTATGAATTGGCAACTGCAGAAGAACAGGAATTTTGTATCTACCAGGCATCCAGAGCCTGTAAAACTGGAGGGTACATTTATGTGGACAATGACCACATGGAAGGAGATCTGGATGCAGCCTGGCAGGATATGAATCACAAGTACGTCGTTGTCCGGAATATGTAAGGATGGATTCCATGTAAAAAACACTAGTGAGACCGTCTGGTTTGATGTTAAGCAAATGCTTGCCCGGTTTGACCGGCGTTATCAAACCACCTCACCAGAAGGAGTTATCACTGAATACCAATTTACACAACAAAAACATCCGGTCAGTCAAGTTGAAGTTCAAATCTGGTTAGAAAAACATGGGTTCGAGATTCTGTCAGTGTATGGTGACCATTCAGGAAACGCTTGTCAGGAGAATTCACTAAAAGCCATTTTCTGGGCTCAAAAACGATAAAATCCAAAAACGAATCATTATACTGAAATTTTCACGCACAACCCGGTCGGATACAATGAATGCAAATATCTGGAGGTCACAGGATGGAACGAAAACCTAATCAATCGTTATTCGGTTGTCTCGTCTGGGTTGTTGCATTCTTGTTAGTGAGTGGGTGTTTCGTTCCGGCAAGTTTGTTTTTCTCAGGCATGAGTACCTTTTTTTCTGAAGACTTAATCGCCCCTACCCTGGGTCCCTTTTTATGCCCGGAAAATACAGTTGCTGAGATCACATCATTTGAATCAACCATCATTGAAGATGGTTATGTTCGTCCAGCGACTAGTTATGAGATGCACTGCAAAAGTCCAGATGATACCATTATCAAAAATCTGGGTGGAAGCTACGCCCTGATCTGGAGTGGAATATTTGTTGTGGTGAGTTTCGTCCTGGCAGCAATTTTATCGATTGTTCTTACGATTATTTTTCTAAGAATACTCAGGAAGAGAGACAATCACAATAACCAGACACCTCCGCTCGTCAAAATTCAATGATAGATCCACGCAATCTCTAATTAATCAACCAAAAAGAGCATATTTATATTATCTACTCATTTCTTTTAGTAAAATGATACTATCAGGTGAGATGACCTGATTTGCACCTGCTTCAAACTGCTTATCCATTCCAATTATAAAAAAAACGAATAGAAGGTGAAATGATGAAAATTGTTGAAAATGATGCCGAAAAGATTGAATGGTCAATTGATGTGCCTATTTTTAAGAATTTTATCATCCTGAAACAATTAGGCATTGCCATAGGAATTCCTTTTGGTTTGCTCTTAATCTTCTTTATTATTGTCAGCAAGCCGGAAAATCGAATTTATTCGTTATATGCAATTGGTCTGATTCTTGTGCTATTCATTCTGACCTATTTATTCATCATGCTTACATATAAGGGAAAATACGCAGTCAGTTATGTGCTTGATGACCAGGGGATCAAAAGCTATTACCAGCCCGAAATGAGAAAGAAGAATAGGATCGTGAATGGATTAACCGTTGGTTTGGGCTTATTGGCCGGCAAACCCTCCGTCGCCGGCGCAGGAATGCTGGCCGATTCGAAGCAAGTTGTTGGTTTAAAATGGAATAGAATCCAGAGAGTCAAATACAATCCCCAACAATACACAATTTTGTTGAGGGGAAATCCCGCAGAAAGTGTGGGGGTCTTCTGTACCCCGGAAAATTATCCGCTTGTGGAAACGTTTATTAAAAGTAAATCTTTCAAATAAATGTACGCGCTTCAAGACCTGCTCGAAAATGCCTGCCCATCCATTCGATATCGAATCCGATCCGAAATTTTAGGCGAATCGATCAAAACACCTGAGATGAAAGATCTCCAGGCAGAGATATTGGCTGATCATTGGGTGCAAAAGATCTTCAGCTGGCAGCAATCTGATGGCTGGATCGGCAGTGATTTCCATGGGGAGAACAGCATGGAAACGGGCATCCGGGTGTTGTGTGAAAAAGGTGTTGAAAAATCTCATCCGGTATTCTCAAAAGCACTCGCGATTCTCCACCATGATGATGAAAGATTAGTGCGGGGAATCGGAAAAGCAGGCAAAATTCTCGATGATCGTAATCTGGGTGGGACGCGAATGATCCGTGCCACAGTGCTTGCTCATACTGGCGTGGAGGATATCCCCTTCGTGCAGGAACAGATTCAAAATGCCCTGGCTGGTTTTCAAACACTTGTACTTATCCATTCATTGACTGACATCTCCACAACTTACAAAGGAAAGTTGGTTTACAAACCAGAAATCGTCTGGCCATCCATCTATCATCTGAGATTGTTGGCATATTCGCATTCCTGGAGAACGAAAGATAATTACAAAATGCTTGTAGATGGTATTCAGAGATTGGTACAACTTTCTCCGTTGCCAGCCATTTTGGTTCGAAACAAATCCCAATTGATTGCTCCAGCATCTTTCTGCATGTTGGATTTCAATCCAGACATCCACGACCTAGATGATGCTGGCTGGATGATGTGGTTTCATCGAATGGAGTTACTGGCACGGCTTGGGGTTACCGATCATGTCCCGGAACTCCGGGAACAGATTGACAGATTAAAATTATTGCTAACAGAAAATCAAGGAAGATGCGAATTAAATATTAACCATTATTACTTCAGAAAATGGACTTCATATAGTGGCTTAATGTTAGAAAAAGACTGGAAGAGCCCCAACCGCAGAGTTTATGATCTGACTTTTCGATGTCTGCTTATATTTCATAACCACCTGAAAAACTTTGGTTTTTCCTAACGATCCATCAAATTAACCACCAAAAAACTACCCAAAAGATCAGTTTTAAATCCAACAATTAGAAGATGCCAGTCCTTCATCCAGTGATTATATTTATTTTTATATGCTGGTTTTTGTTATCTATGCTCACCAAAAAATTTATTAATTAGGAGAAAAGATTTACATCATGAAGGATCACACGGTTCAGGCAAGAAAATACAGAAAACTTGAAATAATCAGTTATTCTATTGCAATCTTCATCCAGATTTTGACCTGGTTTGTTTTATATCCACTCGCTGGATATAATAATTTCACTCTCAACATAGCACTGGGTACAATGTTTGGGTTTGGGATCATTCTAATGATCGTATTTAAATTAGGCTGGAAACGTATAGGGTTGGGTGTCCAGGAATTTAAAATAGCTTTTATAGGGTTTTTGGTAGCCAGCCTGATCATTTTTTTACTCCTACTTCTGGCGCGAAACTTCGGTGGAGAGCAGACACTATTTCGAACCAACTACCGAATGGATGCTTTTCTCAGTAACTGGCTTTTGACCGCTTTCGGGGAAGAACTTTTTTTTGCAGGGGTTTTATTCACATTGGTTTCATGCGAATTTGATCAGAAAAAACGCTGGCAGGCAGTGATGATCGTGGCTGGCTTATTTGCATTCTGGCATCTCCCTGGATATCTGGCTATCGGATTCAAGATGGGGAATCTAAATTTTGGCATCTTTTTGGATTTATTGTTGCGTTTTATTTCATGGCTGTTCTTCGGTTTTATGTATTTATTCAGTGGCAATCTGTGGCTGGTTGTATTTGCCCATGCCTCAACTGATTATGCCATTCTGCCTGCTGTCGTAAATCAACCAATATTTGGAGTAATTTTCATGGGTTTACTGCTTGGTTATGCATGGATCATCAAGAGTCCAATCAGAAACCAATAACACCCACAAAAGGCAACTCCAATCTACCTCTACGGTTAATCAGAAGCTAATACGTGGTATTATGCAAGTGAATTATCATTTGTAATAAACAATGATTTCTAGATTTCTCAGGAAATTAATGCAATGAAAAAAGAATCCCGAATAATTATTTTTCTGCTTTTATTGTTCACATTATGCATTATTGTTATTTTAATAAAAGCCCAAACCAATTCTATCCGGCGAATCTTTGATGATTTCATCTATGATAATCAAAACCATTATTTGTCCTGTGAAAAATTACCAAACAAGGCTGAGGTTGCCAAAATTATCGCAGAGCATCAAGATGTAATCAGAGATATTGAGGCGGTAAATCCGGGATTGGTTGGGGTTGAAATTGACACGACCGTTTGCCAGGGAAAAGCTGATATCATATTCTGGTATGCATCCCATGATAATCGACTAGCAATTCAAGAAATCATTGCCGATGAGACCTTTTTTGGTATACCATATCGTCTCCAAAACCGTTGATGAAACTTCCATAGGAAAAAAAGAAAAAACGAATCGAATTTAATTCTTTCTGGTTGCTCCCATGATGATACCCAGCACAAAGGACCAGAGTGCTGCCAGACCAATCTGCAAGTCCGCTGGCATTAGAAAAGTGATGGTGTGTGCTGGAATCCAGAACCAGATCAGCGTTTTCCAGGCGTTGGTAATGCCCTGGAATCCTTTATGACCCAAAATAAGATTATCCTCCAGACGATGAAAGGCCATCATCTGAGGACCAAATAAAACATTGGTGAAAACGGAGACTGCAAACGCCCATCCTAACCCCGATCCCAGAAATGCTGGTAGAAGTCGATGATCGAGTAACGCCTGTGTAAAGCCTTTCATTCCAGCAAAACCATATTTAATCACAATTCCAAGGATTGCCCAGGCAAAGACTTTCGCCAATAATTTCAACCAGGTGCATGGAAGAGCAATTTTCTTCTTCTGAATACTGAAGGAGATAATTTCTCCCAGTGTGCCCAGAACCGCAAATTGGATTGCTGCTGAAAGCATAGGATTCTGGGTGACCCAATCCAGGTAAGTATGCATTTTTTATCCTTACAGAAAATGATTGGCTTATCTTATCAATCGCCAGAGGGGATGTCAAGAAATTGACTGATCATAAAGGTTGACCTATGGATTTTGATAGAAAAACGGGTTGAAATGAAACCTATTAAAATCCTTTAGATGGGCTAAGTGGTAAAATTGAATTGCAATGGCAATGAGGAAGGAAGGGAATTATGATCCCAAATCAATGGTATGTGATTCTTGAATCACGTGAGGTAAAAAAAGGTAAGCCAGTTGGCTTCACGCGCATGGGTGAGAAAATGGTAGCCTGGCGGCAAGATGATGGAAGTGTTGTTGTTCAGAGCGATGTCTGCCCCCATCGCGGTGCAGCGCTACATCAGGGAAAAATAACCCACGATCGTATCATGTGCCCATTCCATGGGTTTGAGTTCGATCCTTCCGGCGAATGCCAATATATCCCTGCCAACGGAAAAAACGCGACACCCCCAAAAATTTTGCATGCAATAACCTATCAATCACTTGAACGTCATGGATATGTATTTATCTGGTGGGGAGAAGAAAAAACAGACTATCCAGCTTTACCAATCTTCGAGGAGCTTGAAAATGGTGGTTATAAGTATGCGGATTACAAAGAGAGATGGGAGACGCATTATTCACGAGCTATAGAAAATCAACTGGATGTATTCCATCTGCCCTATCCACATCGAACCACCATCGGGCGTGGAAATCGCACCATTGCTGATGGCCCTATCGTGAAAATGGTTGCAAATGAAATGCAGATTTGGGTCAATAATCGGGTTGATGATGGTTCTATCGCAAAAAGAGCCAGCGAACTACCAGAGCCGCACCGCCCCCCTTTTCTACATTTTCGGTTTCCCCATTTATGGCAAAACCATATTTCAGAGGATATGCGCATTACAGTCTATTTCACCCCAATCGATGAGAACAACACGATGATGTATACTCGGTACTACCAACGCTTCATTAAAATACCCATCCTTGGGGACTTTGTTTCCTGGTTAACCAGTGTTTTCAGTATTGTTATTCTGCATCAGGACAAACGAGTTGTCGAAAAACAAATTCCTGACCGTTCAGATTTGAAAATGGGAGAGAAATTAATTCCAGCCGATCAACCCATCATTCTATACCGTAGAATAAGAAACGAATTACAACAAAAATAAATCTCGGTTTTCTTAACAATTATCTTACTAACATTATTTCTGAGCGTATGCTGGAAATTCGTTTTTGATATAATCTATCGCATGCCTCATACAGACCAATTCACCTCCTTATTAGTCGTTTTAGCACTGGCTTTTTTTGTGCCTTTATTGATCAACCGCTTTAAAGCTTTGCCAGTCGTCGTCGGAGAAATTATTGCTGGATTGATATTTGCCCAATTAGGGTTTTTGGATCCCTCCGAATCAAGTACACTTACTTTATTTTCAAATATTGGTCTGGCCTTTTTAATGTTTTTAGCTGGCCTTGAAATCAATATCCCCTCGTTATTCAATAATTCAAGAGATCGCGACAAAAAACAACGATTGTCACTGCCAGCATTGGTAATGATCATTTATCTATTAACGTTGATCCTTGGCGGGGGTGGAAGTTATTTACTGACCGAATGGGGAATGACTGGTAATATCTTTCTACTCACTTTCATCTTTGGAGCTACCTCTTTAGGGGTTGTTCTGCCAGTTTTGAAAAAGCGTGGCATGCTGCATTCAAAAAGCGGTCAGGCTATTTTTATTGGATCTACAGTCGCTGACCTTTTTACTGTCATCCTTCTAACAATTTATATCCTTTTTACGCAACACGGTCTTAATATTAAGATTTTGTCTTTTTTGTTAATCCTCATTTTATTCCTGGTTGTAGCTCGAATCGGAACCAAGTTTTTCAAAATCCCAAAAGTTCTAAAAATTTTTGATGAACTTTCACATGCCACTGTGCAGATTAAGGTGAGAGGGGCATTTGTAATCTTATTAATTTTTGTCGTGCTGGCTGAGTCATTAGGCGTAGAATTGATTTTAGGTGCCTTCCTGGCTGGCATGCTGGTAGGTTTGTTTAAATCACCTCAAGATGATAATCTTGTGCATAAGTTGGAAGCATTTGGTTTCGGATTATTTATTCCGATTTTCTTCATTGTTACCGGTGCAAATTTGAATATTCAGGAGTTGATAGAAAATCCACAAAACTTAATTTTCTTACCCGTCTTATTTGTGATTTCCATTCTTGTAAAATTAATCCCGGCGTTGCTGCTCAAATCCAGAATTGGCTGGCGTTCCTCAATTGCTGCCGGGTTTTTGCTCAACACGCATTTATCGATCGAGGTTGCCATCGCTGTGATTGGAGAACAATTGGGGTTGTTAACGCCAGCTACCAGTGCTGTGATTATTGTCTTTGCTGTGCTTACCGTGATTTTGATGCCTATCATTTTTAATGTTATTCAGCCTGCCACAGCAAAAGAAGCAGGTTATCTGACTCGTCTTATCTATGGCTGGGAGAATAACCTGGCCAGAAACGTAGCTCAACAATTAAAAGCCCATGGGGATCGGGTAAAAATCGTTGTATCCGGTATTGATGATGAAAAGAGCGTTCTTTCTGAAGGATATGACCCTTTGCCCCTTGCACAAATCAAGACATTTGCCGATGAGATTGATACTGCCATTATTCTAAGTGGTGATGACACGAAAAATCTGGAAATCAGCCGAAAAGTACAGGAAGCTCATATTCTTCACGTCATAGCGTTGGTTAACGAACCAGGCAACCTGGATGAATTCAAACACTCTGGCATCCAGGTCTTTTCACCTGCGCTTTATAGATCTTCCATGATCACACTCATGGCGCGTAATCCGAGTATTTTCAATCTATTAAGCTCAACATCTGATGATCGAGACTTAATGGAATTAACCCTCAGGAATTCAATTTTAGCCGGGCAACGGATACGTGATCTAATTCTCCCGGGAGATTCATTGATTCTATCCATCAAGCGGTACAATGAAATCCTCATCCCACATGGAAGTACGCGTTTGGAATTAAATGACCAGGTTTCGATATTGGTTAATACCAGGGATACCCATAAAGTAATGGATCTGTTTCAACACCCACTGGGAAATTGGAATCAACCAATTCAGGCAGATCAAATCGAACCTCAGGTAGAAAGATTTCCATAAAACCAGGATTTGCGACCATTTTAAAAAAAATTATACGCACTGTTGAAAATTTGAAAAATAATTGATATTGTCTTTCCACTAAATTTCTTAATTTTGGAGGATCTGATGGCAGACAGTGTTCAAAAAGCAATCGAAACCCAATTGGCAAATATACAGATTAAAACCGGGAAATCATTGCCAGAATTGTATGCATTTATTCAACAAAGCGGGCTATCAAAACATGCTGAAATTCGTGAATTTGTGAAAACTAAATTCGATCTAGGGTATGGCGATGCCAATACACTGGCAGGTCTATATCGAAAATCTCTCGAACCAGCTACTAAATCCTCGGACTCTCTGGCGGACAAAGTTGATGAAATTTATTCCGGCTCGAAAGCACCCTTACGTCCTTTGCATGATGCCGTAATGAAATCGATTCAGAAATTGGGTGATTTTGAAATTTCCCCTAAAAAGACCTATTTGAGCCTGAGAAGGAAAAAACAATTTGCCATGGTTGGTCCAGGAACCAAAGGCAGGCTGGAGATTGGCATTAATGCAAAAGATGTTCCTGCGACGGAGAGATTGGTTGAGATGCCACCAGGAGGAATGTGTCAATACAAGGTATGGTTAACAGAAGACAATCAGATTGACCAGGAACTATTTAACTGGATTAAAATGGCGTACGACTCAGCAGATTGAAAGAAATCCAAAAGTTCGTTTAAGCCGTTGCGAGTTTCATCCGTGCAATGGCTTTTTATTTTAAATATTTAGATGTCAAGCTATAATCGAGTAAGGAAAAATCATACCTGATTTGGAGAATAATCATGACACATCCACTTGTGACCCAATTACGTTTCGCACGCCATGAATTTCAGCGCGCAATTAAAACCGTCAATCAGAAGGATGCTGAAGTTCGCATTTTACCCATGAATTGTATCAGTTGGAATATTGGGCATCTGGCCTGGCAGGAACAACGTTATTTTCTGTATTTTGCTCAGGGAAGGTTATTGATTCCGGAAATTGACAGGGTATTTGCTTTTGGGGCACCAGCCAGTACCCCGTCATTGAAAGAAGTATTATCAGCCTGGCATACCATAACTGCGGAAATCGATCCCTGGCTGGAGACGGTTAGCACACAAACACTGCTTGAAAAAGTTGTCCGCCAAGGCAATGAGGATCGATACACGTTTGGTAATCTTTTCTATCGCACAATTTATCATTACTGGTATCACACAGGTGAGAATATGGCTATCCGCCAACAGTTAGGGCATCAAGGTTTGCCGGTCTTCGTCGGGAATGTCGAATCAAGAGCACCGTACATTCCCGAAATTTCGTCTTAGATGCAGGGTTCTTTCGATATTTATTATCGACTGATTGGAGAGGTATTGGATTAGACCTTTCCATTCTGTATCACGAAAATTTTTCCCTTCCGGTCTCAATTTGACGGATTTTTTCGAATTAGGTATATTTATTCTAATAATCTGATTCCATAGAGCAAAGAAGGCATTGGAGATAAACATGATCGGCATCATTACTGATAGTACCTGTGATATCCCAGAAGATTTGATTAATCAATTCAAAATAAAAATCGTACCGCAGTATATCATCTGGGGAGATCAACAATACAAAGATCGCTTCGAAATGAGCCCTCTGGAGTTTTATCAACGCCTGGAAACCGACCCAACCCGCCCAACGACTTCTCAAGCCAGTGAACTTGATTTCAAATCCACCTTTGATGAAATGAATCAACGCGGATTTTCAGAATTGATCGTTCTGACAGTGAGCAGTGCCATGAGTGGCACATTCCAAATGGCAAAAAATGCCGCTAAATTGGTCAGTATCCCGGTGTCAGTGGTTGACTCAAAAGGTCCCACCATGACCTTAGGCTGGCAGGTTTTAGCAGCCGCCAGGGCTCGCGAGATGGGTGCTGATGTCAAAACCATCATTGAAAAAATTGATCAGGTGCGTAAACGCCTGGTTCAATTCGTCGCCATGGATACCCTGGATTATCTGCAAAAAGGCGGCAGGATTGGTGGAGCAGTGAAATGGGTCGGTGGATTATTGCAAGTGAAACCATTGGTCTCGATTAATCATGAAAGCGGACTGGTTGAGCCGGTCAGCCTGGCACGCACCCAAAAATCTCTGATAGAGAATATGTACCGGAAATTCTTTGAAAAGCTGGATTTAAGCAAGAAATTGCATATTGCCGTTCTGCATGGAAATGCATTGGATAAAGCCGAACAATTAGCGGCGAGAATTAAAAAAGAATATCATCCTAGTGAACTCATCGTCAATATGACCGGACCGGTTCTAGGAGTAAACACAGGCCCAGGCGCACTGGCTTTATGTGGCTATGATGAAGATTAGCCGCGCTTATTGATTCCGGTCAATATCTCGCAAAAACGCCATTGTTAGAGACCAAGTATTTTCCATCACTTGCGGATTCATCTTGTCATATGTATCTTCAAGTTGATGCCAGAACGGGGCTTCACCATCTTTTGTTAATCCAAACAGGCAAATCGCTGGGATATTATTACGGATGGCATCCGCCATCTCGCTGTTCCCTCCACTGATCTTTACCGGATATGCCCCCCATTCTGGGTGTTTTCTGCTCAGATTGTCTACCTTCTCCAGTAAATTTTTATCCGCCTTAAACGGGATAATGATACCCTCCTGGGTCAGATATCCAGGACCAGCAACGCCGACCAGTTCAAACACAATTGCCTTGGGTTTTTTGAGTATTTTCAAATGCTGCTGATACCAGGCGATCATGCCGTAATGCTGGGTCTCTTCACAGCCCGTGCAAACAGCAAAAACCCGCGTGTTCTTCAGTGGATTTTTTTGCAACTCCTCAGCCAGGGTCAATACCAATCCGGCAGCACTGGCATTATCGTTTGCACCAGCGGTAAAGGGTGAAAATTCGGCTTCGATAAAGAAGGAAATCATCAGAACAGCGCACACAGCAGAAAAAATTGATACATACCAGACCCACGGCCAGGCAAAGAAAATGGAGAGTGTATAAAGGGTGGCTTGGAGAAGATAGCCAACAAAGATAATCACGGTAAATTTTTCGTAAATTTTTACAAATTTGTGGGTCTTGAAGAAAAGCGGCGTCTTTTGCGTGTCCAAATGTCCAACCAATAGGATATCCTGCTGATGTTCCCCTGAAGGTGGAATCACGGCGTGCACATTCTGACTGGACCCCTTGGGCACCACCATGCGGATCAGATTGTTCTGAAAACCCAATTCCTGCAATTCACTGATGAGCACCAAAATACTTAGAATCGCTGCGATGATTGCTGTAGTGCGACCAAAAAGTGGATAGAGAATAAAAGCAAATATCATCATGAAACTACCAATGATATGCGGCAAAAAGATGGACTTTGCACTCTTGAAATCCTGCCAGGAAGGTATCAGACCTATCCGGTGAAATTGATCGCTAACATATTCGGCTGCCTGGCGTTCCTCAGATGTCGTCGACCCACGTGGACCAATTTCCAATGCCAGTGCGCGTATATGTGCTAGCCAGCGTTTAACTTGTGGATCTTGGGATACAGGTTCAGACATGCTCACCTCCTTGACAATATTTCCTGGCAAACCCCCGCTAAAAAAAACCTAATACTACTATGAATCAATCATCTTCAGATATTTGTATTGGATTTCCTGCTCAAATTCATAATAGCCGCGATATTTTTCCGGTAACAGTTCAGCAACTTTGTACATAATTTCATCCACAACTTCTTGCCTCATCTCACGTGATAAAGCGGTTCCATTTAGATGCAACTTAAATGCTTCTCCCACCACAATATTAAAGTCGGTTTTTTTAAAGTGTTTAAAATTCTCCCAAAAATTTTCATATCCATAAAAACCGATGGGTAGTATGGGCGCATCTGTACGAACAGCAATGGCTACTACTCCGGGTTTACCAATCAACAAACGGCCATCTTTGCTGCGTGTACCTTCAGGTGAGACAGCGACGACTTTGCCCTGTTTCAAAGCTTCCTCAATTAAACGAAAGGCCTCCCGATCCACCAAGCCACGATCAATCGGAATAATTCCCCATTGTTTAAAGAGAAAATTAAACAGGGGGTTCTTCCAGGATTCTCTTTTTGCAATACCAATCACATTGGGATGATTGATATGCGGCAAAAAAACCGGAACTTCCAGAAAGTTGATGTGATTACCCACTAAAATCAATGGTCCCTCAACAGGTACTCGCTTAAAATCCATTGGATTAATGCGACAAACAATTTGGAAGATGAATCGCAAAAACCAATTCATGATTCTCAAACCAACGCGCATAAGTATCTAAACTCCATCCATAGAGATGACATCCAACGCTTGAGGGATCAATTCAATGCTTAATTCTGAACCTGAATAACAGATTGTTTCCCCATCTGCATGAGCTGGAATACTGCCAGTAATCGCTTTCACAACCACTGTGCGGGATTGCGGCATGCGAATTGCCGGATGACCTGCCTGCGAACCGCTCATAAATTTCATTGCCAGAGGTAAGATCTTCATCTGTGGCACCTGACTGGCTATACATAGATTAAAAAGACCGTCACCTGGATCGCCTTGCGGAGCCATATGAAAGGATCCCCCCATCCGTTTACCATTCATAATCGAAACCATCAACGAAGGCTGGGTAATCGTTTCATCATCCAGAATAATTTCGTAAGTAGGTGTTTTAGAATAAATAAAAATTGTTCGGATTAATCCAACCAGGTAAGAAGCAATCCCATGCGCCCATTTGACCTTAACAGCTTCAAAACCTACCACCGTGTCAAAGCCCAATCCCACACCATTACCAAAATACCTGCCCTGGGGGTAATCGCCGCCTGTCACCAAACCGACATCAATCCTTTTCGTAATTCCATTCACGATAGCCTGAACTGCCTTTTCAACATCTTTGGTGATATCAATTCCAAACGCAAAATCGTTGCCCCGCCCAACTGGAAGTACTGCCATCACCGGTTTTCTTTGATCCAGCGTCTCAGCACGCATCAAACCATTGATAACCTCATTCATGGTGCCATCACCACCAGCACCAATAATCAACGACCGACCTGCTTCGGCTTGTTCTTTCGCAATTTCCAGGGCATGACCAGGTCTCTCCGTAAGCATTAAATCAAAATCAAATTGATGCCGGGAGAATAATTCTTTCACGGTTGGTAGAATTTTTTCTGCATTACCATGATCTGCAATCGGATTATAGATAAGTAATGGTTTTAAGGTCAAAGTGATTGAATCCTCTTGTGTAATGTATTCATTCTGGATCATGGGATTGTGATGTTGTTGAAAAACGCCAAGATGAAAATCCAGAAAACATCCTTTTTGATACTGTTATATACATGTTGAAATTGGATTATACGTTAAAATTCAAAAGAATGTTCACCAAATTCGGGAACGATCTTCAGGAGGATAAAAATGAAAACCTTATTGTTCGCTGTCAATGGTACATTGATGCAGGGGTTGCCCCTGAACAAAAACCTTCTGGCTGTAAATGCAGCGTTTGTACGTGAATCCAGAACTTCAGCGAATTATCGTTTATGGTCCATCCACAATCAATACCCTGCCATGATCAGAGATTTGAAGTCCGGCCAGAAGATCGAGTTGGAAATTTGGAGTTTGACACCGGAGGCTCTTCTCTCTATTCTGCAGAACGAACCGCCTGGTTTGTGCCTCGGTCGAGTTGAATTGGAGAATGGAGAGATGGTAATCGGTGTACTGGGAGAAAATTTTATCATCCAAGGCCAGCAGGAAATAACAAAATGGGGTGGCTGGCGCGCATTCATCGCTCTTGAAAATTCAAACCAAAATAATCATTTCAATCAGAATAAATAATTGTAATTATTTCCATTCCGGGATATGATTAATTCAATTAATCAATTCAAATAAAATGAATTTGAAGAATTCTCAGGAGGTGGAAACAGAAGATTACTCAAATATTTTCTATTGTGGATACACAAAGTTCCACGTAATTTATAAAAAAATTCAAGGAGTAGAAATAATGAAAAAAAGTATTTTGTTAACCCTGGCAATCTTCACAATTATGTCATTGGTTCTGGCAGCTTGTGGTGGTGCAGGTGAAAAAGAAGCCGTTAATCTGAACGAAGCCACGCTCCAACAAATCATTGATGGTGCGAAAAAAGAAGGCCATGTTGAGTCCGTAGGTATGCCAGATTCCTGGGCAAATTGGGGCGAAACCTGGCAGGAACTCACAGCTGAGTATGGTATCACACATGCCGACACTGATATGAGCTCTGCTGAAGAATTAAATATGTTCGAAAATGAAAAAGACGCTCCTACCAAAGATATTGGAGATATTGGGCTCGGTTTCACTGCTGAAGCAATTACCCGTGGGTTGGTTCAAGGATATAAGACCTCTTACTGGAACGCTGTCCCTGATTGGGCGAAGGCTGAGGATGGTTTATGGATGATTGCTTACACTGGTGTTACCACCTTCATCTATAACGAAGATCTTTCCGAAGAACAAGCACCAAAATCATGGGCAGACGTACGTGCCGGCACTTACAAAATCACTATTGGTGATGTGATTGGTGGCGCGACCGGTCAGGCAAATGTTTTAGCAACCGCTTATGCATTTGGTGGCGACATGGACAATCTTGATCCTGCCTTCGAATTTTGGGCTGAGATGGCTCAAGCTGGTCGCATTGACCAGGGAGACATCCTCCTGCAAAGAATTCAGGCTGGTGAAGTTCAATTAGGTGTGACCTGGAGTTACAATGCACTGACTTACCGCAATGAAACGCCAAACTATGCTTTCACAGTCGGTGTTCCCTCTGATGGTTCAATTCTGAGTGGTTATGCATCCGTTATCAATGCCTATGCACCCCACCCCTATGCAGCTGCGCTGGCTCGTGAATTCATCTTCAGTGATGAAGGTCAGATTAATCTGGCCAAAGGTGGTGCCGTCCCCACCCGTACAGATATTGTGATCCCACAAGATATTCAGGATGCGACAATCCAACAATCACAATATGCAAATTCAATTCCGATCACTGACGCTGCCCGCTATGCCGAGGTAGGAAAATTGATTTCTGCCCGCTGGGAAGAAGAAATCATTCCATTGATGAGTAAATAATCCTCTCGAATCTATTTTTACATGTAACACGATGTTATGGGGCGTATTGCCAATACGCCCCATAATTAAATACAGGAGATTCCGTGAAAAAAAAGAAGAATATCAACATTTACTTAATCGTTTTAATGCCTTTTCTCATTATCGTTTTTCTTTACGAAATCCTTCCTTTAATCATGATGATCCTGAGTAGCTTCAAATCGGAGACAGACAGCAATATCTTATTCACCATTGAAAACTACATTACAGCGTTTACAAAACTATCTTATCAACAGGCGATCATCAATAGTTTAAAAATTACAATTTTATCCACTGGTTTTGGTATCCTGATCGGTTTCTTTGGTGCACAGGCTGCCCATAACTCCCGTGGGAAGATGAGAAATATATTTCTGACCATATTGAATATGACTTCTAATTTTGCGGGAGTGCCTCTGGCTTTTGCTTATATGATCATTCTCGGTAATTCCGGTGTTATCATCCAGTTATCCAAAACCCTCGGGATTGAATTTCTGCCTAACTTTGATTTGTACACCAGTTCGGGATTGCTGTTGATGTATGTTTATTTTCAAATCCCGCTTTCCACCTTGCTGCTGATTCCTGCCTTCCATGGTGTTCGGCAGGAATGGAGAGAAGCGAACATGCTCCTGGGTGGCCGACCCCTGGATTTCTGGGTAAAGATCGGTGTACCGATATTATTACCCAGTATTTTTGGCACCATGAGTGTTCTTTTCGCAAACGCCCTGGCTGCGTATGCGACGGCCTATGCCTTGTTGATGAACAACTATTCATTATTACCGGTCAATATTACCGGCATGTTTACCGGTGACATGACCACGCGCCCTCATCTTGGTGCTGCCCTCTCCGTTGTTATGATGTTAATGATGTTAGTCGCAATTATGATCACCAACTATGTCAACCAACGGACAACGAAATGGAAGGTGAGATAGATGAAGAAAAGAGAATTTTCCGCAAATGTAGTTATTATCATCGTCATTATTTATTTATTAATTCCATTAATAGCAACTGCTATCTATTCCTTATTTCAAAAGTGGACAGACATCTTGCCCGAAGGTTTCACATTAGGACACTATGTCAGTTTGCTTACCAATAAAGCCTTCTTGTTAACGTTGTGGCGTACCGTGATCATCTGTATTATCCCCATTGTGTTAACTGTTTTGTCCACTTTGCTGGCTTTGTTCGCCGTAACTATCTATTTCCCCAGATTAGAAAAGTACGTCCAGATTCTCTGTATGATCCCTTACACCATTCAGGGCGTCATTCTGTCGGTCAGTATCCTTTCATTATATGCTGGCGCTCAGGGATTTCTAGGTTTGCGGTTGGTGATGCTAGTAGGTGCTTACTGTATCATCATCCTTCCTTATATTTACCAGGGTATTCGCAACAGCATGCATGCGGTTAATATGCCTATGTTAATCGAAGCTGCCGAAATGTTAGGTGCCAGTAAAATTTCAGCCTTTTTTAGAGTCATAGTTCCAAACATTATCTCTGGCATCACTGTCTCTTCCCTGCTGGCAGTAGGCATTATCTTTGGGGATTATGTCCTGATTCGAAATATTACTGGTAGTTCTTTCCAGAACGTTCAGATATATCTATTCCTGGCAATGAAACGCTCCAGCACAGAAGCTTCTGCCGTCTTTGTGATCATTATGATTACCACCTTCATTATTACCGCTCTGGTGCTTTATCTTCAGAGCAGAGACAAACAGCAAAAGATTGGAAATAAAGGGAGATAAATATGTCTTATATCCGCTTTGAAAACCTCAACAAATTTTTTGGGAAAAATCATGTTCTCAAAGATATTAACCTGACCGTCGAAAAAGGACAATTAGTCACCCTTTTGGGCCCATCCGGATGTGGAAAAAGCACCCTGCTGCGTTGTTTAGCTGGACTTGAGATTGTTACATCCGGAAAAGTATTTTTAGACGGCAATGATATAACCGAAGTTAGTCCCCGTGCTCGCGGTATAGGGATGGTCTTCCAACAATATTCATTATTTCCCAATTTAAGCACTTTCCAGAATGTTGCTTTTGGTCTGAAAATGAAAAAAGAAACCAGAAAAGAAATTGAATCAAAAGTGAAAAAGATTCTGGATTTGGTAGGCTTGACGGATAAAATTGACCAGTACCCCGCCCAGCTTTCTGGAGGTCAACAACAACGGGTGGCATTAGCGCGTGCCATCGTCACAGAACCGAAAGTCCTATTACTTGATGAACCTCTCTCCGCGATTGATGCCCTCCTACGAAGGAATTTGCAGATCGAAATCAGACGCATTCAAAAAGATCTTAATATCACCACAGTTTTTGTTACCCATGATCAGGATGAAGCCATGGTTATGTCAGATATGATCCACTTATTCAATATTGGTTTCATTGAACAAAGCGGCACAGCTGTCGACCTGTATTCTCGCCCGCGCACCAGATTTGCAGCTACCTTTATTGGCAACTACAATATCTTCTCAGCAGCAGAATTTGGGAAAGCAGTCAATGAGAAGCTGGATTGTAAGGATGTCGCCATTCGGCCTGAGATTATCCACATTAATGTTCAGCCGCGAGAGGGTCAAGACCGATACCACCTACAGGGCAACATCGTGCATTGTCTCTCACATGGAAATATCATCCGCTACGGGATCAAATCTGGTGGAATTGTCCTGGATGCAGATGTAATTTATGAAGATGGTATTCTCTTTAATGAAGGCGACAAAGTCTACCTTGATATTAAAAAAGATGAGGTAATTCTGCTTTAGCAGCAAATTGATTTGCATATCCTACTTTCAAGGAGCGTGTTAATGATCAAAAATATCGCTCACCGGGGTTTTTCGGCTCATTTCCCGGAAAACACCCTGCTGGCATTTCAAAAGGCAATTGAAGTTGGTGCGGATGGGAATGAATTTGACGTTCACCTCACGCGGGATGGCGTGCCGGTGATCCATCACGATGAGTATCTGGAACGTACCACAAACGGAACCGGGCTGATCGGTGATTGCACATTTGATGAACTGAAACGATTGGATGCCTCGGTGCGGTATGCAGGTCTGTCTGCAGTGCAGCGAATACCCTCTTTACGTGAATACTTCGAATTGATCAATGGCATCAATATCATCAGCAACATCGAGCTTAAAACCAGCATCATCCATTATCCCGAAATAGAAGAACGGGTACTGGCATTAATTGATGAGTTCGACTGCCGGGAAAATGTGATTATCTCTTCTTTCAATCACTATTCTATCTGTCTGTTTAAAAAGCTTGCTCCCGACGTCCAGATCGGTATCCTGGAGGAAAGCTGGCTGATCAATCCTGGAGGGTATGCCAAATCTCTAGGCGCGGAATGCTACCATCCGGAATTTCATGCGTTAACTGAAGAAACAGTACACAATTTACGTGAAAATCAGATCAGGATTAATGCCTGGACGATTGATAAAGAAATTGATATGCTCAAATCAATTGAGATGAAATTGGATGGGGTCATCACCAACCATCCAGACACTTTTGCTCATATCCTGCAGGAAGCACTCTAGATGACACTCAACATTGCACACCGTGGTTTTTCTGGTCAATTCCCTGAGAATACCCTGCTCGCTTTTCAGGAGGCTCTCAATCTGGGCGTGGACGCCATTGAACTGGATGTTCAGCTATCAAAAGATGGGGAAATCATGATCTTCCATGATGAAGATCTATCACGCATCACCACTCGCAAAGGCCTGTTGAAAGACTTCACCTTTGCCGAGCTACGAGAGCTGGATGCATCTGGCACGTATGCAGATATATTTGGTACACAGGTCATCCCAACCCTCTCTGAGTACCTGGATTTGACTGCTAACAAGGATATTCTCACCTTCTTAGAATTAAAAAATGGGATGATCCCTTATCCATTATTAGAGGAAAAAGTTGCCAGTTGCCTGAAACGATACAACCGTCAGCAAGGCACCATCCTTTTTTCAGCCAACCATCCTTCGGTTAAATATTTTGGCAGTTTGGCAGCCGAGGTTCAACTGCTCTTTCCCTTCGACAACTGGATTTTCGGATATGGCGCTTACTGCCATACGCATGGTATCACGGCCTGCATGCCTTACTATCGAGCTTTGACACCTGAGGTGGTGGCAGAAATTAAATCATACAATGTTTCAATCTATCCCTGGACAGTGGATGAACCCCAGGACTTTAAGACTCTATTGTCATTGGGTGTAGATGGCATCCTCACCAACCGTCCTGATCGTTTGAAATTGGTCTTGAATTCTGGAAAAGCCCATTTAAATTAATATGAAATTGGCCGCCTGGCAACATCCAGCACCATATCCTGAAATGCCATTGCAGCTGCCTGGCAGGCTGACTGATCACCCGTCAGAATAGCTCCCATGAAGTTCGTCTCGGATGGTGGTGGTGTGTACGATACAATTTCCACAGCGGCCGCCTTCAGGGCTGCATCCAGCGCCAGCACACCTTCCAATGGTGGTGCGATCAGGTAAGCAATCGGTGAGCCCAGGGGGATGCCGCAAACTTTGGACAGGTAAGACCCCGTCTGTGAGATAACGTGCGGGAAAAAGGCGATAGATCCATCCTGATTGGCAGCATACCAGAGCGCACGCACGGTCAAGTAATGCAGTGCTGCTTCCAGTCCCGCTCGCACCTCATCCGGGTCTGGGCCGGCCAACATGGCGATAATCTCCCCGGAAAGCGGCCCGGAGGCATGTCGTGAGCCAGCGAAAAAGGAGTGGGCATAAACCACTTCCACATTTGCTTTTTTCGTGGCTTCATCAATGGAAACATAGGTGGCATCATCATTATCCGCTGTTAAAATGCCCAGGCTGCGCTGGTCAGACGTTAATCCCAGCACTCTGGCATAATCCGGCGCTACCTGCGATATCAATCGTACTGCCAGTGGTTTTGCATGAATAGGATCTAAAATTGCCATGATTTACTCCTTTTACTCCACCAGCTTCGATTTAACACCAGAAGCCTGGTTTTTGATCATTTTTTTGGCCATTTGTATTGCATATGCGCCGGCTTCCAAAGGATTGGTGCCACCGCCATCAAATATATTACAGATGACTTCCCGGTCTGCGTCGGTATGGCCGCTGCCTGGTCGAAATGCCATATAGGCACTCATTGACTCAGCGCGTCCTAAACCTGGGCGTTCACCGATTAATAGAATCAGAACATCCGGTTTGATCAGATCTCCGATATCATTCATCACCCCTACCCGGCAATATTGTATGAAAAATGGCGTGCCCAGTGACAATCCAGCGGTTTTACAACCTGCCTCTATCACAGGAAAAATCTTTGGCAGGTTAATATCAATCGCAAAGGCACTCAAACCATCCCCCACACATAACTGAATATTGGGGGACATTACACATTTTTCCTTGATCGTTTTTCGTGCTTTCTCACTCAATCGACGACCGAGATCAGGCCGCAATAAATATTGTTCTTTTCCTTCCGTGATTTGAGACTGCACTGTGAAAAGGTTAAATTGTGCCAAAACCTGAGGATCCACATCCCGATACAGGGTGTCCTGGGTTACAGCCAGATCACTTTGGAATAATAATAAAGCGTTTGTCCGTAAGCGAGGACCTGCTCGCCCGCCACCAATTCTGGCTGTGGTGGTAGAGATTAGGGCTGCCAATCCTTCTGCATCTATCGGATCATCAACCCCAGGACTTTGGCGCATTTCATCGGTGGTTGGGTCGGGTAAGTCAATGAAGATTTCAGTTTGTGGAGCCGGAGATTCTGTTTTTTGGGGAGGTGGGTTTGAAACAGGAATGGAAACACTTTGTTCAGTTTCCTTCTTGCGATTCTCCTGATGAATCTCTTTTAAGATTTCCTCAACCAATGCCTGCATCTGCTCTTTATCCATCACTCACCTCAACGCGACAGGAAAAATGTAGGGTCACCCGCTTTAGGGGTGAGCTTCCCATTTTTCATTAATCCAATGTTTTCCATCCAGGTTTCAAATTCCGGGGCTGGGCGCAAATTAAAAATATTACGGACAGCTGCTGTATCATGAAAGGAAGTGGATTGGTATGATAACATCGAATCATCTGCTGAAGGAACCCCCATAAAAAAATTACAGCCCGCAGCAGTTAGCAACACCATCAGATTTTCAGCACTATTCTGATCGGTCTTGGCATGGTTGGTATAACATACATCACAACCCATCGAGATACCGGTTAATTTGCCCATAAAATGATCTTCAAGCCCGGCCCGATGAATTTGCTCGCTGTTATACAGATACTCAGGCCCGATAAAACCAACCACCGTATTGACCTGAAAAGGTTCATAGCGCTTCGCCAGGCCATAATTGCGTGCTTCCAGGGTTAATTGATCCCAACCATGATGGGCATTGGCGGAAAGGGCAGATCCCTGCCCTGTTTCAAAATACATGTAGTGAGGACCGGCTGGATAACAATATTTTTTTGCCATCTGATAAGCCTCATCCAGCATGCCAACCGAAATGCCGAAAGACTCATTCCCAAGCTGTGAACCGCAGATCGATTGAAACACCAACCCTACCAGTGATCCGGATTGCATGCAGCGCATTTGAGTGGTTATATGTGCCAAAACACAGGATTGCGTTGGGATGTCCCAGGTTTTAATGACATCATAAGTCATATCTAACAAGCGCGACACTGACGCATAACTATCATCAGATGGGTTGATACCAATCACCGAATCGCCGCTGCCAAATGAGAGCCCTTCATAGATGGATGCGCGTATCCCCTCCGGAGAATCGGTGGGATGATTGGGCTGCAAACGACTGGATAATGTACCTGCCATCCCGATGGTATTAACGCAGTGGCGTACCACACGAATCTTACTGGCGGCTAATACCAGATCCATGTTCGACATTAATTTAGTGACTGCCGAAATCATCTCGGCTGTTAGTCCATTGGAGATGCGTTTGATCTGATCTCCATCCGTTTCAATCGCCAACAACCATTCGCGTAATTCCCCGACCGTCCAATCCTTAATCTCTGAATAAACAGTCTGATTAATGCCTGCCATGATCACCTGCGTGACCTCATCCCGGTCGGCAGACACCACTGGATTTTCATATAAAGCCCACAGAGGTACCTCTGCCAGGACCAGTTTGGCGGCAGCCCGTTCTGCGGTTGTCTCAGCCGCCAGGCCCGCCAATCGATCACCTGATTTTTCTTCATTCGCTCTCCCCATCAGGATGCGCAAGTCCGGGAACTCATATTGTTTTCCAAATAATTTCGTGCGTAAAATCATGCAATACCTCAAATTAATGGTAAAAGATTAAGGTTTTTACCACCAGCGGCACCACCCTGCCATCCATGAGCGGTGTTCCTATGTCAATATAATCACCTTCTTCAAGACCGACCTGATCGATCACCAATAATGGCCGTTCTTTTACCAGGCCTTTAACGGTCTGGCCCAGTACCTGCGCATAATCGCGTTTGATGATCGCAATCAATGGGCGTCCGGCTGGCAATGAATTCGCAAAAGAGTCTAACCCCTGGGCTACCTGTACCAATTGGGGATAATCCAGCCGAAAATCCAATTCCAAGGAAACGGCAAAAGGATCAGATTTCAGATCAAGATCCCAGCGCACCAAAGCATTTTGAATGGCAGAGGCAATCACATCCGGAACTAATTCTTTTCCCAATAAATCAGGCCGAATCACCGGGACATTTTTTAGCGGTAAAATTGATTGTTCAGCCCAGATGGTAGACCCTGACAGAGTCAACGTTTGTGAGCTCGCTCCCAGAACAGTTGCGCGTTGGGTTTCTGCCGGTTGGATTACATTGTATGACTGTATGGTCGCATTATTTCGCAAACTCTGTGCCAATAAGGGGCCAATATCATCATGCCGAATAACGTCAGCGACCGTATTTAATACAACGGGAGAATTGAAATAATAACCAATACCACCGGAAAACATGAGCGGTTTGCCAGCCCGAGAAACCGGGTTCGGCACAGTCTGGTAAAGCTTCTCCGCGAGTGGAGAGGTTGTCCCTTCTATCAAATGAACGGTGACGGCAGCCATGCAATTCGTCACACGGGTTAATTCTTCCAAAGACGGACGCTCTCCTACGCGAATCTGAACATCGGCTTCAGCGCAGATCCATTCTCCGGCACGCGTAATCGCATTGACCACCCCATCCTTAAACTCAATTACCCTGCCGCCAAAATTCATCGCTGCTGAACCCACCAGGTTTCCCTGCCGGAAGATGGCACTGTTGGCACTACCACCACCAATGTCAATATTGGAAACAGTGGTGAAATGATGGCGCGAATAACTGGCTGCACCAGAACCGCGTCCGGCGATCATCCCTTCGACATTTGGCCCGGCTACGGTGACCACAAAATCGCCAGCCAGATCTGCGATCGCTTTTAATATCTGGTCTGCATTTTTTTTGCGGGCCGTTTCCCCGGTGATGATCACTGCTCCGGTCTCCACCTGAGCAGGAGAAATGCCAGCCCTCGCATACTCCTTTTTGAGAAAATCGGCCAGACGCACAGAATCAATGGTTTCTGCATCCAGCAGGGGGGTAAATACAATTTCACTTTCATATAAGACTTTTCGATTAATAATATCAACCCTCGGAATTTGACCGGCACGCGCAATTTCAACCAAAGATAATTCACTGAAGATTACCTGTGTGGTGGTAGTTCCGATATCAATCCCAACACTGACGATGTCGTGTGCACTCTTCACAAGTTGGCCCTTTCCAAGATCTGCTTGCTTGTCTAAAAAATTGTTAATCGAAATGATGAAAACACCTGTTCGGATGCTGCATTTTGTGCGTAGAAGATCTCACTCATCCTCCCAGCCATTTTTATCCAGTTGCCTTCTACCTAATTATATGAATTTTGCGGAAAATTACCTTATGGCAGCAGGATTAATGTTTCTTCGCCTGGCAAGATTTGCACCAATCATGATATTGCTACTTGCATTTGTAAATTCATTAATCGTATACTTTCATTTATCCGTTTTTTTACCATAACCCTATTTTTTTGAAATTCAACTAAGGAGAGATGCTTATGAACATATTATTAGGAATCGTCATCGGATTTGGTGTATGGTTTACTTTCCGATATATATTGACATCATTTTTCACGGTGGATCAGAATGAACGCGCTGTGAAAACGAAATTTGGTCGGGCAGAACGCATGGGGGATAATATGATCATTGACTCCCCGTTAGCCGAAATGTTGACCGAAGAACACAAAAAACGGTATAACTTCCCGATTGTTAAGGTAATACAACCCGGTGGACCTTATTTCAAATGGCCCTGGGAAAAGATTTACAAAGTATCGGTGGCAACCCAAACCATCAATATGGCCTACGACCCGGATGAACCTAAAGCAAATTCCGGTGGTACCGTTCTGGAAGCTGTTACCAAAGATCAACTCAATACCGGCCTTACCGGTCAGATCCGTTACAGAATTGCAGAAAACAACCTGTATGCCTATTTATTCGGGGTAAAACAACCCATCTCCCACGTAATGGGTTATTTCGTTTCTGTCCTGCGGGAAAGAATAGCCAGCTTCGAAGCGCCACCGACTGCGATTGTTCTGGATAGTGATACCAGCATTGTGACGGGTGTATCCATTAATGATTTACGCAAGAATCTGCGGGATTTGAATGACCATATGGAGAGAGAATGTGGCTCCTCTGTTGCCCGTTACGGCGTTCAGCTGGACGCTTCACTGATCACCGGTATTGACCCGCCCAATGAGGTCGAATCAGCCTTGGCAGCTATCAACACCGCGCACAATCAGGTATCCTCTGATATCAGTCTGGCGCAGGCATTGGCAGACCAGAAGATCGTTCAATCCAGAAGAGCAGTGGAGATTGAAACGCTTAACGCTCAGGCAGAAGTGGAACCATTAAAAGCCCTGGCAGAACAATTGCGCATCCTAAAGAACAGTGGACCGGGAGCTCTGGCAGCCTATGTACGCAATGTGCGCTTACGGTTGTTTTCGCACGCACAACAAGTCGTACGGGAGGTGAAATCATGAGTCCATTTCTGGAAATGATCATTGCAGCAGTTGTAACATTCTTTGCCATGTGGTTTTTAATGCCACTTTTCTTATTTTTCATCCGCCTGCTCGGTTTATATACCGTCGTCAATGAAGGTACTTGCCAGGTCTTTATCCTGTTTGGTAAGGTAATCGGAATACTCAAAGAACCTGGCTTGCATATTCTGCCTTTAAAGATTGGTCCGGGTGCTTTTTTGGTGAATTGGTTTGGTAACCGCAGAATTCTGGATTTGCGGCTGGATCAGCAATATTTGCGCAGTAATCCAGTCAATTCAGAAGAAGGTGCACCGATGGGTGTGGGAATCTGGTACGAAATGTATATCAGTGATCCGGTCGCTTACCTCTTCAAGAATGCGGATCCACGGGGATCCCTGGCAGCCAATGTCAGCAATGCCGTGGTTCGCTCTCTTAGCAACATGCCGTTAGATCAGATGTTAATTGATCGCCATCAGATGAGCCGAACAGTGCGGGAAGAAGTCTCCCCACGCTCGCATGAATGGGGGTACAAATTAGGATCGACCTATATCCGCAAAGTCCATTTCCGTGATGTGGGCATGATTCATCAGATTGAAGAGAAAGTGGTTAACCGTTTAAGGCAGGTCACTTCAGCCATCAAACAGGATGGGGCCAACCAGGTAAATATCATCGCCGGCACTGCCGAGCGCCTGGCAGCCGTAGAATTTGCAAAAGCCGGTGCCATTCGACCAAGAATCGTTGGTGACGCCATGCAACAGATTACCAGCGACCCGGATGTGGCCAATGCCATGTTCGAGATCCTTGAAATGCAGAAATTGTTGGAAAACAAAGGCAAGTTGACACTGGTTCCCCCGGGAAGTGACCTTCTTAATCAATTAATTGTAGCAGGCTCTGGGGATTAATTTTCCAGTGGGTGAAACAGATAGTCAGCGGGAGTTGCTTAACTCCCGCTATTCATTATGGGTGATCGCCGGAAAGGTAACCCAGGAATTGTTCAACCGATGTATTGTCGTTACGATGCAGACTGGCTGCTATGGTCACTTGAGCCAAAGCTTTGTATTTTCGCTCCCGTGATTTTATTAATTGCGGGTAACAACGCGCAAAGGTCTCTTGACGTGATTCCCTGGGGAGCGGTTGGAAAAACCCATTCCAGATGATTGCAACCGGATTTTCAAGGTAATATTTTAACATCCGGTCAAAGTCCTGCGGGGTAATATCGAGGTAAATCATGCTTGTCAGATGAGTGATTGCATCCAGAATTTTGGGTTGCATATAGATGACACTACCGGTTGAATCGATAACGATATTTTCATGCTGGCCGGCTTTGTTCAGATAAGCAATGATTTCGCACAGTACGTCTTCTTCCGCCTGCAAATACTGCTGTGCACGGTCCGCATATGTCTCCTCATCAGGGTAACCAACCCATTGATGCATATTGAAATCCGTCGTATCAGAATGCCCTAATCGTTGAGCAAACTGTAACGTAATCAAATCGTCACACCCAAAACGCTTAAAACCGTGGGTTTCAAGTTTTTTCGACCAGTATGATTTTCCTGTTCCAGACATGCCAATCAGGGTTAGAAACACGATTAAAGTTTTATTCCTGCTTCCCGTAATAGATTCTGAATCGCTTCAATATCCGGTAATAATATCCACATCCCATCCCACGACCAGGATGGGTAGGCATGATCCTCCCCAATTGCAATTGAATTGATCTTTTCCGGTTGATTTAATACCATGCCCACAAAAGGCATAAGTTTCACTGCCTGCTCAACGGTCATATTGGTTTCAACATTTTCCAGAATTTCATCCTTCATGGATGATAATTTTGTAATGGATTGAAAGCTGACCATCTTTTTCGCCAGGGCGTACAAAACTTCCTGTTCCCGACGGTTACGGTCAATGTCATTGGAAGAGGCTCGTGCACGAACATACCAGAGCGCTGTGGGGCCATCCATATGGAAAATACCTTGCTGAACATAGCAATCGCCATTCGCATCTTGAAGCGGGAGGTCGCACCGATCTGAAAAATCTGATGCAATATTCACATCCACTCCCCCACGATTATCAATAAACTGCACAAATCCATTAAAATTCGTCATTACAAAATAATCCGGTCGGATCCCAAAGTTCACCTCAAACATTTCTGCTGTGGCATCAAATCCGCCCAATTGGAACACCTGGTTGATTTTCATTTCCCACAGGCTGGGCACCTGGACCCATAAATCACGTGGGAATGACACTACATTGATTTGCATTAAATCCGGATCAAGAACTACCATCATGATGGCATCCGTGCGAAAACTACCATCATTCGGACGCAGATCCGAACCTAACAATAGGATTTTGATCTGAGAGCTAAAATTAGGGGTTACGACAGCAGGCACAAATTCTTCATCCATACTGGCTGCAACCGCTGTTTTGTCCTTCGAAAAATGTTGTACGATAGCAACCATGGTCGTAATCATTGTCAGACAGGCGAAGAATATAAACAACCCACCCAAAATGGTGGTCAGGTTGAATTTTAGATGAATTTTAGGTATGCGACCATTGAACTGAGGGATGCGAAGCTTGAATCGTTTACTCTTCTTAGACGCTACCGGTCTGGCCATCGATTGACCTGACCAATTGTTCCCATTGGTTGGATGTACAACCCTTCTTCGGGATTGATTATTTCTTTGGTTATGATAGGAATTATTCAATCTTTCACTCTCACATTTCGATTCTGAACAAGCGACTGGTTTATTATAAAACCATACAGTTCAAAATACAGGAATTTCCCTGTTAAGTTGCCAGATTCATGCCAGGAGAGAAATAACAAAAACGATTCTTGCCGGTCTGGCGGCAAGAATCGTTTTATTTTTCAACGAAAATTTTTGATTTATATGAAGATAATCTGAGTATCTTCGGTCATGTCGATAAATTCAGCAGCGGTAACAATATCTTCCACACCGGGCACAAAATCATCTTTGCTCAGATCCATCATGTCCACTGACATTTTGCAAGCATAGAGATGCGCCCCTGCATCCGCCAGCATTTGGACAAATTCACCCACCGGTGGGACGTCCAGATCAGCAATTTTATCGCGCATTAATTTGGTTGCAAAAGCAGTCATACCAGGCAAAACACCCATAATATTTGGAATGCCCAGGTTGCCCGTTTTTACGCCCATCATGCTCATTTTCATGCTGGTATTAGCAACCGGTGCTAACTCCAGTTTATCGACACGATGTTTGTTGATCAAATCCATCCCCCAAAAAGTGAAAAATATAGTCACATCCAACCCATTTCCGAGCGCTGCCCAACCCATAATCAAAGCCGGGTAAGCCATATCCAGTGTTCCTTTGGAACAAATAAATGCCATCTTCCTTTGTTTTTCTTCCATTGTTACCATCTCCTTAAATTTACGAACCGTAGAACGAAATTAGACACAACCTTCTGGTTTACCAAGACCGGCGATTTTTGCCACTTTCTTGGCAGGTCCTTTTGGAAACAATGTGAACAATTCTTTGGTACTGACACCGGAACCACTGGTGATGCCGCGTAAAGTTGGTGAGCTGCCGGATGCTCCGGCACTCTGGCGACTAAAATCAATCACCTTCCAATGCGCTTCGCTCAATTCAGCGATACCTTCTTCTTTTGCCAGTTCGGCTGCTATTTCTTTGGTCCAATCAGACGGGTTTACCAGGAAACCTTCTTCATTTACTTCCACTGTCTTACCTGCAATAACTTTGCTTGCCATAATCTACTCCTTATTTTTATTGTTTTACGCAATATTGAAACGTTTTTCCCAATCAGTCCATTTACCTGCCATGGTCATGGTTGGAGATAACGGTACTTTTCTGCCACGCATGAGGATGTTCCAGTACATCCACTCAAACGATAATTTACCCAGATGATTCAGGCGCGTCTCCTGCAAGAGAGCAAAAGGCCCAATGCCAGGCACGGGGAAAAGACCCGGCAAAGGTTCCTGATCATAGTTGAAATCCAGTAAAACACCTTTTCCAAATCCTGATTCAATGAAACAATTGGTGTGACCATCAAATTTTTCTTCTAATGCCTTACCCTCGGTATAGCGTTTGAAGTTTTCTCCAAATAAATCCACCGCATAATGTGCTACGGAACCAGCTTTGGATGTGGGTGCATTGGACGCATCCCCCAACACAAAAATATTGTCAAACTTATCTGACAGGAATGTGTGTTTGTTGACGGGTGAGTAATTAAGTTCATCACCCAGCCCGGATTTCCCAATCACGTCTGCGCCTTTATTGAGCGGAATGCTGACCAACAAATCATATTCTAATTCGCGTTCATCGTAGGAAATGATCTTTTTGGCATCCGGATCGGCCCGTTCAATGTAAAAATCTGCTTCCACTTTCACATTTTTCCGGTCAAGCATATCACCAATCAATTTTGAGGCTACCGGTTTTGTGAAAGCGCCCGAGTTAGGTGTGGCGTAAATTAACTCGACCCGATCGCGCATGCCTTTCTGGGTAAAGTAGGAATCTGCCAGCATTAAGAATTCCATCGGTGCTACTGGACATTTAATCGGATTCTCGACCACATTGACGACCACTCTACCACCCTGGAAGTTTTTCATTTTTTCCGCCAGAGCGACAGATGATTTCAGTGTATAGAATGAGTGAATAGATTTGCCCCATTCGTGCTCCGCCAAACCAGGAGTTTCCTCCGGGTAGATATCGCAACCGGTGGCAATCACCAGAAAATCATAATCCAGAATGGTTTTATCCTTTAGAATCACTTTTTTATTTTCGGGTTGAATGAGCTCTATTTCGGATTGCAACATTCTTACTTTGGAAGGAATGTAATTCTTCTTCTGTTTCATCAATTGTTTTGCTGTTGCTTTTCCGAATGGCACAAAAATATAACCAGCCTGATAATAATGAATTGGATCTTCATCAACAATGGTGATTTGCCATTCATTCGAATCCATTAAATGATTCAGATGATTTGCCACCATTGTTCCGGCCGTTCCTGCCCCTAAAATTACAATTTTCTTCATTCCCATTCTCCTTATAATTTTTGTGTTAAGCTCGCAATTTGCTGTAAACGTTCCATAAAATCGTTCCGTTGATTTAATATGCTCTCGACGGCGTTGGCTGCTGCTGCCGGTTGTAATGCCAGATGCTGTTGTTCAGCGGCTGATAAATGCGGAACCTGTTGAAAGGCTGTGATGATTTCCTGCCCCGCGATGCCACACAACTGTGCTATTTCTAACAAATTCTTCTGCTCGGATTCTTCATCCACGGAATCCAGATAGAATTCACCAGCCAGGAAAACCCCCCGTTTTTTATTTTGGGTCAGAATCACCGAACCAAAGTATTTCAATCCGGCAAAGCAAGTGAAAACTTCTTCACGACCTTGGGCTTGCTGTGCGATTCTTTGCCAGGACGCTTCACAAAATTCACGACCCCTGGTGGTAGTCATGAGCAATTTACAGATTGGGCCCGGTTGACTGATTTGAGTCACCTGTTGTCCTTTTTGATCAATAATCACTGCACTACAATGACTGACCGAGGTGAACAAATCCTGTATCGTTTGCACACAGTGGATGGGAAAATCTGACTCGGACTCGCTGGTAACAGGTAGATCCACATTTTCACCACTCAACAATTTTTCGACTTCTCGTTGTGAAAATCGCCATTGATTGCCTATTTTCACGCCTTTTAACCTGCCATCCTGAAGCATGCGATAGACAGTGATACGGTCAATCTTGAATAGGTCTTGTACTTGTCTGGTGGTGAGAAAATTTTCCATAAGTTATAGTTTGTTATATCATGTTATATAATGTTATACGTTATGTATCGTAATTTATTGTACTTCTTTTCACAAGTGATAAACGTCACCGTACCACTATGACATTCATTCAATAAGGTTTTTTGGCGTGAGCCGGACAAAAAAGAGCCGGGGTTAACCGACTCATTATATGAAAATTTTGAAAGGTATGGTTAAGCTGATTTCTTAATAAAATCTTTGAGATCCAGCGTTACCTGTGCTAAAGATGGTTTGTGGGTATACATCATATGCCCGGACTGATAATATGTCATATGGATATTCTTGAGCTGTTCAGCTGGCAAGGCGATATGATCAAACGTGTAGCGGGTGGCAAAATACGGGGTCGCCAGATCAAAAAAGCCATTGCAAACGATGATTTTTAAAGCAGGATTTAACTGGAAGGCTTTCCTTATGTGCTCTGCTGTGTTTACAAATTGATTTTCATGTTCATCATATTTCCAGGATTGATACAGACTGATCAAAATTTCATAGTGCCGATCGAGTTCCACCCCCAGATCACGGCGTACATAATCATATAATGTGGCAGTATATGGACCCAGAATAGCATTATAGGACGGATCACTCTCATAGTATTCACTTACCCCATCTTTATCAAATCCTGTGTAACGACTATCCAGACGTCCGACAGTGATGCCTTCTGAACGCCTTAATTCTTTGGTGAAACGATGAATATCAATCCGCAAATTGGTTTGATCCATATACTCTTTGGAAAGTCCTGTGAAATAAGATAACTTTTCGATGATTGCCAGTCGCTCATCTTTTGAGAGACGATTGCCCTTCATCAAAGCCAGTGTGTATTCGCCGGCAGCAAATTCTTCCACCTGTGCCAGCATTTTTTGTAAGTCTTGTTGTAATTCCGGGGCTAATTTCTTGTGATACCAGGCGGTGGCTGCATAGGTTGGCAGGAATAAAATAAAAGGCAGATCATTCCCCGGTGTAAACCGCGCGGTGATAAAATTTAGGATAGAGGACACCAGCATAATTCCATTTAAGTACATCCCATAGCGGGCCTGCAGAAATTCGGATAGTCCCCCAGCACGGGTTGTTCCATAACTTTCACCGATCAGGAATTTGGCAGAAGGCCAGCGATTATTACGGGTGGTCCACAAGCGAATGAACTCGCCCACCGATTCAACATCTTTCGTCAATGAATGGAATTGATCAGGTTTCTCCTTGGGAACCGTGCGGCTATAACCGGTGCTGACCGGGTCGATGAACACCAGATCCGTGTGTGTTAATAAAGTAAATTCATTGTCAATCAGTTTATATGGCGGTGGTAAAGGATTGCCGTCGTCATCAAACAAAACACGTTTGGGCCCTAACAATCCCAGATGCATCCAAACAGATGATGATCCCGGGCCACCATTAAACGAAAAGGTAACCGGTCGATCGGCAGGATCATCCACATCATTCAATGTGTAAGCAATATAGAAAATGGATGCTTTTGCTACTTCGCCACTTTCCACGTTCTCTTCTTTCAGTATTATCGTTCCAGCAGTCACTGAATAGTCCAGTTTGATGCCATCAATGGTGATGCTATGTTGCGTTTTTGAGGTAATTTCTTTCGGGGTTGTTTCTTTCGTGGTTGTTTGATTCTCTTTCTGTTCTGATGATTGTGTTTGCTCTGTCATTATTCCTCCATGGTGTGATCATTCACTTTAATTGTATCAGAGCCTATTAAACCCAATGTGAAAACCAGATTCGTTTTTTCTGGTAGGGTAAAATTAAAGGCAGAGAGTGAATTAATGAATCATTTACGGTCTATACAAGTGAAAAATCTTGAAAATGCTCCTGGCACTTATCCTTTCAATTTGCCTTTCATTCAGAAGTTGCCGAGTATTTCCTTCAACTCAGCGGTTACATTTTTTGTGGGCGAAAATGGTTCCGGAAAATCAACCCTGATAGAGACCATCGCTGCGGCAGTGGGTTCAATCGTAGTCGGCAGTGAAAATTTCCAGAAGGATAAAAGCATGGAGCCAGCCAGAAAATTAGCCGATTATCTGCAACTAACCTGGAATAAGCGCACCCATAGAGGTTTTTTTCTGAGAGCTGAGGATTTTTTTGGGTATGCCAAACGCATGGCACTGCTTCGTGCAGAAATGCAGGCGGATCTGGAGGAGGTCCGGCAGGAAACGAGGCACAGCTCTAAATTAGCTCAGGACCTGGCTGAATCTCCTTTTAAACGGGAACTATATGATATGAAACAAAACAAGTCGGATTCAATGGATTTAATTTCACATGGAGAGAGTTTCCTGCAATTGTTTCAATCCCGTTTCGTACCGAATGGCCTTTACCTGTTAGATGAACCTGAAGCACCTCTATCACCTCTACGCCAGTTGAGCTTGATCACCCTGATCAAACAAATGGTCGCTGAAAATGCGCAATTTATTATTGCCACTCATTCACCCATCCTGATGGCGTTCCCCGGCGCAGAGATCCTCAGTTTCGATGAAGTTCCAATTAAACCGGTCGCTTTCAATGACTTGCAGCATGTAGAAATCATGCGCGGCTTTCTCAATAATCCTACCGCTTATTTAAATCATTTATAATTTACCACTCAACCATTTTCCCTTTCCACTGGATTGATTTGCAAATTCACCATTTGGGTATAAAATGGGAATGTTTGGTTGTGGAGAGCATAACCATAACTGATCATAAGGGTTATTACCCTTCAAAGATATTTGTTAAATCTTTTTGAACAAGCTCCTTTAGTAAAATCCTGAATAACAGGCAGATTTTTAACGATCAGGAAGGAAAAAACGTATGAATTCGATTTCAGAAGGCGTAAAACCCAGTATTGCTTTAAAGACACGCAGCCGAAATTATTTGTTGTACATGATGATTTTCATGGGATTAGTAGCCATCATGGATCAGTATTTATCCACGATCAAAACCACCGCACTCCCCTATATTCTCGGTGAGTATAATATTTCAGCTACAAATTTTTCTTACCTTGAAGCAATTTACCTTTCATTTACCTTCCTGATTGTGTTGCTGAATGGATTAACAGATATCATCGGTCGGCGTTATTCCATCTTAATTTTAATTCTAATCATGGGCTTCGCTTCTTTTGGTGTTCTTTACTTCACCCCCAGTATTCACTGGTTCATGATTATGTATACTTTGGCAATTTTTGCAACCGTCTCCAATATGTGGACGATTCCAGTCAGTGAGGAATCCCCGGCTGAAAAACGTGCCAAGTATATTGCCATTGTATATATCATTGGTTTAATTCCCTTACAGGCTATCTTACCCCCACTCCTGATGAATACATTGGGTTTAAGCTGGAAGTGGATGTATGGCATCATGTTCATTTTCATGGTACCTATTCTAATTATGTGGGCTTTCATGAAGGAAACCAATCGCTTTCAAGTCATTCAGGCAGAGCGGAAAGCCGGCACACGCAAGAAACATTTCTTTGGTATGGGTGTGATTAATAGAAAAGATATCCGCTATATTCTCATTTCTTCATCCATCTGGTTTTCCTGGTTGACCTATCAGTTCTTCTATTACTGGGCTGGTTACTATTTTATGACCATCAAAGGCTATACCCTGAACCAATGGTCCACCGTACTGCTGGCAACCTTAGTAGTAGCCATGATCGGTGGGTATCTGAGCGGTTACATTATGGATCGTATCGGACGAAAACCAGCCCTCATCGCTGGATGTATTGGACTTTCTGTGGTTTTGGTGTTAATGGGTTTCAGTCAGGGCTTTCTATTACCCGTAGCAACTGTATTAATGGGATTCTTCACCTCATTTACCTACACATGGATTGTTGTTTATATTCCCGAAGTGTTTCCCACGGAGCGCCGTGGTGCTTGCATGGGTTGGACGACGACTATAGCACGAGCTTCCTACGTGATTGGACCATTGTTGACCGGTTATGTGCTCAGTCTCTTTCCTACCATGGAATGGTTCTGGGTGGTTGCCGCGGTGGTGGTTCTTCTCCCGATCGGGATTATTCTCTTCCTCAATCCATCAGAGACCAATAAGCAGGAGTTGGAAGACATAGAGGTTGCCCGCACCTGAGAATATTAATTTCCCAACAGAATCTGAATTTCACACACAACGTCGATAACTGTCACTTTAGTACCAACGTCCATGGCCCGTATATTGCTCCCTGGATGGCATCCATGACTATTTTATCTGCCTGTTCTCGTAACATGCCATCCGGTTTTTGCAAATCGGTATAGAAACCTGCCATACTAAAATGACATTTGAAATCGAGGCCTGGATATTGTGTCACAAGTTTAGATCGTGCTGACTGACATATAGCATCCGGGTCGCCAGGGGGTAAATCCATTCGTAAGGTATCGATAACAAAGGTAACTCGTTGTGCTTGCTCAATCACTGAAGCGCCAACTTGATATTGCATGAATGAGCAGCCATCCCCGCTGGGGAAATCACTACCACCCCCCAGAAAAGGGGCTGATTCTTGATCGATGAATAATTGAGCACTAGGCCAGGCATTGTATGCGCGTAAAAATCTCCAATCGGGCAGACCCGGTACTGCAATACAATATTTCACCGTAGCACTCTGCGTATCATAAGCAAAATTGGTTATCGTCACCGATGCGTTATTGACCATCGCTGAAGTTCCAACGCCAGCATCCGGAGTAGTGCATGATTGATCGGTCTCACATACCTGAATCTTTGCCCATAAATGGGGGCCGCCCACACTCACAGTTTCGCCGAGCTCATTCCGGATAGACCAATACGTCGTGTAGGTTCCCGGTGTGGATGGCGCTACCAATGGCACGGCGAGACTGAGTGTTTGCCCCGGTGCAGTACTTTGAGCAAAGTTAATCAGTGCCGGACTACCAAGCGTCTCACCCTGGGGAGACGAAGATAGGACAAGTTGATAAGCAGTCGTCCAGATTAAAGACCCCGTGTTTTTAATTTCCCAGGTCTTGATGAAAGCTTGCCCTGGCGCTAAAACCGAGTTATCTGGATAATTTTCCCCCACAAAAGTTGCTGCGTCCTGAACGGAGAACCTACCATTGGCTGTATCGGTTGCAGTTTCGGTTGCTGTAAGGGTGGTCGGTATCCCTGTTGGAGTCGCAGTAACCACATGAATAGTAGCTGTAGGATCAGGTGTCGAAGTTGTCAAAGTTGCTGTTGCGGGTATTTGCGTATTAATGGGTATATCGGGTATCCGGTTACACCCTGAAAGAATGATTACTACAATCAACCACTGTATGGTTCTACGGTACCGAAGAGTCATTTTTGTCCTCCAATGATGGTGGATGGAGGGCGTCCAAAGTCGCCCTCCATCCTTTTTAATTCACGCTCCATCGCTTGATTAAGTGGTTTACGGGATGAATAATCCCTGCAGGTCACCATTCAAATCTGCCGGCAGCGAGTACGCCTGGCATCCATCTGGCTTGATCAAGACGGCTGTCGACTCGTCGGAATTATCTTTTCGCAGGCTCATGCCCAACCAGCCCGATCGGCTCCATTCAATTCCAACTGCGTTGGCATTGTCCACCACCAAATGCATGTCGCTACCATCGGGATGAACCAGATAAATACTGCTATCATCCCTGCCACGGTATGCGATCCAGTTTCCATCTGGAGAAAGCTTGGGATTTAGGAACTTCGCCGTGCCATTCTCAATGGTAAACCTCTCAGTTGTAACTCCTCCAGAAAAATCATAGGAATATACTTTCCAGGCAGCGCCGCCTGTGTAGGGCGCTGCAAAGTAGATTTGATTCCCGTCTGGGGACCAGCCAATAATGGTTTCATAGCTCAAGTCAGAGATATGGTTTATCTGGGCACCGTCTGTATTGATAACAAATACACTATTAATCGAACCTTCACCTATCCCTACATAAGCAATCTGGTTCCCATCCGGTGACCAGTGCAGGTTGAACCCGCCGGCACCAGGTAAGATTACCTCTGTCTGCGCTACCACATCTACAATGCGAATACTGTTGTCTGTGGACGAATAAGCTACCCGGCTGCCATCCGGTGAAAGTGATCCCCAATTACCATTTGGAACCACTACCTGTTTCAGACTCCCATCCAGATTGTAGACTGCAAGACCCCAGGTACCTGTATCCAGCTTTTCATAAATCAAAGCTTTTCCATTTAATAATGTTTCAGGAGCTGGTTGGAGATTTGAAAGAGAATCTCTCGTCAGACACACGTCAGGTTGGGAATCCGGATTGGCTGGCAAATCTGTGCGTGGCGTAGTCGGGGACCATTGGCCTTGCCAGGTGACCGGGTCACCAATGAGGGTCAGGTTGGAAAGAACGACCGTTAATACACCGGTTGGTAGTTGACCATAACTCAGACTTACATTGAAGGTACCATTTGTCAAGCCTCCTGGCCCACCACCACCACCGCCATTGGGCGCATATCCCAATATTTGGACGCTGGCGCTGAATACTTCTGGGCCCGTTTCAAAATGGAAGGAGTAGCCTCCTCCTGAAGTGGCTGTGATTGAGACCAGCTTGAGAGTGTGCCCGGCGAGTTGGATATCCTGATTCAAAACCCACTCCTGACCGGGTTGTGGATCGGAACCAGCATCAAAGGTGAATTCGGTGCTGGCATTGGGGTCAACCGGAGATAGTAAAACGCCTGAGAAACTGATGGTTAGCGGGTAGGTCAAGCCAGCGGCTTTGAACTGCACAGCCCAACCTGAGCCAGGATTTCCGTTTTCTACCTGATTAATTCCCTCGCTCACACCCTCCGGGTAGGAATACGAAATAATCTTCCCGGTTGCGTCCGTGATCTGCATCATGTCTGTCGGCTGAAAAGATTCGCCAGGGAGGGTTTGCGGCTGAAACTGACCAATCAGGATGTATCCATCACTCGTTTCGATGACCTTATTTACTGTCACCGGGTTCGCCTCCGGCGCAACAGATGGTCCACTGATTGAACCATCGGGCGTCAGTCTGATCTGAGGAGAGGGTGAGAGTTCGACCACCGGCATCATGGTCAGGTCAGGTGGGGCAGGTACGAAATGCAAGGAGAACTCCCAGTTTTCCGGCGTAGTTCCGGGTAAGGTGTTGAAGATACATGGAATAACAAAGTTTGCCGTATCAATTCCAGCGGGTACAGGCGCAAAGTCATTGTCAATTCGTTCAATCCGAGTCCCATCCGGCAGACGCAGGTATTCCGCTGTGGTGCAACCCATCAGATCTTCCTGATCCGGGTAGGCAGAACCCGGCACACCGAAAATGCGGTAATCGAGATAGGTCTTATCTCCGGTCAGGGTTGCTGAGGTTACTGTAATAGATATCTCGTCACGGGTGACAGTTACCGGCTCAGCCAAAACGCGAATCGATGTACTCTGGTCTACAATGCCTACACCGGGAAGGTAGCCGAAAAGTTTGGCGAATTCTGCATAGACCCGTTGCGGGCCAATCACGAGCGTGCCAACAATCATTAAAGTTAGAAAAGCAAGAGCGACAGTCCATGCCGGTCGTAAACTAAAAAATGGCCTGGACTTTCGAGGTTTTTCACCAGCACGCCGCATCAGATCAGCATACACCTGATCAACAAACTCAGGGCGTATTGCCGGGATTCCGAAAGACTGAGAAATATTCTCTTCAAACTGAGGGGGTAAATTTCGTTCATTCATTTGAGACCTCCAACTGGCTGTGCAACCGCGCCAGTAACCGGTATATAGATTTTTTGACCGCTTCTTCATTACGCTGAAGAAAATAGGCAATTTCTGGGAAACTCATCTCAGCTAAAAACCGTAGACGCAACAGTTCGCGCTCTTCCTCGGGCAATTCCTGGATGAGTTTTGAAAGGGCTGTCGCCTGCTCTGATTGGATTATTCCCGATAAGGGGTCATATTCCACAGGAATATCCACTATCTCAACAATGGCAGCGGCATTTTTCCGTTGCCGAAAGTGATCCACCGCTTTATTGCGGGCAATTGTAAAAAGCCAGGGAGCAAAGTGTCCATTCTGTCGAAATGTGTCAAAGGATTCAAAGGCAGCGAGAAATGTCTGAGCAGTCGTATCTTCTGCATCATGCACATTACCAAGCCGGCTGTAAAGATATCGGAAAACTTGCTCTACAAAGAGCTTATATAACTCTCCAAACGCCTTGGGGTCCTTTCTTGCGGCTTTAATTATCCTTAATTCATCAGACTCAGGGTTGATCTTTTCGTGTGACGATAAAATACTGTTTAATCCCATAAATACCCTTTCCAATCGTTCTCATAATGTCCTGCAGGTTTTATTAATTTTGAGCTCTATATGTAATACGAGAAAAAAAAGCAAAGGGGACAATTTGATTATTTCAATGATGGACTCCTGGCTATTTTCTGACCTGGTACTCCGCACATCATTCTCTTCTTAGATGTTTTGAAAGATCACTCAAAAAATGCTGTTTCTGTGTATGGTGCTTTTTGAAATCCTGAATCCTGAATCCTGTATTGTGAATCCTGATTCCTGAATCCTGAATTCAATTACTGCTCTTCCAGCAAGTGTTCAACGTCCTGCCAGCGTTTGTAGGTATTGGTTATTTCACTTTCCAACCATTTGATGCGTTCTACTGTCTCTGTAATCAACTCTTCCGCCTGATTGTAAAATTCTGAGGAGGACATCTTTTGAATTGTTTGTTGGTATTCACTTTCCAACAATTCGATTTTTTCAGGCAATGTATCCAGTTCTTGCTGTAAATTTTTCTTTTGCATGAAATTTAATTTTTTTGGTGCAGCTTGTTCCACAGAAGGCATCTGCTTACTGGAAGGGGTTGCCTTTCCAATTTCCGCATCGCTTTCATTCTTTTTATCCTGGAGCAGTTGATACCAGTCATCGTATCCACCTATGTATTCGTGCACCAGCCCATCGCCTTCCAATACCAAAGTGCTGGTGACAAGATTGTTCAGAAAAGCGCGGTCATGGCTGACCAAAATGAGTGTGCCTTTAAATTCCAATAATAAGTTTTCCAGCAGATCCAAAGTTTCCAGGTCAAGATCATTGGTGGGTTCATCCAATATCAACAAATTGGCTGGCATGGTTAATAGACGCGCTAATAAGAGCCGATTGCGTTCACCCCCTGATAGGACATGGATGGGAGCATGCACCCGCTCCTTCGTGAAGAGAAAATCTTCCAGATACCCGTATACATTGCGGTTGTGTCCGTTAATCGTGATGATATCTCTTCCCTGGGCTACGTTTTCATATAAAGTCTGATTTTCGTCTAATTGGGAGCGCAATTGGTCAAAATAAACCCATTCAAGGTTGGTTCCTAACTCGATTGAACCTTTTTGGGGCTGTAAGTTACCTATTAGCAGGTTGACCAGAGTTGTTTTACCAGAACCATTCGGGCCGACAATACCCAATTTATCACCGCGCTGCAGGGTGAATGAGAAATCTTTGATGATTAGGTCATCCCCATAGCCGAAACTTATCTTCTCCGCTTCAATAACCAATTTGCCCGATTTCCGTGCTTCCTGAACCTGTAAATTCACCTTTCCGGGCTTCTCGCGTCTTTCCTTGCGAATAGCTCGTAAACGTTGCAGTGCCTTTACTCTTCCCTCATTACGCGTTCTGCGCGCTTCGGTGTCCTTACGGATCCATTGTTCTTCCTGCATCAATTTCCGATCAAACAAAGCATTTTGTGCCTGTTCTGCATTCAGGTAGTTTTCTTTCCTCTCCAGAAAGGTTGAGTAATCACAATCCCAATCAAAAATACGTCCTCGGTCCAGTTCGACAATGCGTGTCGCTAGCTTTTGTAGGAAAACCCGATCATGGGTGACAAAAACCAGGCTGCCATTCCAGCGCAGCAGAAAATCTTCCAGCCATAGGATCGATTCAATATCCAGGTGATTGGTCGGCTCATCCAAAAGCAGTAACTGCGGTGAAGACACCAGCCCTTTGGCCAATAAAACTCTGCGCTTCATTCCTGCCGACAAGATCTCAAAATCCATCTCGGGCAATAATTTCATGCGGCTGAGGGTTTTTTGAACCAGCAGATCCGATTGCCATTCCACATCTTCTGCATGCCAATCGAATGACATGCCATCCAAACCACCTTTTACAATGTTATAAACGGAACCATGCATGCCTTCCGGCACTTCCTGGGGCAAATAAGCGATTCGCAAATTCTGTTGGCGGGAAATGACACCTGCATCCTCGCTCAAAACGCCTTTGATGAGTTTCATGAGGGAGGTTTTACCCATCCCGTTGCGGCCAATTAAACCCACGCGTTCATTGTCTTTGATACGAAAATTTATTTCGTCCAGCAATAAATCACCGCCAAATCCCAGGCTCACTTTTTCAAAATTGACTAAATTCATTCATCCTCGCCGGATAAATATACTACATAATTCTTTCAGTTTCAGCGCCGAATTCATGAAACTCAATCCAATTTCAAGCCCGACAAGGGACCTGGCACGGACAAAGCGCTGCTTCCAAAAATCAGAAAAAATCAATCACCACCAAATTACCAAGATCAGCTAAAATTGGCTACGTGATCGATTATCCCCAATTGAATTTTGATAAACTGTACAAATCCTTCCATACACCGCTCAGCAACCTGGATTGTGGGAAGAAATGTGCTCCTTATAACCCAAACGGAATTCCATTTTGCTGCGATATTTGCCACGCAATTCCAGCCGTTTATAAGAGCGAATGGGCAACCTTGAAAAAAAGCGCAGACCTCTGGCACCTCTGGAAACAGGAAGATTGCCAGTCCGCATTGGTTTCTGAAAAGATAAATGTTAATGATCTGCCGGAAAATATGCTTTTGTTGGCTTGCAAAGGCGTACAATATTGCCAGAGAAATTATCGTGCCATCAGCTGCCGGCAGTTTCCGTTCTTTCCGTACGTCAGCCAGGATTTCCGCTTCCTTGGCATGGCGTATGAATGGGAATTCGAAAACCAATGCTGGGTGATCAGTCATTTGGAGCAGGTATCATCTGCTTTCCGGCAGGAATTTGTATCCACGTTTGATGAGATTTTCAATCTTTGGCCGGAGGAGATGGAAAGTTACGCCATCAAATCCGAAGAAATGCGCGCGGTATTCAAACATAGGCGACAACGGATCCCGATCCTGCATCGCAATGGTAAAAATTACTTACTCAGTCCAGGCAATGAACGCATTCGAATGACAACCGTAACAAAATTCAGAAAGTTCAACCCTTACAGTAACGAGTTCAACCCACAACAAAGAAGACAACAATGACATCACCACCAATCGTAAAGAAACAAATTAATCGCGGATATTCGTACGCCCTTCTGGGGGCATTATTTCTTTCGACAACATCCATTATTATCCGCCATATGACCTTGACCTATCAGATACCGGCCTTGATTCTGGCATTTTGGCGGAATGTTTTTATCGTTGCCACCCTCATCCCTGCTTTTTGGATCATCAATAAAAATCTGCTGAAAATCAAAACCGTCCAGCTGGGATTTCTGATCCTATATGGAATAATCGTAGCCTTTTTCAATTCTTTCTGGACGCTGTCTGTATCCATTAATGGAGCTGCTGTGGCCACCGTACTGGTTTATTGTTCTGCCGGGTTTACGGTATTATTGGGTTGGTGGTTTTTAAAAGAAAGCCTGACATGGATTAAATTGGTTGCTGTCGTTTTCAGCCTGGGAGGCTGTGTGCTGGTAGCAGAAGCCTATGACCCAGCTTTGTGGACTACTAATCTGGCCGGCATAATAACAGGTATTTTATCCGGACTCTCTTATGCTGGTTATAGTTTGATGGGGCGTTCAGCCTCTCAACGTGGGCTTTCACCCTGGACGACGCTGTTATATTCTTTTGCATTTGCCGGGTTATTCCTTCTGATGCTCAACTTAATCCCAGGCGATTTTCTGATTGGAAAAGCGGAGCAGGCCAGCGATTTAATGTGGTTGGGGAACCGTTTTGATGGCTGGATCATTCTAATCCTCCTGGCTGCCATCCCCACCCTGGCAGGATTTGGCTTTTATAATGTCAGTCTGACCTATCTTCCTTCCAGCATCGCCAATCTGATCTCAACGACCGAACCTGCCTTCACAGCAGTAACTGCTTTCCTCATTTTAGGGGAACGTCTGACACCCATTCAAGTAATTGGAAGTATTTTCATCCTGGCCGGTGTGGTATTCTTAAGATTGTTTGCAAATAAATCACGCGAGAGAAAAACAAAACCCAATAAGTTGAATTTCCCAATTTAGAAGGAATTAAACCATGGATGAAAATTCAATCATAGAATGGTTACTGGAATCACCCACCGCTTCCATACGTTATAAGACGCTGCGGGATTTGGTACACCTACCCGCAAAGCTTCCTGAGTGTCTGGAAACATTTGCTGCAATTCAATCGCAGGGCGTTGTGCCAGCGATTTTAAACCAGCAAGTCGAATTAGGACGTTGGCATTATCCTCAACATTATTACACCCCCAAATACACCAGCACACATTGGAGCATGATGTTGCTGGAAGAATTATTATGTGATCCTGAGGATGAGCGTTTTGAGGTAGCAGTTGAATTCATGCTTTCATCCACCCACAAACAAATTTCAAAATATACACTGGATCAAAATACCGGTTGGACTTGCTTGTGGGGAAATATCATCCGCTATTGTGTGTATGCCGGAAAATGGGCCGACCCACGATTGCAATCCATGCTTGACCTGACTGCTAAAAGTTTACTGAATAAAAAATGTAATTGCGAATGGAACTGGCAAATGCCCTGTGTTTGGGGTGCCGCCCGATCCGTTTGGGGGCTCATTCTTATCCCAAAACATGATCGGTCAAACCTTATTGAAGAGGCAATTCACAGCGGTCTGGAATTTGTTCTCGAAAATGTCAATTTAATCATCGCTGAACAACCCAACCCAGCAGAACATAAAACACATCAAATCTGGAACAGGCTAAATTTCCCTTTGTTTTACCAGGCTGATATCCTGTTTGTTTTACGACTCCTGTTGGAACTGGATGAACTACATCATCCATTGGCGGCCAACCTGCTGACGTGGTTGCGCTCCAAACAAAAACCCAATGGACGCTGGCAGGGTTCCAGTCCGTTTCGTCAACGCACCTATCCAGAATTAGGCGACCAAGAGGAAACTGCTCGCTGGGTCTCCTTACAAGCTGCATCGATCCTACGGAAAGTGAGTGACCATGCTTGATTGGTATCAATATATTTTAATTGGATTGGCAGCTTTGGCAGGTGGTTTTATTAATGCCATTGCCGGAGGTGGGACACTCATCACTTTTCCGGTTTTAACAGCAGTGGGCATACCAGCTGTCGTCGCCAATATCACCAACACCGTTGCCCTCAGCCCGGGCTACCTGGGTGCTACCATCGCACAATGGAATGATTTGAAAACACAGAAAAAAAGATTATGGCTGTTTGTGCCGGCATCCATTATTGGAGGCATCATTGGTGGAATCTTACTCCTTAACTCCGGAGAACGCCTGTTTCGCTCCCTGGTGCCATTCCTGATCCTGTTGGCGTCTGCCTTATTGGCTGTTGGTGATCCATTGCGAAATCTAATCAATCGGCGCTTGCTATCCCGCGGAGCATCTCTAGAGCATATTCAATACGCAATCTTACCAGTCATGCTGGCAGCTGTTTATGGCGGCTATTTTGGCGCTGGACTGAGTGTCATCGTTTTGGCAGTACTGGGATTCCTGATCAATGACTCACTGACCAGACTTAATGCCCTGAAACAAGCTATTTCATTCAGTGTCAATACAGCCGCAGCCATTTTCTTTGTCTTTTCGGGCCAGGTAAACTGGAATGCCGCTGTGGTGATGGCGGTATTCGCCATCCTGGGAGGCACATTAGGCGGCAAACTGGCGGGCAAAATCAAGCCGTCCACTTTGCGCTGGACAGTGGCCACCATCGGCGTCATCGTTTCAATCATCTATTTTATTCGCTGATTGGATGCTTTTACATGATTAATGACGGGTAGAAGTTAGCTGGTGCTCTTCTCTCCATTACCTGTTCCGCATTGTAAGCCACCCGCAAAAGAAGATGTTCCTGCCAATGTTTACTCATGGCTTGCATACCTACAGGCAGACCACGTGAATCATAGCCGGCTGGGAAGCTGATAGCCGGTAATCCGGTGAGATTACCGCTATATACATAGCGCATATATTCGGTATCGATGGAAAGATCTGACCAACCCTGGCCAGGATTCGCCAGTGGGAAAACCTGCGCTGATTTTGCTGTGCCAGGCGATAAAATGACATCCACCTGTGAGAAAATACGCTCAAAAGATGCCAATGCGCGCGTGCGGTAGCGCTGAGCCTGTAGATAGTCATTGGAGCTCATCTCTTCACCCAGAACAAGGCTCAAACGCACCGCTTCTGCCATTTCTTTGCGTTGCGATTTATAAACACGCATACACATCGCCATTTCGGACAGGATCGTAACTGCATGCGCGATGCGCATCTCGTCCAATTCCGGAATTTCAATTTCAGTTATCTCTGCACCACGGCTTTTCATGTTTGATAACATCTCTTTAAACACCAGAACAACATCCGGATCAGCATGCTCATTCCATTCCGGGTAGATACCAAATCGCAAACCGGACAAATCCGGGATATTCCATCCTTTTAAGGTGACTGGCGGTTGCACCAGACTATTCGCATCCCTGGGGTCCGGCCCGGCGATGATCGAATACACCAGGGCAGCATCGTAAACACTGGCTGCTAACGGGCCTAAATGGGCTACACTCCAACACAATGGAGCTGCTCCAAACTCGCTCACCCTCCCAAAGGTTGGCTTCAATCCAATTACGCCACATAATGTCGCTGGAATCCGGATGGAACCACCACCATCTGCCCCGATTGCCACCGGTACAATCCCTGCTGATACAGCCGCCGCAGATCCACTGGAACTGCCGCCGGTATCACAGGTGCGGTCGAATGGGTTACGGACGGTGCCGTGGTGAACGTTCATCCCATTGGGTGCAATACCAATCTCATGCATATTTGTTTTCCCTACCAGCAGTGCCCCCGCAGCTCTCAAGCGCGCTGCTACGGTCGAATCTTGCCTGGCAGGTTGTTTGCCCAGGAATGAAGTTCCGACTGTGGTTGGAAAAGGCAGCATATCAATTTCATCTTTGATAGCAACCGGCACACCGTCTAATGGACTGAATCTGTTCCCCGCTTTGATCCGTTGTGCAGACGCTTCCGCCTGTGAAAAGAGGTCATCCCGATTTAATGCGATAAAAATTCTCAGAGGCTGTTCCCCCTGTTCAGAGCTTTTGATATTGCGGAGCACTTGCTCTGCAACTTCGATCGGTGTTATCTCCTCATTTTTATATTTATTGGAATAATCCCATGCTGTAGGATAAGGTAAACTTGATGGCGGATTGCCTGGTTCGGTGACCACCACAGGTTGTTCATGTTCCGGGTTGGGGTTTGCCAGTGGATAAAAAGTAGGCACATCCTCCACATTTAATGCCCTTAATTTCGGTATTCCGCCATTATCTAATAACGAATTGAGTAAGAGCATTTTCCCAAATGGAGTTTCGATTAAATTCGTAAAAATGGATAACATATTGCCGGTCAATTTTGGCAGTTTCAGGGATTCCAGGTTGTAGGAACTCATGATTTTTCCTTTAAATATTTTATTTTGAAGTCAATAGGATTGTTGGATATAATCATTTAATGATTCTAGCACAATCAACACTTCCCAGGCTTGATTTGGCGATCAGTCTTTTCAAGGGTGAAAATACCAGGTAATTAAGTAGGTTTGGTGTAGTAATGCCGGCTGATTGATAACAAAGAGTTCAAAGGAGACCTTATGACTGCCTATGTAATTGTGGATATCGAAGTAACTGATCCAATTCAATATGAAACAGTAAAAAAATTAACTCCTCCTATTGTGGCAAAATATGGTGGTCAATATTTAAGCCGCGGGGGCGTCACAGAGGTGGTTGAGGGCGATTGGCATCCCCAACGACTGGTGATCATTGCGTTTGAAAATTCTGAAAAAGCAAAAAATTGGTTGAACTCTCCGGAATTTGCTCCCATCCGCGAGTTACGAGCAAAAACTGCTATCACCAGAATGGTAATCACAGAGAGTGACGCACAACTGATTCCGGGAAATCACTAGTGATGTGTTACCAGTCATAGAAAAAAATCACACCTTTTTAGGACTGGTTTATAAAACTTATCAATGTTATTGTTGTTACGAAACAACATGGACACTCTCAATTCAAAATTGCGTGAACCCATCAGTGCATTGACACACCTTGCAGCAGCGGTGTTTTCATTGCTGGGACTGATCGTACTTCTGTACTTTGGATGGGGTGATCTTCAGAAAATCATCCCCTTTGTCATTTACGGAATCAGCCTGATTTTGATGTTCACCTCCAGTGGTACCTACCACATGCTGATTGGGCGTGATTCGATCATTTTAAATTTACGGAAATTGGATCACTCAGCCATTTATTTGTTAATTGCCGGGACGTATACACCGATTTGTATATATTTTTTTAATGGTTTCTGGCAATATGGCATGTTAATCCTGATCTGGAGCCTGGCATTCATTGGAATTATTGTTAAATTATTTGTGATCAACGCACCCAGATGGATCACTGCTGGTGTTTATCTGGTCATGGGATGGCTGGCGATCATGGGAATTCAGGAGATCCTGCGCACCATGCCCACCGCTGCCATTCTCTGGATGGTGATCGGCGGTTTATTTTATTCGATTGGCGCGATCATTTACATTACAAAACGTTTGGATTTTGCCCCCGGCAAGTTTGGTTTTCATGAAGTCTGGCATATCTTCGTTATCCTGGGAGCTTTCAGCCACTTCTATCTCATATTAAGATTTATTGCTATGGTTTAACTTTTTTCTTTCAATCTTCTTCATCGCATTTTGTCTCTTTTTTTTCATGTCAAGCTGGAATTAAGTTCGAGGGTGAATCATTTATTAAAAACAACAGGAGCAGGGTTATGAACAAAGAGCGGGTGGTCTTATTAGGCGCATCAGGCACCATGGGTTTTGCCGCGTTTCAGGAACTATGGAAAAAACGTAAACAATATGAGATTGTGCTCCTATTGCTGCCAAACCTCCACGAGAAACTTTTATTCAAACCTTATGAAGTTATATCCAATATCAAGTCCATTCCTGGCAGAGGAAATGTTCAGGGTGATGGGTTAAAGATAATCTGGGGAGACGCTACCAATTTTGAAGATGTTATGCAAGCAGTTGAAGGTGCCGATTGGGTTCTGAACGCCATGGCTTATATTTCTCCCATGGCAGATTACTATCCCCTAAATGCCAAGGCGGTTAATGTGGATGCGGTTCACAATGTCCTAAAAGCCATTCAGGAACAACCGAATGGGAAAAATCATATCCGCTACATTCATACCGGGACCGTCGCTGAAACCGGAGAGCGACCAGCACCCATCCATTGGGGGCGTGTCGGTGATCCTCTCAACCCCTCCGTTTGTGATTATTATGCCATTACTAAAATTGAAGGCGAAAGGGCAGTTCTCGAATCTGATTTGCAATATTGGGTTTCCATTCGGATGACCTATATTATTCCAACTGATTTCAAGCGTTATATCAAATTACAGGATCCGATCATGTTCCACATGCCCTTACATATCTGCATGGAAAACATCAGTCATCGCGACGCAGGTTATGGTCTGGTGAATGCACTCAATATACCCAAAGATTCGGATTTCTGGCGGCGTGTTTACAACATGGGGGGTGGTCCAAAAATGCGCATGGTCGCATCTGATTACATGCATCAAACCTATCGGATGCTGGGGCTATCAGGACATCACAAAACAACCGATCGTAATTGGTATGCTCTTCGAAATTTCCACCTGCAATATTTTTTGGATAGCCATATTTGTGATCATTACCTGACATACTCGTGGGATACTATGACTACGATCTGGGAAAAGCTTCAAAAAAGTATGCCCTTATCCTTCAAAACGCTCTCATTTTTATGCAGGAAATTCTCCATCATACGAAAATTGGTCGAATATCAAACACATGGTTCGTTAAAAAAGCTGGTTGAGCAACATGCCAATGGAACCCGAAACTGGTATTTGCAAAAAAAAGACCAGCGTATTTTCGCATTCTTTAAAGATTATGAAACCTATGAATCCATACCGGATTGGGATCCGGAGCATATTTCTAAGGGAATTGAACCCGTACAACAAATTCTGGAGCATGGCTATGATGAGAGCAAACAAAATCTTTCTTTACCGGATCTACAGAAAGCAGCTCTTTTTCGAGGGGGAAAATGTATTTCAACGGATTGGGATGGTGATCTTTATGGCACATTGCATTGGGTCTGTGCCTTCGGACATGAATTCTCATCCAAGCCCTTCACGGTTCTGAAAGCAGGTCATTGGTGCCCGGTCTGCGTTAATGCGGATTGGAATGGAGATGAACAGGCTCGCAGAAACCCCTTTTTTGCCCAGGTCTGGTATGCCAGTCACGATCCGGACGAGAGCAATTTTTACAGTATGGAATCCTTTGAAGATATCTCAGCTGCCGATGAAGCATTCCGGAATTCGTAGTAGTAATTTGGATCTCTCTACTGGATCTGGTAATGGGGTAGTGGTCTAATCACAAGATTGACGATCGCCGGGTGTATGTGATCATCACCCCCTGTGATTTATTCATTTCCAAATTCAGCTGGGAACAGTCAATCGAAGCGCAACACGCTGGATTAAGCTGCCATTTAAAGTCACTCCTGTAACAAATAGAATTACAAAACAGATTCACCGTTTCTGTGCATGTTTCAACCCAGAAATTAAAAAACCCCACCTTGCGATGGGGTCTTCTGGTTTCAATTTGAGAATTGAATTACAGGACTATGACGTCGGCTGCCTGTGGGCCTTTTTGTCCAGATTCAATGGTGAATTCAACTGCCTGGCCTTCTTCTAAGGTTCGGAAACCTTCATGATTGATCGCTGAATAATGCACGAATACATCCGGGCCTTCTTCACGAGCCAAAAAGCCATAGCCTTTTGTTCCATTAAACCATTTTACTGTACCTTTTACACGTTCTGACATTTTACTTTCCTTTATTCTTTCTAAAAATTTTCTTTGTTAAACAGCGTTGTTTTAATAACGCTGGGTACCACCACTACCACCACGTGAGTTGCGATTACGATCCCTGGGTCCACTCTGGTTTCCACCAAAGCCACCGCCGCCGCCACGTTGTCCATAGCCGCCGCCACCGCCGCCGCCTCTGCGTTGTCCACCGCCAAAGTCTCCTCGGCGTCCTTCTTCTTTTGGCCTTGCAATAGAGATACGCAAATCGCGGTCACCCAATGCGTAACCATTATACTGATTGATTACCTTTTCAGCTTCTGCTTGTGTACTCATTTCAACAAAAGCAAAACCTTTTGACCGACCTGTTTCGCGATCTTTGATCACTGCTACAGAGGTCACCGTACCCGCGTTTGAGAAGAGAGTGTTTAATTCTTCTTCTGTTGTTGCGTAGGACAAATTCCCAACATACAATTTGTTTTCCATTCTTCCTTGTATCCCTTACACCGGTTCATACCGGTAAAAAAATTTACCACTGACATTCAGGTCCAGCGGCAATTGCTCACGAGCCTTACTTACAGGCAGGTAGATTGTAACACACATCTACAAATTCCTGTCAAGGAATTTTGTATTTTTCGCCTGCGCTTGCTGAATTGCCTCAAGAATCGATCTATCAAACCATTGATTTATGCGATGGGTTGCAATAATTGCTGAACATTGACCAGGCGTTGATACAAGCCATTTTTTGCCAGTAAGGAGGCATGATCCCCTTTTTCGACAATCTGTTTGCCTTCCAGAACGACGATCTGATCCGCATTCCGGATCGTTGATAGACGATGTGCAATCAAAATCACCGTTCTTCCAACCATTAAGCGTTCCAATGCCTGTTGAATCAATAACTCGGTCTCAGTGTCTACCGACGATGTCGCTTCGTCCAGGATCAGGATAGGAGCATCCTTAAGAATGGCTCTGGCAATCGAAATGCGTTGCTTTTGCCCACCGGAGAGTTTAATTCCTCGTTCGCCGATCAGGGTATCATATCCATTAGGAAGCTGTTGAATAAAGTCATGTGCATTAGCAGTTACAGCAGCCGCCATCATTTCTTCTTCACTGGCATCTGGTTTTCCGAATAACAGGTTTTCCCGTACGGTACCATGGAAGAGGAACACATCTTGCAAAACGATACTGATTTGTCTTCTGAGATCTTCCAATCCAACCTTGCGGACATCCTGACCATCCAGAGAAATTTTCCCTGCCGTGACATCATAAAAGCGCGGAATGAGGCTCACCATGGTCGATTTACCCACTCCGGTCGGCCCAACCAAAGCCACCACGCTTTTGGCAGGGATGTCAAGGTTAATATTCTCCAGCACATTTTCACCTTCACTATAATGAAACGAGACGTTCTCAAAGTTTATCTGCCCTCTAACGGGACTCTCCAACTCAGTACTCCCAGGCAAATGATGTGGCTCCGGTTCTTCCTGTAATAATTCCGTCACCCGATCTGAAGCTGCCAATGCATTCTGAATAGATTCCCAGGCAACGCTGAGATTGCGCACAGGCTGGTAGAACAGATCCAGGTATAGGAAGAATGCCACTAAATCAGCAATCGGCAATCCACCCTGAACCACAAGACGCCCACCAAAATAAATCACCACCAAAGTACCCAATGAAGAAGTAAATTCTACGAATGGATGGAAGGTCGCCATCAGTTTTAATGCATTCAGCAAAGATTTGCGATAATGGTCAACGCGTGAACCAACTCTTTCCAGAGCGACGGATTCCTGCGTGAATGCTTTGATTTCGCGAATGCCGGAGATATTATCATTCAGGATCGCGTTTAATTCCCCCAATTCTTTCTGCCGGAAGACAAATGCCGGACGGACACGTTTTGCATACAATCGTAGCGAGAAAATCACCAGCGGAATCGGCAGCATGGAGAATAAGGTGAGTTTCCAGTTCAGGCTGAACAGAACAGCAGCCACACCACCAAACGTCAGGATGTTAACAACCAACTCCGGTACTGCATGGGCGATAAGCTGCTCAAACAAATCAGTATCATTGACCACCCTGGACATCATTTGACCGGTTTGTTTATCCTCATAGAAGCGCAGATTAAGTCTTTGAAGATGGTTGTAAACCAATTTCCGAAGGTCCGCCACCACACCCCAACCGGCGATATGCGCCATGTAGGACCGCACGAATTGTAATCCAGCTTTCACCAGATACACGATCAAAGCAATGACTGCCAGGCGGGTAATGGTGTTAAAACTTTCCAGTGTCAGATTGTCGCTGGTCACTGTACTGATCAAATTGCGCACAATCCAGGGAATTATTAATTGTGCCCCCACCAGCAAGATCATGCTGACGATCGTCAAAACCAGGGGAGTGGTGTATCGACGGGCAAATTTAAATACAAATGCTAATGATTTCATATCATTCCTATGCGTAGTCCATCCCGGATAACCAGGTGATTATACTATCAATAATTTTTAAAATCTGAGATTTTTAAAATTAGCTCCCAAAATTTTTATTTTCTCTGATATGATTGCGTCCATTGGATGGTAGGAAAGCGTTTTACGGATGAAAAAAGGTCTCATTTTTGTATTCTCAGCCTATGCCCTGTGGGGATTTTTTCCTATTTATTTTAAATTCCTGCATGAAGCACCAGCGCTCCAGATCATGGCACACCGCGTGACCTGGTCGTTCCTTTTTCTGATTTTGGTAATTATCAGCAAAAAAGAATTTTCAAAACTGCGCAAATCATTAAACAAAAAAATCATCATCACCTACACCATTGCTGGAACATTATTAGCCATCAATTGGTTGACCTATGTCTGGGGAGTCAATGCCGGCTTTGTGGTGGAGACCAGCCTGGGATATTTTATTAATCCCCTGGTGAGTGTTGTTTTAGGTGTTGTATTTTTAAAAGAAAAACTCAGAAATTTACAATGGTTACCGGTCCTATTAGCGACAATTGGTGTGGTTTATCTGACGATTGATCATGGATCGATCCCCTGGATTGCACTGGTATTGGCGTCGACATTTGGCACGTATGGATTATTTAAAAAGATTGCTCCCTTGCCTTCCATTCAGGGATTAACTGTCGAAACCGGGGCGGTACTGATTCCAGCACTGGCTTTTTTAATTTTTGTTGAATTTAACGGCACAGCCGCTTTTGGTCATGCCAGCCCGCAGACAACTTTCTTACTGGCATTGTCTGGGATTATTACCGCTATTCCATTAATTTTCTTTGCCTCCGGTGCTCCCAAAGTCCCTCTCACCACCATCGGTATTCTCCAATATATTGCCCCTACCATTCAATTTTTAATCGGCGTATTTATTTATGATGAACCTTTCACCCGGGGTCAACTCATCGGATTTAGCATCGTTTGGCTCGCCCTGATTATTTTTAGCATCGAAGGGCTGATGAATGGTTATCGCTCTCATCACACATTCAAACCGATATAGAGCTGAGCAATCAATCATCAATAGCATAATGTTAAAACAAACCAGCACACAGGTGATTGTCAAGATTGAGCAGATGAGAAAGGCATGCATATGATAAGCGTTGAACAAGTCAAAATTATCAACCCTGAATTAATGCAAGCAGTTCAGGGACTTTTTCCACAATTGACGAATTTCAGCCCGATGCCAGATGAAGCTGATCTCCTGGAGATCATCAATTCCCCGGTCAGCAGCTTATGGATTGCCAAAAATGATGGGGAGCAAATCATTGGCATGTTATGTCTGGCGATTTACAAAACGACCACGGGCGTGCATGCCTGGATCGAAGATGTGGTCGTGGATCAGAAAGCACGCCGCCAGGGGGTCGCTGCTCAAATGACCGGCGCAGCTCTCCAATTCTCCATCCAGAATGGGGCCAAAGCAGTCAGCCTCACATCCCGCCCTGAACGGGAAGCTGCCAATCAGCTTTATCAAAAACTGGGGTTTGAATTGGTTAGCACCAATCTTTATCGCAAGATCCTAACCTGAAATGGTTTCCCCTTTTTCCTTGATCCAGTTCCTGAACCTTTTGAGTTCAATCCACTGTTCCAAACGAAACAATGGCGGAATGAGGCGCCCCAGAACAAAAAAGACCTGATAAATCAGTGAGGGATTAATCGATTTTTGATCCTTCTCAATCCCACGAAGGATGGCTTTGGCAACCTGTTGCGGGGTTTGAGATGGCCAGGGGGTCGGTGCTGTATGCCGGGCCGCTTCCTGAAAAAATTGTGTTTTAGTGGCGATTGGGTAGACCAACGCCAGGGAAGCAGGATCGGGCAATTCATAGCGGTAAGCCTCGGCAAAGCGGTCAACAGCAGACTTGGTGGCCCCATACAGCGCATAGCCTGGCAAACCCAGTTTCCCGATCGCCGAGGCTGTCACCACCACCTTATATGGCGTGTCTGGATGAAGGAGCCTCATCTTAATGGCAGTATAAATCGGTGAATGCACGTTCACTTTAAAAATCTGATCCATTCTTTCCCAATCCGCTGTTGTGAGTTGTTCATAATAAGCATAACCAGCATTCGCAATAAAAATATCAATACCACCCAGCGCTTGATAAGCATAGTCAAATAAAGAATCCAAATTATCCTGGGAACCGATATCACAGGCATAGCTGTGAAGAACTGCCCTGGCATTCGCAAGCGTCCCTAGAAATTGAGACAATCCATCCAGATTGCGATCCACTGCCATAACAGTGCAATCATATCCACTAAGCAGTACGACCAACTCCTTTCCAATGCCGGAAGCCGCTCCCGTGACGACAATTCGTTTGTTTGTGATTTCCATATTTATCCCTTTCTATGGTCATACATTCTCAAGCACAATTTAATAAATTAGATGATAGAAACCCCTTTATCAATGGGTGGTTTTCTCGTCTTTCCGTTTAATTTTTAAAATGACGATTTTTGTAGAATGATTAAAGGGTGCCACCGCAACTGGAGGCTCAGAAACGATTGTTTCTTGAAAACCAGTCACATCCTGAGGTACAGGGATAATCGTTTCAATTTCCATGTAACGATCAGCACACAGCTCTTCCAGCATTTCCATATAGGCCTGACCGCTCAAGAACAAGGCATTGTTCACCACAGCCAACCAGCCTTGATGAGCAATCAAGGGTCTCACTTTGTTAATTAACCGCGCACTTTGATTCACCAGATCTACCCTTCCCGCATTGGTGGCAGAAAAAAACGGCGGATCAAGGATCACACAATCAACCAACTTTTGATTCTGCTTCAGGTTTCCAATTGCCCTGTAAAAATCAGCCACTATAAATTTCACTTTCTCCGGTGAAATATTGTTCAGAGTACAAGATGCTTTCGTGAGATCAAGAAAACGTTGATTTAAGTCAACCTGGATCAGGTGCGCTGCCCCGCCAGCCAGGGCCGCAACTCCCAGGCTGCCGGTATAAGCAAACGTGTTCAGTACTGTTTTTCCAGCCATTTGTTCCAGCAACCAGGCTCTCAAATTACGGGTATCCAGATAAAAACTTGCATCCTGATTGAGCGTTAAATTTAAAGCGTAGCGGACGCCAGCTTCGCTGATTTCATTGGGCAGTAACCCCCCATAAATGATCTTTCCTCGTTTCTCTTCAAGCTGGCTGGCATAGCGTTGTTTCACCAAAACCGTCTCCAGCCAGGGAATCCATTGGCGGTAAAGCGCAGAAATTTCTGGGAGGAACGAAGAACTGCCTATTTCAGCATGGGTATGATCATTGATCACCAGTGTTTTTCCAAATATTTCAACTACCCAACGTGGGTCACCTTCCAGGAAGCCATTAAACAATCTGACAGCCGAATTGCTGAACCCATCCAATAATTGTGCACGCTGTTGGAAGGCGTTGAACAATTTTTTATCTAAAGTCATTTCTTCGGGTTTCATAGTTTCCTGCAAAAATTTTCTCCCTTTAAATTATAGAGGATGTTCCGGTTAATTTATATGAATAAGGGAGTTCATTCAAAATCCTTGGCGAAAAAAAAAGCAGGTAAAATTAACCAGGGAAGGTGACAGTTGGCTTACTTAGAAATTGGAATTTTTGCTGTGACCGGCAGCATTATTTTGTACCATCGTTTTTTAAATTTAACGGATGGTATGCGATGAGATGGATTGGACAAACCAACGTATTATCTATTCGACCCTATCGTTCTGAAGATCGGGAAGGATTATTCAAAATTGCTGCGGATACGGCATTTTTTGGTGAACCGATCGAAATTTACATGGAAGACCGCCGAATATTCCTGGATGCTTTTTATGCTTACTACACCGACTACGAGCCAGAACATGCATGGGTAGCGACTGCCAACGATGAAGTGGTCGGATTCCTGACCGGCTGTGTGGATTCAGCCAAAAAAGATAAGATTGTGAACAGGCATATCAACCCCAGGGTTATTTTTCGGTTGCTCACAGGATATTATCAGATTGGTTCCAAAGCTCGCCGTTATTTATGGCGGATGTGGAAATCGCAGCGCAAGCACCTTTTTCCGTCTGTAAATCTTGAAGAATATCCAGCCCACCTACACATCAATGTTTCCGAGAAATGGCGCGGATATGGCATTGGCGTCCGCTTAATGAAAGTTTATCTCGACCAGCTCAGTTATTTAAAGGTGCCAGGCGTTCATTTAGGCACCTCCAGCGAAAATCAGGTAGCATGCCGCCTGTATGAGAAATTAGGATTTCAGCTGATGGAGGAAAAAGTTGCAATTATGTGGGAAGGCATTGTGGATCATCCAGTTTACAACAGAGCCTATGCACTGAAATTAACTGCGCATCAAAATGCAGCCTCTTTAGATTAAGTCATCTTTCAGGAGTGATGTTAACTTGCAGATTGTGCTCTGTGTTGTATCAACTCAGCAACGATGCTAACGGCAATTTCTTCCGGTGTTTCGGCACCAATATTCAGTCCGATCGGTGAATGCACCCGCGCCAGATCTGTCTCAGAAACGCCATCATTCAACAATGCTTCAAAGGTTAACTTGATTTTACGGCGACTGCCAATCATCCCGATATAAGTTGCACTGGTTGCCAAAGCCTGGCCAAGAACAGACTTATCGAATTGATGTCCACGCGTAACGATGACAATAAAGGTGTGCACATCGACTGCCAGGGTCTGGAAAACACCCTCGAAATCTTCCAGCAGGATACACTCATCAACGGACGGGAAGCGGTCTCGACTGATAAAGTCTTCGCGATCATCCAGAACAATCGTGCGAAAACCAACCATGGCAGTGAGCGGGGCCAGCTTCTGAGCAATATGACCTGCGCCAACAATATAAACCGTGCTGTGTTCCCCAATCGGCTCCAAAAAGAGCTTATTTTTCCCCACCGCTATGATTTGAGGCACCTTTAGGTCAAACGTAGTCAGGCTTAATTCTCCACCCGGCCAGCTTATCCTTCTCGGTATTCGGTCTGCAAATTCAGTCGCAGGCTTCCAGGAACCTGAAATCTCAGCATCAGAGCTGATAAAGCACTTTTGAGGAGTGGAACCGTCCATTTTGCCGGGTAGCTGAGAAATTAACCAGCCTTGTTTTTGAGAAACAATCGTTTGATAGACATGTCCATACAATTGGATTAAATCCTTGTTATCAGGCAGGAGAGGATCCACCAAAATAGAAATTGAACCACCACAAATCATCTCCAGGTTAGCTGCTTCAGAGTCGCTGAGAGTAAAATCGAGGATCGTACTTGTTTCGGACGCTATTAACTCATCAAAACGCTCCTTTAAAATTGCTTCCAGACGTCCACCCCCAATGGTTCCGATTTGATGCCCGCTTGAGGTCACCGCCATGCGTGCACCCGTCCCACGTGGAGATGAACCGTGTTGGGAAATGATGGTTGCCAGCAGCACAGGTTGTTTCTTTTCCAAAAATTCAAACAATGAGATAAAAAAATCTTTTTTCATGATGTGCTCCTGTGAGAGTAGATGTTCAGAAATTTTAATGAGAGAAACTTCCCCTCTATTGTAATAGAAAAATTAAACCCAACAGGGCAATTGCGTTCACTCAGGAAATCCGCTGATTTTTGCCATCATATTCCACTCCAATTTAATATATAATTTGTACTCTATGCTCGTTCGCAATCCAATGTTTCAATGAAGGAAGTGAAAAGATGATTCCAGCCCCTAAATACCCATACCCTTTCATCGACCAGATCATTATTACAGAGAATGAAATTCGGGAAAGAGTGAAATTACTCGGTGATCAAATAACAGAGGAATACAAAAATTCTGAGAAAATCCTTTTGATGGGTTTGTTGCGTGGCAGTGTTATGTTTATCACCGATTTAATGCGCCAAATTCAAAGACCATTAACCATCGATTTCATGTCGGTTTCTTCTTATTCCGGAACCTCCTCCAGTGGTTTTGTGCGCATCGATTCAGACCACAAATCCAATATCCATGGCTGGGATGTGATCCTGATTGATGATATCGTTGATACCGGCTATACCATTCACACGGTAAGAAAATTGCTGGCAGACCGAAAACCCAACAGCCTGAAAACGTGCGCCCTATTGGATAAAGTTGACCGTCACAAGGTTGATATCAAGATCGACTATTTGGGATTTGCCATTCCGGATTATTTTGTGGTTGGGTATGGCCTTGACCTGGATGAAAAAGGCCGGAATCTGCCTTATATTGCCTCGGTCGATCTGAAACGCTATCAGGAATTATACGGCGACCTGACTTAATTTTGAAAAGGCTTATCCCCTCCCCTAGTGAGAGGACATGGAGCTCACAAGCACTAATCACTGATAACAGAAACCAGCGAAAAATTACTCTTGTTTTCGATTTTGGTTTAACTTCACAGAAATTTCAAATTTTCCATGGGTTGATTTAGCATTATTCTTCAATCCAACCACCTTTGATCATTTTCTTTTTTGTCCATTGGATCACTTTTTCCCTGGTCGAAAAATCATATGAAAGGCGTGATGAGGGGACAGAGGCCTTTTTATCAAAATACTTGCCTGTAACCCCTTCAACTTCAGGAGAGGTAGCCAGATATACCGGTGTTTCAGCACCAACAAGAACATCCTCACCTGTCATGTTAAACCCATTGATGAGCATTTTTGTTGTAATCACACCCGGATGTAATGAGTTCACAGTAACTCCGGTACCTGATAATTCATCCGCCAGGCAGTACGTAAAATACATCAGCATCAATTTCGAATCAGCATAGGCTTTATAGCTATCAAAAAATTCACCGGGCTGATCACTGATTTTTTCCAAATCAATTCGTCCGCGTTTATGCGCAATCGATGAAACATTTACGATGCGTGCAGGAACACTATTTTGAAGCAGGTTTTGCAAATTTTTGGTCAGAACATAAACCGCCAGATAATTTACGGTGAGATTGCTCTCGTATCCATCCGGGGAGATTTCCCAGGTTGTATTGTACACGCCTGCATTATTAATTAAGACATCCAACCGTTCATAGCGCTCACAGATAGCTGCTGCCATATCTCTGGCATTTGATAGAGAATCAAAATCGGCACTGATGTGATCAATGGCTGCTGCTGGAATTCTGGTCTTCAATTCTACAACCGTCTGTGAACTTTTTTCTTCATTACGACCATGCAGAATAATACGATTCCCTTGGGATGCAAGTTCATACGCGATTTGTTTTCCGATTCCATCTGTTGCACCGGTAATTAAGATGGTTTTATCCATTCATCCAATCCTTTTCCGATAATGTACCCCTAAGTATAACAAAATCCAATCTTGAACCTGAGCGGTAGTAAAACCATCGGCTGAAAAGGAAAGATGACCGCTTGTGTGAAGCGGGTAAGGTTCCTTCTCTCAAGTAAATTCCATGGTCACAAACTGAATTATGGTGTGGATCCCAGGGTAACTGTCGCCGATGGGGAACTGGTAACGGTAGCAGTTGGCGTTTCAGTCAATTGGAATACGTATATTTTTGGCAACCAACCCTGGCGATCTTCTTCATCAATTACTTTTACCCACACAATATAATCATAGATCACTTCTTCCGGTAAAACGGTCAGTAATTGATTGGAGCGCAATGTGCCAATGACCGGGCCACCAGGCGATTGGTATAAACGCAGTTGCGGAACACCGGTTAGAAATACACGCGCCTGCGCTGGTGTGGATGTTGGGGTGACGGTTGCTGTCGGTAGAAATGTAGCAGTAGCTGTTGAAGTATAGGTGGAAGTAGCCGTGGCTGTCAAAGTTGCCGTGGGCGAAGGTCCCGGGGTAGAGGTTAATGTAGGCGATGGTGTTTGGGTTGCAGTAGGAGGAATTAATGGATCCAACCGCTCAGCGAAGATTTGATTGACCCGTAATGAAACCGGTTGGTTGAGTGAATCGACAATCGATTCCTGTAGTGCGATCACCTGTTCATAACGCAATGGATTGTTGGTGCGGATCGTCATTTCAATATCAATCGTTTCATCCGTCTGAGATGTTGTGAAGTCAACCAGCTCGGCATTATTGATTTCACTAACTTTTTCTATAAGTATTTGATTAAAATTCCGGTATTCTGCGGCTTGTTTTACAAAAGAAATACTGAAAAAAGTGAGCGGGATTAATAAAACCACAATGAGTACTATAGAAAATTGTAAACTAGGGGGCAGTTTACGGTTGCGCTCCAATGGATAAGGGTTGAACCCACGGATAAAAAACACAAAGGCAGCAGCAATCGCTATCGTGACCGCATTGGTAACAAAGAGTAGCAGCGCACCTCCGGCCACATCCCAGCGTTGTAAAGCAATTCCAATTCCTACGGTACATATTGGTGGCATGATTGCCGTTGCGATGGCCACGCCTGGTAATGCAGCTGATAAGCGTTCCTCAGTTAATGAATATGCGGCAGCAATTCCCCCAGCCAGTGCAATCATCAGGTCAATCGGGCTGGGATGTGTTCGGGAAATTATTTCCAGTGGCAATTCATGCAGGGAAACAAAAGGTAAATACGAATTGATAAAGGTTAATAATGCTGAAAGTCCAACCGCCATCAATGCTCCGCGCAATAAGGCAGACACGGCAGATTTTAAAAGGGTTCGGCGGCCAATCATTGAAGCCAGACCAATCCCAATGATGGGTGACATCAACGGAGCGACCAACATAGCGCCAATAATGACAGCCGGAGAATCAGTAATCAATCCCAGTGTGGCAATACTGGTCGATAAGATCACCAACAGAAAGTAATCGAATCCTGGGGAGGAGGAGTCGGTGATATCGGAGATAATCTCACGGCGCTGGTCAAAGGGAATTTTGCGTACCGGCGACTTTATATTTGAAAAAATAGTTGTAATTTTTGCTATCAAATTTTTTATCCTGATCCATCGATCATTTTGGTCGCCAGGTTCTGACCAGGTTTCGTCCAAATTGTTTGGCTTCGTATAAAGCTTTGTCACTTTCATCAATCAGGTGATCTAACGAGGGAGTCGTGAAGCGGAAACAAGAAACGCCCAAACTAATCGTGATAAATGTTTGAGCGGTTACCAGAAGAAATGGGTATTGCGCTGTGACTTCGCGCAATCTCTCCGCCACCAATGTTGCGTCTTCCAGATTTGTTTCTGGCAGCAAGATGATAAACTCTTCGCCTCCAAAGCGGGCCAGGATATCTGAAGTGCGCAATTCATCCTGAATTCTTTGCACAAATTGCATTAAGACCTGATCACCCGCCAGATGCCCATTCTGATCGTTTACATTCTTAAAATGGTCAATATCAATCAAAATGATGGACATGGGGTTTTGATAGCGTTTGCTGCGAGCAAATTCCTTTTGTGCCAGTTCATAAAAATACCTACGATTGTAAATACCGGTTAATGTATCTGTGAGAGCCATTTGTTGCGTTTGTTTAAACAGGCGTGCATTTTCAATCACAATGGCTGCACTGTTTGCAAAACTGGATGCCAGACTGGCATCATCCTGGGTATAAGCATTGGGACGGTAACTATCAATCGCCATCAGACCGATGAATTCATCATGTCGGATAAGGGGCACCCCCATCCATCCTCTGATCTGATCTGACCCTTCCCATTTTACAAAACGTGGATCATAGCGGGCATCTTCCAATATGATGGGGGATTTCACCAGTAGTATTTCGCGTAACAATAGATCACTGGCTGGAAATATGCGGTTAATTAATCGGGATGTGTTTTGAAAACCGCGTGCAGCAACCACTTTAAATTTATCATTTTCGCGTAAAAATAGGGTAGCACTATCAAAATTTAATACTGTCTTTAGAGAGACCAAAATCCTGCGTAAGACCTGTGAAAGATCCAGTTGGGAAGAGAGTTCATCAAGCGTTTGCTTTAACGCCTGAGCACGAATCATCGCTTTTTCGATAGCTTGTTCCGCGTGGATTCGTTCAGTAATATCTGAGATAAAGCCTTCCAGGGCGAGCAACTCTCCCTTTTCATCGTAAATGCCGAGTCCTTTTTCCCATACCCATTTTTCCACCGCATAGCCAATTTGAATCCGGTAGGTCATTTCAAAATTTTTTTTATTTTTTAAAGCATCCTGAATCACATCCCAAACCATTTGTTTGTCTTCCGGGTGGATCAGGTTGGCATAAGATGTTTTTCTGTTTCCAATTAAATCGTGATCTTTTAATCCTACCAAATCCTCCACCCCGGCACTGACGTATTCCATGGTCCAGTCGGGATCATTCTTACAGCGATACGCCATGCCAGGCAGGCTTTCTAACAAAGTCGTTAAGAGACGTTGATTTTCCTGGCAGGTTAATTCGATTTCTTTTCGTTCGGTAATGTCATGGATGATATTTAAGAGAAATTCATCCGAGATTTTTATGTAATCAGCCAAAAACCATTTCACTTCTGTGGTTGTTTTTAAGACCCATTGAGTTTCTATTCGCTGACTGGTACCGTTCTGAAAACAATCATTAAATCTTTGAATGATTTCGGGATCCCCATCGAAATATTCTTCAATCGTAGAACCTACCCAATTTTGTATTTCGGTGTTACTCAATCTTTCGGCCGCAGGGTTAAATTGGTCCAGAATTATCTCTCCTGCCGGGTTCTTTTTCCAAAGCAAAGCAGGATCCTGAATACTAAAAAATGTCGAAAAGAAAAATCGACCATCTTTTTCCAACAAATGATCAGGTTTATTCACCGGTAACATTTCCTCCCCCACAATCAGGACACCAACAATTTCATCGCGCTGGTCCCGTACAGGTTTAACTTTATATTCAAACATTGACTGAGAATTTGTTTTTTCTAAGTGCTTCATATTAAATGCGGAGCTTTTTCCGGAAAACCCAATTTTAATATGTGATAAAAAGATGTTCAATTTTTCCGGATCAGTCATTAATTCCATAAAGGAATCACCCAGGTCAATAGGCTCACGATTTAGCCGTAGGAAAAGCAGGTTCGCTGCCTGATTAAATGCATTGATTCGATAATCAGGGCTTATAAAAAACAGTGGGTTATCCAGATTATTGAGAATTAATTCCGAGATTTTTTGGGAATTCTTGCTCGGTTCCCATGGATCGTTGAACACCAGCAACCATTCGGCATTCCAGGCAAAAGCGTAGTTTATGCGCAAGCTACGTTGTTGATTTTTGTTCGGAATACTGAGGTGGACAATACGAGAATGGAAACTTTCATTTTGCAGGTTATTTTCAATTTCTGACCATTCAGGAAACCAATCCTGGCAGTCCAACTCACTCAACTGTTGTTGATCTAAACCCAGGAATTGTGACAACGCCTGATTGCCAAAGCGAATAGATCCCCCTGCATTCAGAATGACAAGTTTATCAGAAATAATGTCAAAGAATGGTTGGAGGGATTCAAATTTTTCTCCCAGAGACATAAAGTGCTCCTCACCCATTTAAAATGATTATATATGAATATCAAACAAAAATGTTAAGGATAATTCTAAATTTTCTGATGTTTTTTTCTTTACTGCCCAACTCTACTAAAATTCCTGTAAAATATATAAATGTTTCAGAAAATAACCAGGCAAACCAGAACGCTTCCTCACATCCTAGGCTGGAATCGTACCAGTTATTTCTTGATGAGTTCTTTTGTATTATTGCTATTTATCATCGGCTACGTTTGGTGGCCGCTCATAGAGGATTATCTCTCCACATACAATCCCAACTATCCATTTTGGGTTCAACTGGATTGGCTTCTGCTCTCTATCTTTTTCATCATGTCTCTTTTGCTTATGGCAAAAGCTGACATTAAAAAAGATCTGCCGGTTATCTTCGTCGGTCTCGTGGGAGGCTTGGTGATCGAGAGTTGGGGAACCCAAACTGAATTGTGGTCCTATTACACATTTGAAAGACCACCCTTGTGGATCATCCCAGCCTGGCCAATTGCCAGCCTCTCAATTGACCGTCTCTTTCGGCTTTTGAACAGCAAAACTGAAAAAATCCCCGAAAAAATGATTAAGACAGTTTACTGGCTGATCTTTATTGGATTTTTTATCTACATGCTCTATTTTGTCTGGCCTACCCTGGATAAATCATTAACCGGCATGGCATTGTTCTTATGTGCATTTTTAATTCTTACCCCCGTGAACCAGCGTGCGATGTTACTTACCTTTATCGCTGGTTCTGCTCTGGGAATTTTCTTGGAATTGTGGGGAACCACACGTTATTGCTGGACCTATTACACATTTCAGACCCCGCCTTTTTTTGCTGTGATGGCTCACGGGATGGCCGCAGTCGCTTTTTGGCGGGTTGTTCAACTATTTTGGATATTTGAACCAAAAGTCGAAAATCTGTTGCTAAAAATTGAGATAAAACTTCAAATTAAAAAAAGCACAGATTAGAAAAACTGTGCTTAGAAAGGGGGAGATGAAGACATCTTTATTGATCTTTAAATTCTCCTTCAATATAGGGTGGTTGAATTGGCATTAAGATCCAGAAGATGACGTAGATCAAAATTCCATTCCCTCCCAGAAAGAATAATAGGACAAACAGCAAACGCACAATGGTAAGATCCAATCCCAGATAATCAGCCAAACCCGCGCAGACACCTGCAATCATTTGTTCATTTGGTTTTCGATATAATTTTTTAGACATTTTTTTCTCCTTCGTAAGGATATACGACGAATACCGGAAAAAGTGTCAATGAAGCAGATTATTGTCATACTTGCAAATAAACCCAATACCAATTTTGATTGACTCTGATTCGTTTCATTATTAAACTTGAATTTGTCCTGGTTTCTGATTGAAACAATTGAAAAGCTGGAGGAAGTATGGAGCAGAAACGTGTCGTCCGCTATATCATGTTTGGTTTGTTATATTTCACACAGGGAACCATCTTAAGTTACTTTACCGCACTCAATGCCCTATATCTGCTCCAATACGGGATAGACATGACTCGCATTGGGATCATGGGAACAATTGCCCTGATCCCCTTCGTCATCAAAGTTTTTCTGGGGATGCTCAGTGACAAAGTCAATGTATTAGGTTTAGGACATAGAAAACCATACATTGTGATTGGCTTGGTGGTGCAAATCATGTGTTTGATATTTGTCCCCTTGATAAACCCTGGCAAGGACTTCTGGCTATATGTAGCCATCGCCTTTCTGTTACAAATGGGCATGGCTTTATATGATACCTGTACCGATGGACTGGCATTGGATACCACCCCGGTAGCAGAGAAAGGTACTATTCAAGGTTTTATGGTGGGTGGCAGAGCAGTAGGCGTGATTGTAACCGCATCACTTGTAGGGCTTCTGGCCGAAAACGTCTCCTGGAGTGCAGTATTTTGGGTTCTGGCAGTCCTGACCTTGCCGCCATTTTTCTTTCTGCATACTGTCAAAGAAGCTCCTCGCGTGCAGGAACGCGCCTTCGATTGGAAAGCGTTTTCAGCTTTTAAACAATTGCCGGTGATTGGTTTGTCCATCATAGGCTTCATATTTTTCATGATTATTATCGGTGTTAATCAAATCGTTAACCCGTACCTGCAGGAAACATTTAATATCAGTCTCAGTACCGCAGGGTTTTTTACCACCGTTTGGGGGGTGGGTGTTGTAATTGGAAGTATCACAGGCGGGGGTTTGATCAACAAGTTAGGCAATCGTACTGCCGTATTAATTGGGATTGGGGTTGCACTGGTTGCTATTCTGGCCCTGGCAGCCATTAACCAGCTTTCGTACGCCTGGTTCCTGGTAGCCCTCTTTGGTATATGTTATGGCACCTACCAGACAGTTTATTTTGCAATTGCCATGGAATATACCGATCCCCGGATTGCAGCCACCATGTTTTCAATTTTAATGGCAGTCACCAATATCGGTCAGGGGGTAGGGCTGGGATTAACTGGCTTCTTTGCGGATTCGTTTGGTTTTAAAACCACGTTTATCATCATGGCTTTATTGAATTTTGCCGTACTGCCCTTTTTGCCCATGATATTTGGGAAAAATGCTAAAAAAACAGTTCCTGCTGTTTGAGAAATTCGATTTTACAGAACGAGTTTGAGATCATCAGCCAGACGATCCAACTCAGATCTATCAGGCAACTTGCGGTAGTCGGGTCCAAACATCAAACGGAAACCATCCCCTTCAAAACGCGGGATGACATGTAAATGCACATGAAAGACGGTCTGAAAGGCAACCGCACCATCTGCCAGAAAAAAATTGATGCCTTCACAATGGGTGAGGCTCTTTTTTAATCCCGCGGCTATTTTTTGTCCTACCTGAAAAAGATGCCCGCCAATTTCAGGCGGCAAATCACCCAATCCAATCAGGTGTTGTCGGGGAACCACCAATACATGACCTGGTGTCACGGGTTGGATATCCATAAACGCCAGACAAATTTCATCCTGGTAAACAATACTGGCCGCTGCTTGGTTATTGATAATTTTACAAAAAATACAGTTTTGCATGTCATCACCTGGGTTTCCACAGTTTTTATTTTTTTTAACTTTTCAATGATTGTGTGTGGACCAATCTGGCGATATAGGACATCGCCTGGTTTAAAGGGACTTCCGGCGTGTAGGTGCCTGTATGATAATCCATTTTCCCACCCGAAAAAATTTCCACAATTGTTAATCCACAGCCTTCACAAAGGAGTGTTAAATCCGCTGGGGAATAACATCGTAATCGCTGAGTTGTTTTTGTGGCAGGCTTTTCTTTCAGCCACCAGGTATCGACCATGGCACATCTTTCAGCATCGAAACCGTATTGCCGGGTTGCCTCACCAATATCAAATTGAACACCTGCAGCTACATTTGCCCAATACCAGGGAGTGAAGATCTCCAGGAAAACAGACCCATCGGGAGACAACCATTTTGATATGTTCAGCAATAAGCGACGTTGATCTGTATCATTACCAATTCCAAATCCGTCCCAATAGCAGATAACATCAAAAACACCCTCAAGGACTACATTATTAAAATCGACATTCAAGATTGTCAGGTTTTCACACCTGTATTGTCGGGCGAGGTACTGTATGTGTTCAACAAAATCAGGTTCTATTTCGATTGCTGTCACCTGGTGATCCTGTAGGCAGGCCGCCACTGCAAATTGTCCTCCACCGGCACCAAGTTCCAGAAGTCGCACTTCGCTCAACCCAGTGATGCGATTTAACCACAAGACTCTTTCCCGGTCTGCCCGGGTGATATCACGAGCATAAATTTTTGACCATTGATGTTGGTATCGATAGAAATCCTGATCCGTCATATTATAAATATTCCATGAGGTTTAGTTTTCACCCATCGCATCACCCCTGAGTTTGCCGAATCTCAGGAACCAGCAATGCCATTTCAATCAGAACCTGATAGGAAAATTTATGAAATAAATCAAATTCCCGTGTCATTTTCGAAGGCACTAAAATAGACATACTTTTCCCGGCTTTTAATCCAATCTGGTGCATTTCCTGTAACAGAGTTGTGCTGATTCCCCGCCTGCGAAAATCAGGATGGGTGAAAATATCTGCGATATAAGCGAATTTTCCATTCAAGGTGATCACCTGAGCTTTTGCACAAACTTCACCTTGATAGAAGGCTGCAAGATTATGGATCGATGGGTCGTCCAGTCCATTGGTACTGCTTGGATAATCCGGCTCTATCGTATTGACCAATGAAACGTCCCGGATCGTTTTGACCAACTTAATTTCAACACCGGATGGCCTGGATATTTTTTCATGCGCAGGCAATTTTCTGAACATGAGAATATTCGACCAGGCGTGTAAATACCCCTGATCGCGATAAGCTGGTATTAATTGATGTAATTTTTCTGAGAATATATTAACAATATATTCTTCAGGATTATTTTTCAAAAACGTAAGGATTTGGTTCTTTACCTGCGGAGGTGGATAATCACCGGTAAAAAATTCAAGCTGGTAGTTAAACGAGCGAGGCCAGGGTTGCGGCAACCACTGAGGATATCGAATACCCAGCACCTGGTCAAGCTGAATGATTTCTGCATTATTTTCTACCTGATATTTGTAAGTGATTGCATCGAGATATGCTTTAACACCCGGGAGTATATTCATAAATCCTTATTCCTAATCTGGAACCTTTATCTTTTTCAAGGTTCCCCAACCCCAATAATGACGACGGATAATCTCTTTTTCACCTTGATTTGTTTTTTCGTCAGTCCAGAAATTATCGGTGGGTATATCTTTTACGCTCGCCTCAACCCGATAGATCACATATTTGGTTCTTAACCCAGGGTATGATTTTGAATTTCTAT
>SWCE01001993.1_pt1 | contig 69812 bp, 61 predicted proteins | sample 4690061 | NCBI WGS metagenome assembly SWCE01 (sample SAMN10267279, study PRJNA491770) | bioreactor metagenome | isolation source: DHS bioreactor inoculated with subseafloor sediment | place: Japan: off Shimokita Peninsula | collected 2012-10
TTAGAAGCTGCCGGGATAACTGATCCGAGAAGAGGGTATGGGATGAGTTTAGGTAATCTACCTTATAAACTGGTTTACAGTGAAGAAGGTTTATGATATATGATATTGACTGTTAGTGCAGCCGCAGGACAAGGGGATGGTTGGCTTGATAATATTCAAACTGGTTTAGATGTTGCCGGTATTGCAGACCCAACGGGTATTGTGGACTGTGTAAACGCTTTAATTTATGCTGAAAGAGGACAATGGGGAAATGCCGGAATTAGTGCATTAGCTATTATTCCTTATATTGGTGATGTTGGGAAAGCTGGTCGATTAGGTGCTAAAGCAACTGGTCTATCATATGAATTAATAAATAGAGCAGCAAAAGGTGCTGATGGAGGTATTTCAAGACATTTCATCGAAAGATTAGATGGAGATGTAATACCTAAAACCCATCAAGTGTTTAAAGATGGAAAAGTAATTCATCAACACCAGCATCATATTGGCACTTATGGAACTATTCGCACATTTCATGAAGAATGGTTGTTGTTTCCCACAATTAAATAGTTTTTATAATGAAAAATGAAATTGAAAAGGAAATTATCCGGAAAATAAATGAACTATTTAAAAACTTCGATAGTCGATTAAGCGCTATGGATATTACTTACGATATACAATTAAAAAGCGATGGTTCATCAGATGTTGAAGATTACAGTTCAGAAATTGAAATTAACTTTTATATCAATAATCAGTTTTTTGATATTATAGAGTTTTTCATATTCAGGAATGGCTCATTAAACATTGATAAAGCATCAATCATCTCTGAATTGGCTTATGATATTGAAGAAATAATAGCTAAAAAATGAAGAAAGCGACTTTTCATAGCGGAAATGACGGAAAGTTTAATTTTCAATTCTCGCCTGCATACAATTATACCTATAGTTTGATCTTTGATAAGAAAACTTATAAATCACTATCTAAATCAATAGATCGAGATAAAGAATAAGGTACCCCCCATTCTTTGGGCAGCTTTCAAGCAAAAAGCGGCAACATTTTTTTGATAGAGCAGTAGCTTTCCAAAAAAATCCTGGAAATCATTGTAAATATTAAATAAATCTTTACTTTTGCACTCCCAAAAGCATTTGGCGGGGTAGCTCAGATGGTTAGAGCGTCGGATTCATAACCCGGAGGTCACGAGTTCAATTCTCGTCCCCGCTACAAAATTTAAAGAGCTGCAATTTGCAGCTCTTTGCGTTTTCAGATTCAGCGGAATTTCTATTTTATTTTTTCAGGATGGAATTTGTCGCCAATCCTGTCTCCCCTTAGCTCAAGTAGTTTGTTTTTTCTTTCCCCATTTGATAAGTACATTTTGTACATCTTTAAATTTAATGGGTTTGGGCAGGTAATCTACCATACCGGCATTAAGATAACGTTCACGGTCACCCGGCATGGCATTGGCGGTGATGGCGATAATGCTTGGGCGTTCTTCTTCAGGATATTTCTCGCAGATGGCTTTTGTTGCTTCCATACCGTTCATCACGGGCATTTGAATATCCATCAGAATGATATCGTATTTCTTACGTTCCATCATTTCAAGGACTTTCCGACCATTTTCCACTGCATCAATTTTATAACCCATTTTACTTAACAGTGTAATCACCAGGTCCTGATTGGTGATATTGTCTTCGGCAAGCAAAATACGCATTGGTAGTTTGGCCGAGAGATTTTTATCGATATTGTGATCTGCAAGATTGCTGCGCCGGCTTCGGGCTTCAGCAATTACCCTAAGTACTTCCTCAAATAGTTCGGCAAGCTTTATGGGTTTCGACAACTGAGCATCGAATACGTCGGTAGGAAGTTTGTTTATTTTGCCCAGAGAGGTAAGCATGATCATGGGTACTTCTCCTTTAAAAGGCATGGCTTTTACGGCTCTTCCGAGTTCCAGTCCATCCATGGTAGGCATTTGCATGTCAATAACAGCCAGGTCAAAAGGCTCATCGTCTTCTTCGATAATGGTCAGGGCTTCTTGTCCGGACTTGGCTGTATAGGGTATCATGCCCCAGGATTCAAACTGAAGGGTGAAAATGTGCCGGTTTGTTTCATTGTCATCTACGATGAGTACCCGGCTGTTTTTAAGTTCAGGAATTTGTCCCCTCACGTAAAGCTTGGTTTTACCTATGCCTGAAGTTCGGAGTTTAACGGTGAAATAAAATGTTGAACCTTTGCCTGCTTCACTTTCTACCCAGATGCGCCCGTCCATCATTTCAACCAGGTGCCTGGCAATGGCAAGCCCAAGGCCGGTTCCCCCGTAGCGCCGGGTTGTGGATGAATCGGCCTGAGTAAATGGGTTAAATAATATATCAATCTTGTCTTTTGCAATCCCTATGCCGCTGTCGCGTACCGAAAACTGCAATTCGTGATATCCGTCCAGATCGTTGACTTTTTCAATAGAGATAAATACTTCACCCTCTTCAGTAAACTTTATCGCATTGTTAATGAGGTTGATAAGTATCTGACGCAGGCGGGTGATATCCCCGATAAGAAAAGGCGAAACATCAGGCTGAATGAGATAAAGCAGATCAATACCCCGTTCAATCGCCTTTTGGGCAAAAAGGTCGAGGGCATCTTCAATGCAGTTTCGCAATTCAAAGGGCGCTTCTTCCAGGTTCATCTTACCCGACTCTATTTTAGAAAAATCGAGAATGTCATTTATGATGGTCATCAGATTGTCAGCACTTACCCTGAGTGTTTCAACATAATTCTTCTGTTCAACAGTAAGGTTAGTGTCCAGCAGTAAACTGGTCATACCGATTACTCCATTCATCGGAGTGCGGATTTCATGACTCATCATCGCCAAAAAATCAGATTTCATGCGGTTTTCACGCTCTGCTTCTTCCTTGGCGCTTATCAGCTCCTGTTCCTGCTGTTTTAAATATTCAAAGTGCTTCAGCTCTTCCTTGAGTTTCTGATTTTCCTTAAGTATCTGCTGCTGAGATGCAGATTGTTCTTCGGGCATGGTTTGATTTTCCATAGAAATAGGTACAAGTGTTTTTAATAACTCAACTTATCCGGAAGCGACCGGCTAAGAAAGTACTAAATTAGTAATATTTTAGTTGCATTTGCCAGAGTTACCATGACTTTTGACAAAAAAATCAAGATATACCTGTTTATGCCACTTTTTAGCATTTGTAATGCACCGGCAAGTGAATATTTTTTATGGTAATTCAAAAGTAACGGGCTTGTTTTCACTGTTTCCTGGGTAATTTGGGAGCCAGATATTTTCCGGTATAGGATCGCTCTGATTTAATAAGTTCTTCGGGCAAACCTTCGAAAACAAGATTTCCACCATCATCGCCTCCTTCTGGTCCCAGGTCAATGATCCAGTCAGCATTCTTAACCACGTCCAGGTTGTGTTCTATGACAATTATACTGTGTCCATTGGCTATCAATGCGTTAAACGAGGAAAGTAATTTGTTTATGTCATGAAAATGCAGGCCGGTAGTGGGTTCATCAAATATGAATAAAGTTGGTTTGTCTGATGTGCCCTTGGTAAGGAAGCTTGCTAATTTTATTCTCTGTGCTTCGCCGCCACTTAAGGTATCTGAGGATTGTCCCATACGCAGATATCCCAAACCCGTATCGGCAAGTGGTTTCAGCTTTTGAACAATACGATTTTCAAGTGTGGATGCTTCCTGATTTTCACTAAAAAAGGCTATTGCCTGATTTATAGTAAGTTCCAGAATGTCAGCTATATTTTTTCCTCTGTAAGTTACTTCGAGTACTTCCTCTTTATAGCGCCTGCCTTTACAACTTTCGCAGGTAAGATGTATATCAGCCATAAACTGCATTCCGATTTGCACCATACCTTCACCTTCACATTCTTCGCAGCGACCGCCTTCCACATTAAATGAAAAGAAACCCGGCTTATAACCGCGGGTATGCGCCAGAGGCACATCTGCGAATAAGGCCCTGATTTCATCAAATGCTTTAACATAAGTAGCCGGATTAGACCGTGAGGAACGTCCGATGGGATTCTGATCAACCATTTCTACATCGGTAATTTTATGATGATCGCCTGCCAGCCGATCAAATTGTCCGGTCTTTTCACCATAACCTCCGTGTATCTTTTTCAAGGCAGGATACAATACCCGTTTGATCAGCGAAGTTTTGCCTGAGCCACTTACTCCGGTGACCGCAACCAAAATATTGAGTGGAATTTTAACATCGAAGCCTTTCAGATTATTTTCGCGTACGCCTTTAAGTTCAATATAATCCCGCCATTTTCGCCGTTGCCCCGGAACGGGAATCTGCATGCGATGAGTAAGGTATAAGGCTGTTAAACTCTTATCATCGTGAATTAAGCCTTCAAAAGGCCCTTCATACATCACTTCGCCTCCATTTTCACCCGCTTCCGGGCCAATATCAATCAAATGATCGGCAGCATGCATAATTTCCTCGTCGTGTTCCACAACAATAACTGAATTGCCCAGTTTTTTTAATTGCCGAAGCACGTTAATCAGTTGCTTGGTATCACGCGAATGCAAACCTATACTGGGTTCGTCCAGTATATACATACTGCCTACCAGACTGCTGCCCAGAGAAGTGGCCAGATTGATGCGTTGAGATTCACCTCCCGATAGTGAAGACGAGAGCCGGTTAAGCGTAAGATAACCCAGACCGACCTCGCAAAGAAAGTTTAAACGGTTGGTAATTTCGAGTATTAAACGTTTAGAAATAGCATAATCCTGATCGTTTAATTTTAAGGTGTCGAAAAACTGATGGGCCTGGTCTACCGGCATCAATACCAGCTCCGTAACATTCTTTCCGCCAACTCTCACATACGATGCATCGCTTCGCAGGCGGGTACCCTGGCACTCGGGGCACAACGTTTTGCCCCGATATCTGCTTAACAAAACCCGGTATTGAATCTTATAGGTTTGATCTTCCACAAATTTAAAGAATTCGTTAAGTCCTCCAAAATATTGATTGCCTTTCCAAACCAGTTTACGCTGTTCTGAAGTCAGTTCATACCAGGGTTTATGCACCGGAAAATCAAATTTATAGGCATTCCTTACAAGCACATCTTTCCATTCACTTAATTTTTCTCCTTTCCAGCAGGCGATGGCATCATCATATACTGAAAGACTTTTGTTGGGAATAACCAGATCCTCATCAATGCCGATGATGCTTCCATAACCTTCACAGGTTTTACAGGCACCATAGGGATTGTTAAAACTAAACAGGTTTACCGAAGGTTCTTCAAACAGGATTCCATCGACCTCAAACCGATTGGAAAACGATTCCGTTTTCACCTTTCCATCAGTGGTTTCGAAGCGGCAAAAACACTCACCTTCACCTTCGTAAAAGGCTGTTTGCACTGAGTCAGCCACACGTTGTTTAAGGTCCTCATCGTCATGGTGGATGGTGATGCGATCGACAAGTAGTTTTAAATCATTGGTTTCATCGGGTAGCTGCTTGAGAAAATCTTCTATGCGAACAATTTCATCGCCTTTCAGCACCCGGCTGAAGCCCTGTTGCATCAAAATGGTAAGCTGAGATTCGAGGCTACGGTTGTGTTTTAGCAAAATTTCCGTCATTAAGTAAACCTGGGTATTCAGGGGTAGCTCAAGAATAAAATCAGTAACCTCACTTACCGTATCACGCTTTACCAACTTGCCCGATACCGGTGAATATGTTTTGCCAATGCGGGCAAAAAGAAGCTTGATATACTCATAAACCTCGGTAGAGGTGCCAACCGTTGATCGTGGATTGCGACTGTAAACCCTTTGTTCGATGGCAATGGCTGGAGCAATTCCTTTAATTGATTCTACTTCTGGTTTACTCATACGCCCCAGAAACTGCCTTGCATAGGCGCTGAGGCTCTCAACATAACGCCGTTGGCCTTCAGCATATAAAGTGTCGAAGGCCAGTGAGGATTTTCCGGAACCGGATAAACCGGTGATGACCACAAATTTATTTCGCGGAATAGCGAGTGAAATGTTCTTCAGGTTATGAACTCTGGCTCCTTTTATTATAATACTGTCTTTGGGAGAGGCCGGTATATGTTTAGATTGAATCATTTTTACTTTTATGAGGCACAAAATTAGAAATAATTAACGCTAAGCTTGCATTTGTTAATATAATAAACGTATATTTGTAGCCAGTAATATCCCACAAAGGAATATTAAGCTGTTCAAACCATTAATCACCAAAAAATAATCTATCGGATAAACCTCTACGCTACACTTATTAACCAACAGCAAAGGAGGAGCTATGAATGCCCATTCCATTAGCGATCAAGTGCTAATCAACAGGTATTTATCCGGTAACGAAGCCTGTCTTGAACAGTTGATTACCAGGCATAAAACTAAAGTATTTTCTTACATCTTTATGGTTGTTAAAAATAAACAACATGCAGATGATATTTTTCAGGATACCTTTATTAAGGTAATCAATACCCTGAAGTCAGGCGCCTATAAAGAGGAGGGTAAGTTTATTCAATGGGTAATGCGTATTGCGCATAACCTGGTAATAGACCACTTCCGAAAGGCCCGCAGGATGCCTATTATGGAAAATTCCAACGAAGATTATAATCTGCTGGATAACCTTCGGATTTACGATGAATCGGTGGAAGAACGCATGATTACTGAACAGATACATCGGGATGTGAGGGCCTTAATCGATCATTTACCTCCCGAACAGCGCGATGTGTTGTTGATGCGTCATTATGCTGACATGAGCTTTAAGGATATTGCTGAACAAACCGATGTAAGCATCAATACAGCCCTCGGCCGCATGCGCTATGCCCTTATAAATCTGCGAAAACTTATCGAAAAGAAAGAAATTTCGCTTTCCGTCTGACTTTTATTCTTAATATTCAGGCCTGCTTTTTCGAAGGCAGGCTTTTTATTTTATGACTCACAGCAAATGTGAGTATAGAGAATAATATACCGGCTCAATTTAACTTCATTAAATCCAGGGAGGAATTTGATTTATATATCCACTAAAATAACTATCTATATACATTAATACGCTGATTGGAAAATGTTTGAGCATGATTATTTTTCTGCAGCCAAATTATTTTCAATGTTTGATACTAAAAACATGACTCATTCCGTTATCTGATAAACAACCCTAAAATGTGAATCAGCCTATGGCCGAAAACTTTACTTCTCATCATTTTCAACCTCAACCGGAAAGCAAGAGTGAAAAGGAAATAACCTTTAACATGAAACAAACCTTATCACCCAGCACTGCTACAATACGTTGTTTGTTGAATTATTCAAAAGCATTGGTCACTGTACCAAACAAGCTTGCAGAAAATTACAGTTTTATACTGTTAAATTAATCCTGTTTTTATGTTGGTTAATGAAAAATCGCTCCCTGAATATAAGAGGAGCGATTTTTTTAAGCCGGAGTAATGAAGGATTGCTTATTCCGTGATACAAGCTAAGCATTTTCACATTTGCTTATGCGGAAAACGTCTCTATAATTTTAGCTGCATGTACGATCGAATACGAAACCATCCCCCTAAGACGGACCGCCGCCCTGGAAATTAAACCTACAAGACAACTTTCACATTTCGTATCTCATTCTCTGAGACTAATTGTACAATATATATTCCCGTAGGAAGATTGAGGTTGAATAGCTGATGGTCAGTGCCACCAAAATTTGAAGTGAAAACAGTCACTGCATTGGTTGATACTACATGAAGCTCTCCTGTTATCTGGTTTTTATTCAGCAAATGAAGGATGCCGTTGTGGGCATAAGCTTGTAAATCGGGTGTATTTACTTTTTCTACTGTGGGTGAAAATTTCACAAAAAACCGTTTAGGGTCTTCACCAGGCAGGTAATCAAAGTTGTATTGACTGAGCATCCTGAGATCAAAACTTACCTTTTTTTGCCTGTCGGTGAACGTTGCGCTCAGATAGGGATCAATCCCTTTTGGTGAAAAGTGTAAGGTGTAACTTCCCGGGATACCGGAGCTAAAGCATAGGTGTTGTTCAATGGTGGTTTTCTGCCATGGAAACTCATTGATGCTCAATGGCAGTCCATCCGTTGCACTGTAAAGCTGGGGCGCCTCCCCGATTCCAAACAGTTTATGGGCATCAAATTTATGATCAAAGCTGTGTGTTGCTAAGTCATTCAACCTGAAGTATGTCCTGTCATCATAGGTACCATCAGTTACTTCAATTTCAAGTACCGCGTAAGGATCAGCTTTCTTATACGGGATTTTATTGGCATGTACCCTTGCGGTTTTGGTAATTTGAAAATGGCCGGTTCCCCGGTTTAAAGCTTTAACAAAGAAACCCGACAAGGGTGGGATTATTCCCTGGTTTAAGGCTCCGACACTTCCATTCCATGAGATGTAATTGTAGCCGTTCCAGGCATAAACAGCAGCTTCTGTGGCATTTCCGGATATTAAATCCCAGTCGAGACTACTTGAGTAGGGGTTCGCCATCAGGTTCCAGCCATCGCGGTCAATATCATTGCTTGTATTGTTATAAAATAACCACGAAACCGGGTCTCCGTGTGTCAGCCAGCCAATAAAGGTCGCATGGCCAGATTGTAATCCTTTATATGAATATCCTTTATCATTTGAAACAAGATTTCTAATGGAATGATTTTCCCAGTTGCCGGTTCCTTCCCAATATTCTCTTACCCATATTGCATTTTGATTATAGGGGAATACATTTCCCCAGGTTGTTTTATTTGCAAGCGGGGAGCTGATAAAATGGAATTGATTTGCAGTGTTTTCTTTAGTGATTTTTACGGATTTTACATCCAGATATTCAGCTCCGATAAACGACGCTGAATTGCTCATAATGAGTGATGCACAAATGGCCGGAGTAGTCAGCGTAGGAAAATGGTTCGCGATTTCAGGTATGGTTACTATGGATGTTATATCCGGCAATCCATTATCCCAGTTCAATGCATTGTTCCAGTTGTTGCTGAAATTGCCGGTCCAGTTGGTATAATGGGCATTGTGGTCTCTTACAAACATGACGATGGTACTGCCATCTGAATCGTAATTCTGGCAGGGAGTTCTCATCCCGGCATTGATATAATCTCCATTTTCGGGAATGCAGGTATATGTTTCACCAATATACGATTCCTGGTTGCTTCGGTTCCAGATATAGATAGCAGCAGGGGAGTCTTCTCTCCAGGCAGGAACTGAGAAAGTAACGGAAGTGCCAGCCATGATATCATTATTGCTGACCACAATTGGTGTGGTGGTATTGTAATATTCAAAGGTACAAACTCCATCCATCCATAGGGTAAAGCAGGCATTTTGTGCCTGGATCTTAAACACTCCTGCCGACACATCAAACTCAAGCGGACCGCCGGTGCCCGGCTTTTCATCAGTAAAGGGATACCATACATAATTGCCTTGCTCATACTCGCTATATACTGAATATAATACCCCGGGTTCAGAACCACTTAGAGTCAGTATACCATAATCAAATTCACAAAGATATCCTCCCTCGCTGTTCAAAGTAAAAACTTGAGGGTAACTACTGCAAACCGACATCAGGATGGTGTTTGATTCAAAAAAATATTCCTTCAGACAGGGTACATCATCACCAACGGCAAGTGTAGCGTAAATCTCATCTGAGTTTTCGGGCTGATAAGTAAATTCAATGCCATGTTCATTTAAAGGTTGATCATTTAAATACCAGTCTATCTGATAGTTGTTGCCTGCATTAAAAGTTTCTGCAATAAAGGTTACCGGCTCACCTGCTATCACCTGGGTGTTTTCACAACTAACTGTTATTCCAGCAGTTACCGGAAAGACGATGGTTTCAAAAACATCAGAAAACCCGGTACAATCTCCTGAACTAACGATAACCTGGATTAAATCCCCATTGTTAGGTACATAGGTATAGGTGGTTTCATTTCCACCCACGGGAGTATAGTTTTTGTACCACTGGTAAACCGGGTTGGACGCCTGATCTATAACAGCATAAAAGGTAACTTCTGTGCCGCTGCATATTCTGTTTTCACTTGCTTTGATCTTAACCTGAGGTAGGGGTTGTTCGGTTATAATTGCCTCGCCATTCATAATAATGGTGCCAAAACTATTGGTCGCCGAAACAGTATAAACACCGGCATGTTGCAAGCCGAAAATAAAAGGTTGTCCATCACCCTGATGGGTTATCGGCGTTGGTACATTGTTTTTTACCAGGGTGTAAATTACTCCGGTTTCCGAACCGTTTAATCCAACAGAAAGACCAGGCGATCCGGCGCAGTAGTTTCCTCCTCCGGTAACTGTATATACTGCCGGCAAATCCTGTGAAAAAAGCATTAAACAAGTGTAACCGTTATTATCTGCCATTGCTGGTGAAAAAAACAAAACAATAGCTGTAAAAACTAACCCATGCCATCCGGCAGAAACCCATCCCGAAACATGTCTCTTTTTCATAACTTTATTACTGATTAAAATACATTTAGCCAGCAGGATAATAGATAATAATCGAATGCTGTAAATGTTAGTGATGTTTTACTTGTCTCTCAGTTAGGACAATAGAGCATTAAAGGCAAAAAGTAATAGTAGAAGTAGAAATCCAAGTTTTGAAGGGATAAAATTACATAAAAAACAAGTCATTTACAACAGTTTTTTAAAGGAAAAAAATAATATTTCTATAAACAGGCCATGTTGTGCAATTAGTGGGTTTTATTTATAATTTTAGCTCATGAAATTTTCTCTTACTTTCAGGTGGTACTGTTTGGTTTTATGGATGAGTCCGGGCATTTTTTTCTCCCACTCGCTAAGCGCACAGATGCTTTATGGAACCATTACCAATCCATCGGGTGAACCCATCCCTTTTGCCACGGTATTTATTCCGCAATTGTCGCTTGGAGCTGCAGCCAATGAAGAAGGTCGCTTTGAAATTCATCTCGCTGCGGGCGATTACAATGCTGTTTTTCAAAGTATGGGATATCAGACGCTCAAAAGAGGTTTCTCATTATCTAATCAGCCGGTTGAATTAAATGTTGTCCTGTCTCCTATGGTGTATGAGTTGGGCGGTGTTGAAATTAAGGCGGGAAAAGAAGATCCTGCATATGCAATTATGCGTAAAGTAATACGTAAAGCTCCTTTATATGCCGCAATGACGCGCTCTTTTGAGGCAGAAGTTTATATAAAAGGAAGTTTATTTATTGAGCGTATTTCAGGAATGATTAAACTACTGGCCACTGAGGATTTAAAAGAGGCCAAAATAACTGAAGGCAGTACTTATCTTGAAGAATCTATAAACGAAATATCCTTTACGGCTCCCGACCGCATCAAACAAAAGGTGAAATCCATACAAACCACCTTCCCCTTTGGGCAGGAGAGCAGGGCCTCAGGGGCCCTGGGATTTATTTCCGGAAATATTTATAAGCCCGGCGCCTTTGGGCGGGCAATATCACCGCTTTCTGCGGGTGCCTTTAATTATTATAAATTCAGGTATCTTGGGTCTACTCATGGTGACGGAATTACCATTGCAAAAATACAGGTGATTCCACGCGGTAAAGGTGCTCAGTACCTGAGTGGTTATCTTTATATCGTGGATCAACGCTGGTGCATCAATGCTTTAGATATAACCATTAATGAACAATTGGGTGTTGACCTGCACTTAAAACAGCAGTATTCAGAAGTAAAGGAGGGTGCCTGGATGCCGGTAAGTAATCAATTTAGTGTAACTATGGACTTGTTGGGAAATAAAGGAGGCTTCGATTATCATACTTCAGTTAGATATAATAAGCTGGAAGTAGCTTTGCCCGATTTTGTGCTTAAACAGATAGAGGAAGCAGCTAAATCTGCCACCTTAACCTCCACCCGAAATCAAAAACGTATAGATAAGATAAACCAGAAAGCAAAAAAAATAAGCAATACCTCTGAGCCCACCACAGCCCAGTCTTACAAAGCTGCCCGCTTATTGTCTCAGCGGCAAAAGCTCCGCTTGCGCGATTCACTTAAAGGCGACCATACTTATGTGGAACGCTATACAATGTCTATTGACAGTAACGCCCGCAGACAGGATGCTGCTTTCTGGAATCAGATAAGACCCATCCCCCTGACGGTTGCTGAAACAGAGGGTCTGGCTGCTCATGATTCTTTGCTCGCCATCACAGGCTTCGAAGCAGCAGATACCACGTCAAAAGCGGCAAATAAGGCTTTTTGGAATACACTACTCACCGGAGGATCATATTATCCTGATTCTCTTTCTTATTTAGAAACCCGTGGATTCGTTAATCCACCCGGAGTAAGCTACAATGTGGTAGACGGCTTTAGCTATCAGAGTGAGTTTAAATGGGTAAGACGCATTCCCAATCAAAACGTACTGTCGCTTTCTTTCCTGCCAGGCTATACTTTTAGCCGAAAAACATTTATCTGGAACGTAGGCCTTTCTCTTAACAGTGAGAAAAAATTAAAATCATCTTTTAAACTTAATGCCGGTGAGCACAGCAGGAGTTTTAACGATCATACTGTTTCTACCCTGCCCAATACCCTATATTCTTTGTTTTTAAGAAAAAATCTACTTCGTTTATACGAGAAAAAATATCTGGAATTTATTCACGAAATAACACCTTTTTATGGATTCAGGCTGAAATCAAAACTGGCATACGAAGACAACAATTCACTCGTAAACCATAGCGATTTTTCTTTCTTTTATAAAAAACAAAAGGAATTTGAACCAAATATACCTGAAAATGAACTATTCAGCATGGAGAATCACCAAAACGTTAAAATGGAATTAATGTTGATTTATGAGCCCATGCCTTATTATTATATTAAAGATGGTGAAAAAGTGCCGCGTCCATTAATGAATCAATTGCCAAAGTTTTATGTCGGCTGGGAAAAGGCCTTCAGGTTTAACCGCTTTTATGCCCGGTATGATTACATTAAAGCCGGCATTCAACATAAATTTTCTCTCGGACTAATGTCCAGACTTGCATATATGGTTGAAGTAGGAACATTCTTAAAACCCAATAAACTTTATTTTAATGATTTTAAGCATTTTACGGTTCAGAAATCACTGCTTGGAACCACTAATTTTTATCCGGTTTTCCAGTTAAACGATTATTATAAATATAGCACCAACAGTGCATATGTGGAAGCGCATTTGGTTTATGAAGATCCATTCATGTTTCTGAAATTTCTTCCTATTGTCCGCAACCGCTTGTTAAGTGAGAAGCTGTTTTTTAATTATAATTTTACATCCGCATATCATCATTATTATGAATTTGGATATGGGTTGGGGAACCAGATTTTTGAAGTAGGTTTATTTGCCGGATTTGAGAATGATATTTTTAAATCATTCGGCTTTAAACTGGCATTGGTCATTCTCGATTCGCGGGAGTTAAAAATTGAAATGTAGCAAACAGCATAATCTGAATATATAAATGAGTCCAGTCTAAAAAGATATAAATAAAATAATGCCATTAAAACACCAGGTTACCAAGTTGTCACGATGTGTAATGCCCTGTAATTCAGTGATTAAGACTTAGTGAGGCTTTGTGTTTTAGTGGCAAAAAAGGAGTTTTTATACTAAGCTCATAAATGAGATCCTGACATTGATTCTTCCGCAATTTTCTGTAGGTAAAGGACATAACATTAAAAAAAACGGCCCGGATAATCCGGACCGTTTATATTTTAAAAGGGGTTCCCTTATAATTTCGTTTCAGTAGAAGGCACTTGAATGTCTGAAATAGTGGCATTTTCAATCAAAATATCGTAATAATAACCTGAACCGAAGTCCTTGTTCAGCAACAGGGTTCCTTCAGCAGTAATGGTATCACCCGGTTTAGCCTGATCATTGGTAGTGATGGTCAGATCAAACTGATCGTCAAAACCCGTTCCGTCCTGTAGGTGAATCCAGTTTTTGCCCATAATGTTATTGTTTACTTTTACTACAATGCCTCTAACTTTAATGGTGCTGTTTTCATATTTTTTTCTATCCTGAAACAAAGTTTCCAGTGTAATGCCACCAACAGCCGTTTCCACTGAAATATCGCTTATTTTACCCAGCCTTTTACGTCCGGTCGTCATACGCTCCTGAGGATTAGGAGAGTCGGAAGGGTCCTGCACAAAATAAATCAAAGGAAAGGTTCGGTTAAGATCCTTACTTTCAAAGTCTTTCATTTCAAGGGCATCTGTAAAGTATAGAACATCGCCGGGTTTGGCTTCCCGCAAGGCAACAGCTATCCAGTATTTGTTGTTGTTCTCAAGAACCTGAAGATAGGTATAGCTCCTGGTTTGTAATACTTCAATAACCGACACGGCATGAGTGCCGGGGGGCAAATCTTTTACACTTTTATCTGAACTTGCTGAACGATTGCACGAAAAAAGCAAAAGCACTATACTCCCGATTATGAAAAGCAATGATAAATTTAAAACCGTTTTCTTCATGTAAAATTGATTGTTTGGTGAATTGTCGAAGCAAAGATATTGATATATTTATATAAATACATCCCCGAGTTTTTTTTAGGTTAAAAATTTATGAGTTTCTATGTTTTAAATCAGGTCAACTCCATAATAAATAAAGTAGATATGTCTGCAAAAGGCTATACAAATCAAAAAATATGCATGAATTCCCTTTTGAGCAGGTTTAAAGAGTTATAATTTTATATATTCGCAACAAATTGGGATTTGCATGAATTTCGGGAATAAAAATATATGGATTACCGGTGCAGCCTCCGGTATGGGCAGGGCATTGGCGGTTGGGTTGTCCGCATACAATGTTCAGTTGATTATAAGTGATCGCGACGAAGCCGGATTGCACGAAACAACATTGTTGTTGGCCGGTAGTGCCCCTCAGGCACGTATTCTGGTGCTTGATATGGGTAAGTCAGCCGACATACTTGATGCCGTGGATCAGGTGCTGGCTGAATTTAAAACCATCCATGCCCTGTATCAGTTTGCAGGCATTAGTCAACGTTCGCTGGTAATTGAGACACCACTGGAAAATGAAAGAAGAATAATGGAGATTAATTTTTTCGGGGTGATAACACTGGCAAAAGCCATTTTACCTTCTATGATAGCCTCTGGTGGAGGGCAAATGGCTGTAACATCAAGTATTGTCGGAAAATTCGGTTTTCCTTACCGTTCTTCCTATTCAGCTTCCAAGCATGCCATTCATGGTTATTTTGAAAGTCTGAGAGCCGAGAACAGCAAATACAACATCCGGGTAAGCATTCTGATCCCCGGAAGGGTTCAAACCAACATTTCGAAATTTGCCCTCGATAAACAAGGCAATGAATACGGGAAAATGGATCCCGGTCAGGCCAATGGCATTACAAGCGAAAAGGCAGCCAAACAAATTTTAATCGGATTGAAAAGAGAGCGAAAGGAGATACACGTTGGCGGTAAGGAATTACTGATGTTGCAAATACGGCGTTTTGTTCCTGCATTATATTACAAACTGGCTACCCGGATAAAGCCTGTTTAAATTTGAGACAAATGAATTGAAACTTTGTGAGAATAAACTGATGAAAGCACAAATTAATGGAATTCAGCAGTTGGGCGTAGGTGTTACCAACATACATGAAGCATTTGCCTGGTACCGAAAGTACTTTGGAATGGACATTAAGATGTTTGATGAGGCAGCTATGGCCGAATTGATGCTTCCTCATACAAAAGATGAAGTTCGTGAACGCCATGCTATTCTGGCGCTAAACCTGCAGGGTGGCGGTGGTTTTGAGGTGTGGCAGCATACCGGAAAAAAGCCCGAGCCTGCTAAGTTTGCGATTACTTTGGGCGACCTGGGCATTTGTATTGGCAAGCTTAAATCGGCGGATGTGCAAAAGGCTTTTTCTCAATACAAAGCATGGGGTTTGAATCTGCTCACCGGAGTTACCACCGATCCGGAAGGAAAAGAGCATTTTTACCTTAAAGATGTGTATGAAAATATATGGGAAGTGTGCCATGAGATAAACGTTTTAAAGCCGCAAAAGTCAGTGAACGGAGGCGTTTATGGCGTTACCATAGGTGTGGCTGATCTGGAAAAAAGTCTTCCGGTTTATCAAAAACTGTTGAAGTACGATTCCATTATTTATGATAAAGTCGATGTTTTTCAGGATTGGCAGGGCGTTGCCGGGAGCGACAAGAAGTGCCGGCGCATGCTGCTTCGTCCTTCTGTAGAACCAAACGGTGCTTTTAGTCCCTTACTGGGGCCTTCATGCATTGAACTGGTGCAGCTGTTGGAAGGCAGCCCGAGAGATATCTATGAAGATCGCATATGGGGAGACCCGGGATTTATTCACATTTGTTTCGATATTAATGGAATGGATGCTTTGCGTCAGGAGGTTAAAGCCTGTGGTTTCCCGTTTACCGTGGATAGTGCTATCGATGCAGATACATTTGGTATGGGTGAAGCTGCGGGTAGTTTTGCTTATATTCAGGCACCCGAAGGAACGCTCATTGAGTTTGTGGAAACCCATAAAATTCCATTGGTGAGAAAATTAAACTGGTTTCTCGACCTCACCAAACGAAAATCCGGTCCCTTGCCAAAATGGATGTTTGGCCTTTTCTCCATGATGCGGGTTAAATAATTGAGCTTTTTCAGCGCATGTCATAAGTTGAATCTTTTAAATAAATCCTGCGAGTGGCGTTCTGCCATTGCTGTTCAATATTCTTATCACTCTTCATACCAACTATGACAACAAGTTTTTGCTGCTTTGTGGATTAAATTCACATATATAATGAATAGATATGTAAACAATAGTATGTGTTTTTTGTTTACGCTTTTGTGTCAACACATTACAAACTTCAAAAAGCACTACTATGAAAAAAAAATTACTTGTAACAGCAGTCATATGGCTGGGAGTAGCTTCTTTCGCTTTCGCTCAGGTTGAAAAAGGGAATTGGTTTTTAGGTGGTTCAAGCAACCTTGAATTTAATTCTGATAAGGAGAAAGTTAAAATTGACAATACAACCAATGATAGGGCTACCTATCTTGATTTTGATTTCAGGCCACAGATAGGTTATTTTGTTATTGATAAACTTCCGGTGGGCATTGCAATGGACATTAGTTTAGATAAAACAAAAGATGAAATTAATGATTGGGAACATACCTGGAATGATTTCATTATTGGCCCGTTTGTTCGCTATTACATTACTGATCTTGATGGTTTTATGCCATTTGCAGAGGCAAGTCTGGGAATTGGTGCCGGAAAAGAAACCTCAAACTACGGAGGTGGTTCGGATGAAGATGTTAGAGAGTATAACGCTTTTAACTTTAAAGTTGGAATAGGAGGCACCTATTTTATTACTGAAAATGTTGGTTTCGACCTCTTTATTGGCTACAGAAGGAATCAGAATACCTACAAAGATGAGTTTGGTGGCGATCGGGCATCTGGTGATGGAGATGTAACCTATAGTTATGGCGGACTGGATTTTAATCTTGGTTTTGTAATTTCTCTGGGTAAGTGAGCATAGATTTGTTGATTTAGATCAACCACTCCCTGTTTTAAAATTTTTTAAGACCGGGAGTGTTGTTTAAAAGGTTTAAATTTGACAAAAATATTCAAATCTTTATCTCTGTGAAGTTAAACCTTCCGCAACGTTTTAAGGCTGTGATTGCCTGGTTTGAGCAAAATATGCCCATAGCTGAAACCGAACTTCGATATACCGACCCCTATGAACTTATTGTGGCCGTGATACTTTCGGCCCAGTGTACAGATAAGCGGGTAAACATCATTACTCCATTATTTTTTGAACGCTTTCCAACCGTTGATGAATTGTCGAAAGCCACAGAAGAAGATGTGTTTAGCCTGATTTCATCCTGTTCTTATCCCAACAATAAAACAAAACACCTCATTGGTATGGCCCGTATGCTTGTCAACGATTTTGGCGGAGTTATACCTGATGATGTGAATGCTTTGCAAAAACTGCCTGGTGTAGGCCGTAAAACAGCCAATGTAATTGCTTCGGTTGCCTTCAACATTCCGGCTCTGGCGGTTGATACACACGTGCACCGCGTTGCCCGCCGTATTGGACTTACTTACCGGGCAAAAACTCCGCTCGAAACGGAAAAGCAGTTGCTTAAATATATTCCTCAAGAAAAACTCACCATTGCGCATCACTGGCTTATTTTACATGGTCGGTACATTTGCCAGGCCCGGAAACCTAAATGCGAAGAGTGTGGGCTTAAAGAGATTTGCAGGTATTATGCCCAAAATCAAAAAGAGACTATTGAAAAAGCCCGGAAAAATCATGGGAAAAATAATGCATAGCAAACAGTTGTTTAATTTTTGTGTTATAGGGTTAAACAGTATTTAAATGAAATATTATGACAAAATTAAATGAAGGCGATATGGCCCCTGCCATTCATGCTGTTGATCAGCATGGCAATGAAATTAATCTCGAAAATTTTAAAGGCCACAAAGTGGTGCTTTATTTTTATCCGAAAGACAATACCCCGGGCTGTACTGCCCAGGCATGTAATCTGCGGGATAATTACGATGACATGCTCAAACAGGGCTATAAGATCATCGGCGTAAGCCCCGATAGCGAAAAATCGCACCAAAAGTTTGCTCAAAAGTACAACCTGCCTTTCCCACTCATCCCCGATCCCGATAAGGAAATCATTAAAGCATATGGAGTTTGGGGACGCAAAAAATTTATGGGCAAAGAGTATGATGGCGTTTTTCGTACTACTTTTATCATTGATGAGGCAGGCAAAATAGAATCCATTATCAATAAAGTGGATACAAAAAATCATGCGGTACAGATTTTAAACCCGTAATACTGCCGACAGTTTTCATAACTTATAAACAATTTGACCATCTGGTGATAATATTTTCTCCTTTGGTCAATTGTTTTTTTATCTTTGACACAAGAATGGCAATTAAAGAAATTAACAAAAATAATAGCTTAAAATATCATGAGTAAAGATCAAAAAGAGAACAATCAGGAACGTCTGAAAGCCCTTCAACTGACCATTGACAAAATTGAAAAATCGTATGGTAAGGGTGCCATTATGAAGCTGGGAGATGCTCCGGTGGAAGAGATGGCTTCCATTTCCACAGGTTCAATTGGGTTGGATCTGGCATTGGGTATAAATGGTTTGCCCAAGGGGCGTGTAGTGGAAATTTATGGTCCCGAATCTTCAGGTAAAACCACGCTTGCACTGCATGCCATAGCTCAGGCCCAAAAGCAGGGGGGAATTGCCGCATTTGTTGATGCTGAACATGCATTTGACCGGTTTTATGCCCAAAAACTTGGCATCAATATCGATGAATTGCTGGTATCGCAACCCGACAATGGTGAACAGGCGCTTGAAATTACCGAAAATCTGATCCGGTCGGGAGCCATTGATATTATTGTAATAGACTCCGTTGCGGCCCTTACCCCGCGTAGCGAAATTGAAGGTGAAATGGGCGATTCAAAAGTGGGTCTCCAGGCCAGACTAATGTCGCAGGCCTTGCGTAAGCTCACCTCTACCATTAGCAAAACCGGTTGCTGTTGTATCTTCATCAATCAGTTGCGTGAGAAAATAGGCGTAATGTTTGGAAACCCCGAAACCACCACCGGTGGAAATGCACTTAAGTTTTATGCTTCCATCCGGCTGGATATCCGGCGTGTTTCACAAATCAAAGAAAATGAGAATATTGTAGGAAATCATGTTCGGGTGAAGGTGGTGAAAAATAAAGTAGCTCCTCCTTTCAGACAAGCTGAATTTGATATTATTTATGGTGAAGGCATTTCACGGCTGGGTGAAATTGTGGACATGGGTGTTGAACGAAATATCATTAAAAAAAGTGGCTCCTGGTTCAGCTATGGTGACACCAAGCTCGGACAAGGAAGAGAGGCAGTTAAAAAGTTACTCAACGATAATCCCGAACTGGCTGACGAACTCGAAGCCAAAATACGTGAAGCAATAGCCATAAAGTAAAATTATTGTAAACTCATTATTTTTCAGGCAACCTTTCATTCCGATGAGACGTTGCCTGAATTGTGTTAACTTTGCCGCATTAATCTATCATTCTATCCATCAAAACATTAAAATGAAATTTCGAATTCTGGCTGGAGTTACTTTTTTATATTCTTGTATGCTGCTATGGAGCTGCAATTCCGATAAGCCGGTTAACACCGGTCAAAAAGCAGATGTTTTACCATTGGATACCCTTGCAGCGCTTAATAAGGCCATTGCAAGTCAACCTGCCACTGTAGAACCCTATTTGAAAAGAGCCAACTATTTTTTAAAAATGGACAGCCTTAATCTGGCACTAAATGATGTGAACAGTGCCCTGGAAATTGAGGAAAACAATCCTGAAACTTATGCCGTATTGTCTGATCTTTATCTCTACTCGGGCAAAGTACAGCGGGCGCTCGATGCACTTAAGAAAGCTCAGGAAATGGATGCTTCCAATGCACAGTTGGATGTAAAGATGGCAAAGATTTACCTTACCATGAGTGATTACAAGCAAACTTTTGAATCACTTCGCAAGGCATTGAAAAAAAATCCTGAAAATGTGGAAGCCTTTTTTATAAGCGGACTCGCCAATGAGGAAATGGGGGATACTGCCAAAGCCATTGAAAGCTACCAATTGACAGTTGCCCGCGATCAAAGGCATTTTGATGCACTGAAGCAGCTTGGAATTTTGTTTGCCATTAAAAAGGACAGGCTGGCCATTGACTACCTGCGCAATGCTTCTTCGGTGCGTCCCGGTTCTGTGGAACCCCTTTATGTGTTAGGTATGTTTTACCAGGAGAATAATGAGCCGGATAAAGCACTCAATGTTTATAACGAAATATTATTGATCAAACCTGATTTTAAACTGGCCTTGTATAATAAGGGATATGTTTACCTGATTTATAAGGAAGATTACCCCGAAGCCATATCAGCATTCACCCAAGCCATTCAACGGGACGCGGGTTATGCAGATGCTTATTTTAACAGGGGATATGCCTATGAATTAAGCGGAAACAAGCAAAAAGCACGCGAAGACTATCTCAAAGTGTTAACATTAAAAGTAAATGACGAGAACGCGGTTAAGGCACTCAACCGTTTGGATGAAAATTGAATTCACCTTTCTCCATTTCCTGCTTTATTGTTTTAAGTTCTTCGCCAACTTTGATTACCGCTGTTTTAATTTCCGAAAGCTGATTTTCAAATACGGTTTCGTCTAAGTCCTGTATGTTGCCTTCAAGCAAATCAACAACCATTTTCTCGAAATTTCTGATCATTTCAAATGCCTCCGGCGCCGAAAAGTTTGATAGTACTCCTTTCAGATTATGAACATTAAACCGGAGTGATTTCAGGTCACGCTCCTGAATATTACGTGCGAGTTTCTCCAGCTTTTCAGGATACTCATCAATATAAATATTAATGATTTCAATGATAACATCCTGATCGAAAATCTGATAGGTTTCTCTGAAGTTATTTCTGTCAACCATATTTCTGTTTATATTCTCTTAAATCAATTTTTATCAAAAGTACGTTTTTTCCGGATTTAAAGAGAAGATTGCCTGCCAAAAACAATGTTGAGATTGAAAGTGATTTTTAAAAAGTGATATGTGTTTGAATTTCAACACGATAGATCTTACATGCGGAGTCAGGATATGACTTAGCGGCGATCCCTTATTTGCGGCTCCATAAATAGTAGTGAATTAACTGCGAAATTTGTTTTTATGAATCGACCAGACATTAAAACGGTTTAAGGCGAGTGTTTTGTATGGAATGAAACGTCTGAGTTCTTTTTGAGTTTTTTTTCTTCAATTTCCTTTTTCAAATCTGCCAGTTGGCAACCCGAACAATCACTTACGCAGCTTTCGCAACTTCTGGTAGGATTGCGTAACATACGGATTATCTTATACCCCGCAACAATAAATGCGAGTATGATAATTACTATGGCGATAATTTCTTGTGTATCAAGCATAATCTTATGAGTTAATGTTAACACCAAATTCAGTTAAAAGTTGGGCAGGTGGTGGAAAATAATCAATGACAATGTGATAGGTTATCCATGCACAAAAAGCAGATATAATAAGTGCCCATAGCCATGCAGGCAGCCCTGTAGAATGTGCCAGGTTCGTAATATCTCCGGCTTTTCGGGGCCGGGTAAAGCCAAGCAGCATAATCTGAACGGTCGAAATAATCGTCTCAACCAATGCAATTAGGATCAGGCCGGTTAGAATCCATTCTGCAACATGAGGTGGCGCCTGTGTATAACTTACTGTCAAAAGTACAATGAAGGAAGCCAGCCAGATCATACCAAATCCATTACGAACAAAAAAGATGAGATGGATAAGTGCTAAAGAAATGAGTGCGATATAGCCAATCTGATAATGACCATTTTTCAGAAGCGCCAGGAGCAGCAGTGCACATACAGCTGCAAAAGGATATCCATTGAATGAAATGAGTGTGGTTTTGAACCTGGAGTTGCTGCTGGTAGATGCCGATCCTGAGAGGTCGTTGTTAAACCTCACTTCATGCACCGTTCCATTGAGCAACATAGCCATGAGAACATGACCCGATTCGTGCAACAGGGTATTGAAAGTTCTGAGAATTTTACCAATACCCGGAACCCTTACCAGCAGCATCGCAGCCAGCATTATAAGATAAAATACCGATGCAGCATAAGATGAGTTCATAAATCAGATTATTTATCAGACAAATAAACTACCAACCTGATATACCAGTAAGGAAGCAAGATAGGCAAGAGCTGTGGTGTATACCACAATGAAGAGTGCCCATCGCCAGTCTCCCGATTCTTTTCGAATGGCAGCAACCACAGCTACACATGGAAAATATATCAGTATGAAAAGCATAAAGCTAAAAGCAACCAGAGGTGAAAATACCTTTTCACCTTTTTTGGGGCCCACCTGATATGTTTGCTCCTGAATACGCTCAATAAGTGAAGCTGAACCTTCATCACTCTCAAGGTCGGTTTGGTATAATACTCCCAGGGTACCAATGGTAATTTCTTTTGCCGCTACACCGGTGATGATTGCCACACTCATTTTCCAGTCAAACCCAAGTGGTTTCATTACAGGTTCAACAAACCGGCCCATGGCACCTATATAAGAATTCATTTGCCGTTCACTTTCACGGATAACATTTACCTGGTTAATGTCTTTCTGTTCCTGCACTCTGATTTGAGCGATAATGTCTTCACTTTGTTGTGTTTGAAGTATTTGCTTTGAATACTGATCCTGAATGGTTGCTATTTGCGAATTGTATTCCGGATCATTTTCAGTAGTCCGCGGGAAGTAGCCCAGTACCCAGATAATGATTGAAGCTATCAGGATGACGCCACCAATTTTGCGTAGATATTGTTCTGCTCTGTTCCACATATGTTTTAGAACTGATCTTAACGTAGGAACACGATAGGGGGGGAGTTCCATTACAAAAGGCACATCCGCCTTAGTCAAAACTGTTCTCTTTAAAAGCAGTGCCGTTCCAATGGCCAACAAAACGCCAATGGCATACATGGCAAATAAAATGGTTCCCTGGTAACTCACAAAAAATGCGCTGATAAAGAGAACGTAAACGGGAAGCCGGGCACTGCATGACATAAAGGGGTTTATAAGCATGGTAACCAGCCTGTCGCGACGGCTTTCGATGATCCGGGTGGATAAAATGGCAGGCACATTGCATCCAAAGCCCATCAGTAATGGAATGAATGACTTCCCGTGTAAACCTATCCTGTGCATGGCCTTGTCCATAATAAATACTGCTCTGGCCATATAGCCCGTGTCTTCCATTAGCGAGATAAACAGATAGAGCAGAATGATGTTAGGTAAAAAGATGATGACTCCGCCTACGCCTCCAATAATACCCTGAATCAGCAGGTCTTTGAGCATTCCGTCTGCCATTACGGCATTTAATTCCAGCGAAACATAATCTACCAGCGATTCAATCCATTCCATGGGATATTGTCCCAGTTTAAAAGTTCCATAAAAAGTAAACCACATCAGGAAAATAAAAATCGGAAATCCCCATAGTTTATGGGTGATGATGGTATCAATAACTTCGCTTTTTTTACGTTGTATAACCGGATTGGGCGTAAATGTTTCGCGAATTGCTCCCGCTATGAATCCATACTTGGCATCAGCTATCAGGCTTTCTGTATCCTGGCCGATGGTGGTTTCTATCTGCTCAATTTGCCGGTCTACTTCTTCAATAATCTCATCGTGATTGGCCAGGGTTTCTGTCAATACCTCGGTAGCACGATCCTTCTCAAGCAGTTTAATGGCACAAAAACGCGAAGAAATTCTGTCGAATAAGCTGAAATTGCCCGGTTTGCGTAGCTTTTGCTGGATGGCATTGATGCCGTTTTCCAGGGTTTCTCCGTAATTGATGTGGATGTGCCGTATGGTTTTGTCGCGATCCTCGTAAACTTCAATTATCTTATCCAGCAACGCATCAATTCCCTTTCCCCGCGAACCTACTGTGGGCACGAAGGGCACCCCCAGTAACTGGCCTAAGTATTTGTAATCAACGGTGTTGCCTGCCCGTTCCAATTCATCGTACATATTAAGGGCAGCCACTAAACGAATGTCCATGTCGATGAGTTGCGTAGTCAAATACAAATTGCGCTCAAGGTTGGAACTGTCAATGATGTTAACCACCACATCCGGAACCGAATCAACAATAAAATCTCTTACATATAATTCTTCGGGACTAAAGGCGCTGATTGAATAGGTGCCTGGCAAATCGGTAACCACAAAAGTATAATCACCCCGTTTAAAGCGCGCTTCCTTGGCATCCACAGTAACCCCAGAATAATTACCAACCTTTTCACGGGATCCAGAAGCCAGATTAAACAGGGTGGTTTTGCCTGAATTGGGATTGCCTACAAATGCAATTTGTATGGTTTTCCCTTTTTTTTGATAGGAGTTTTTTATTAAATGCCCATTGATGGAAATGTTGGATGCTTTTTTGCTGGTATGCTCGTGGTGGTTCTTTTCAGTGACTATCTCGATGAGCCTGGCTTCGCTATTGCGCAAAGATACATTGTAGCCCATAACATTGTATTCCACAGGATCCATCAGGGGAGCGCGTTGAATCATGCTTACCTGTTTGCCTGCTACAAAACCCATTTCAAGTATGCGCTTGCGAAACGCACCGCGGCCTTTGACCTTTACGATAATGCCTTTGCTTCCGGGAGTAAGATCAGCCAGTGTCAATTGTTGCTTATTTAGAATGTTTATAAATTACGGCAAAAGTAATTAAATAAATATTAGCAGAAGCCAATAATCAATTCTAAATTAGGTTTTATGAACGCATGTTCATAACTACCGGTCATCTTTCAGATAAAGCAAATGTAAAGCATATTGTGCACGAATAATGGAAAGGCCGGAGCGCTCTCTGAACCACATGGCAATATTGGCCACAGCATTTTCACGACTGGAGTGCTTTTTCTGATAAAGCATCAGAAAGTCTTTCATATCCTGATAAATATCAGCCAGACACTCCCCGAGACTGAACTTTTCAATATCGGTCGTTTCGTCGTGTGCATCCTGGCTCATCCAAAAATGATCATCGGGGTAAAATTTATTTCGAATACTATTAAACAAACTTTCCCAGACTTCTTCAATTACATACCGTTCTGACTCCTCAGGATTCGAGGGCGTTAATGGGGGTACCAACGAAGCTTTCAAATAAAGCAATGGCAATACATGCCTGAAGTAGTTGATGATGTCAGCTTTGCTGTATTCCTCTGCTTTTTCAATAAACAAACAGTACTCATTGGCTACAGTCAGCAATTCGACGACTTGCCTGGAATACACTGGGTGCGAACTTATGTCTTCCATGTTTTTTTTGCAAAATTACATTAAACCAATGATAATCTCCCGATGAATCTGCTGTCTGTTTACCTGAATTCTGGAATCTGAGGTGGATTTATTCCGAAATACTCCAGATTAATCTGGCGTACACGGTCAACCTCAAAGAATAAATTACTGCCCGGAGTATCAGCGCGTGGATATATGGTAAAAGAAAACTGGAAAGTAGAGAAAACCAGGTTTTCGTTTTTGACCCTGATACCAAGGCCAATGGCCGGATAGATTGGATTTTTAAAAATATTTCTGTTGTGGGATGAAATCATTGCCATTTCGATGAAACTATAGGGTGCAAATCGAAATCCAAGAATATAATAGGAGGTAAAAAGTACAGCTTCTGTTCTAAGATTTATGCGCTGTCTGCCTCTGTAATTAAAATTATTGTAGGTAGTGGTAAGCGGATTGTTATTTAATTGTAGCAAACGATAGTGTTCACGGTTAATGCCCGAAAGATAATGTAACTGAAAGAAGTGACGTATTCGGTTGTTTCCCGCTTTCAATAAGTTGGAGATGTAAAACAGGTCTGCTGAAATAAAGCCATCGGTAAAATCACCTTTATGCCAGTATCCGCCAAGATTAATTCGACTATATAAATAGGCTGAGTGATATATTTTGTCTCCCCTTAAGAAATTTAAAGCGGTATAAGTACGTAAGGCATCATCAAATTTTTCATAGCCAAGGGTTGCTTCGGCCAGATAACCAATGGGTATATCTTCGGTGCGGCCAAATCCAAAAATCATATTATTGCGATAAAAACCGCTTTTTAAGTAATTAAAATTGATGAGATAGCGTTGCAATTGCTTAAATTCTGTGATTTCCCGGTCTGGAACCAGTGGGGTTTCAAGATAATAAGTATGGGTATAACGACCTGCACTGGCAGCCTGTGTTCGTAGTTTCCTGAAGCTTTTATCCCGTTCTATAATGGTGGCATATCCGCTCCAAATATCCAGATGGTTGTATTTGTATTCCGGACGAAAGGGGAGACTGTCATAATAAACCAACCGGGTAAATCTGCCAATAGTCAATCCGCCTCCAAAACGTGTTTCCGGTGTAATAAACGGTTTATTGCCCTTAATGGCCAGCGCTTTTCCATCGGGCGCTGATTTCCATGTAAACTCCGCATCAATAAGACTACCCATTATATTGCGAATTTTATAGGCCCCTTCGCTTAAATAAATTGCCTGTTTCTCTTTATTATCGTAGTCTATTTTTTGTTCAATATTATGGCCGCTGCCAAAAATATTGCTGTTACTGAGCGTTAAACTGCTGCGATTTAAGCCGGTGGCTTTAAATTCAAAGCCAAGCGGGTAAACATCTTTTATAATAAGAACGAGATCTATACTGTCATTATCAGGCAGCGGATTTACAATAAACCTGGCATCATTAAATATAGGAACCGATCGTATCAAGCGCTCGTTATCGGCAAGTATTAATGGCTCCAATGCGTCACCGGGCTTAATCAGTAAGTATTTTTTGATTGCCGATGTCATGGTATTGATGTGGGTTGAATTCAAAAAACGCTCCAGATTAGTTAAAGTATAACTGGTATCATATACCGAAGTGCCAAAAACACCCAACTTATGAATCACAATTTTACGTACCGGTCTTCCCTCGAATTGTTTGACTTCCGAACCAACCTCTTTCCCTTCCTCAACATCCTCAATGGTGGTCTTATTATTTTTAAAAAGAAGGGGATACAAATTTTTCCATACAAAATTGCTGTCTTTTTTAGCCTCCAGTTTATTAAAGAAGTCAGCGGTTTGTTGTTTGCGGTTTTCAATATTCTTCAGGTGGTTATTATGCTTATTGAGTTTTGTTGAATCATCTGAAATAATGGAAAGGGTGTCTGCCGGCATGCGGGTAGTATCACCACGGACAATGGTGTCAAGGGATTGCTGGGCTAAAATTGTAAAAGGACAAATCACGAACAACAAAACTAAAGTTGCGTGAGGAAGCAGCATTTTATTAAAGAATGATTTTAAAGAGTGACGCACAAAACCAGGATTGAATTGAGGCTTATTTTGTGTACCAAATTAGTAAAAATTATTTGAGATCTGCAATTTTTGTTCAATGGTAGTCATCAGATAGTGGGCAAAAAGAAAAGAGGCCACCTGAAAAAGCAGCCTCTTAATCAATTTCCCGCTATGGAAAATATTAAACTCTTTTTTCTTTAATTCTGGCTTTTTTACCTTTGAGCTGGCGAAGGTAGAAAATCCGGGCGCGGCGCACAACCCCACGTTTGTTGACTTCAATTTTATCAATAAAAGGAGATACGATAGGAAAAATCCTTTCTACACCGGTGTTTCCTGATATTTTCCGAACCGTGAAAGTTTCGGTAACTCCCGTCCCATTGCGCTGTAAAACAACACCCTGAAATTGCTGAATACGTTCTTTGTCGCCTTCTTTGATTTTATAGTGAACAGTAATGGTATCTCCGGCCTTAAAACTGGCATGTTCCTTCGCTTCTATGAAGGTTTCCTCAACATACTGTACTAACTTATTCTTGCTCATTATTTTAGGTATTTTGATTGTTGCGTTTCCAAAAATGAGTGCAAATATACAACAAAATATATTTAATAAACAAGCAGCGGTTAAAATTAAATAATTAAATCCTTCAGTCTGGCGTCACACTGTCATTCATCAAGCAGGCGGGGCCGGCGCTCAGCAGTGCGTTTCAGCGATTGATTGTAATTCCAGAGTGTAATCTCTTTATCATTGCCTGACAGTAAGATATCGGGTACTTTCCAGCCTTTATATTCCCGCGGGCGGGTATACACTGGCGGGCTGAGCATATTGTCCTGAAATGAATCGCTAAGGGCAGAAGTTTCATCGCTGAGCACCCCGGGAAGCAGCCTCACCATAGCATCGGTTACTACCGCTGCCGCAAGTTCTCCTCCGGAAAGCACATAATCGCCAATGGAAATTTCACGGGTAATATAATGTTCACGCAGACGCTCATCTATACCTTTATAATGCCCACACAATAAAATAAGATTTTTATGCAGGCTGAGCCGATTGGCTGTAGATTGATCAAATAAGTCTCCATCAGGAGTCAAAAAGATAACTTCATCATAACTCCGTTCTGAGCTGAGTTTGTCGATGCAGTCGGCTATGGGTTGAATCATCATTACCATGCCTGCCCGGCCACCATAGGCATAATCATCCACATTTTTATGTTTACCGGCAGCATAATCTCTGATGTTATGAAGATGAATTTCGGCCAACCCTTTATTTATGGCCCGTTTAATGATAGATTCACTAAAGGGACCTGTGAACATTTCCGGAAAAATAGTCAATACATCAATGCGCATTTCTTTTTTTTACAAAAGTAAGTCTTCCTCATATACTTTGTCTTTGTTGTTTGATTTTTTGATGTCTTTTAACGATTGGCCGTAAAAAACTATGCGATACTTCTCTTTGCTTTAAGTCTTCCGGAATTATTTACAATTGTCTATATTTCAGATCGTAATGAAGTGAATTGATGAATCCCATTCTTAATTTTCCTGTTACCACAAACGATACTGGTTTTTTTTCAGGATGTCGCATTTCATTAAAGAGAAATTTACATGAGAGAGATTGTTTAAAAAATGGATAGGTTTGCATTTGCTAACTCACTGATGAAAATGCGCTTAAAAATTGACTGGTTTGTCCCACTTTTATTGCTGATGATTGTTTTTGGCCGTTTTTTACCCGGTCCAGGATTAATGACCGGTTTTTTCACCATCAGAACATTTGCTGAGGTAGGTATTTCAGTGATATTTCTGCTTTATGGATTGAATCTGAGTTTGAATAGCCTCTGGAAAGGCCTGTCTCACTGGAAGCTGCATCTTGTAATTCAATTTACCACTTTTTTAATCTTTCCGGCTATTGTGCTGGCTGTAAAACCATTTATACCTGCCGGTCATATGACGGAATTGTGGCTGAGCGTTTTTTTTCTCGCAGTGCTACCATCCACAGTTTCATCGGCGGTGGTTATGGTATCGCTGGCAGGAGGAAATGTAGCCGGCGCCATATTTAATGCGACTTTATCCAGTATTGCCGGTATTTTTATTGCCCCCCTCTGGATGAGTTTCTTTACTCCCTCCATTGATGGTGCCGGTGGAAATTTCGATATTTTTATGAAACTTGGATATCAGATTTTACTTCCGCTACTGGTGGGTTTGCTACTGAATTATAAACTCCGGTTCTTAATGAAACACATTGGCAGGTATACCCGATACTTTGATCAGGCTGTTATCCTTGCGGTAGTTTATACCTCATTCAGTGCTTCTTATCAATCTGGTATTTTTAAAAATATGGGTACGGGAATCATATTGTTGATTATGCTGTTTTTAATTATTCTTTTCGTATTGGTCAATGGTTTTGTTTTGCTGATGGCGACGAAGTTTAAATTTTCTGTTGCCGATTTGATCACCGCACTTTTTTGTGGTTCAACCAAATCACTTATGCATGGTAGTGCAATGTCGAAAGTGTTTTTCACTACCGCCGCACAGGGTGGTTTGATGCTGGTTCCGTTATTGATTTATCATTCTATGCAACTCATTATCACAGGCATTATGTCGCAGAGTTTTGCCAGGCGAAACATGAAGGAAAGCATGTAATATGAATTTGGTTAATATAGCACTCAGGTTGTGCAATTATTTCAATAACGAATTGCTCTGAGCATAATCCCTTTCCTCTGGGATTTGAGCGACACCATGATGGAAATTTAATGACGATAGCCACGCAACCGCCATAGATTTTGATATAAATATTCCAACCTGAGGTACAGAACCCATGATCATTGTTTGCCGACAGTGATATATTGTCGGTTTTACAACAAAGGCTATTTTTTTGATTTTACTGCACCTGAGCTGGGGAAGAAGGTAGTTTTTGAGCCAGTGATGAAATGCAGGTCTGCCCTCCATTAGCCTTGCTGAAACATGAACGATTACGTTTTCTACCTGTTTATTTACAGCTTCCACAAAAAAATGTTGCAATTCCATTACATATTCTGACAGGAATTCATGCTCACCAATAAGCTGTTTATTGCTGATGAGCAAATCAAACAATTTAAAATATTCGTATTTACCCGGTGGACCATGAATACTCATTACTGTAAATTAGACTTTCAAATATAGTAAAATATTTCGAAAGTTTACATTTTATCAGTAAAAAATATTGGCCAGGTAAAATTATTGTTCGATTTTAATTAAATTTTTACTAATATCTTGCCCTGTATTTTACCTTCCAGCATCTTTGATAAATATTCCGGCGTATCTTCCAAAGAAATGGTTGTAGCAAGGGTGTGAATATTTTTTGGCTTTAATTTTTCGGCAATGAGATTCCACAGGTAAATGCGTCGCTGCCGGGGTGTTTCAGCGGATGCAATACCCACCAAGCGTATTGCTCTGAGAATGAACGGAAAAACGGGAACATCCAGTTTGTTGGATGCAATCATGCCACAGCACGCTACGATGCCTCTGTCGCGGGTAGAGAGCAGCACGGTGGAAAGTGTATTTCCTCCCACGGTATCAAGTGCTGCCGTCCACCGGCCCGGAAGCAGCCCCCTTCCCGAATGGTCGTCTACCGCCTGACGATCAATCACTTCTTCGGCTCCCAGTTGTCTGAGCCATTCCGAAGCTTCTGGTTTTCCACTTGAAGCTAAAACCTGATACCCAGATTGAGCCAGCATGGCAACTGCCATAGAACCTACCGCACCCGTTGCTCCGGTGATTAAGACCTTGTCTGCGCCGGATTTTACACCATGTTCCATGAATTCGGCAACTGCACTGGCAGCAGTAAAGCCGGAAGTACCAATAATCATACTTTCTTGAAGACTTAGTCCTGCTGGTTTGTTTACCACCCATTCTTCCGGCACACTGATATATTCCGAGAGACCGCCTGCCGTATTCATTCCAAGATCATAACCGGTTACAATCACTTCATCGCCCGGGTTAAATTTTCCTGTTTTGTTGATAACAATCCCCGCCGCATCAATACCGGGCGTATGCGGAAAGTTACGGGTAATGCCTTTATGACCACTGGCAGATAGCGCATCTTTGTAATTTAATCCTGAAAATTTCACCTCAATAATTACTTCATGCCGGGGCAGGTTGCTTATGGGTAACGATTTAACCGCCATCTGGTACTGTCCGCTTTTATCGGGAGCAACTACCAGCGCGCGGTAATTGGTAGGAAGATTAGTTGTATTCATAAAAATATGGTTTTTTTTGCAAAAGTAACATTTATGAAACAAGCCATAATAAAGTAAAAGCTTTTAAGCAGAACTGGTTTACTATGACTTTAATTTATAATTTTGCCCGTTCAAACTACTCAACAAACTGGAAATACCCGGATTTTAATTACAAAAACTATATAGACATGGCAATTCCCATCATTTCGGCTGAAGAAGCTGCATCATACATCAATCACGACGACACCGTAGGTTTTAGTGGATTTACACCTGCCGGTTCAGTGAAATCAATTCCTGTAGCTTTAGGCGAACGTGCCAAAGCTCTGCATGCCGAAGGCAAACCTTTTAAGATTGGGATGATTACCGGAGCTTCAACCGGTGACTCTCTGGATGGTTCTCTTGCACGTGCTGATGCTGTTAAATTCAGAACACCCTATCAGTCGAATGCAGATATGCGTAACCTGATTAATGCAGGCAAGGCTGATTATTTTGATTCTCACTTATCGGTCGTTGGACAGCACATCAGATATGGCTTTTTGGGGAAAATCAATTGGGGCATAATTGAGGCTTGTGATGTTACCGGGCAGGGTGAAATTGTACTCACCACCGGAGTGGGAATTTCACCCACAGTGTGTAAATATGCCGACCGTTTACTTATTGAATTAAATGCATTTCATCCTAAAGGTCTTAGAGGAATGCACGACCTTATGGTAGTGGCTGACCCGCCACACCGCCGGGAAATTTCCATCTACAGTCCTTCCGACAGGGGAGGTGCTGAAGTAATAAAAGTAGATCCTTCAAAAATAGCCGGTATAGTGCTTACCAATCAGGCAGATGAAGTGAGCGGTTTCAGCAAGACGGATGAAGTCACTGATCAGATTGGACGCAATGTAGCCGATTTCCTCAGCGGGGAGCTGAAAAAAGGAGGAATTCCCTCTTCATTTTTACCGCTACAGTCAGGGGTAGGTAACATTGCCAATGCGCTGCTTGCTGCTCTGGGTAATCATCCGGGTATTCCTGACTTTGAAATGTATACCGAAGTTATTCAGGATAGCGTGATTGATTTGATGGAAAAAGGACGGGTGAAGTTTGCCAGTGGCTGCTCTTTAACCGTTTCACCTGAAAAACTGGCTCATATTTACTATAATCTCGACTTTTTCCATAAACGCATACTACTCCGGCCACAGGAAATTTCCAACAGTCCCGAGGTAGCCCGCAGACTGGGCATCATATCTATCAACACGGCCATTGAAGTGGATCTGTTTGGTAACGTAAACAGCACCAATATTATGGGTCGGAAAATGATGAATGGTATTGGTGGGTCAGGTGATTTTACCCGAAATGCATACATATCCGTGTTCACCTGTCCCTCTGTGGCCAAAGGAGGGAAAATCAGTGCCTTTGTGCCCATGGTTTCTCACACTGATCACAGCGAGCATTCTGTGCAGGTAGTAATTACCGAACAGGGTGTTGCTGACCTTAGGGCCAAATCACCCAAAGCCAAGATGAAAGCCATCATCGACAATTGTGTTCATCCCGATTATAAGAACACACTCCGCGAATATGCCGGACTGGCCGGTGATACACATACACCATGTACCCTTTCTGCTGCGTTTGGAATGCATCTGGAACTTGAGAAATCAGGTGATATGCGAAACGTTAACTGGGGCGATTGCTTTAAATAATTGTTGGTGTATCTGTTTTTTTGTTTTAATTTCTCCCGTTGTGGCTGAACAATTTTCTTACCATGATGAAGAAAACGCTCTTCCTTTATTTTCTATGGATTTATCTGATACCGGCAAATGCTACTGCTCAGGTGCTCAATATTGAGCGTGAGCGATTAAAAACAGATACCACCGGGCTTGCAGGTTCGGTTAAAGTGAATGTAAACCTGATCAAAAATGTAGAGAAACTCACCGAAATTGGTTTTTTCTCGCATCTGCAGTATAAGACGCCCCGGAGTCTGTATTTGTTGTTGCTGGATTATAATTTAATTAAATCTGCCAAAGACGATTTCTCGAATAAGGGAATGTCGCACCTGAGGTTTAATTACAAATTAACCCCCGTGGTTTCCCTTGAAATCTTTACACAGGCACAATTTAATAAAGTACTTGGAATAAATTTCAGGGCATTGGCCGGTGCAGGTCCAAGGTTTAAAGTGATAGGAAACGATCATTTCAGATTATATTCAGGGTTGGCCTGGATGATTGAACATGAAGAGCCGGTTAAGATTGAAAGTGATTTATACCAAATGCCGGTGGAAACAGTTCACCGGGCAAGTTCCTACCTCTCTTTCACGATCAATGTGACTGATAATTTGCTGATCACCAATACCACTTATTACCAGCCCCGGCCCGACAAATTTAATGACTATCGCATTTCCACCGATTTGGCAGCCATTTTTAAGATCACCGAAATGATGTCTTTTTCCTTTTCGTATGTCTATTTGTATGATAAAGTGCCTTCTGTAGGTGTTCCTGACCTGGTTTATACCATAAAGAACTCATTAATTATTGACTTTGGCAGGTAAATTATGTCTGGGAAGTGGGTTTTTGAGCAATAATATGTAAATCACGTTGTGGAAAGGGAATCTGAATGTTGTGTTCTCTGAATTTCTTATCTATGGAATAACGAAGTTTACTCTTGATGAATTCACTCAGAAACGCTTCATCAGTCCAGAAGAATAATTGAAAGTCCAGTGAAGATTCACCAAAATCATTAAAACGCACAAAAGGAGCCGGAGCGGTTAATATGGCTGAATTTTCTTTTGAGCATTCAATCAATAAACGGGTAACCAATTCGACATTTGATCCGTATGCCACGCCAATTTTTACAAAGAAACGTGTGGCGCTTTGCTCATTGCTCCAGTTAATGACTTTTTCGTTTATTAATTTTGAATTGGGAATGATGGTTGTTATATCATTGCGGTCATTGATTTTAGAGGTGCGCAATCCAATAAAGGTGACCCGGCCAACAATGTTATTTTCAATTTCAACAATGTCACCTACTTTAACATTGCTCTCCATCAGTAGTATTACACCAGATACCAGGTCATTAAAAATATGCTGAATTCCAAAACCTAAACCAACGAGCAGCGCAGCCGATCCGGCTAGCATGATATTTAAATTTACTCCTATTGTATCGAGTGCAATCAAAATAAAAATTATCCAGATCAGATATCTGACTAAGTTATATATGGTGTAAGCGCTGCCCTTGTCTATTTTTTTTAACCTTATCCGGCGGTCAAAATACTTTTTCATTAACTTCAAAACCGCAATAGTTATGGCTAAAATCACAAAAACAATCAGAATGTCCGATAAGGTTAAAGAAAATTTACCAAATTCTATCAGTCTATAATTGAGTAGTTCATCCAGTTTCATGGCGTCGATGTGCTAAAGGTGAATATGCTTCATGCAACGTTGTTATTGTAAAAAAGCTACTTTTGCTGAAACAATGACTAAATTATGAACTTTAGGCTTACCTCATCAAAAAATAATGAAGAAAATCAATTTTTTTTTCGTTTTTTTGAGGAAATGGGTTCAATTGACAGGGAGGTAATTTTCGAGGTTTTACTTTCTGAAATGGCTGCCATTATAGATGAAAACAGGCGTGTGGTATTTGCCAGCGAAGGTCTGCTGAAAATGTTGAATGCCCAGGCAGACCAATCCTTTTACCGGATGAAGCCCGGCGATTTGTTTGGTTGTACTCATGCTTGTGAAACATCAGAAGGATGTGGCTCCACTGCTGCCTGCCGGTATTGCGGTACTCACACGGTGGTTAACCGATGTCTGACTGAAGGTGTAAAACTGGAGTCTGAGTGCCGTATTATCCGAAAATCAGATAATGGGCAGCCGGCTTATGATCTTGTGGTCAGGGCCACCCCTTTGGTACTTGAAACAAGACGTTTTGTTGTGTTAAGTGTTGAGGATATCAGCGACAAAAAAAGACGCAATCTGCTGGAGGTTACTTTCTTAAATGAAAGTCTTGATCAAATCAGGTTGCTGATACAGAAACTCGAATTGTTGGTTGATTCAAGGGCAGATCAAATGTCGGAAACCCTGACATACATCAATACTACTGCTTATGATATTCAGGAAAGTTTTCACAGCTGGCATACACTTGCTTTAGCGGAAAGGGGGGAGTTTATTCCCACCTTCCGTCGTTTTGTCTCCCTGTCGCTTTTGCAGGATTTGGTGGAAAGATTTTCGCATACTCCGTCGCAGCAAGGCCAACACATTATGGTATATCCATTTTCACATTCCATATTGATGGAAGCAGATACAGATATTCTGAAACCGACATTGATCCATCTTATAAAAAACGCCATTGAGTCAACCACTCCGGACACGACAATACAATTGGGCGCCTGGTTAAAAAACAAATATGTTCGTTTTTGGGTCCACAATGAAGGAATGATGGCAGAGGAAGTTAAGCAACAGATTTTCCAGCGCTCTTTCTCGACAAAAGGTGCTCATAGGGGAGTGGGTACCTATACGGTAAAACTGTTTGCCGAAAAATGCCTGCATGGTAAAGCCGGATTCTCAACTGAAGAATCAGGTACCACTTTCTGGGTGGAGATACCCCTTAGCCCCGGAATGCTTTTGAAAACATAAATATTCAAAAAAATAATAACCATTTAACAATAACAGTAAAAACTTTCTTATGGAGATTGAACAGATAAACCTTGCTGCTGACAATATTCGGATATTATCGGCTGCTATGGTTGAAAAAGCCCGATCCGGTCATCCCGGAGGTGCTATGGGAGGCGCCGATTTTATAAATATTTTATATGCCGAATTCCTTCGGTATGATCCTGCTGACAGGCAATGGTTTTTAAGAGACCGTTTTTTTCTGGATCCGGGCCACATGTCGGCAATGCTATATTCGGTACTAACTCTATCAGGTACATTCACCCTGGATGACTTAAAACAGTTCAGGCAATGGGGCAGTTGCACTCCCGGACATCCGGAGCTTGATCTTAAAAGAGGGATTGAGAACACTTCTGGTCCTTTGGGTCAGGGGCATACCATGGCGGTGGGTGCTGCCATTGCTGAACGTTTTTTGTGTGCCCGCTTTGGCGAATGGATGGCTCATAAAACATACACATATATTTCGGACGGAGGTATACAGGAAGAAATCTCCCAGGCAGCCGGTCGCATTGCAGGAAATCTGGGACTCAGCAATCTGATTATGTTTTATGATTCTAATGATGTTCAGCTTTCTACTAAAACCCATGTAGTGAGTAACGAAGATACGGGCATGAAATATAAAGCCTGGGGCTGGAATGTTATTGAAATTGTTGGTAATGACGCTGCCCAGATCCGCAGTGCACTTATCCGGGCAAACCAGGAACAGGAGCGACCAACCCTGATTATCGGAAAAACCATTATGGGTAAAGGGGCATTGGCTGATGACGATACTCACTTTGAAGGGGAGGTATCTACCCATGGGATGCCTTTGAGTGATGCAGGGGCATCATTTGAAAAAACCATACGGAATCTTGGTGGAAATCCAGGAGATCCCTTTTACATATTTCCACAGGTTGCAAAACTTTATGCAGAAGCAACTCAAACCAAAAGAGAAGAAGCTTTGGTTCGCAAAGCTCAGCAAAAAGAATGGGAGAAAGACAATCCTGAACTCGCCAGGAAACTGCATGGCTTTTTGAACCTGGAGCTTAATCTGGATTTCAGCAGCCTGATTCAAAAAGAAAATATTGCAACCCGGGCTGCCTCATCCACCGTGCTCACTTATCTGGCCCGTGAGGTGGGAAACATGATTGTAGCTTCAGCCGATCTGGCCAACAGCGATAAGACCGATGGTTTCTTAAAGGAAACGAAAGCATTTGAGAAAGGTGATTTTTCAGGTGCGTTTTTACAAGTTGGTGTAAGTGAACTGACGATGGCTGCCATTGCAAATGGTATTGCCCTGCATGGAGGTGTGCATGTATGTTGTGGTACATTTTTCGCCTTCAGTGATTATATGAAGCCTGCTGTGCGTTTGAGCGCCCTGATGGAACTACCCGTAAAGTTTTTGTGGACCCACGATGCCTTCCGTGTAGGTGAAGATGGACCTACGCATCAGCCGGTAGAGCAGGAAGCTCAAATAAGATTGCTTGAAAAGCTAAAAAATCACAGCGGGCAGCCCAGCACACTGGTATTGCGGCCTGCTGACGCTGACGAAACCACAGTGGCCTGGCAAATGGCTATGGAAAACCAAAGTACACCAACTGCTTTGATTTTATCGCGCCAGGGCATTAAATCTTTACCTGCTGCATCAGATACAACTTACCGTAAGCTGGCTGATCATCTCAATAAAGGGGCTTATATAGTTGCCGGCAGTGATGATTCGCCCAAAGTAGTATTGATTGCCAGTGGTAGCGAAGTAGCTACCCTGGTGGAGGGCGCCAGGTTGTTGCGAGAACGAAAAAACTGGAAAGTCAGGGTCGTTTCTGTTATTTCCGAAGGGCTTTTCCGGAGTCAGCCGGCGGAGTATCAACAACAAATTATCCCTGATGATATTCCTGCATTTGGCCTTACAGCTGGGCTGCCTGTTACTCTAAGTGGTTTGGTTGGCTGCAAGGGTAGCATTTGGGGACTGGATCACTTTGGTTATTCCGCACCTGCCGCCAAACTGGACGAAATGTTCGGCTTTACCCCGGAGAACGTTTTTCAGCAGGTAGTGAATATGTTTGAAAAGAGTTCACTCAACTGAGAAAACATACTTTAGAAAATAAAGAAACCCCACTCGGATTATATTTGAATGGGGTTCTTTATTATTATGATTGAAAGAGTCAGGATTTCACGTGCATGTCTATCAACTGAATGAGGATGCCCGGTTTGATGGGTTTAGGAATGTAATCATCACAGCCGGCATTAAGGAACACCTCCCGGTCACCTGGTATGGCGAAAGCGGTGGTAGCAATTATGGGAATGGCCGGTTTGAGCATTTTTATCTCCCGTGTCGCTTCTACACCATTCATTACCGGCATCTTTATATCCATAAGAATAAGGTCTATATCGTCATACAGACGTGCATATTCTACTGCTTCAAAACCATTGGTTGCACGCAACAAATCATAACCCTCACGTTTGAGGATTTTTTCCACGTATTTATAATTTGCTTCTTCGTCTTCAGCCACCAGAATTCTGTAAGTGGCTATTGGCGACAAATTGTCTGGCTTTTGCATTATGAAGTTGTCCACTTAGATTTAAAGTGTTTATACTATGATGTTGAAATATGCAACGAATATACAACAAAAAAGCAATGTTGTAAAGTAAATTTTCATAATTATTTATAATCTATTGCAGCAGATTGATTATCAATAACATGAAATTACTATCCCGGTTTGTACTATGGCCATAGAGGCGATGGATAAATACCAGCCCTGGTTAACTGAGCAATTTTTTCTACCACTTCTGGTTTATCTTCCTTGTACGTTATCCCAAACCACTGCCCGTCATTTTTCAGCAATCTTACCTTAGCTTCATTGTTTTTAATGAGTTGATCAACTACTACCGGAATGTAAAACTCTGCGGTCATACTATCGGCATTCAATTTCAGAAAGGCCTCAAAATGGCGTTCCAGATGGCAGAAAAATCCGGGTTTAAATCCCCAGAAATTCATTGAAACCAATGTGTCATCAGGTAATGGGAATCGCGAATTGTTGGCATCGGAATAACTGATTTGCCCTTCAACCGACTTGATACTGGTTCGTTCTGTAACCGAAATAAGTTCATTTTTTTCATTGGAAACGCATATACCTCTGGAGACAGATCCGAAGTCTGAAAGAGTATTTTTCAGGCGATAAGCCACCATGGCATATTCGGACTCATTGTTACTCTTATTAAAGTAGTTGCTGAGTGTTTCATAAGCTTCGCGACCATAAAAATCATCGGCATTAATTACAGCAAACGGCTGGTGAATGTTATTACGGGCCATCAGCATGGCATGGCCGGTACCCCAGGGTTTGCTGCGGCCTTCAGGAGCTACATAACCACCGGGAAGCGCATCTGTTTCCTGAAATACCCATTCTACTTCGATATATTTCTGAAGCCTGTTGATGTAGGTCTCAACAAAAGCCAGCTCAATGTCACGACGGATAATAAACACCACTTTCCCAAAGCCTGCTTTTATGGCATCAAATACAGAATAATCAAGTATGGTTTCGCCGGCAGGGCCTACAGGGTCGACCTGCTTAAGCCCTCCATAGCGGCTGCCCATACCGGCAGCAAGAATAAGCAATACGGGTTTCATCATTGTACAGTTAGTTTTTGATTTTATGTCCTTTCATTCCGTAAAATAAAATAAACACATATAAAGGTATCATAATCCAGTAAGCTTGTTGATTTCCGATGATATCCACCAGCCATCCATAAAAAAGCGGAATGATGGCTCCACCTGCAATACCCATTACCAGCAGGGCTGAACCGGCCTTGGTAAATTTACCCAATCCGGATATAGCCAATGGCCAGATGGAAGGCCAGACCATTGCATTGGCAAAACCAAGTAAGGCAATAAATGCTACACTAATAAATCCATGGGTAAACAAAGCAAGTAAGGTAAACAATATTCCCAGGCCTGCAGAAATGCTCAGTGCTGTGTGTTGTTTAATGTATGTTGGAATGACGATGATGCCTACAATGTAGCCTATGACCATTGAAATAAGGGTAAGACTGGTGAAATATTTAGAATAATCCAGAGATATTCCCATGTAGGTTCCATACAGGCCAATGGTATCGCCGGCCATAACTTCTACACCAACATAAAAGAACAAAGCGATGAATCCTAAAATCAGATGTGGAAACTGATACCAGGCTTTTTTTGTCCTGGCTTCCACACCGGCATTTGGTTCGTCCTGATCGGTATCAATCTGAGGCAGTCCTGAAAATCGTATCATAACAGCCAGCAGTGCAAGTATTATAGCCATTACTATATAGGGATTGATCACACCCAAAGCAAGGGTATCGAGCAACTGAGTTTTTGCCACTCCGACTGCCGCTCCTATTTCTCTCTTGGTTTCTTCGGCTCCACTTAAAATGAGTGCTCCAAGAATGAGCGGGCCTATGGTACCGGCTACCTTGTTGCAAATTCCCATAATGGCAATGCGGCGGGCTGCACTTTCACGCGGGCCAATAATTGTGATATAGGGATTGGCTGCAGTTTGCAACAGAGCCAGCCCGGAACCCTGAATAAACAGGCCTGTTAAAAACAATCCATATTCACGGGTAAGGGCTGCCGGAATAAATATTAGCGAACCAACAGCCATAATCAGCAAACCCAGAGCCATACCATTTTTAAATCCGGTCTTATGCAATACCCAGGAGGAGGGAGGAGCCATAACCAGATAAGAAATATAAAAGGCAAAAGTGACAAAGTAAGCCTGTAAATTGCTGAGTTCACAAGCTAACTTAAGGAAAGGAATCAGGGTTCCGTTGAGCCAGGTAACAAAACCAAAAATAAAATAGAGGGTTCCGATGATGGCAATTGACCGGAAATACATCCGGCGCTCAGTGGGCAGAGTGTTATTCATATTTGAATTGATTAAAAACATTATCTGTTTTGTATACCATTTTCCTGTGGTTCGTAGAAAATATTATGCATGGTCATGGCCAGGGTACCCAGCAACTTGGCATTATCGCCCAGTTCGGACGAAACAATCCTGGCATCACGCCTGATGCGGGAAATGGCATATATATTCAGGTTGCGCTCAATGGGTGGTATCAGTATGTCAGAGGCCTTAGACATTTCACCACCGATAATAATCAATTCAGGATCAAATAGATGGATGAGTGTTGAAATCCCTTTACCCAAAGCATCGCCGGCGTCGGAAAATAAATTAACGGCATACTGATCATTCATCTCAGCCGCTTTAAGTAAAGTTTTCAGATTTATTTTTTTAAGATTATGCTGCACCAATTCCTGCATCATAGAATCGGTGCCTGAATTGATTTCTTCACGGGCTCTGGCAATCATAACTTTCCCGGAGGCAACAGTTTCTATACATCCAACCTTACCGCAGTGACAAAGCCGGCCGTTGGGGACCAACTGTATGTGGCCAAATTCTCCGGCATATCCTGAGTGGCCTTTGAATATTTTACCATTCAGAATGAGGCTGAGACCAATGCCTGAACCCACATTTAAACAAAGTACATTTTGATGATCGCGCGCCAGGCCAAACGCTTGTTCTCCCCAGGCCATGGCCCGGGTGTCCTGCTCAATGAAAACAGGCAGGCCGGTTTTCTGGCTGAGCAAATCAGCAGGTGGCTTGCCTGAATTCAGATAGGTATATGATAATCCGGTTCTTATATCAATCAGACCCGGAAGCGATAATCCTATCCCCAAAACTTTCTTTTTATTAATATTGTATGCCGTTAATAATTCATTCACCTTGCTGGCAATAAAGCCAATCACATCTTCTGTGTCATCCAGTCCTTCATTCAATTCATGAATTTCTTTTACCGGTTGATTGTGCATATCAAAAACCGCCATTTTTATATATGCGCGTTCCAGATCAATGCCAATCATATACCAGGATGATGGATTTAACCCACACATCCAGGGAGGCCTGCCACCGGTGGATTCACCAATGCCATGATCAATTACCCAGCCTTCTTCCATCAATTCATCCACAGCACGTGTAATGGTAGGCGTACTCATCTTTGTTGCCTGGGTCAAATCATGAATGGTCATGGGTGCGTTGTAATAAAGTTCCCGCAAAAGAATCAGTTTTAATTGCAACTTCTTATACTGGCCTGGACTGATCTTATTTTTTATACCCGATTGATCAAATAGCAGATGTATACCTTTCATATATAAACCTTAAATATTTCAGGGTAAAAGTATTGATTTATTGCATTGAAAGAAGAAGTTTGAGGAATATTTTCTCTGTTTGTGATTCAGAGCCGGCTCTTTTAAGTATTTTGGCACCTTATTAACTTATATAACAGGCATTAACTATTTCAAATTTCGGATTTCGGATTTCAGATTTACTTTCGGTGAGCTCCACTTCGCTACGGTTCAGATTACTGATCACCAATCACCAATCACTAATCACCAGTCACCAATCACCAATTAACCGCGAATTACCCCGAAAAAACGGGGTAAACGCAAATTAACGCGAATTATGTTTCAAAGGCTCAACACCTCAACACCTCAACAAATCAACAAATCAACAAACCCACAGATTACAGATCACAGATTACAGATCATCAATCATCAATCACTAATCACCAGTCACCAGTCACCAATTAACGCGAATTATGTTTCAAAGGCTCAACGACTCAACGACTCAACAAATCAACAGATCACAGATTACAGATCACAGATTACAGATTGAATTTCTAACCACCAATCACCAGTCACTAATCACCAATTAACCGCGAAATACGCAAATTAACGCGAATTATATTTCAAAGGCTCAACACCTCAACAAATCAACAAATCAACAAACCCACAGATCACAGATCACCAGTCACCAATCACCAATTAACCGCGAATTACGCAAATTAATGCGAATTATGTTTGAAAGGCTCAACACCTCAACAAATCAACAAATCAACAAATCAACAAACCCACAGATTACAGATCACAGATTACAGATCACCCATTAGCTAAGTATTAATACCTAATTTATCAACAATCTATTGCTTTTTGGCCGAAAATGATTTACTTTTGTCTGGTAATCAATAGGTTACATCAAATCGGCATTGAGGTTGATTGTAAAGTATTTTTACACGAATTACCTGGATCAACCGCCGGTAAGAATTAAAACAGTGGCCTTTAAGTATGCGTTTGATAGCTGAGTTATTAAAAGTAATATAATAAGGAGGTTTGAAATGAAAATATTTTACACTTTTTCCTGTTTTTATATCCTTTTGGGTAATATTCAACTCAGCTGAATTATCAGGCTTAAAGCGTTCTTCAGTCAAAAAAAAATAATTCTGAAATACTAACATAAAGTGCACATTACAATTGGCCACAAAGTTAATAAACAACAACCATATGAGCTGGAAACATTTTTTTATCAGATTTTGTGTGAAACATTTAATATAGACGAATGATTCGTAGCTTAAACATATCTCCTAATTTCTCAGATAATCATCTGGATGCATGCGGTATTTGCCCACACGTCTGTAAAGTTCACAGAAGTATTGGACAAACCGGTTTCTGTGGAGCCGGAGCAGGGTCGGGGGTTGTTTCAATTTGTGTACATCACGGCGAGGAGCCCTGTCTTTCGGGCGAATCTGGTATATGCAATGTGTTTTTCGGTAATTGTAACCTAAGATGCACGTATTGCCAGAACATTCAAATCAGCGCTCCCCCGTTGAATGGTGGAATGCCGGAACTTAGCTTTGAAGAAGTAGTGAAACGCATTGGGGCGTGTTTGGATCAGGGTTGTACTGCAGTTGGTTTTGTGTCACCATCACATCAGGTGCCACAAATGAAGCACATCATTTCACTGTTGAATGACTGCGGCAGATTTCCGGTAATTGTATATAACTCTAATGGATACGATAAACTTGAAACTTTGCAATCGCTCGAAGGCCTGGTTGATGTATATCTGCCGGATTTTAAATATGCTGATGATGCACTGGCAAAAACCTTTTCAGGCGTTACTCACTATGTTCAAACAGCCACTGCCGCCATCAAAGAAATGATCAGGCAAAAAGGCCGCAAGCTGATTACCAATGATATGGAACTTGCCGTAAGTGGAATTTTAATAAGACATTTGGTGCTTCCAGGATATATTGAGAACAGTATTGGGGTATTAAATATAATAGCTGAAGCGTTTTCACCCGGTATGTGGGTTTCATTGATGGCCCAGTACCATCCCATGCCCGCTGTTGAAACTGTACCAGGTTTAAATCGCAGCCTTTCTTCTGCAGAGTATAACCGGGTTCTAAGGCACATGGAAGATTTGGGAATAAGTAATGGCTATATTCAGGAACTGGAAAGCAACGACTGTTATCTGCCCGATTTTAATGAGTTTCATCCCTTTGAAATAAAACTGACATAAAAATAAAGAAAACATTTTGCAAAAATCAGCGCTAACCGGTATATGTTGTTTCAGGTCCTTAAGGATACTGATGCTTCTTTTTACCGCTTTCGTTATCACATTTCCGTTAATTGCGCAAGTGAACAGAACCGATAGTCTGAGGATGCAGTTAGAAACTACTGCAGACCCGGTCTATCGCGCCAGCCTCTTGCAGCAGCTTTCGCGTAATGCCATGTCAATACATGCCTTTAGCGATGCAGCAGATTATCTCACCCGTGAAGCCGATGAGCGCAAAGCTGCGGGAGATTCTATTGGTTGGGCCAATGCACATTATACACTTGGTATGGTGTATTCGCGGTTAAGAAACTTTGACAGAGCGATTCTGAACAGCCTCACCGCACTGGACTATTTTCACCGGAACCGCATGTTTTCTGAAGCAGCAAATGCAGCCATCAATCTGGGAGTTATCTATCACGAGAAGCGGCAAACTGAACTTTCGCTGGATTATTTTCTTCGCGCACTAAATATTATCGAAAATTTATCTTCCAGAGATGATCTCGAAGCATCTTATTTAAACCTGGGCACTATTGACGATACCCATGTAAACGGGAATTTGAATGCAGGGACCACAGCAGTACAGTCTGTCATAAATAAACACTCCTTGCTTCTGATATATACTACTCTGGGTGAGTTATATAAGGAAAAGAATGAGATTCTTCAGGCCGAAAAGTTTCTTTTTCTTGCACTGAATCTGTCACGCGAGGTTAAAAATGAGCAATACGAGGCAACCGCTCTCATTCAATTAGGTGAAGTCTTTTTTGAAAGTGGCAAAAGGGTGGAAGCTTATAAAAGTATAGAGGGTGGATTGGCCATTGCCCGTAGTTCAAATTTAATGGATTTGGTGCTGAGCGCTTATTCAAAACTTGCTCGTATCACCATGGCATTAAAGCAACCAGCTATTGCTTTTACTTATCTCGAACAGTATATAGAGCTTCAGGACAGTCTGTATAATGATCAACAGTTGAAACTGCTCAACCAGTCGCAGGAGAATTACCGGATGTATGAACGGAGTGAAAGCGAATATTTACTGCGTGAAAATCTGGAGCAATCTTTAAAGCTTGAGCAGAATACGAATACCAAAATGGCATTGATTGCACTCTCTGTCTTTGTAATCATATTGTTAATAATCATTGTCCTTCAGCAATTACATAAGACTAAATCAAAAGCTAACAGCGCTCAAAGTAATACATTGAGTGAATCTGAGAAATCAGAGTTAGAGAAACTAATTGAAACTAAAGATCGTTTTCTGTCCATTATAGCCCATGATCTAAAGAACCCATTTACTTCCCTGCTTGGATTTGTCGATCTGGCTTATACTGAATTTGATGAGATAAGCGATGCAGAAAAGCGCTCCTATCTTGGCATCATCCGGCAGTCGAGTCAGCACATATATGCTTTGCTCGAAAATTTGCTTACCTGGTCCAGAGCACAGTCCGGACGCATTGAGTTCAATCCGCAACCCGTTGATATTGCTGAAATCGTTGAATCATCCATAGAAGTTGTACGTTCTTCAGCTGATAATAAACAGCTATCGCTTTACACGGATATACCTGGAAAAATAACCGTAATCGCAGATAAAAACATGTTGTTTACGATAATGAGGAACTTGCTGAGTAATGCCATAAAATTCACTCCCAATGGCGGATCGGTCACTGTAAGTTGCCGGGTGAAAGAAACAAGCGCTTATGTGAGTGTTACCGATACCGGGGTAGGAATGACTGAAGATGAATTGTCACGCCTGTTTCGCATTGATGGCAATCTGAAAAATAGTGGTACCAATAGCGAAACCGGTACGGGTCTGGGACTGATTTTGTGTCAGGAATTTATGAATATTCATAAATCAGTAATTACAGCCGAGAGCACACCAGGCAAAGGAAGTACCTTTACCTTTTCTCTTAATCTGGCAAAATCATCCAAATAATAGTATAGAAATCAGAAAAAATCATCAGGCCATAGTGTATATAGCTATGGCCTGATTATTCAGCTTCGGATATTTTCTAAAAAGGTAGATCATCGTTGCCTTGCGGTGCAATTTCACCTGCCTCAGGTATTGATTGGGCAGCGGGTGCGTTATTGGCAGAACCCACAGCTTCAATGCGCCAGGCTTCGAGGTTGGTGAAATAAGTTACATTATTGTCTTTCACCCATTTGCGGCCCTTTAGGTTAAATGAAACTTTAATCTCTTGTCCGAGATTAAATGGATCGATCATTTCGCAACGGTCATTGGTAAGTTGAAATTTCAGTAATTCTGAATACATTGAATTTGGATTGTCTTGATATTCAACCACAAATTCTCTCTTTCTGAATTTTTCGGAAGTTTGAAGCGTTTGCAGTTTGTCAATCAATTTTCCGGTAATGTCAAAGCTCATGTTAATAGTATTTTAATTTGATTAATAAGGAATTTTTCGGTTTGAATCGAGCCATTGTTCAAAAATAGTCACGGCTTCATCGCGCATGAACTGTTGCATGGGTATGGCCCGATCATCATTGTCAAGATTTAGCTGTTCATAAATAAAGCTGTCGTCAAACTGAGCTTTGGCGGCATCATGCCGGTTTGCAGCAAAAAAAACTCTGGCCGGCCGGGCCCAGTATATTGCTCCCAGACACATGGGGCAAGGCTCACATGAACAGTATATATCGCAATTGGTAAGTTGAAAAGAGCCCAGCACTTTACTCGCCTGACGAATGGCGACAATTTCCGCATGAGCCGTAGGATCATTATCAACTGTTACCCGGTTATTGCCCCGCGCAATTATTTGGCCATCCAAAACCACCACGGCTCCAAAAGGGCCGCCACTTCCCGTTTCCACATTGTCAGAAGCCAATTGAATGGCTGCCGACATGAAGGTTTTTCGATCATTATTTGTCATAATAACTGTTAAATGCGTTAGTCCATGAACCGGTAAAATCCGGATATGCTATGGCCTGGTGAAGCAATTTTAGATAATCGGCCCGGCTTATCCCAATACCTCCCAACGTCAGCAGATGGGGTGTTGGAATTTGTGCGTCCACGAAATTGAAGCCTAAACTGTCGAGCCAGTTGCAAAGATAATAAAGTGCCACTTTTGACGCATCTTTTTTTTGATGAAACATTGATTCTCCAAAAAAAGCTCTGCCCAGGGATACTCCATACAGACCTCCGGCCAATTCACCATCACTCCAAACTTCAATGGAATGGGCATAGCCGGCCTGATGTAATGAAACATATGCCGAAGCCATCCGTTCATCTATCCAGGTACCATTCTGATCTTCCCGTTCCACTGTGGCACAACGATTCAATACATTTGCAAAATCCCGGTCTGCTGTTACTGAAAAAAGCTTGCGGTTTATTTTCTGTTTCAGACTTTTCGATGCCTTAAAATTTCCATTTGAAATGATGCACCGCATGGGAGGTGAATACCACATGATTGGTGACCAATCCTCAAACCAGGGAAAAAGTCCTTGCCGGTATGCTTTTATCAGGGTGCTTACTTTAAGGTTTCCTCCGATGGCTATCAACCCATAGGGATCACCCACCAGAACCTGAGGAAAGTCATCTGATGTTCCATCCAGAAATTCAATTCCATTATAATCCATTAAGTCACCCGTTATCAAACAGTAAAAATAGTAAAAAAAAACAGATTCCGTTTGCGTGAATCAGCATATATTAAAAACAGCTGTCTCGCCGGAGACAGCTGTTTCAATAAAAACGTCATCAAAAGTTTAAGCGTTTTCTTTTTCGAAATCCTGCATGCATTTTATCAGTGCTTCAACACTTTCTTTTGGTAGTGCATTGTAAGTAGAAGCTCTGAAACCGCCAACGGAGCGATGCCCTTTAAGACCTACCATTCCATATTTTTTGGTATGTTCCATAAAGGCCTCTTCTTTGTCTTTATATTGATCCTTCATTACAAAGCAAATATTCATGAGTGAACGCGATTCTTTTTCAGCAGTTCCTATAAACATTTTACTTTGGTCAATAGCATTGTATAGCAGGTCTGCCTTTTCAATGTTCATTTTTTCAATGGCTTCCACTCCGCCCAATGATTTTATCCAGCGTAATGTTTCACGGATGGTAAAAATCGGCAATACAGGAGGGGTATTAAACATAGAACCCTCTTTAATGTGGGTACGATAGTCGAGCATGGTAGGGATTGCCCGTTCAACCTGACCAAGGATATCCTCACGGACAATAATGAAGGTGACCCCTGCAGGGCCTAAGTTTTTCTGAGCACCGCCATAAATAAGTGCATATTTGGATACATCCATTTTACGGCTAAAAATGTCGGATGACATATCGGCTACTAAAGGAACGCGGCAATCGTAATCGGTTCTGATCTCAGTACCATAGATGGTATTGTTGGTAGTTATGTGGAAATAATCTGAATCGGAGGGAACGGTATATCCACGGGGGATAAAATTAAAATTCTTATCTGCGGAAGAAGCGACAATATTTACTTCACCAAATAATTTGGCTTCTTTGGCCGCTTTTTTGGCCCATACTCCTGTTTCCAGGTAGGCAGCCTTAGTTTTCATCAGGTTAAAAGGAACCATAGCGAACTGCAAACTGGCTCCACCTCCCAAAAACAACACCTGATAACCTTCGGGAATATTCAATAATTCCTTAAATAGATCAACTGTTTCATCCATTACCGCTTGAAAATCTTTGCTGCGGTGAGAGATTTCAAGCAAGGATAAACCGATGCCGTTTAACTCATTAACAGCTTTTGCCGTGTTTTCAATGGCGACTTGTGGCAGGATGGAAGGACCTGCACTGAAGTTGTGCTTTTTCATGATGTGAAATTAAATGATTTAAAAATATAGCTTAAAAAGAAATTGGTTTTCAGTTTAATAACCTGACAAAGGTATAAAGAAAAATAGAGTTGCAAACTTATTTTGCAACTTTTAAATACTTTTTATACTATTATATATCAAATAGTTATAAAGCTTAAGTTTCCTGAATGTAACAAAACAAATGCGATAATCCAGCAAGTCAGTCACTTATTGCCCCGGTGGAGGGAATAAATCATATTCTACTTTTTTAGCTTTTGTTTTCGGCTCAGCAGGATTACGGGGGGAAATGTCCTCGACAAATGTCCAGTATTGATTTAAAAACACAAAAGCATCATAGGTATCGCCGGCCGGCACATAAGCCCAGTATTCCCCAACCAGGGTTTCATTTAAGGGAACCAGCTTGTCCAGTACAATCATATAGTCGGTTATTCTTTGTTTTGATTTCCTGACGTTTGATATTTTTATGCTTTGCTTATCATAGATTAACGTAAATCGTGCTTCACTTGAATACTCTTTAACAACTCTGTGTTGAATTCCATCCATAGTTTTAAAAACCGGTAAGCCAAAAACAGGGATGCCTTTATCAAAACTCAGTACATCTATGCTTTTGCGCACCGTACTTCTGCTAAAACCGTCCCAGGACAACAGGGTGTAAAACGGCTGCTTTGCCTCTTTACGGGAGATAATTTTGTAAATCAAGCCTCCCGGCCAATCCTTACTGGTGAATATCCGGTCACTTTCAATGTGCTCCAGAGCAGTCACAGGGCTCATTCTGAAGACTTCATGTGAAGGTAAATGATGAATAATCAGAAAATATATATTCCGGCCATTGTTTTGCTGAATATTCCAATTAAATAATTGAACCCGGCCATCCTCAGATGCAGGCTTTCCTATATACAGGGAATCGAAAGGCCATTCGCCATTGGAGTCCTGCTGAATGGCTGCATATAATTCATCGTAAAACAAGCTGTTTAGTGCCAGTCGAATGCTGTCATTTTTTTCAGCACGGGTACTGTCGAGAAGCAATTTAAGCCGTGATTCAGTTTCTGTAAAATTAATTTCCTGCGAAAGTCCGGTAAGGCAGGTAACCCAGATCATTAATAATAATATAAGGCGCATGGCTGTTGATTTTGAGGTAAAGGTATTTTTGACATCAAAATGTTACTTTTGCTGCAAAATAAAGGCCAGTTTATGAACATTACAACAAATGGCATCGAAAAAGGACTAAAAAGTTTTATGAATGGGCTCAAAAGCATTTCAGATTCCTTTGCAAATCACTCTGCCGAAATACAGCATCCCTGGTATATCTCGCCTCATCTGGCTTTTGCATTTGATGCTTTTGCGCATTCAATAAAGAAAAATTTCATTGAACTAATCACATTAAATCTACAACATAAAAGGATAGCATTGATATTAAGAAATGATGCTCCTCTCGAAGGTTTTGATATATTGCTCCACTTGCTTTTAAAGGGAAATACCTGTCAGTTAAGCATTCATCAATCGCAGGAGGAATTGTTGAAGCTCTTTCTGGAGTTGTTGCATACGCACCTGCCCCAACTTTCTTTGGGCATAACTTCAGTAAATCAAAGGTTTTCAAATGTAGATTGCATAGTTTATGATGGCCCGCAGATGAATGAAACATGGCGAAGCTATCTTAATCATAAACATCTGCTGGAACTCAGGAATAAAGAATTTCCGGTATTTTTAACCGGCAAAGAAACCCCTGAAATGTTACACCTGGTTGCCAGGGATATTACCATACACTTTGGAAGGGCTGCCGATAGTGTACGAAATATTCAGGTTCCCACTGCTTATGACTTTGATCCATTGGTCAATGCCCTGGAAACATATTCGGACAATCAGTTTCATTCTAGGTATTTCAAACATTATGAATATCAGAAGGCTGCCATGCTGGTTAATAGCATTCCACATATTGACAATGGATATGTATTGATATGTGATGATATCAGTTACAGAGGAAAAATAGCGGTGGTAACTTTCCAAACACACATTGAAAAGAACCTCTGTGCTGGTTTTGGTCAAAGCGGGAAGCGGTTTTTTCAACAAAGCACAGTCTTAAACAATTGGTTATCAAACATGTAATAGTAACACAGCATTTTTTCGGGGATCGGAATTAAATAAATTTCAGTTTTCTTGTGTGAATAAATAAATCTTCTTACTTTTGCAAACCCAAAACGCCCGGGCATTTGGACCTGTGAACGGCTCTAAAAATACCGACCGGGCAGGCAAAACGAGCAGGAAGGCATTTAACAAATTTTGATTATGAAAAAAGAAATTCATCCCAAGGAATACAGAATGGTTGTTTTTAAAGACATGTCTAACGACTATGCCTTTATGACCAAATCAACGGTGGCAACGCGTGATACCATTGAATGGGAAGACGGTAAAGAGTACCCGCTGGTGAAACTTGAAATTTCGAATACTTCACATCCTTTCTATACTGGCAAAATCAAGCTTATTGATACTGCCGGAAGGGTTGATAAGTTCAAGACCAAATATCAGAAACATTTCGAAAACCGGAGTAAATAAGCTGAAGCGTATCAGCACTCCGATGTTGATAATATTTTTTAAGCCCTTTAATTTTAAAGGGCTTTTTCTGTATTTTTGTAACCTGCTTTTTGCAATTGTGGTAAATTACAATTTATGAATTACATACTTTTTGACGAATCAAGACGAAATAATCTGCTGCCGCTTACTTTTCTACGCCCTGTAGCTGAGATCAGGTTTGGCATTCTCACCATCCGTGAAAAGTGGGAAAGATATTTAAACTGTAAGACTTCCTCGCTTACCGAGACTTATCTTTCCAGGAAGTTTCCAGTGGTAAAAGAGAAAGACAATATCATTATCAATGGTGCCATATGTCCCAATCCTTTGCTGGTGGAAGAGATCAACAAACTGGAACCGGCCCAGGCACTTATAAAAGGCGATACGGTTATTGCCATGTACCTGAGTGATAAGGATATTGAGAAGCAATCCGGCGCCATTTCTGAGATTGAAACTGAAGTTGAGTATCTCGACATCACCAATACCTGGGATATTTTTGCAAAAAACCCCAAAGCCATTGAGGCTGATTTTAAATTGATTACCAAAGGTAGAAAATCTGCTCCGCTGCCTGATCATTGTATAGGCATTGCTCCAGAGAATATTTTTATTGAACCAGGAGCCGAACTTTATGCCTGCACCTTAAATGGTAGTTTTGGGCCAATTTATATTGGTAAAGACGCCATCGTTATGGAGGGTAGTCATATCAGAGGCCCCTTTGCCCTTTGCGAGCATGCCCAGATAAAAATGGGGGCTAAAATTTATGGTGGTACAACCATAGGTCCTTATTCAAAAGTGGGAGGCGAGGTGAATAATTCTGTCATTTTTGGTTATTCCAACAAAGCCCATGACGGATTTCTCGGCCATTCTGTCATAGCAGAGTGGTGTAATCTGGGCGCCGATACCAATACTTCAAATCTAAAAAATACTTACGATCAGGTGAAATTGTGGAGTTATCCTGAAGAATCCTTTGTAGATACTGGCGAACTGTTTTGCGGGTTAATTATGGGAGATCATTCAAAATGTGGCATCAATACCATGTTCAATACCGGAACTGTTGTAGGAGTAAGTAGTAATATTTTTGGCTCCGGATTCCAGCGTAATTTTATTTCTTCATTCCGTTGGGGCGGGGTTTCAGGCTTTTCTACTTTTTTACCAAAGAAGGCCATTGAAATAGCCCGGGGCATGTACAAGCGTCGCGATCTGGCTTTTACTGATGATGATGCCCGATTAATTGAAGATGTTTATAGCCTCACACATTCTTATCGAAGAATGTGAAACATTTCTTCGAAAGGCTTGTTTATCCGGTACCTCCCTGTGCCGGATTTTTTTTGACGGCACAGATTTTGATTATACTGTTCAACTCTGTTCTTTATAAATGACCAGTACCACCAATTTATTATAAAACTATAACCTGCACATGAGCGACAACAGCTTTGGATTTACTGAAATGATTGAAAATGAAACCGAATTTATACCGCTTCTTTCTGCTGAAGATGAAGAGCAGATGAATGCGGAAGAGGTCCCTGATACTTTGCCCATTCTTCCGCTTAGAAATACGGTATTGTTTCCTGGCGTGGTGATACCCATTACTGTGGGACGTGATAAATCAATAAAATTAATTAAAGATTATTATAAAGGAGACCGATTAATTGGTGCTGTGGCACAAAAAGATTTTGAAATTGAAGATCCTTCATTCAGTGATTTAAATGAGATTGGTACCATAGCTTACATCATTAAATTATTGCAAATGCCCGATGGCAGCACCACCGCTATTATCCAGGGCAAAAAACGATTTCGTATTATGGCCATGCTTCAGGAGGATCCCTATTTCATGGCCAGGGTCAGTCAGTTTGATGCTGCCAAAAAACCGGTTAAAGATAAGAAATTCAACGCATTGATGGCCTCCATAAAAGACCTGGCCATTCAAATTATCAACCTGTCGCCCAATCTTCCTTCTGATTCTGTATTTGCCATCCGAAACATTGAAAGTCCGGTTTTTCTGGTAAACTTTATCTGTTCCAATTTAAATGTTTCACTGGAGGAAAAGCAAATGCTTCTTGCTATTGACGATCTGGTAGAACGAGCAAATATGGTGTTGGGCCTGCTCACCCGTGAGCTTCAGATTATCGAACTCAAGAATCAGATTCAAAGCAAGGTGAAAATCGACCTGGACAAACAGCAGCGTGATTATCTGTTGAACCAGCAGTTGAAAACCATTCAGGACGAGCTCGGAGGCAATCCGCATACCCAGGAAATCGGTGAACTAAAGGAAAGAGCTGCCAAAAAGAAATGGAATGAAAATGTAGCTGAAGTCTTTGAGAAAGAGTTGGGTAAGCTTCAGCGCATGAATCCTGCTGCCATGGAATACTCCATGCAAATGAATTACCTCGACGTACTCATTGAGCTTCCATGGAATGAATATACCATTGATAATTTTGATCTTAAACATGCCCGTAAAGTACTCGACAGTGATCATTTTGGACTTGAAGAAGTAAAAGATCGTATTCTGGAGTATCTGGCAGTGCTCAAACTTAAGGGTGATATGAAATCTCCCATCCTGTGTTTATTCGGCCCTCCGGGAGTAGGAAAAACTTCTTTGGGACGTTCCATTGCCAACGCAGTAGGCCGTAAATATATCCGCATGTCGCTGGGTGGGCTGCGCGATGAAGCAGAAATTCGGGGTCACCGTAAAACATATATTGGTGCTATGCCCGGTCGTATTCTGCAAAGCATCAGAAAGGCCAAAGCTTCTAATCCGGTTTTCGTGCTCGACGAAATTGATAAGGTAATCGGAGCTAACATCAGTGGTGATCCTTCAGCAGCTCTGCTCGAAGTGCTTGATCCCGAACAAAATAACTCGTTTTACGATAATTTCGTTGAGCTTGAATACGATCTTTCGAAAGTAATGTTTATTGCAACGGCAAATAACCTCAGTGCCATACATCCTGCTTTACGCGACCGTATGGAGGTGATTGAAATTAATGGCTATCTGCTGGAAGAGAAAGTTGAAATTGCCCGTCGTCATCTTGTTCCTAAGCAGTTGGCTGAGCACGGAGTTAAAAAATCTCAGATTGTTTTCAGCAAAAAAATGCTGGAATTCATCATCGAATATTACACCCGTGAATCCGGAGTTCGTGATCTGGAGAAAAAAATTGCCAAGGTAATTCGTTACCTTGCACGTTTTATTGTTAGCGGTGAGGAGTACAATGTGAACATCACCGTTGAAGACCTTCATAAAATATTGGGGTCACCCCGTTATAACAAAGAAAGGGATTCACATCCTCATGCCCCTGGTGTAGTTACCGGTTTGGCCTGGACGCAGGTAGGAGGGGAGATTTTATATGTAGAATCCAGCCTAAGCCATGGCAAAGGAAATCTGGGCATTACCGGAAATTTAGGAGAGGTAATGAAGGAGTCGGCTACCCTGGCCTATGAGTATCTAAAATCGCATAGCAAAGACCTTGGGCTGGAACCTGAAGTGTTTGAAAAATGGAACGTGCACATTCACATTCCCGAAGGAGCAACACCCAAAGATGGGCCTTCTGCCGGTATTGCTATGTTCACCGCAATAGCATCCGCTTTTACTCAGCGCCTGATTAAGCCCCGTACAGCCATGACCGGTGAAATTACCCTCAGAGGTAAAGTATTACCGGTTGGAGGGATCAAAGAAAAAATACTTGCTGCCCGCAGGGCGGGAATACAGGACATTATTCTGCCTAAAGAAAATGAAAAGGACATTAATGAGATTAAACCAGTTTATCTCAAAGGCCTTAATTTCCATTATGTAAGTCAAATGATTGAGGTGATCAACCTGGCTCTGACCACTAAAAAGGCAGCCTCCCCACTTAAAATAAATTATTGATCAGAAACATAGTTAATGACTAAAAAAATTCTGATCATTCAGGGTCATCCTGTAAAGGACACTTTTTCAGGAATATTGTTTGACCGCTATGTGAAAGGAGCCACTGCTTCGGGAGCGGAGATTAAAACCCTGATATTGAGTGATTTAAAATTTGAACTGAATTTTAGAACTGGTTATCGTGGCACCCAACCTCTGGAGCCTGACCTAATACTGGCTCAGGAACTTATTGCCTGGGCAGAACACCTTGTATTTATTTATCCCAACTGGTGGAGCACCTTCCCGGCTTTGGTAAAGGGGTTTATTGACCGTACCTTTTTGCCCGGTTTTGCCTTTAAATACCGGAAGGGTAGTTTGCTATGGGATCGGCTGCTCACAGGCCGGTCAGCCAGAATCATTGTGACCATGGATACGCCGGCCTGGTTTTACCGGCTTGTATATAGAAGACCCGGACACAATGCGATGAAACGGGGCATACTCGAATTTTGTGGTATAAAACCCGTTAGAATCACTACCATAGGGCCCATAAAAACCTCCTCCGAAGCCAAACGGATGCAATGGTTGGTAAAAGTGGAGAAATTAGGCCGGATGCTGCGTTAGACACCACTAGTGGATGACTGAAAATTTGCTGTACTCATTTACTTCTCCATTACTCAATGTAACAATGTACATACCAGCAGGATATTCCCCCGTTGGAATCTCGATGGTATATTCACCGGCAGCAGTAATGGTTTTTTGCCCTGATTTAATAATATTTCCAGCCAAATCAACAAGAGTATAGGTGTAGACTCCGGTTGACCCTGCATAGAAACTCAGTAATGTTCTCTCTTTGGCGGGATTTGGATGAACAGTGATTGCGAAATTTCTGACCTTCGATACCTTACCACCCACCACAGTGCTGGCGTTTTTAAGAATAATTTGATTGTCAGGGTCAAAAGTGAGGGATTGTGGCTCTTTGTTGAAGCTAAAATAAAAATCCTGTTGATTCACATCATTCATCACCCTTAACAAAGTATCGCTGCCATCGGTAAAATTAATCTTTATTTCCAGAGGCATTCTGAAAAATACGGTATTGGTTTGAATTTGGTTTGCCCTGAAAAATACTTCCCAACTCTCGCCGGCTTTTTGATTAAAATTATAGGTATTCCGGTAAACCGGGTGATTGGGTTCAAAAATCCACTGATTAAAAAACCAGTCGAAATCCTGAGCAGTTGCTTCATTCACTTTATCCATAAAATCTGGAATGGTAGCAGATTTATATCTAAATTCGGCAGTATCATTGGCATATTCATATAATGTATGATAAAACAGTGAATCGCCAGCCACATATCTGAACATATGCATCACACTGGCTCCTTTGGCATAGGTGATGGCATAATTAAACAACACGTTACTAGGTGGTGTGTTTAAGGCCCATTCAGGATTGCTTATTGCCCAACCGGGGTTTGAGCTCAGATAGTAATTTGCATAATATTGAATGCGTGATTTGTAAGCAGCCGTTCCGTTTTGCTTTCCCATCCATTCGGCTTCAAAATAAGATGCAAAACCTTCATTCAGCCAAATGTCAGCCCAGGTAGCACAGGTTATCATGTCTCCAAACCATTGATGGGCATATTCGTGGGCGACCAGTAGCTCATCATTCCAGCAGCCCTGACACAAGGTTGTAAGAGATTGATTTTCCATGCCACCCCAGGAGAATTGCCGGGTTACCGTAGCAAAACCGTCTTTTTCAAAGGGATGATCGCCAAACATGGAATAATAAAAGTCGGAGATAGGCACAATCATATTTTTTATTCTCGATGGATTTTCACCCGGATTGTAATAGAAACGAATGGGAAGGGTATCAGTTGAAGGGGATGGTTTTTCCCAATATACAATATCAAGGTTGTAATTTAGGCGCGATGTCAATACCATAATGTATGTAGCGATGGGATCTCTGCTTATCCAGGTGTACCAGGTTGTATCGGCAATGGTTAATGAGTCGGCAAGTCGCCCGTTTGAACCAAGTTTAACATTAGCGGGTACTTTGGCCCTCAGGTTCAGGGTAGCTTTGTCCGAAGGTTTATCCCAACAGGGAAACCAACGACGGGCACCTTCCGGTTCACAATCCGTAAACACATTGCCTGCATCCACATAAAAAGCCTGATCGGGGACATTCAGATGCTCATAATCAATGCTTACTTCCGCTATTTCACCAGGTTGATATTCGCGATCAAGCACAATGACCAGTGTATCGGGAAGATGTTCAAATGTGGAACCGGCCAATCCTACCCCATTGATTTGCAAAGATGTCTGGTCAGCATTAAGTCTGATTTCTGTCAAAGCAGTATCCACCCGGAAAGTTACCTTATTTTGTGCAATAAAATTATGTGGATAGGGATCGGTATAATTGTGATAAAGATCAAGGTCGAGGCTATAATTTAATACATCGAAACTATGACGCGGACTATTTGCTGAACGATCAGAACTTCCCGGCGACAGCTTCATTTGCTGCTTTCGGTGTGCGCATTGTCCCCCACCATCATGCTGCCACTCCTGGCCACCCGAAAGGTTATAAATAAAAAATAGCAAAAGAAAAAGGGTTAATCTTTTCATAATAAGGATTATCGTTTGTTTTACAAAGATAAATAAATCCCTTTTCCTGGCAAGAAGTTGGCGTATTTTGCCGCATGAAGCTCAATTCGTGTAAATTTGTAAGATTATTGTAAGCAAACTTCACATGAAAAGAATTCTTCTTTATGTTTCTGTTTTCCTGATATTTTCTGGCTGTACCCGCCTGGGAAAAGAACATAAAGGGCAAACCGTTTTCCGTTATAATGAATCGGCCGGTATATCTTCTCTTGATCCGGCATTTGCACGTAATCAGGCCAATATATGGGTAATAAATCAATTGTTTAATAACCTGATTCAATTTGACAGCAGCTTAAATATAATGCCGTGTATAGCTCAAAGCTGGGAAATATCACCCGATGGCCTGCATTATCGGTTTTTACTCAGACAGGATGTTTATTTCCACGATGATGCCGCATTTGAAACTGGTAAAGGCCGGAAACTGATTGCTTCAGATGTAGCCTACAGTTTGAAACGTTTAATGAATCCTGTACTGGCATCACCAGGAGCCTGGGTAATGAATCCGGTGGCCAAAATTTCAGATGAACCGGCAATTCAGGCACTTAATGATTCTATTTTGGATATTTTTCTGGAAAAGCCTTTCCCACCTTTTTTAGGAATGCTTGGAATGCAGTATTGTGCTGTTGTTCCTCACGAAGCTGTTGAATATTATAAAGAAGATTTCAGATCACATCCCGTTGGTACAGGGCCGTTTGTTTTTAATACCTGGAAAGAAGGGGTAAAGCTTGTACTGTTGCGAAACCCAACTTATTTTGAAACATCAGCCGATGGAGAAAGGCTTCCTTTTCTGGATGCCGTCTCCGTTTCATTTATCATTGATAAGCAATCGGCCTTCCTGGAATTTGTTAAAGGCAAGCTCGACTTTATGTCAGGGCTTGATGCCGGATACAAGGATGAATTGCTCACTTCCACCGGGAAACTCAATCCAAAATATGCAGACCGGATACATTTTACCAGTCAACCCTATTTGAATACCGAATACCTTGGTTTTTTAACCGATACATCCAATAAGTTACTTAAAGGTAACCCCTTGTCCGATCTCCGTATTCGTCAGGCCATCAATATGGGATTTGACCGGAATAAAATGATACGGTATCTACGTAATGGAATTGGGCAGCCTGCCAATCAGGGTATTATACCTGCCGGAATGCCCGGCCATGCTGCCAATGCCGGATTTGGTTACGACTACCGCCCTGACGAAGCCCGAAAATTGTTGACTGAGGCTGGCTTTCCCTCAGGCAAAGGCTTGCCGCCAATAACGCTCTCAACCAATGCCTCATACCTGGATTTGTGCCAGTTTATTCAAAGTGAACTGGCTCATTTGGGCATCAATCTAAAAATAGATGTAAGCCCACCGGGCACCTTGCGGGAAAATATGGCTCAGGCAAGAGTCACCTTCTTCCGGGGTTCATGGATAGCCGATTATCCGGATGCAGAAAACTATCTTTCTTTATTTTATTCACCCAACAGATCGCCTCAGGGGCCAAATTATACGCAGTTTAATTGTTCGGATTTCGATAGACTGTACCAAAAAGCCATTGCTACTACCGATGAACGTATAAGAATAAGATATTATCGCGAAATGGATAGCCTGATGATGGAACAATCGCCCGTGGTGGTGCTCTATTATGATCAGGTGCTCCGCTTTTCAGGAAAAAATATTGCGGGATTAGGCTCCAATCCCCTCAATCTGCTTAATTTAAAAACGGTTAAAAAAAATAATCATGAAAAATGAATTTAATATGGTGGATATTCATACCATTGATCTGAATGCTGTTGACCTGATTGGCAGGCAATGGATGCTGATAACAGCCGGAAGCCTGGAAAAATACAATACCATGACGGCAAGTTGGGGGGGCATGGGTGAGTTGTGGAACAAGCCCGTTGTATTTATTTTTATTCGTCCCCAGCGACTCACTTATGAATTTGTGGAACATAATGATTTCTTTACTTGCTGTTTTTTTGATAAATCTTATCGCAAAACCTTAAATTTTTGCGGTGAAAACTCTGGTCGTGATGTGGATAAGGCAGCAGAAACCGGACTTTATCCTTTATCATCGGATCATGGCGTTATTTTTAAGCAGGCTAAAATGTACATTGAATGTCGCAAAATTTATACTGAGGCCATTAAACCCGAAAATTTTCTCAGTAACACCATTCACAAACATTATCCATTACAGGATTATCACCAAATGTATATTGGAGAAATCACCGGGGTGGGTACTAAAGAATAATTTTTTTTTGAAAAAGGTTGACAACTATTGGATTGTTTGTTACTTTTGGGAGCAATGTTAAGGGGAATAAATAGGGAATCTCTTTTTTTATCATCGAAAAAGCTTGAAAAATTGATTATTCTGGAAAAGATCCGTTCACGTATCGGCATGCGGGGGGTACTTCGTGAGGTCAATCGCATGAAGCGAAAAGTTAAGGCTGTGAATTTAAAGGATGCCCGCAATATTGGTGTGCTGTTTTCCCTCGATTCAGAGATAGAATATGAAAGGATAAGCCGCTTTGTAATGCAATTGCAGGACACCGGCAAAAAGGTGATGGTAGTGGGTTCATTCAAATATCGAAAATTACCCCCTTTTTATTCACCAAAATTGTCCTATGATGTAATTACACCTGCCGATCTTGATCTTTTTTTGAGGCCAAAGGCTAAATTTATACCCCCATTTCTCGGGCAATCTTTTGACATGTTGATAAATCTCGGTTCCCCGGACGATTTTCCGCTTTATTATCTGTCAACCATATCGAAAGCAGGCTTTAAGCTGGGACAAAAAAAAGGGATTGAACCCTGGCCTTATGATTTGATGATTGATATGGATATTCATAATACCGATGAACTCATTGAACAGATGGTTCACTATACCAGTTCGTTCAATATGGGCGGAAGGGCCGGCTAAAGAATCCATGATTTAAAAACCAAACAGCACTTACACATATATTTACACACAAAATATTTAAAATATGCAAAAATTTACCGGTACAGGTGTGGCTCTTGTAACACCATTTCACAAGCAGGGAACCATTGATTTTGGTTCACTGGAAAAACTGCTTAATTATACAGTTTCAAATAAAGTGGATTATCTGGTTTTAATGGGAACTACCGGAGAGGCTGTTACCTTATCGAAAGATGAAAAATTTGCTTTGCTTGACTTTGTAAAGGAACACCTGAATGGACGTATCCCATTGATATTGGGCATGGGAGGGTACAATACACAGGAGGTTATTAATAATCTGCAAACAACTGATCTCAAGGGTGTTGACGCCATACTGTCGGTTACCCCGTATTACAATAAGCCCAGCCAGCGCGGATTATTTCTTCATTATAAGAACATTGCAAGTGCCAGTCCTTTACCTGTAATTCTTTATAATGTACCCGGAAGAACCAGTGTGAATATGACCGCTGAAACCACGCTGCAACTAGCCAATGAAGTTAACGGAATTATTGGTATTAAAGAAGCTTCGGGAAATATGGGACAAATTATGGACATCATAAACCATAAACCCAACGACTTTCTGGTTATTTCTGGAGATGATGCCATGACATTGCCCTTAATTGCAGCCGGTGCCCAAGGGGTAATATCGGTAACTGCAAATGCTTATCCCTCAGCATTCTCACGCATGGTAAATGAGGCACTGGCAGGTAAATTTGATGAAGCCCGAAAATTGCACTACCTGTTACTTCCATTTATGCAGGTGTTATTCGCCGACGGAAGTCCTGGCGGGATCAAAGCTGCACTGGATAACATGAAAATTGTATCTAATAATCTTCGTCTGCCAGTAGTTAAAGTGGGTAAAGCTATTCAAAACCAAATTAATGCAGCAATAGCTGAACTTAAGGAAAAAAACATTGACTGTTAGTGCTGCTGCAAAATTCATAAACTATGATTAAGTTTTTTACTTTTTTGGGATTATCCCTGATTTACATTCAATTGTATGCCCAAAATTTGCCCCTGCCAGATAGTGACAAAATATTCGGCACCGAAGGTGAAATTTATTTCGCCCTGCCCAATGCAGGGAAACAGGTGAATATGCTGAGCCGCATTATCGGCGTTGACCAGATTAAGGGCGATACGGTTTTTGCTTATGCCAGTAAAACTGAATATCAAAGGCTTTTTGCAGCAGGCATCAGTGAGGTGATTGTATTGCCACATCCCGGTGATGTAGGCGATGTGGCCATGAGCAGCGATCCACGTCAGGTACTCGAGTGGAATTATTATCCCACCTATGAAGGCTATGAGGCAGTGATGCAACAGTTTGCTGATGATTATCCCGAACTTTGTGAACTGGTTACCATTGGGGTACTTCCCAGCGGTCGCAAACTTCTTGCCTTGCATATCTCTGACAACGTCGGTACCAGAGAAGCAGAACCTGAATTTCTGTATACATCATCGATGCATGGCGATGAAACCACAGGATATATTCTGATGTTACATCTTGCAGATTATCTACTTGCCAATTATAATAACGACCCCCGCATTACACAAATTGTCAATGAAATTGATTTGTGGATTAATCCACTGGCCAATCCTGATGGCACTTATGCCGGAGGAAACTATACCGTGAATGGAGCCCGGAGATACAATGCCAATTTTGTTGATCTCAATCGCAATTATCCTGACCCCGAAGATGGACCTCATCCTGATGGAAATGCCTGGCAACCTGAAACAGTTGCATTTATGGATTTTGCGGAGGAGCATAATTTTGTAATGTCAGCCAACTTTCATGGTGGTGCCGAAGTGATTAATTACCCATGGGATACCTGGAGTAAACTTCATGCAGACAACAACTGGTATGTTATGATCAGTCGCGAATACGCCGATACAGCACAGGCTAACAGCCCTTCAGGATATATGACTGGTTTTGATAACGGAATTACTAATGGCTATGCCTGGTATTCAATATCGGGAGGGCGTCAGGATTATATGAATTATTTTCAGCAGTGTCGTGAAGTCACCATGGAGATATCAAATACTAAACTATTGTCTGTTAATAAGTTAATTCCTCATTGGAATTATAATTACCGCTCTTTGCTGAATTACATCGAACAGGTTAAGTATGGCATCAGGGGTTTTGTGACCGATACCATTACCGGAGCACCTATTGTTGCCCAGGTTTTTATTAATGGTCATGATATAGACAGTTCTATGGTTTTTAGTAACCCTGAATTTGGAGATTACTACCGGCCACTAAAAGGAGGTAGCTATAACATTAGCTATTTTGCAGAAGGTTATTTCCCAAAGACGATAACCAATGTATCAGTAAGTGATTATACCAGCATAACCAGAAATGTTAAATTGTGGGATGGCACAGCCATTCCGGCTTTTACTGCCAGTGATACGGTGATTGCATCAGGTCATGAAATACAGTTTACCGATCTCTCTGGCGGAAATCCCACCCAGTGGTTGTGGACTTTTGAAGGAGCAGATACACCCTCTTCAACAGAGCGCAATCCCAAAGTAACCTACAATACGCCAGGTACATACAATGTTACCTTGTATGTTGCAAATATTATTGGAGGGAACCAACTGTTGAAACAAGGCTATATAACCGTAACTCCCGGTTATTACATTGGTATGCAGGGAAGTGCAACTTGTCAGGCAATGTTTTATGATAGTCAGGGGCCCGATTATCCATACCAACCCCATGAAGATCTTTTGACAACCCTTTTATCATCAAATCCCGATCAAGTGTTACGAATTAGTTTTTTATCCTTTGATGTGGAGCAGAGTGAAAACTGCGGTGATGATGGTCTTTATGTATACGACGGGCCTGATGTTTCTTACCCTTTGCTTGCAAGGTTATGTGGCTCAAGCCTGCCGGATGATATATATGGCAGTGAAGCTGGCGGGGCGCTTACATTCCGGTTTGTATCCAACGACCTTATTCAGGGGCAGGGATGGAGTGCGATGGTTAGCTGTGTGGATGATGTGAATGCTGAATTTAAGGAGAAAAGCTACCTCAAAGTATATCCCAATCCGGTGGAGAACGATTTGTTTGTCGTTAAATCAGACCATCTTATTGAACAGATAAAACTGTATGCATCTGATGGCTCATTGTTGTATTTACTGCAGCCCTTTTCATTTGAAGGTAGGGTTGATGTTTCAACATTAGCTCCCGGGTTTTATTTTCTTTCGGTTTATACTGCTACCATGCAGAAACAATTTAAAATAGTGATAAGCCGTTAGAAACGAATCGGTAAGCTTAAACCAATACGGTAAATTAGCAGCACAATAATCGCCGTAGCCACCAGGCTGCCGTTTATTTTTATATTTTTGGGTACCTCATCAAAGAATAGTGTGGGCCGGCCCGTACTGTTAAGCAATACAGTTAACAAAATAATTATGGGAGTCAGCAGCAAAGCAACATCATAATATTCAAGAGGAAGTCTGATAAGCACAATGATTGCCGTACCTATTATATAGGGGAGAATTGCCTGATTCAATAAAAATCTCCGCACATTTTCAGGCTTAAGCTGGTTGTAATAAGTGTTGGCGCCGAGCATAAAAAGGCCACTGATGGAAAACCCCACGATAGCGAGCAAGAATAAAGAGATTAGTGTAACAAGTAGTTTACCGGTATCAGGTAAAAACAACCAGATGAGCACATGACCGAAGCCTTCACCCAGAAGCGCTCCCGCAAAAGCCGGACCCAACAACAGATTAATGCAATGTATAAACGCCCAAAGAAAAAAAAGTTTTAACAATCCGTTGTATTCTTTGAAACGTACCGCTATGGCTATCATGGCAATGGAAACGATAAAACTGATGATGGGACCACTACTAAAAATTGTTTTTACTGAATCGAAAGACCATTCCGACCGTTTTACGAGAAAAAAAATCCGGGTATAATTTACTTCTACCGTAAAATCAAATAAAAGTGCCGCAATTACCGTAAAAGACTGAAACAACAAAAAGGCAAACAAGTAAGCCAGTAAAAAAAAAGCAGTAGAATTAGCGACAATCGCAAGCTGATTTTTTTGCATAAGGTTGGGAATAAACTTTAAAACCAATGATTTTTCAGGTTATGGCAATAATTAAATTAAATCTGGTAATCTGCAGCAAATATAAGATAATTGGCATCAATTCAAAAACGTGAGAATGGTGATAAGAATAATCCAGAGACTGATGCCATTGATAAAAATCAATTCAGCTATTCCATTCAAGCCGTTTTTTAAAAATTGCAAGAAGAACACTTAACAGATTTATAGCAATAATGATCAATCCTGAAATGCCCAGAAAAATAAAATCTTGAAGTATAATGACCTGAAAAGTGATAATAAGTGCCGGTAATGTAAGAAATACAATCACGGCAAGTACATTATGCAGGAAGCGCTGAAGAGTGGGAGCCAGGCTTTTCAGACTGTAGGGTTCTATGTTGTGCGGCATAAATGCAAGAAGGGCAAGAGAAACAAAACTAAGATCAATATAACCCATTAGCCGCTCATGCTCTCCCAGATCGTAGTACCGGGTGAGCAACCAAAAAAACAAATAGGTAAACAGGGCAGTTGAGAAAAGTAGCCATTTATAACCTTTTTTATATCTTTCACCATAAATGTTCTTATTGCTTAAAAAACTAAGAGTTTGAGTATTGATGTCAAATTTAACATGAGCCAGGGCTTTACCAACTGTGTATGGCAGCGCCCCGGCGCTTGTAAATCCGATGAGCAATATTCCCAGCTTGGTCCAAATCATTGCAGGGGATCATTATAAAATTCGTGAATGCTTTTTCTACAAAATTAAGGTTGTTTCATGATTGTGGCGGTTTCATTTTGTTCTAAGCTGAAATTTAAGGAATTATTTTATTTTTCCATTTTAAATATATAGTTATAATACTGTTTGTCAATTGATTGTAGATTGATCTGTGACATTGCCCGGGATTTCTTAATTTTGAGGATTAAAAGAACTCCTCATTTTATGAAACTGTGTATAGCGGAAAAACCCAGTGTAGCCAAAGAAATAGCCCGGGTTCTCCATGCGGGAAACCGCCGTGATGGCTACTTTGAAGGCAATGGCTATCAGATAACCTGGACTTTTGGCCATCTTTGCTCACTTAAAAATCCCGATGACTATACCCAAGGCTGGAAACAGTGGCATCTGAATTCTTTACCGATGATTCCGCAACGGTTTGGTATAAAACTTATAGACAATGAAGGCGTTAAGAAACAGTTTGAAATCATTAAATCCCTGGTGGAAAGTTGCGATGAAGTGATAAACTGTGGTGATGCCGGCATTGAGGGTGAACTCATTCAGCGCTGGGTGCTCACCCTGGCGGGAAATAAGAAACCTTTGCGCCGTCTTTGGATATCTTCATTGACCGACGAAGCCATAAAAGAAGGGTTTGAGAAACTCAGGGACGGAAGGGAATTTGACCGTTTGTATGCCGCAGGAAATGCCCGCGCTATTGGCGACTGGTTGCTTGGAATGAATGCAAGCCGTCTGTATACGCTCAAATATGCCAACGGGAAAGGTGTACTTTCTGTGGGACGGGTACAAACTCCTACGCTCGCACTTATTGTCCGCCGGTTTGAAGAGATTCAGCATTTTATTCCTAAACAATATTGGGAAATAAAAACCAATTATCGGGACGTGATCTTCAGTGCAACCAGCGGACGATTTGACACAGTGGAAGATGCCACAAAAGTTATTGAAGAGATCAAAGAAAATCTATTTGAGATTGTATCTTTTGAGCAAAAGAAAGGGAAAGAAGCGCCTCCAAAACTGTTTGATCTCACCTCTTTGCAGGTAGAGTGTAATAAGAAGTTCGGTTTTAGCGCAGATGACACACTCAAATACATCCAAAACCTTTACGAGAAAAAGATGGTAACCTATCCGCGTGTAGATACTACATTTTTACCCAACGATGTTTACCCGAAAATAGAAGACACTTTAAGAGCAATGGAGCCTTATGCCAATTTTATTGAACCCTTGCTCAGGCAGCCCATCCGTAAAAGCAAAAAAGTATTTGACGATACCAAAATTACCGATCATCATGCCATCATACCTACTGGTGTAAGACCTTCTGGTCTGATACTTGAAGAGAAACGGGTCTATGATCTTATCGCTCGAAGGTTCATCGCTGCCTTTTATCCCGATTGTATCGTTTCCAATACCACCGTGCTGGGCATGGTTATCGATTATGAGTTTAAGGCCACCGGAAAAGTTATTCTGGAAGAAGGCTGGCGGGTGCTTTATCCCAAAAAGGAAACCGATAAGGAGGAGAATGCTGAAGCCGACCAGGAGCAGCTTATGCCCATTTTTGTGAAGGGTGAAACGGGAAAGCACACCCCCGATTTGCTCGAAAAAATGACTCAGCCACCAAAAATGCTCACCGAAGCCACCCTGCTTAGGGCTATGGAAACTGCCGGCAAACAAATGGAAGATGAAGAACTGCGCGAACTAATGAAGGAAAATGGTATTGGTCGCCCTTCTACCCGGGCAAATATCATAGAAACACTCTTCAAACGTAAGTATATGGTGCGTGAAAAGAAGAACCTGGTTCCTACCAAAACCGGGATTCAATTGATAAATACCATACAGAATGAGTTACTTAAATCTGCTGAGCTTACCGGTATTTGGGAACGCAAATTGCGGCAGATTGAAAAAGGAGAATACGATCCCAAAACTTTCCTCGACGAAATGAAGGAGATGGTTACCAGCCTTGTTGCAGAGGTAAGGTTGGAGCATCACGAGAAAATTGTGATTGAGCAATCTGCGGAAGAGAAAAAAACGGAAAAAGAAGAGAACCCTGAGAAATCAGTGCCTGAAAAGCCCGTAGCTAGGAAAAGGGAAGAAAAAGTAGTTGATTTTTCTACGTTATACTGCCCAAAATGTAAAAAAGGCATGATTCTCAAAGGCAATACTGCTTATGGCTGTAGCGAATACAAAGTTGGCTGTACCTTTATAGTAATGTTTGAGCAGTATGGAAAAAAACTCACCGAGAAGCAAGCCTTCACCCTGATTCAAAAAGGTAAATCGCCCAAAATTACAGGCCTGACCGTTAATGGCCAAAAAGTGGATGGTGTGCTGCGTTTTGATGAAGGGTTTGGAGTGGTGGTAGAAGAGTGAACTTCGGAAGGAGTATTCCGCCCTTTCAGGGCTGTCTTATCCTGATGGCTTCATCCGTCGTTGATGTCGATGGCTTCACCCATCGTTAATGTATTCCGCCCTTTCAGGGCTGTCTTATCCTGATGGCTTCATCCGTCGTTAATGTCGATGGGCTTCACCCATCGTTAAGGTATTCCGCCCTTTCAGGGCTGGCTTATCCTGATGGCTTCATCCGTCGTTAATGTCGACGGGCTTCACCCATCGTTAAGGTCGATGGGCTCCACCTATCGTTAAGGTATTCCGCCCTTTCAGGGCTGTCTTATCCTGATGGCTTCATCCGTCGTTAATGTCGATGGGCTTCACCCATCGTTAAGGTGTTAAGCCCTGAAAGGGCGAAATAGTTAATCCCATACGTACCTTTCATCATAAGCTATCCCATACTTCTTCAAAAAGGCCAGGTACTCCTCCTCAAAGGTCTTCTTTCTGTGATGTTCATGCTGATTCTGAATATACGCGATAACTACATCTACCTCTGCCGGATTTACCGAGAAAGCACCATAACCGTCTTGCCAGTAGAACTTTTGAAGTGATGGATCTAATGTCTTGAACCATTTTGATGAATGTGATTTTACTTCGTCAAGAAGTTTAGCTAATGCGACATTTTTTGACAACATGCAAAGTATGTGAACATGATTGGTGAACCCACCGATTTTTATCGGCTGACAGTTCATATTTTTACAGATGCCACCTAAATAACTGTGCAGTTCCGCTTCATAAGGGGGATGGATTAAATGCACCCGGTGTTTGGTGCTGAAGGTGATGTGCATGTAGTTTTTAACTAATGATTGTCCCATAGTAATGAGTATTTCGCCCTTTCAGGGCTTAGGTTTGAAGATTACTCCTTTTTCGATGGGCTTCACCCATCGTTAAGGTATTCCGCCCTTTCAGGGCTG
>SWCE01004054.1_pt2 | contig 69766 bp, 68 predicted proteins | sample 4690061 | NCBI WGS metagenome assembly SWCE01 (sample SAMN10267279, study PRJNA491770) | bioreactor metagenome | isolation source: DHS bioreactor inoculated with subseafloor sediment | place: Japan: off Shimokita Peninsula | collected 2012-10
TGTGGCGCATGTCCAGGGCTTCGGCCTAAAGGCCATGGCGGTCGTCTCTGGGCGGCTTACGAACTCCCCGGTCACCAGACGCATGAAGCTCTGGTGGCCTTTTTCAGGCGACAAGCTCGGGGAGCCGACAATGGAAGACGCATCTTTCCTGCAGAACCTCATCGAAGCCTACAGCAACTCATCCGTGGGCGTGCAAATCCTGTGGGCCCTATCGCCCACTACCACGCTGTTCCTGCTGATCATCGCCATGGGCGTGTGGACGCGGATGCGCGAACAGGAGCCCGACGTCGAGCGGGGCGAACTGATCTACAGCATCCACTGCCGGGCAGACAGCACGCTGCGCGTTGAAAGACATGGCCATTACAGACCCCACGAACCCGCCCTGCTGATGGTCGCACCGCCCATGCAAGGGTGGCAGGAACCGCTCTACGGGATGGATTAAAAGCGGTCCGTTAATGTCTTTTTTACCTGGCCCTCTGGACAAGGCGAATCACCTTTGATTCCTTATGGATGATTCGGCAGTTGGCGGTACCGAATCATCTGACTGAACAAGGAACGAGGGAGCCCGTCGGATGGCGAAGGCTGAGGGCTGGGTCTTGCCCGGAATTACGGGCCGCTCTGCCAGGTCACGGCATCGACGCAAGTCGCGCATGGGCCTGGCGGGCAACGCGAAGATCATTGCGGCACCCGCTTACGAACGCCTTCTGGCGATCGAACCGCATTTGCGCCGTTCCATCCCCATTCTCATCATCATTTTCCTGCTGGTGGTGGCCGCCGCGCGCTTTGTTTCGCTTCTGAACTGGCGCGACGACATCGAGCGCGACGCCAAGACGATGCTGGCGCTCGCCGCCGAATCCATCGCCGTCACGCTCTCAGTCGAAACGTCAGGCGAGGAAGACAGTGCCGACCGGGCCCGCGAGCTGATCGAGGAAACCTCGCGCAGGGTCGGCTCCGCCGAACGGCGCGTGCTTGCCGTGGCCGATGCCGGCTTCAACGTGATTGCCGCCTCCTCCAACGGGCAGGACATGGTGGGCCGGTCGCTCGAAGCCGTTCTTTCGGGCGGGCAGCCGCTGTTCCTGTTCGGCGCGCGCGCCGGCGTCATGGATGTTGAGGTGGCCGGCGAACCCTGGCTTGCCTCGGTCGTGTTCATTCGCGGGCAGGACGGCGCGGTGGCGGCGCTGACCTCGCGCGACGCGCTTTTTGCCGAATGGCGGCGTTCGGTGTCGCTCAACGTGACGCTGTTCTCGCTGACGGCAGGGATCCTGATGGTGATCCTCTATGCCTATTTCAGCCAGGCCGCGCGGGCGCAGGCAGCAGACCGCATCTATCTCGAAGCCCATGAACGCATCGACATGGCCATGGTGCGCGGACGCTGCGGCCTCTGGGACTGGGACATGGTGCGCGGCAAGATGTTCTGGTCGCGCTCCATGTTCGACATGCTGGGCTATGAGCCCACCGACGAAATGCTCTCCTTCGGCGAGGTTTCCGCCATCATCCATCCCGAGGACGGCGACCTTTTCGAGATCGCCAACCGGATCGTGGCACGCGAGATCGACCAGGTGGACCGGGTGTTCCGGATGCGCCACGCGGAAGGGCATTGGGTGTGGATGCGGGCGCGCGCGCAGGTGGTGGACCCGCAGGCACCGGAGCTGCACCTGATCGGCATCGCCGTGGACGTGACGGAGCAGCGCACCCTGGCCCAGCAGACCGAGGCCGCCGACCTTCGGTTGCGCACGGCCATCGAGAGCATTTCGGAGAGCTTCGTGCTCTGGGATTATTCGGAGCGGCTCATCATGTGCAACTCCAAATACCAACAGGATATCGGCGTGGAAGCGAACCATGTGGTGCCCGGCGCAAGGCGGCGCGACATCGAGACGCTTGCGCCGTCCTTCCGCTCGGAGCGGCGCATCCTGACGGCGGCCTCGGCCACGAGCAACAGCGCCACCTTCGAACGCCAGCTCTCCGATGGGCGCTGGTTGCAGGTGACCGAAATGAAGACGCGCGACGGCGGCACCGTTTCGGTCGGCACCGACATCACGCAGCTGAAGCAGCACCAGGGCAAGCTGGTGGACAGCGAGCGCCGGCTGATGGCGACGATCCACGATCTGAGCGTGGCGCGGCGCGCCGAGCAGGACCGCTCAGCCGAACTCAGCGAACTGAACCGCAAATACATGCGCGAGACGGAGCGCGCGGAAGCGGCCAACCGCGCGAAATCGGAATTCCTGGCCAACATGTCGCATGAGCTGCGCACCCCGCTCAACGCCATCATCGGTTTCTCCGAGGTCATGCAATCGGGCATGTTCGGCCCGCTCGGCTCGGAGCGCTATGAGGAATATGTTCGCGACATCTGTTCCAGCGGTTCCTATCTGCTGGGGGTCATCAACGACATTCTCGATATGTCGAAGATCGAAGCCGGTCAGTTTTCGGTGGAGCGCGAGGAGATCGACCTTTGCCCGCTGATCCGCGAGACGGTTCGCGTCGTGGTGCTGCAGGCGGCGGAGAAGAACATCGAGGTCAAGTCGGATATCCCCGAGACCATGACGATGTTCGCCGACCGCCGCGCCATCAAGCAGATTGTCATCAATCTGCTTTCCAATGCGGTGAAATTTACAGGCGAAGGCGGGCACATCACGCTGCGGGCGCGCAAGGTGGGTGCCGCGATCACGCTGACCATCGAGGATTCAGGCTGCGGCATTCCGCGCGATGCGCTCAAGAAGCTCGGCCGCCCCTTCGAGCAGGTGCAGAACCAGTTCTCCAAGAACCATACCGGCTCGGGCCTCGGGCTCGCCATTTCGCGCTCGCTGGCGGAGCTGCATGGCGGCGTGTTGAAAATCCGCTCCAACGAAGGCGTGGGCACGGTGGTGTCGGTTCGCATTCCCGTTCAGGACCGCAAGCGGCTGCAACCCGCCGCAGCCTGATGGCGGCGGGAATATATCGCATTCCTTCTCTTCGCGGACAGGGACAGGGACAGGGTGCCATCGCAATATGCTGACTGGCGAAGCGCGCCTTTCGCTACGTCTTTCCCTGCCCCAGAAGCGTCTCGAAATGGCGGCGTACGCGGCCGGCGGTTTCCTCCACATGAGCCTCGAGAACCTTCAGCTCGGGCAGATCCGTCTGGCGCAACAGGAGGTCGGCAAAACCGGGCGGCGCCTCGTCGGGGTCGAAACCACCCTCAAGGCAAAGCCGGGTGATCTGCGTCAGCATGGTGTAGAGCCGGTGCGCGTCGGCAAGCTCCTCGCGCGTCTGCGGCGGGCAGAAGGTATCCGACAACGCGTTGAGCACATCCACCGTGCCCGTGGGCCGTTCACCGGCGGCGCAACCGCCCGTCAGAACCGCAACCTGGGCAATGAACTCCAGGTCGATCAGGCCACCCGGCAGAAGCTTCAGGTCCCAAAGGTCCCGGGCAGGCTTTTCCTCCTCAAGAAGCGCGCGCATCTCGGCTGCATCGGCGCGTACCTTCGCGCGGTCGCGCGGCAGAGCGATAATTTCCTCCACCTCCGCCTCGGCACGGTCCCGCAGGCCTTCATCGCCCGCCACCGCGCGGGCGCGGGTGAGTGCCATGTGCTCCCAGGTCCAGGCCTCGTTGCGCTGGTAGCGCGAGAAAGCGCCGATCTCGGTGGCGACCGGCCCCTTGTTGCCGGAGGGTCTCAGACGCAGATCGAGCTCGTAGAGCACACCCTCAGCCGTAGGGGCTGAAACCGCCGCGATCAGCCGTTGCGTCAGCCGCGCATAATATTCCGAAGGGGCAAGCTGCTTCTCGCCATCGGAGAAATCGGCGTCGGGCGCATGATCATAAAGCAGGATCAGGTCGATGTCGGAACCCGCCGTCAATTCGCGGCTGCCGAGCTTGCCCATGCCGAGAATGGCGGCACGCCCCTGCTCGATACGCCCGTGGCGCAGGGAGAAATTGGCAATCACGGCATCGAGTGCCGATCCGACCGTCAGGTCGGCCAGATCGGAAAAGGCCCGGCCCGCCCGCGCCGCATCGATGGCGCCGGTGAGAAGGCGGATACCGATCAGGAATTTCTGCTCAGCGGCGAAAATGCGCAGCCGGTCAAGGATCTCCTCATAGATCTGCGCACCGGCAATGAAGGAGTCCAGCCTTTCGGCGAGGTAATCCCGGTCAGGCAGTTCCGACAGAAGCGCGGGGTCGAGAAGCCCGTCGAAGACATGCGGCCGGCGGGTGATGATGGCCGCCAGACGCGGCGCGGCCCCCATGATGCGCACCAGAAGGTCGAGCAGCGCCGGGTTCGACTGAAGGAGTGAAAAGAGCTGGATGCCCGCCGGCAGGCCCGCCAGAAAGGCGTCGAAACGCAGAAGAGCCTCATCGGCCCGGCGCGTCGCGCCAAAGGCTTCCAGGAGAGCCGGCGTCAGTTCGGTCAGGCGCTCGCGCGCTTCGGCTGACTGGGTGGCCTTGTAGCGGCCATAGTGCCAGCCGCGAATGACGCGGCACATGTCGCTTGGACGCTCGAAGCCGAGTTCCGACAGGGTCTGGAGCGTGCCGGGATCGTCCACGTCGCCGGTGAAGACGAGATTGCCAATGCCGCGGGAAAGCTGCGGTGCGGTCTCGAACAGGGCTGCGTAGTGTTTCTCCACCAGCCGCAGGGTCTCGCGGAACGCCACCGAAAAGGCCTCGGCATTCTCGAAACCAAGCAGGTGGGCAACCTGTTCGATCTCCTCGTCTTCCTCCGGCAGGGTATGGGTCTGCTCGTCGGCGATCATCTGGAGCGCGTGTTCGACATCGCGCAGGAACCAGTATTGCCGGGTCAGCGCCTCGCGCACCTCCTGGCCGATCCAGCCATGGGCGGCGAGCTGGCCGAGCATGGCGACCGTCTGGCGGCCGCGCAGCTCCGGAAAGCGCCCACCGGCAATGAGCTGCTGGGTCTGGACGAAGAACTCGATCTCGCGAATGCCGCCGCGCCCGAGCTTGACGTTGTGTCCCTTGACGGCGATCTCGCCATGGCCCTTGTGCGCGTGAATCTGGCGCTTGATGGAATGCACATCGGCGATCGCCGCATAATCCAGGTATTTCCGCCACACATAGGGCTGCAACTCTTTCAGGAAGGCGGCGCCGGCGGAAATGTCGCCGGCCACCGGGCGGGCCTTGATCATGGCCGCGCGCTCCCAGTTCTGGCCCCGGCTTTCGTAGTAATGCAGCGCCGCATTGACGGGGATGGCGAGCGGCGTTGACCCCGGATCCGGGCGCAACCTGAGATCGGTGCGGAAGACATAGCCGTTTTCCGTGCGGTCCTGCAGGATGCGGATCAGGCGCCGGGTCAGGCGGACGAAAAGATCGACCGCCTCATAGGGTTCGGTGATGGCCGGGGCCTGCGTATCGACGAGCACGATCAGGTCGATGTCCGAGGAGAAGTTCAGTTCGTTGGCGCCCAGCTTGCCCATGCCAAGGACAATCCAGCCGCTGCCGGAGGCAGGTCTCTCCGGATCGGGCAATTGGAGCTTGCCGGCACGATGCGCATCGAGCAACAGATAGTCCACCGCCGCGCGCACACAGGAATCGGCGAGCGTGCTCAAGCGCCGCGTCGTCTTTTCTGCATCGGCCTCTTCCGCCAGACGACAAAGCGCGATCAGGGCATGAGCCTCGGTCTTGTGGGCGCGCAACGCCTTCATGATGCCGCTTTCGCTTTGCCCCTCGGCAAAGGCGGAACGCTCGATTTCGCGGATCAGTGTTTCAAGGCGCGCATCGGCCACTTCGTCGAACAGGGCTTCCAGCGCATGGGGATTTCGGCGCGCGCAATCGCGCAGGAAGGGTGAGAGCTCGAACACGGCCTCCAGAAAACGCTTGAGTGGCGTCTTACCGGCCAGGAGCTTCGACAACCGCTTGCAGCCGGCTTCCGCGGCAGCATCCGACACGATTTCCAGCGCGTCCCGCGCAGCGTCGGCATCCACAGGCTTCAACGCCGCAACGGGCTTGCCGAACCACGCACTTCCATCGTCCACCGCGCTGCGAGCCATCTGCCCTCCCTTTCGCTCCACCCATATTGATCGCCTCGAAAGCCGGATCGCGGATGGGAGACGTCAGGATTTCCGGGATGCTGGGCTCGCCGGGAAGACCATCGCCACCGCCAGACCCGGATTGTTGTCGGCGAATTCGAGGCGGCCACCATGAAATGTCATGACCGCCTTTGCAAGACTGAGACCGAGGCCGGAACCGGGTTGCGTGCGGCTTTCCTCAAGACGCACGAAACGCTCGGTGACGCGGTCGCGGTCGGCCTCGGGAACGCCGGGGCCATTGTCGCGCACCGTCAGACGGATTTGATCGCCACTTCTCTCCAAAACCAGTTCGACGCGCGGCGCATCGCCCGAACCGGCGGAATATTTGATGGCATTGTCGACGATGTTGGAAAGGGCCTGGCCGACCAGTTCCCGGTTGCCCTGAAATTCCACCGCGCCTTCGGGCTTGCTCGCGGTCAGCGTCACACCCTCTTCCTCGGCAAGCGGCTCATAAAGCTCCTCGACGTCATCCACGATGGCGCGCAGATCAACCGCCGTGGTGAGTTCCGCCGAATAGCCGGCCTCAAGCCGCGAGATCATCAGGATGGCGTTGAAGGTGCGGATAAGCTGGTCGGATTCGGCGATGGTTCGCTCCAGCGCCTCGCGATAGTCGTCGTTCTTCGGCTTGCCCGCCAGCGCCGCCTCCGCGCGGTTGCGCAGCCGGGTGAGCGGCGTCTTCAAATCATGCGCGATATTGTCGGATACCTGGCGCAGGCCTTCGTTGAGCGCCGCGATGCGGTCGAGCATCTTGTTCAGATTGTCCGACAGACGGTCGAACTCATCGCCCGCGCTGGATATCGGCAAGCGCCCCGTCAAATCGCCCGCCATGATGCGCCGGCTGGCCGCGGATACCCGATCGATGCGCTTCAGCGCACGGCGGCCGACGAAATACCAGATCAGGAAGGCGCCAAGGCTCATGATGGCAAGCGTCACCACCAGCGCGCGCTGCATCACACGGCGAAATTTCTCCGGCTCGCCCAGATCGCGCCCGACCAGCACGATGAACTGGCTCGGCAGGCGGAAGACGACCGCCATCGCCTCGTGCTTTTCGTCGGCGCGCCCGTTCAGCCGCTGTTCGCTTTCGCCATAGCGCGTGTAGGTGAAAGGTTTTTCCGTCCAGCCCGTAATGTCGAGAATGCCCGGTTGAAGGCTTTCCACATTGCCCGAGAGGATGCGACCGTTGATGTCGGCCAGCATATAGAGATTGGCGCCCGGCTGGCGCGCCCGCGCCTCCATCACGCGCACGAGAACGGGAAGTCCGCCGCGCTGATAAGCCCTGTCGAGCCCCCTCACCTCCTCGTTGATGGCGTCGCGCGTCTGCGAGACCAGCATGTTGGCCGAAAGCGACGTCATGTAGATGACGAGGAAGGTGGCGCAGACGGCAAACAGAAGCAGGTAAAGCGCGGAAAGACGCGCGGCCGTCGTATTGAGGATCGCGAGAAGCCTGGCCATTCAGTCCTTCAGCATGTAGCCGGCGCCGCGCACCGTGTGCAGCAGAGGCTTGTCGAAGCCCTTCTCGATCTTGCCGCGCAGCCGCGAGATATGGACGTCGATGACGTTGGTCTGCGGATCAAAATGATAATCCCACACATTCTCCAGAAGCATGGTGCGCGTGACCACCTGGCCGGCGTGGCGCATCATGTATTCGAGGAGCCTGAACTCGCGCGGTTGCAGCACGATTTCCTGACCGGCGCGACGTACGGTGTGGGAGAGACGGTCAAGTTCAAGATCGGCGACGCGATAAACCGTCTCGACCTCCTTGGCGCCGGACCGGCGCTCCAGAACCTCGACGCGGGCAAGAAGCTCGGAAAATGCATAGGGCTTGGTGAGGTAATCGTCGCCGCCGGCGCGCAGGCCGGTAACCCGGTCATCCACCTCCCCAAGGGCCGAAAGGATCAAGGCAGGCGTCTTGTTCCCGCCCTCGCGCAACTCGGCGATGATGGACAGGCCGTCGCGGCGCGGCAACATGCGGTCAACGATGTAGACATCATAGCTGCCGCTATCTGCCAAAGCGAAACCGCTATCGCCATCGCGGGCAATATCGGCGGTGTGACCGGCCTCGGCAAAGGCGTTCTTCAGATAATCCGCCGCCTCCCGGTCGTCTTCTATGACGAGAATCTTCATTCCGCCCTTATACCCCGGAATTGAGTGAACACCGGAACAGGCTGACGCAAACGCGAAGCGTCTGGCGACTTGCCTCCTGCCGGCAGGAGCCCCTCCCCGCAACAGGCGTGCGAGGAGGAAACTTTTCGACGAAGGATCACCCCTCGTTGGTGGGCAGGGCCACGAAGCGGCTCGCGTCCTCGCGCTCGATCTGAACCAGGACGGCCTTGCGGCCGGCCTTCGTCGCCGCATCGACCGCTTCCTCGATATCCTTGCCGGACTTCACCTCACGGGAATTGACCGAAAGGATGATGTCGCCGGCGCGAACGCCCCGGTCCTCGGCGGCGCTCCCCGGCTCCACATCGGTCACCACGAGACCACGACCATCCTCGGAAGGCGTTACCGTGAGGCCGAAGCGGGCATCCGTCGGACTGGCGTTCGGGCCGCCATTTTCAGCCGAAGCCATCCGGTCGGGAGCTGGCATTTCGGACAATTTCACCTTGATGTCCTGGGTCTTGCCGTCGCGCCATACGGTCACATCGACTTCATTTCCCGGAGCGAAACCGGCAACGGTACGGGCAAGTTCACGCGGCGAGGCAATCGTCTGGCCTTCGACGGCGACAATGATGTCACCGGACTTGATGCCGGCCTTGGCTGCGGGTTCGCCATCCTGCGCATCGGCGACGAGCGCGCCCTTCTCTTCGTCCAGGCCAACCGATTCAGCGATATCCTTGGAGACCGGCTGGATCTGAACGCCGAGCCAGCCGCGCTGGACCGAACCGCTCTTGATGAGCTCGTTCACCACCTGCTTTGCGATATTCGCCGGAATGGCGAAGGCGATACCCACATTGCCGCCCGAGGGCGAAAAGATCGCGGTGTTGATGCCCACGACCTCGCCGGTGAGATTGAAGGCCGGACCGCCCGAATTGCCACGGTTCACCGCCGCGTCGATCTGGATGAAATCGTCATAGGGGCCCGCGCCGATATCACGGCCTCGCGCCGACACGATACCGGCTGTGACCGTGCCGCCGAGACCAAAGGGGTTGCCCACGGCGACCACCCAGTCGCCGACGCGAACCTTGGCGTCGTCTGCGAAAGCGACATAGGTGAAGTCGCGCTTCTCATCGACTTTCAGGACAGCCAGATCGGTACGCGGATCCGTGCCGATCAACTTGGCGTCATATTCGGTGCCGTCGTCCATGACGACGGTGTATTCGCTACCGCCCTGTACGACGTGGTTGTTGGTGACCAGATAGCCATCTTCAGAGATGAAGAAGCCGGAACCCTGAGATACCGGGCGCACGCGATGGCGCGGCTGGGCTCGACGATCCGAACGCGGCCCCTGGTCTCCGCGGAATTCACGAAAGAAGCGCTTCAGTGGATGCCCGTCCGGCAGATCCTGGAAGCCAGGCATGTCGAACATCGATCCGCCGCTGTTGTCGGAAGCGGTTTCCACATCCGCCTTTACGCGAACGCTGACGACGGCGGGGGAAACCTTCTCGACGATGTCAGCAAAGCTCGGCGCCTGAACCGGCTGGTCCATGCGCACGGCTTCAGCCAGAACCGGCGCCGTCCCGCTGGTCACGACACCGAGGCCAACGGCGCCCGCGATGGCAACAGAGGCGATCGTCGCCATCAGGCGACGGCGTCCCGCGCCGATGGTGCCGCGCTCCCGGTCTGAGCTTTTAGGATCCCGATGCATTGTGATCTATCCTCTTGAAAATTCTCGATTTGCAACGCGCGGCCTGCGCGTTTCGCATGAAGAGATAGTCCTCGCTACATTACAAGGCCATTTCCTGGCGATGAACTTTTCGTAATCTTCGACCCTGCATCTCATTGTCCTGCGAGGCGGGTCTGGACCTGTGAACTGCGCTCCAGCGTCCTGTGAACCGGACATTTTCCCGCAATTTCAATGAGCTTGTCACGGATTTCATCCGATATCTCACCCTCAACGGAAATGACGCGGCTGAATTGGTCGATCCGCGCCTTGCCCTTCATCTCCTCGGGGCAGTCTATGCAATCTTGCATGTGCACCTTGGCATGGGACACGTCGACGCTGATGCGCCCGAGGGTCAACCCCTTGCGATCCGCATACATGCGAAGCGTCATGGCCGTGCAGGCACCTAGTGCGATAGACAGGAAATCATAGGGGGAAGGTCCGGTGTCGAGGCCGCCCACGCTTTCAGGCTCGTCGGCGAAAAGTCGGTGTCGGCCGGCCTGAACCGCATTCTGGAAACGGCCTTCCCCCGTCTCCATGACACGAACATGCTCCATGGCTTCGCTGCCCTGGGGCTTGTCCGGCGCGATGTAACGCGAAAGCCAGCCTGCAATCACGCTCGCGGCGAAGGCCGTATCCGTCGGGTCAGTCAGAAGATGATCGCTCTTGTCCAGCGAGACAAAGCTCTTGGGATGTCTGGCTGCCAGGAAAATCTTCGTGGCGTTGTCGATGCCGACCACTTCATCGAGCGGTGCGTGCATGATGAGAAGCGGCTTTCGCATCGCCTTCACCGCATCGAGCAGGTTGTGCTCCTGCACATCCTCGACGAATTGCCTGTCGATGCGAAAACTGCGCCCTGCAAGAGTTACATCGGCCGAACCATCGCGGTCGATTGCTTCGAGAGAGCCACCCAGCTTTCCCAGGACATGGGCTGAATCAGCCGGCGCACCAATCGTGACGACGGCCCTGACCTCGGCCAGAGCGCCTGCCAGTGCCAACACCGCGGCGCCCCCAAGTGAATGCCCGATCAGGACGGAAGGGGCTTCATAGTGAGCGCGCATAAATTCGACGGCGCACAGGAGATCGGCAAGATTGGTGGAGAAATTCGTCGAGGCAAATTCGCCTTCGCTGGCTCCAAGCCCGGTAAAATCGAAACGCAGAACGGCAATGCCCTCTCGGGCAAGGTCAGCGCCAATACGGCGCGCCGCCTCTATGTCCTTGCTGCAGGTGAAGCAATGGGCAAATAGCGCATAGGCGCGCACCGGTCCGTTGGGCAGATCAAGGCGCGCAGCCAACCCTGCGCCGGAATGACCGTCGAACTCCAGCTTTTCGGTGATGGTTGCCATCTCGCCTCCCTAGGTTAAGGAAGCGGACGCTACAGCATTTGGCGGGTTGCTGGAAACAGGGCCGCTTCGCGAAATCGACACGAGGGAGGAATGTCTTCCGCAGGCGATATCAGTCGTCATCCCTGAGAATGGTCTTGAGGCGGGCTTCCTCCTCGCCGCTGAGCGCGGCGGGGGCGCGGCCAGGTCGCCGGCGCGAGGCCACAAGCAAGACCGCACCGCCGATGAGGAGAAGCACCACCGGCGCGCCCCACAAAAGCGCATTGCGGATGCTGAGGCGCGGCTTCAGGAGCACGAACTCGCCGTAACGGGCGACTACATAATCGAGCACCTGCTCGTCGCTGTCGCCGGCCTTAAGCCTGTCACGTACCAGAACACGCAGATCGCGAGCAAGCTCAGCATCGGAATCGTCGATCGACTGGTTCTGACAGACCATGCAGCGCAGTTCAGCCGAGAGCGAACGCGCCCGCTGTTCCAGCTTCGGATCCTGCAGCACCTCGTCGGGTTGGACAGCCGCTGCCGGAAGAGCCAGCAAGCAGGCTGACACCAACACCATCGCCGCAAGTTTTCTTGCGAAGACGCTCACGCGCGAGCCCCCTCGCCGGCTGCCGTGGCCTTGCCAGGCCGTGTCCTCGGCATGGGAGCGCCGACGCGAAGACGGCGATCGAGCAACGAGACGGCACCACCCGCCATCATCACCAGCGCACCAAGCCAGATCAGGGTGACAAAGGGCTTCCACCAGACACGCACGACAAGAGCACCATTGGGTGTCCGATCGCCAAGCGAGACATAAAGCTGGCTGAGACCGAGGGTCCGGATGCCGGCTTCCGTGGTCGGCATCTGGCGGGCCTGGTAGAGGCGTTTTGCCGAAACGACCGTGCCGAGCGGCTTGCCGGTAACGCGGTTCAACACGAAATGCGCCTGGTCTTCAGTGTAATTCGGGCCCGTGAAAGGCCGCAGGCTCTCAAACCGCAGCACGAAATCATGTATCTCGACCGTCTCGCCGGGCTGCAGCGCCACAATGCGCTCTTCCTGCTGGGTGGAAACAGCGGCAATGCCAATCATGGTCAGGCCAAGGCCGGCATGGGCAAGCGCGGTCCCGAAGACCGAACGCGGCAGGCCTATCAGCCGACGCCAGGCTACCGCGCCGGTTGCCTTGCCGAAACCGGACTTCAGGACGATATCGGTGGCAGCCCCGAGCACCAGCCAGGCGCCCAGACCGATACCCGCAGCGCCCAGAACAGATGACGGATCAATCACCACATAGGCGAGCATGGCCACGAGAAGAGCGGCGCCAAAGGCAAAGAACAGGCGCTGCGACGCTGCCCAGAGGTCGCCCCGCTTCCACGCAAGCAGCGGCCCGAAGGGCACGATTGCCAACAAAGGCAGCATCAGGGGCCCGAATGTCAGGTTGAAGAAGGGGGGGCCAACGGAGATCTTCTCACCCAGAAGCGCTTCGATCAAAAGCGGATAGAGCGTCCCGATCAACACCGTCGCAGTGGCGGTCGTCAAAAGCAGATTGTTGAGGACCAGAGCGCCTTCGCGGGAAATCGGCTGGAAAAGTCCGCCCGCCGTCAAGGATCCGGCACGCCATGCAAACAATGCCAGAGAACCGCCTATGAACAGCATCAATATGCCGAGGATGAACACACCACGGGCCGGATCGGTCGCAAAGGCATGGACAGAGGTCAGCACACCGGAGCGCACGAGGAACGTGCCGAGAAGCGACAGCGAGAATGTGAGGATCGCCAGAAGAACGGTCCAGATCTTGAGCGCGGAGCGCTTTTCCATCACCAGGGCAGAATGCAAGAGCGCCGTCCCGCCCAGCCAGGGAAGCAGCGAAGCATTTTCGACCGGATCCCAGAACCAGAACCCGCCCCAGCCGAGCTCGTAATAGGCCCAATAGGACCCCATCGCGATGCCCCCTGTCAGGAACATCCAGGCAGCCAGCGTCCAGGGGCGAACCCAGCGCGCCCAGGCCGCGTCGATGCGGCCCTCGATCAACGCGGCAATCGCAAAGGAGAAGGACACGGAAAACCCGACATAGCCGAGATAAAGAAGCGGCGGATGGACGGCCAGACCGATGTCCTGAAGGATCGGGTTCAGGTCCCTGCCCTGCATGGGTGCAGGGTCGAGGCGGGTGAACGGATTCGAGGTCGTCAGTATGAAGAGCAGGAAGGCGCTTCCGATGGCGCCCTGGACACCGAGCACATTGGCACGCAGGGTGAGCGGCAAATTCCGCCCGAAGATCGCCACCAAGGCGCCGAAAAAGGCGAGGATCAGTACCCAGAGGAGCATGGATCCTTCATGATTTCCCCAGGTGCCGGTGATCTTGTAGAGAAGCGGCTTTGCCGAATGGGAATTTTCCCACACGTTCAGCACAGAGAAATCGGACAGGACATAGGCGCTCAGAAGCGCCGCGAACGACAAGGCAATGAGGGCAAATCCCGCCATCGCCGTGGGTTCGCCGACCCGCATCAACGTCTCGTTCTTCATCTGCCCGCCGATGATCGGCACGCACATCTGCACGAGCCCCAGCGCGAATGCCAGAACGAGTGCAAAATGACCGAGTTCGATGCTCATCTTCGACTGCGCTCCTCGCAGGTAGCACGAACCGCGGGCACGCCCGGTTCGTCTCCTTCACCCTGCCTCAAATGGCGAGATCATTGCCGTTTGAGGTGTTCAATTTTCCTGCCAGACGCCCTTTTCCTTCAGGCTGTCGGCCACTTCACGGGGCATATAGTTCTCGTCGTGCTTGGCAAGCACCGAATCGGCAACGAACACATGGGCGCCATCGAAAGCACCTTCCGTCACAACACCCTGCCCCTCGCGGAACAGATCCGGCAGGATGCCCGCATATGTCACGGTGACCGATTGCTCGCCATCGGTCACCGCAAATCGCACATGGGTGTCGTCGCTGCGCTGGATCGATCCCTCCTCGACAAGCCCGCCGAGACGAATGCGCTGCCCTTCGGCAACCGGGCGCGCTTCCAGATCAGCCGGCATGTAGAAATAAGAGGTCTGCTGCCTGAGCGCATAAAGCGTCAGTCCGGTGGCTATCGCCAGGAAACCGATGGCGCCTGCAATGATCGTCAGTCGTTTCTGCTTTCGGGTCACGCCACACCTATTCGCCAGGAATACCGAGATCGCGCGCCAAGGCAGCCAGCGCCTTGCCCGCTTCGGTATCTGCGCCGAGCGCTGCCATGCCACGGTCAAGCGCGTCGCGCGCTTCATCGGGCTTCTTCATTACCATGTATGACTGGACAAGCCGACGCCAGCCCTCGGGATCATCCGGATTGTCACGCAATTTCTCATCGAGCCGCGACACCATTCCCTCGATCATGGCCTGCCGGTCCCCGCTCGACAATTGCGAGGCGGCCGCCACATCTTCCTGTGTCGGTCCCGGCGTAGCAGGCGCGCCACTGGCATTGCCGTCAGCGCTTGCCAGCGCCTGAACTGCTGCCTCGCGCCAGGGCGATCCCTGCGGCTGCGCCTCCCGCAAGTCCCGCCAGCCCTGACGGGCTTCGTCCATCTTGCCTTCCTGAGCGCGCGCCAAAGCCAGAAAGAAACGGGCCTTGGGATTGGCCGGGTCGGCCTTCAATGCCGCTTCAAAGGCTGCTTCGGCGTCGGCGGTCACGATCCCCTGGGAGGCAGCCGCAATCGCCTCGCCGAGGGCCGCCTGCACTTCAGGCGCATCGCCGGACAGGCGCAGGATAGCGCGCAATGCCGTTTGCGCGTCGGCGAAACGGCCAAGCCGCATATAGACCGGAGCCAGCACCTGCCAACCACGCACATCCTGCGGATTATCCGCCAGATGCGCCTCGGCGCGCGCAACAAGCTCTTCAATGGAAGCGTTGGAAGGATCCTGTTCAAGCCGTGCCTGCAGGGGTTGAGCAGGCATTCCGGGCGAACCGGTTATCGTATAGAGCCCCCAGCTAATCAGCGGCACGGCGAGAATAGCGGCAGCAGCGGTAAAGCGCACCGCTCGCCCGCTGGGATCGCTCTTTGCCGTGTCGTGCGAAGCATCCGTCGCCTTCAGAATGCGCCGGCCGATTTCAGCGCGCGCCTGTTCCGCTTCATCCTTGCCGATGAGGCCACGCTCGACATCGCGGCTCAATTCATCAAGCTGGTCGCGGTAGACTTCGATGTCGTGGGACGTTTCGTCGGTGGAGGTCCCTTTACGGGAAGCAAAAGGCTTCATCACCGCAAGAGCGGCGGCAAGCGTCAGCAATGCGGCAAGAATCCAGAACAACATGGGTTCTAAATAGCCATCGTCAGCGCGACTGCCAACACAGCGAACCTGCGGCCATTTGGCTTGCACACAGGCACCCGTAAACCTCCACACGCGCAAAGCGGTGCTGAAGGTCGCCTTCGCTCGATCACCAATGTCAGCTCAAAAGCGTCCAGCTGCCGTTTTCATTGCGGCAGGCCGTACCGCGCGCTTCCTGGCTCGCGCCACCCATTTCAAGCGTATGGATGTACTGACGGCAATCCTGCGAACCGACCCGATAGGGCTGCGCTGCGCGCACTGAGCCACTGCGACCGCTGCTCGAATCCGCCCAGGTCACGTCCTGTCCGGCAGGGGTATTTTCCAGGGCCTTGTATTCCGCCTCGAGGCCAAGCCGCCGCTGCTGGCGGGTCAGGGAGGCTCCCAGATTGCCGCCGATCAGGCCACCGCCCTCTATGCCGGCGAAGGTCTGAGAACGCGGCGCAGCCGTGGCTGCGAACTGGCTCGGCTGCAACTCGCCTTGCGAGAGGCTACCACTGACACAACCAGACAACGCAAGCGCGGACGCGACAACGGCGATGAGCGCGGATTTCATAGGATTTGCTTATCCCCTGAGACAGATCGCAAGTAGAGGGTCATAACAACCCGATTTGGCCGAATTTGGGCGGTTACGCCTCCACGCACGGTAATTCCACTACGGCCTTGAGTCCGCCAAGGGAGGACCGCTCAAGAAAGAACGCACCTCCATATTCTTCCACGAGATCCGTGACAATCGCAAGCCCAAGGCCCGTGCCCGGCTTTGTTTCGTCGAGCCTGCGGCCGCGCTTCACCGCTTCGCGCGCCTGTTCCTCGGGAATACCGGGGCCATCATCCTCTATGATGATGCGCAACATACGTGCACCCTTGCCCGACGAAGGAAGCTCCGTGTGCAGGACCACCCTTGTCCGCGCCCATTTCATGGCGTTTTCGAGCAGGTTGCCGTTGATCTCCTCCAGGTCCTCGCGTTCGCCCGCGAAGATGAGATCCGCACCAGGCAACCGTGCGTCGAATTCTATGGCGGGATTGAGCTTTGTCATAACGCGTACCATGCGCTCCAGCGAGGCGCGCACCGGGGTACGGAAGACCAGCGTGTCACGCTGCGCGGCCGCGCGTGCGCGCTGGAGATAATGATCGAGCTGCTGCTGCAATGCGAGCGCCTGCGCGGTAATCAGAGCACCACGTTCACCGCCGACCGCGCGCCCTTCGTTCATGACGACCGCCAGCGGCGTCTTCAACGAATGGGCGAGGTTGCCCACCTGTTTGCGCGACCGCTCGATGATACGCCGGTTATTGTCGATCAACGCATTGGTTTCATCGGCAAGGGCTGCGATTTCTCGAGGAAAGGAACCTTCCAGACGCCGGGCCGTGCCTGCGCGTATATCGGCCAGCGCCTGTTGAACCCGGTTCAGTGGCCGCAAGCCATACAAAATGGCAAAGACATTGATCGCAATCATGCCTGCGCCGAACATGGCCAGATAACCGTAGACCTGACGGATGAACTGGCCGATTTCGTCCTCGAGTTCGCTGCGATTGCCCATGACACGGAAACGCGCCACCTGCCCCTGATCTCCAACAACGAGTTCGGCCTCGAAAACCTCGATCTGATGCCCTCCTGGACCGGCAGCAATATAGTTCCTTTGGAAAAAATCGTTGAAGGGAACCTCGCGCGTGCTCGGCGCGGGCACGTCTCCAGTCAGCGAGGCGGAACGAAGCGCCGGCCCAAGGTCGTTGGTGACCGGCTCGACCGACCAGTACCAGCCCGAATTCGGCTGCAGATAGCGCAGATCGTCGAGATTCGGATTGCCCTGCAAACGGCGATTGTCCGACGCGCCAACCGATCCGATGACATTGTTGAGATGGGCAAGGAGAACGCTGTCGAAACCGCGCTGGGAAACCTGCCGGAAAAGAGCCGAGATGATCGTGGCGATAACCACCAGCGCTATGATGGCCCAGAACGACGAAAATGCGATCACACGAACGGCGAGCGATCGCGTCAGAAACGACCAAAGGAATGAGGCGGTGCCCGAGCGCAACATGCCGGCCGGCATCCTCACTCGCCGCCGGGATCGCGCAGCCTGTAACCCATGCCGCGAACGGTCTCGATCAGATCGGTATCGCCCAGCTTCTTGCGCAGTCGTCCGACGAAGACCTCGATCGTGTTGGAATCCCGATCGAAATCCTGGTCGTAGAGATGCTCCACCAGTTCCGTGCGGGACACCACCGCATCGCGATGGTGCATGAGATAGGCAAGCAGCCGGTATTCGTGCGAGGTGAGCTTCAGCGGCACACCGTTTACGTCCGCCTTTGAAGATTTGGTATCGAGACGCACCGGGCCGCAGCGCAGTTCGGGCGATGCATGGCCGGCAGCGCGCCGGATCAGCGCGCGCAAACGCGCCAACACTTCCTCGATATGGAAAGGCTTGGTCACATAGTCGTCGGCGCCGGCATCGATACCGGAAACCTTGTCGCTCCAGCGGTCACGCGCCGTCAAAATCAGGACGGGCATATTGCGGTCATCCTGGCGCCAGCGCTCCAGAACGCTGATCCCGTCCATCTGCGGCAGGCCGATGTCGAGTATCACCGCATCATAGGGTTCCGTGTCGCCAAGGAAGTGCCCTTCCTCGCCATCGAAGGCGCTATCGACCACGTAGCCCGCATCGCTCAACGCATCGGTGATCTGGCGGTTGAGGTCCTTATCGTCCTCGACAACAAGTATGCGCATCAATCCCCCGTTCCAGCTGATCCGGTCAACACCGGATACCGCCTGTCATCCGCTATCGCGGTCAGTTGGCCGGCACCACGAATTCGGCGCGCTTCGGGCGCTGCCCATTGTTTCCCGGAATGACGATGACAACACGGCAGACGGTCTGTCCGCCGCGATTTTCCGCCGTAGCCTGCACAAGCTGGCCGCCCTGCTGAGCGGCAACCCGCGCGCCGACCGAATAACAGTCCGCCCCGGCTTGTGCGAGCAAGAGCGGCTGGCCGGCTGCTGCATCCGCCAGAGCGTTCCCCGGAAGGGAAAAGGCCAACGAAAACGCCAGGAGCGCAATCTGCCCGGTTCTATGTGCAAGTAGCCTCAACATGCCAATGGGTTTAGCCCAGCACGGCTGAATAGGAAATGAACAATTTGATTGTCGGTGCTGTGGGAGGGACGGAAGCACTCCTATGCGGACGCTTCCGTCCCTTCAGGTTTACAGGATGCGGCTTTTTGCTGTCACGCGCCCGAAAATGGCGATCAGACCGGAAATTGCGGAGATCGCACCTAACATGCCTTCCGAAACGGCTCCGCTGTCGATCTCATCGATCTGATAGCCCAGAATGCCTGCGGCGGCCGTCGCTATGGTCACCATCGAGGCCCAGATCGTGCGGGACAGATACCATGGCTTGCTGTCGGTCATTTCAAGTCCTTTCCTGTTTAAAGAGAGTTTCAGACTTCAAGGGAGACACGCGCGGGAAGCCCCGCTCCGACTGCCGCGCTCACCTGGGCGACCGTCACGTCCACATGGCTTCCCGCCACCGGAAAATCACTCGCCAGCATGGCGGCGTCGTAGATCCAGAAGGGCTCCTCCACCGTCAGGCGGCGCAACGGAATTCCCCCGGCAGGTCCGACATCGATCCGATAGGCTTCCCGGTCTTCCGAAAGCGGCGTTTGCGAAACTTCCCAGGCATCGGCATCAATCCGCTCCCGCCTGACCCAGGAGAATTCCCAGTCGCCATTCGACCGTTTGCGCACCCGCAGATGCACTGGCGACAGGGGACGCTGTGAACGAACCCCGCCGCTCATGCTGAAGTGCAAAAACCGCTCGCTTCCCGCTTCTTCTCCCGCCGGCCCAACGCGCCAGTTGCGGGGCAGGCCGATTTCCTCCGCCCCCAGCCCTGCCGGGCGAACGGCCTGATCAAGCAGAACGAAACCTGCCCCTTGAGGCGCACCCGCCAGCATCGCATCTCCGGTGCCCGCCTGACCACGCAACAGGCCTGTGAGACGCCAGAGCGACGGCTCCACCTCCTCGACCGTTTCGAACTGCACCACTTCCCAATTCCCCGCCGCGGAGAAAACGGCGGCGGCATTGCCCCCGCCCAGGACATGCATTCGAGACAGGCTCTGCAGTTCTCCTTGCAACAATTGCACGAGGATCGACGCCTTGCGGTCGAACCGCCCCTCGAAACCCGCGCCTAGCCTGTCTCGCAGAAAGCCCATCGTGGCGGGTCGCGGGAGTGTCGCGCGCAGATCGAAACCATCGTCGTCAGGGGAGGAAAGCACCACCTGCTGCCGCCACGGACTGGCTCGTGCGGCAATCTTCAACCCCTCCTCAGGCGACCGCATTCCGGCAAGCCAGGGCAGATCCATCATCAGAGCAAAGGGCCTTGCCGCAATCTCCATCTGCGCGCCGGCGGGAGAACGTTCAGCGTGTGCGGAGGGCGGCGCGGCGCGCTTGATGCGCTGTGCCTTGATCGCGCGGACAATCCCCTCCTCGATCTCCGTCACGACATATTCTGCGCCGCTCTCGTCTTCTGGCAAACGCAGCAGCGATCCGGGATAAACACCGCGCTCGGTCAGGACGGTCGCAAAGGAAATCCGTTCGCGCCCCACCCATTGGCGCCGCAGCCATTCTTCTGCCTGTGTACCAGCAACAGAAGCCGTCAGCACGCCGGGGAAGCTCAGAAAACTACGCTTCTTTCCCTTGGCTCCCGAGTGCCTGGCCAGAGACGTGGCGGATTGATGCTCCTTCATCTGGTCGCGGAAATCGACATGAAGCTCTGCCGGCAGAAGATGATCGGGCTCGCGGATCCGCTCGACGACGGGCGCATCCGGGGCCAGCACGAGATCGCGCGCAATCGGCGCCGCGCCCACCTGACGCCCCAGGGTGTAAAACGCCAGCTCACCCGCCTTCTCCCGCGCTCCGATGCCGAAGAGGTCCAGCAGCGGTTCGAGCGCGGCGCGCGCCGTCGAGGGATTGGAAACCACATATCCCGCAACCATCCCGTCCACCGCCAGCGTATCGGCAGAGGGAATTCCATGGTCCGCCAGAACGGCATTGATCAGATCGGCGGCGGTCGTCCCGTTCACCCGGCCGTTCAGCCAATGACCGCATGCCCAATTGTCGCCATCCCCCCAAAGGTCGTTTCTGAGTGGAAAGGCGGGAAACGGTCGCGCATCCCATGCCCATATCGCGATGTCCCTGGGAAGAACCATCGGGCCGCCATAGAGCTCCGAGACCGGGTTTTCGGGGCCTGTTTGCGCCCAATGGGCAAAATGCGCTTCCAGAAACCGATGTTGGGCAAGGTCAGACCGGCTGCCATTGGAAAAATACGGCAGGGTCCCTTCCGAGGATTTCCGATCAGGAAAGGCATTCGGCTGGTTGGGGCCCTTGTTCACCGCCGCGCATCCAAGCTCGGTGAAGACCACCGGCTTGGAGCGTGGTACCCAGGCGGTCGGCACCCCGGCCTCGATCCCGCCATGACGGTTATGGTGCGGACTGGACCACCACCCGGCCAGATCCTTGTAACGGAAGACCCAGTGCTTGCCATAGGCGCCATCCGATATCGGGCTCCTCAGGCGCAGAGCACGGTCCCCCGCACTCGCATAATACCAGTCGAAGCCTTCGCCCGACGACAGCGCCGCCCGCAAGCCCTCGACATCGTAGGGGCCTGAAAATCCGTCTGGATTGCCACCCGCGCAATCCTCGTCGCGCCAATCGGAAAGCGGCATATAGTTGTCGATGCCGATAACGTCGATCTCGGGATCGGCCCACAATTCGTCCAGATGGAAGAGGACGTCGCCACTGCCGTCCGCAGGTTGATGCCCAAAATATTCCGTCCAGTCAGCCGCATACGTGATGGTTGCCTGCGAACCCAGTACCTGGCGGGCCTCACCTGCCAGCCGACGCAAAGCTTCCACAAACGGGAATTCGCCCCTTTCGTCCCGCAACACGGTCAATCCGCGCAGCTCCGAGCCGATCAGAAACCCGTCGACGCCGCCCGCCGCCGCTGCAAGGCGAGCATAATGGAGCAGAAACCGCCGGTATCCCCAATCGTCCGGGGCGCCATGAAACTCGACCGTGACGTCGTTCTCGAACAGTCCGAGCGGCCCGCCGGTCCCGTCGGTGAATTCAAGCTGCGATAGCTGCGCATTCCCAAGAAACGCTGAAACCTGATTGCGTGCCGAGATGGTTTTGTCCGCGCTGCCGGGCCTGCCCGCTGCGGGAAAACATGTTATGCGTCCGCGCCATGGATAAGCGGGCTGAACATCGTTTCCTTCCGGATCAGGCAATCGGTTACCCTCCGGAATGTCCATCATTACAAAAGGATAAAGCCATACTTTCAGATTTCGATTCCGGATGGCGCGGATTGCTTCCAGCACTGTCTTGTCGGAAGGCGTGCCCCCGTAGGCGGCCCCCGAAGAGGTCGTAGATACCGTCTGCGCCTGATATCGCCTGTTCCCGGAAACCACCCAGGGGGCCGAGTGCTCGCCTTCAAGCCAGGGCGAGAACAGCATGGCGGGAATACCCATTTTCCCCCACAACTCTTCCCATATCTCAGGAAAGTTCCGCTTGCCCGGTGTGGCCACCATGGGTTTGATCCGGCATTCCCCGGCCCGCAAATCCGTTCCGAACCAGGATACCACCAGAGAAACGGTCTCGAGATTGGGAAACAGCATCTGCAATTCGTCGAGCGAAGCTTCCAGATCACTTGCGGCAAGCAGCGTGTTGCGGTTGACGATGGTTTCCTCGCCCGGCGCCGTCGCGACATCGACCGGTGTCGGCGACAGGCCATATTCGGTCGCGCCCGGTATCAGGGCGACCGAACGTATCTGCTTGTGCAGTGCGCCGGCCGGCCGCATCACCTCGAACTGGAATTGCGGTATGCGGCGTCCGTAGTCGTCTATGGGAATGCGGTCGATGACCACATAGGCCGTACCGCGATAGGCGGGCGCACTGCCCACGCCCTGCTTCGCCTCGATCAGCGGATCGGGAAGCTGCTCCTCGCCGCCGTTGTGGACACGGATTTCCACCTTGGTGCGGTCGATCTCACGCCCATCCGCCCAGATGCGTCGCACGCCGGCGATCTCACCTTCACACAGCGCGAAGGCAGCATTGGCGAAGTAGCTGTAGGTCGTGTATTTCGGGCCCCCTTTCAGTCCCTGTCGCTCCGTCCTGCTCGTTTCCTCGAAACGCGTCGCCCAGATTAGCGTTCCGCCCGTGCGCACAGTTCCATAAAGGCGGGGGAGAGGTGCACCGTCCTCGGCCGAAAACGGCCGGGCGGCCGCCAGGCGTGGCCCCTCGTAGTGCTGGGAACCGCTCAACAGCGCCCGGTCGATCATATAACCGGCCATCGCGCCGGCCGCTGTCCCCAGCGTTGCGCCCACAGGGCCAAGGAAGCCGCCAAACAATGCGCCGGCGGCGACCTGCAATACGATTGTCGCCATGATTGCACTCCGCAACGGCGTTCTCGCATCGGCCAAATGCCGAAGGGCAACGCTCCAAAGCTATGAATTCAAAGGTCTTCTGCGGCCCTCAGGCAGCAGGCAGCGGCGGAAAGGCGAAGACACCCGCAATGCGCCGCCTCCATTGCGGAACAAGCGCCGAAACCGTGACTTCCATTCCCTGATAGGCATGGACGAAGGCACATCCGGCGGTCATGATCCCCACATGCTTGGCTGGAAGATGCGGCCGCCAGCGCAACAGAATGAGATGGCCAGGCGCAAGCCGCGCGATATCCACTTCCCGGCAATGCCGGTGTGCAGCCGCGAGCAGGCGATCCTCTCCATCCGTCTCCGCCCAGTCCGCACTGTAGGGCCCCGGAACTTCCGGCTCCTCGCCATACAGGGCGCGCCAGACACCGCGCATCAATCCCAGACAATCACATCCCACGCCTCTGCGGCTCGCCTGATGGCGGTAGGGTGTCCCGACCCAATCCATCGCCTCGGACACCACCCTTTGCGCAAGCTGTTCTTCGGCGTCCTCGATGTCGATCATGGCACCAGCGCTCCACCGTCGAAGTGCCCACCTTCGTTGACATAGCCATAGGCCGCATCGTCGCCCGGCAAATGTGGAAAGCCGCGAAAATTAAGGCCATTGGAGAATTTTTCCCGACAGTTGGAAAAGCTCTTGTCGCAGCCTGCGACAATGCGAAAGGCATCTCCCGCCCGAACCGGCATCGCACCCTCCCTCCAGAGTGAAAGCCTTGCCTTGCCGTTGCCTTGCGCAAAATGCCCCATCACCCTTTCGCTCCTGCCCCGCGCTTTCCCCGAGCTCCATGTCAGCAGCCCATTCGCGAACCAGCCGTCAGCAAAATCCCCAAGCCCTTCGACGCTCACAAGATCACCCTCGTCCTGTCCTGTCAGCGTTCCGGTTCCAACATAGCTTGCGCCCTCCAACAGAACCCCACAGCGACTGTCACCGAGCTCCGCGTCGCAATGGCGGCGAACCGTCTTTCCGTTGGGCTGGTCGAGCGACTGCGCCAGGCTTTCCAGTTCCGCGACGAAACTGCCGTCGCGGCGCGTCACCTTGCCGATCACGGCCACCCTCAGGCAGGTAAACTGCGCCGGGTTGCTCCAGTTGACGAGAAAAGTCTCGATCCGCGCTCCGTCATAAAGACCCGAGGCTATGTCCTCCTCCCGGATGTCGGCTGCCGAAAGCGCTCCTTCCACGTCGACGGTATCGACAGACAGCCCCAGGGTGCTCCTGGCTTCACTTGCCGAAAAGCCGGTTCGGGGCTCGAATGGCGTGGCGTCGCAGACGATGGCGCGGTCATGGTCGGTAAACCCCATCACCGCGCCATCAGCGCGGGTCAGCCGCCAGCACTGGCAAAGGGTCGTCACCTCGCCGGCGAGATGCGCGGCAAAGGCGTCGCTGGTTTCCGTCATAGAAGAATCTCCACCAGTGGGATTGCCGGTATCTGCCCGGCCTTGAACGCCGCAAGACTTACCGACAGGCGCTCCGTGTCGAAGCGCACCGGTACATCGAATTCGAAGCCGGCGGTGATCGATGCCCCTTCCGGCGGGATGGCCCCGGTTGCAAAAACGATCTCGCCGGTCTCCACATCGAGCGTGAATCCTGCCCCTTCGACGATCCCGACCCCATCCACACCGACCAGGACCGATCCTGCCACCGGCTTCACGATCGGCCTAAGCACGGCGTCCGGCCCCGCGCCATAACGCTTCGTCAGCGCGAAGCGGGCTGTCTCTCCGTCCCCTGCCGCGACCTGCTGGTCGAAATTGGAGGGCGTTTGGGATGGCTTGCAAGACTTCATGTCGAAGGGATCGCGGAAGCGAAATCCGTGCAGCGAGCCGCGCCGCGCCTCGAAGAAGGCCAGGACATCGTGCAGGTCGTCGAGGGAACGCAGCCCCGTTCCCGCGTCGTAATAACGACGCGCGTCTGCCTGGCGCGCGTTGCGCTTTTCGCGACCCGACACCAGTTGCACGATCTCGTTGCGCCGTTCCGGCCCGCCCGTCGCACCGAAGGATATCGCGATCGGAAAACGCACATCGTGGAAGCTCTCCATGGCAGCCCCGCCGTCACATGCGCCGCGCGCCACGCGTCACCGCGCGGGCCAGCATGCCGGTGATCTGCGCCTCGGACTTGCGGAAGGAAGCCGCGTCCGGCGTCGAAACATTGAACACCACGGTCGCGGCGGACGCTCCGCCGTTCATGGCGACCCCAAGCCGCCCGTCCGCGCCACGTTGCAAAGGCAGGATAGCCTCCGCACCCGCCTCTCCCATCAGGCCGATATTGCCGTCCATCGGAAAATAGGTCGGAGCTGAAACGACACCTCCATTGGCGAACGGCATCACCGATCCGGGCACCCCGCCCTTGGCAAAGGGCAACGCTCCACCGACGAGCCCCGAAAAAAACGAGGACCCCAAGGCGCTCAGGGGCTGCAAAGCCTGCGACAGTGCCATACCGGCCAGGTTGAGGCCGATATTGCGTAACACATCCTCAAACGACTTGCCGCTCACCACCGCGCTCTTCAACGCACCGCTCATCTGTCGGCCAAAGTCGTCGGCCAGTCCCTTCAGATCGTTCAGGGCGGTTTCGAAGGGCTTCGTGTCGGCCCTGATCTCGAATGTCACATCCTCGGCCACGCTCTTCTCCTTCTTCTGTCTATTCCGCCAACGGGTCAGGGAAACGCCGCATCATCTCGTCGAGCTCCCTGCGGCCGGGCGCTGCCCTTCCCGGTTCCCGGACAACACCCAAAAGAACCTCAAGTTCGCGGGGTGTCAGCGCCCAGAAGGCGCCGGGCGAAAGCCGCAACAGGCCGAGGCCAAATGCCATCACCTCCCGCCAGGGAAACGGACGGCGCTCGCCTGTTGCGGCATTCAAGGGTTTGGGGCGGAAGGCTCCCGCCCCGCGTCCTCGCTTTCTTCCCCGAAAGTCGCGGCGAGAAGCGCGGCAACGATCTGCGCGTAACCGGCAGCGCCGCCGTCGCAGCGCATCAGCAGCAGTTCCTCATCGCTCACCCGATGCCCGCCACCACGCAATCCCGCCGCTATGATCCTCATCATGTCGCGCGCCGACAGCCGCCCCCCCGAAAAACGCTCTACGAGCTGACCAAGATCGTCCGCCGCAAAGGCATCCTCCAGTTCCGCCAGGGCGCCAAGCGTCAGGCACAGCCTGTATTCCACCCCGTCGAACCTGGCCGCCACCTCGCCACGCCGCCGGTTCACACCGCTCACCGTCCCGTTCATGCCGCACCTGTGAAGCTGATGGCGCCGGCCGATTCCAACGCCATTTCAAAAGTGACTTCGCCATCATGGCTGCCGCCATATTCGAGGGCGGTGATCTGGAAGGGGCCCTCCACCGTGCCGAAGCCGGGCAGGACAACCTGCCAGGACACGATTTCGCCAGCGAAAAACCGGGTGCGGATCGCCGCATCCGAGGCGCTGTCCTTGAAGATGCCCGAGCCGCTCAGGCCGGCACGTTGCACGCCGCTTCCCGCCAGAAGCTCGCGCCAGCGCCCCACCGAATCCGCGTCCGTCACATCCACCGTCTCACTGTTGAAGGCGAGGCGCTTGGCGCGCAGTCCCGCCACCGTCGTAAAATCCCCCACCCCGCTCATGTCGAGTTTGAGCAGAAGGTCCTTGCCCTTCTTCGCCACCATCGAAATTCTCCAGTTTCCTGAAATATTGTCATGCAGGCTCGATCACGGCGCGGAAGCGCATGAGCCCGTGATGCGCGCCGAGATCATCGTCAAAACGGATTTCCGCGCTCTCCTGGCGAAGATTCACCAGGCTGAATCCGTTCATCGCAGGGACTATCCCCGCCAGCGCCTTGCCCACAGCTTCCATCAACCCGAGCGCCTCTGCCTTGCCCTTTGCAGCGGACCAGACATTAAGCGTGAAGAAATGCTCGCTGCCCTGTTCGGTATCCGTGCTCCAGTCATGGATGCTTGATGGGCCGAAGGTCACATAGGGATAGGCGGTACGCATGGGCGTCAGATCGTGAAACTTCGCCCCTCCCAGCGCTCCGACGAGCGATGCATTGCCGGCAAGGGCGGAAAGGAGTGCCTTCTGCAGTTCAAGTGCTGCCTGCATCGCTCTCCTCCATATCCTGGCGCGGCTGCCTCGCGCGCTCCTTGTGTTTTTCCAGCGCCGCCCGCTCGGTCGCCTGGTGTGCGAGACGGCGCAAGGTGCGCACCATGTCGTCAAGGGTGGTTGTCATGGTGATCCTCATCGTCCCTCCTCCCGCGCCCGGCAAACCAGATACCGGCCCGTCTCGTCTGGATCGTGTGCGTTCAGGATCACAAAGCTCCGCCCGGCGCGGACAAGGCGCATCCCGCTGCGCACATCGTTGCGAAAACGCATCGTGATGCGATGCGTCACGATTTCATGATCCTGCCCCGCTCCGAAAAATGCGTCGGGGCTCACCGGTTCGATCATGGCGAGCAGGCTCGTCACCTCGCGCCAGCTTTCGGTAAAGCCGCCGGCGCCATCGGAAACCGGATGCGGTTCCTCGAGCCGCAGTTCCGTTCGAAATAAGCCAGGGTCGATGAACTGGATGCGCATCACAACCTCGGCATGCGAAAAGCGTCGATGAGCCGCTGAAAGCCCGGCGGCAGCGAAACCGGCTGGTCGGTAGCGCCATATTGGGCGCGAAACTCGTACCAATGCCCCGCCAGCATCAACACCGCCCGGCGCAGAAGGTCCGGTACGTCGGTGCCTGCTTCGCCATATCCGGCCGAGAAATCGACCTCGATCCCGTTCAGCGCCAGCCCAGGCCCTGGCGGTCTGCGGGCAAAGTGCAATCTTGCCGGCGCCGAGAACGGATCGAGCAGATAGGAATCCGGATCGAGCAGGGATCCAGCGCCATCGGCATCGAACAGCGTCACCGAGAGGACAGCCTTTACCGGTGTGCGCCGCAGGAAAACCGTGTCCCGTACCGGCCAATCATCCAGAACCAGTCGCCAGGCCTGATCGATCAAGGCCTGCCCCGTGGTCTTCTCAACCTCTTGGCGGGCAGCGCGGATCAGTCCTTCGATCAGTCCGTCCTCCTGCATGTGGTCGATCCTCAGATGCGCTTTCACCTCGGAAAGCGTCACTGGCTCGACTGCGGGTTCGAGCGTTCGGAAAAGCGTCATGGAGCAACCCCTTGGCGAAAAACGAAACGGCCCCGGAAATCCGGGGCCGTTATGAAGGCGGCAAATGCCGCAATCGGCGTCAGGCGGTGCCAAATTTGAGAAGCTTCGCCGCTTCGAAATCCTGTATGCCGCCGCCCACGCGCTTGGTCGTGTAGAACAGCACATAAGGCTTGGCCGAATAGGGATCGCGCAGAACGCGAACGCCCATGCGGTCCACGATCAGGTAGAAGCGGCGAAAATCGCCGAAGGCGATGGGTGTCGTGTCCGCGCCGATGTCGGGCATGTCCTCCGCCTCGACCAGCGGAAACCCCATCAGCATGGCGCGGCTGCCGGGGCTTGCGGGCGGCTGCCACATATAGTTGCCGTCGGCATCCTTCAGCTTGCGCAGCGTTGCCTGCGTCTTGCGGTTCATGACCCAGCTGGCATTCTGGCGGTAGCCGGCCTTCAACGCATAGACGAGGTCGACCAGCACGTCGGAAGGATCCGAGGCCGGGAGTTCGCCGCTTACCCCGGTCAGATTGTAGCCGACCTTCCCCCAGCTCCAGCCCGTATCGTCCACCTGGGTATAATTGAGAAAGCCCTTCGGCTTGTTCACCCCATTGCCGTTGACGAAGGCAGCGCCCTCCTGTTCGGCGAAGGCGATTTCCACCTCGCTGGCAATCCACTGGTCGAGATCGACCACACTGTCATCCAGGAGAGCCGCGGTCGCCGCCGGCATGGCATAAAGCTCCGCCGTCGGAAACTGCAACTCATCGAGCGTGCTTGCAGCCGTTTCAGGCCGCGCCGCCGTTTCAGCAACCCAGCCCACGGAAGGACCACTGAGCGCGAAGGGCTTTTTCAGAACCGCGCTCGACACCTGCCGTACCGAAGCAATGGAGCGGATCGGCGACAATTCGGCAAGCCGCGCGCCAATCGCCGCTTCCGTTTCGTCGGGCACCAGATAGCCGCCGTCCGGGCCGGAACCATAGGACATGGATTTTTCCTCCAATGCCCGCAGGCTCCGCTCGTCGCCGGAGCGCATATAGGTATCGAAGGCCTGTTTGCGCTCCAGGTCCGCGAAGCTCCCGAGACCCTCGCGCCCCAGCGTCGGACGTGTCTTCTTCAGCGCCAGCCCGTCGATTGCCTGCTTCTGCGTGTCGAGAGCGCGCGAGATGCGTTCCACCTTCTCCACCGTCACCGGATCGGCGCCACGCCTCTCCAACTGGCTGAGCTTTTCGTCATTGGCTTCCTTGAAAGCCTCAAACGAGGTCATGAACTCCTCGAACGCTGCCGTCACGTCGCCCTGGTCCTGCGCCGTCTTCACCTCCGGCGCGCGCATATCATTGTGTGCCGTCATTCCTTCAATCCCTTGAGTATCCTGCAGTCAGGTGGCCTCACCCGACATCCGCGCAAATGCGGAAAACAGGAAGATGGAGCGTCATTTGCGCGTCCGGATGGACGCATGGCGCCCTAATCGTTGAACATGCGGGTCGCCCGGCGGATCACCGCCGCCAGGTGCCCGTTCCCGTCTTCGCCCGGCGCGGCATCCCGCTCGCGCGACAAGGCCGCGAAACCCTTGGCGATAACCATCCGGGCCTCGCGCCGCGTCAGCCCCGCATCCCGCGTCAGCCAACGCTCGAATTCGCGTGCCGTGGGCAGTGGCGCGCCGTTTCGAACGGTCTTCACCGTGTCCACACGCGCCTCCGGCAGCATGGGAAAAGTGACAACCGAAATCTCCCACAGGTCAGCTTCCAGAATACGCCGCACCCCGGTCTTGGCTTCTGTCCGCGCCCTGACAGTGCGAAAACCTATGGAAAGTCCGTCAAGAGCGCGATCACGCATCAGTTCGCGCACCTCGCGCGCCTTGGCCACGCCGAGTGCCAGCCGGCCGCGCACGAAGAGACCGCGCGCATCCTCGCGCACCTCCTCCCAGGCTCCGATAGGCTCGGCGGGATCGTGCTGGAACAGCATGCGAATGCCCGCGGCGCCGCGCCGCTGGATGGATCGTGCGAAGGCACCTTGCTCCACCGCGTCGCGCCCCAGATCCACCTTGCCAAAAAGGCTCGCATAGCCGGAAAAAGTCCCGTCAGTCTCCACCGCCTCGATGTCTAGTCCGGCATATTTGCGCTCTTCGGGCGCCCGCGCCTCGCATGCCCGCATCGCTAAAGCCCTTTCTGTTCTTGAGATTCTGAAACCCGCACGCGGCCAGCGCCGCGCTCGATGGCGCGCGTGTGGAAATAGCGCAGCAAGAGGCCGATAGCGCTCCAGGCGCAGAGGCTTGCAGCCGCCGCCCCCATCAGCATGATCTCGGCCGGTCCAAGCTTTGCCGTCAGGCCCAGTTGTTCGGCGAGCTTGAGTCCGGTCGCGCCGCCAAAAATAATTCCGCAGACGACACCAACCGCGAAACGGATGGCCGCGTCGCGCCGGTGCTTGGGCAGGATATAGGCAAGCGAAATGGCGGAGCCGGCCACAGCGCCAGCCCCCTTGGCGAGCCATATCCAGCCCGCCTGGGTCATGTCGGTCATTGGAAAACCCTCGTAGGTGGAATTTTTCCTGAGAGCATTTTGCAGTCAGACGGGATCATCTGACGTCCGTATAAATGCGGAAAACAAGGAGATGGAACGGGACAGCGTTTCCATGAAACGACGAACAGCTCTAACGGACTTCTCAGTCAAGGCGCCCGATTTCAGGCACCATGGCCCTAGCCCTCGCCTCCGGGAGCGTATCCGACGGCCTCGCGCTTTTCGTCATCGGTCAGGAAGTCGGCTGCCGCCAGCCTGCTCCACAGCGCCTCGCGCTCCGCCGCCAACCCCTCAATGCCGTCCGCGTCGAACCAAAGCCGCAACTCGCCTCCGAAGACCGGCTTGAGCCAGGCCGAAAGCTCCTTCGCCACACGCCCCACCATCGGCAGCACGGTCAGGCGATAGAAGGCCCGGTTCGCCTCCTGATAGTTCGCATAGGTGTTGTCGCCGGGAATGCCCAGCAGCATGGGCGGCACGCCGAGCGCCAGCGCGATGTCGCGCGCCGCCCCGTTCTTCGCCGCCATGAAGTCCATGTCGCGCGGCGACAGGCTCATTGCCTTCCAGTCGAGCCCGCCTTCCAGAAGCAAGGGGCGCCCGGCCCGTGCCGCGCCCGCATAGCCCTGCTCCAGTTCCGCCTTCAGCCGGTCGAACTGGTCTTCCGAAAGGTTGCCGCCCTCCTTCGGCGCATAGACCAGCGCGCCGGATGGCCGCGCCGAATTGTCGAGCAGCGCCTTGTTCCAGCGCGCCGCCTGGTTATGCGTGTCGAGCGCCATAAGCGCGGCACCTAGCGGCGCGAAACCGTAGTGATCGTCGAGCGGATGGAACAGACCGAGCTGGAGGGCAGCACCCGCTTCCAGCGCCACGCGCTCACGCGCCTTGCCCTCGCGATAGTCGAGCGCCATCGGCCAGCCGCCGCTATCGGCCACCACCGTCACCCGGTCGGGGCGAAGGAGATGCAGTTCGCGCGTTCCCGTGCCCGTCTCCAGCATCTGCACATAGGCGTTTCCGGCCAGGAGCAGATGGCCGTACAGCGCCTCCATGAAGCTGCCTCCGGCCTGTCTCTGGTTGGGCCGGGCCATCAGGTCGAGCACTGGATGCGCGTCATGCTCACGCGCGCCTTCATACAAAAGCCACGGCACTGCGCCCGCAGCCTCCGCCACCAGCCGCACGGCGCGGTGGGCGACGGGGTTCCTCATGAACCCCTCGCGCCCCAGCGCCGCGTAGTCGCGCTGCGACCAGCGCGCTTCCGCCTCGCGATGCAGCGCGACGAAACCGCCCGCGCCCGCCGCCTTCGTCTCCACAGGCGCACGCATGTCCGCACCCTGCGGACGTTTCGTCCAAGGCCAGTTCCAAGCCATGTCATTTTCCCGTTGAAGCAAGCTGCAATCGGCATCCCGCGATGCCTCGACAGTGTGACCCGGCTGCTAGCCGAGGTTCCTGATACGCGGTTCGCGCGCCCGCCCGAGCATCAGTTCGCTCAAAGCCCAGACAAGCGCATCCACCCGGTCCGGCGAATGCCCGCCCGACAAGCCGTCGAGGCCGAAATCGCACATCTCGTCCTCCAGTTCGGGAAGACGCCGCGCATGGCGCACCCGCCCCTGCTCATAGAGGGCAGCCACCGGTTCGGCGCGCAGCCACTTGCCGCGCGTGGCCCGCACCGGCTTCACCGGCACCGTGGCATCCACCGTGGCGATCACCGCAGCCACCATGTCGCCGCCCTGGTTCACTTCCGCAACCAGGCTATCCGCCCCAAACCGATGATAAAGCGCCACAGCGGCGGCCGCCCATTCGCGCGGCGTCGCTGCCTTCACCGTCCCGTCGTGCAAGACGACGCCATTTCCTCCGGCCTCAGTCCCCGCGACCACGATGCCGCAGGCATCCGAGGTTCGGCGCGCCGCCGCAGGCGGGTCAACGGCCACCACAATGCGGGCAAGCTCTTCCGGCGCCGCTTCACGCACCTCGCCCTCAAACATCGCGCGCGTCCACAGCGCATCGGGCCGGTCTTCGATCAGCTCGCCGTCCAGTTCCTGGCGGCCGAGCCGTGTTCCGCCATAGCGTCGTTCCATGGCGCGCAGAAAGCCCGCCGCGAGGTTCTTCTGATTTTCGGCGGTGCGCATGCGCGTCACCGTCACATGCGCATCATTCATCAGCCGCCGCACCAGCGGCGTCGGGCGCGGCGTCGTCGTCAGAAGCTGCAAGGGCCGTTCTCCAAGCCGTAGACCGAATTGCAGCATGTCGAAGGCAAGGTCGGCGTTGCGCCATTTGGCGAGTTCATCACACCAGGCCGCATCGAATTGCGGACCACGCAAACCATCCGGATCCTCCGCCGAGAAAAGCTGCGCCACCGCCCCATTGTCCCAGACGATCCGGCGGCGGCTGGGCTCGAACCGCGGCCTGTGCCGGCGCGCGATCGAAAGAATGCCCGAAGGCCCTTCCACCATCACCTCGCGTGCATCGATCAGGGTTTCTCCCACCAGCGCTATCCGGCCATAGCGGTTGCCGCGCGCGAATGGCGGGAAGCCTCGCACCAGCGCATTCACCCATTCCGCGCCGAGCCGTGTCTTTCCCGCACCCCGCCCGCCGGTTACCAGCCAGGTGTCGAATATCGGCAGCAACGGATATTGCGAGAGGCGCGCCTTGCTGAACCATTCCTCATCGATCGCCGGCGCCAGGCGGTGCGGCAGGCTCGTTACCGCCCATTCCTTCAACCAGTTCCTTGGCAAGTTCATGGGCAAGTTCACGGGCAAGCCCGAGGATATGCCCGTCGATCCGTTCCAGTGCCGCGGCCATTTCTTCATCGCTCTTCGTCTGTTCCTCGCGCGCTCGCTCGGGGCCGCGCGCCGTCTCGCCGATCTTTTCAACCATGCGCAGCATGGCCGAGAGTGCATCGATGCGCGCCTTGTCATAGACCCCGCTGCGCTCGCCCTCGCTGCCTGCCTTCTCCAATTCGCCGATCAGCCGGTCGGAGAGTTGCATCAGGCGCCGATCCATGTCGGCGCCGCCCATCTGCCTGGGCGGCGTCCAGCCTTGCCTGGCACTCAGCTTGCGCAGGCTCGCCTCGGAGCGCCGCGCCGCGCGCGCCAACAGCGCCAGCGTCACCGGCGCCCCCTCGAAAAGCGCGCGCAATGCCGCGAGGCTCGAAGAAACAGCTTCGCTCATCAAAGTCCCAAATTGTGCAGGAAAACCGCCACCCGACCCGCTGGCCGCACCTGTGTGACGATGCCTGAACACTATCAAGTCGCCGTCACGGTGTCAAGAATATTTTCCTAAAATAATCATCACCTCCCCCGAAGAGGGGATGCTTCATAAATATTCTTGCTTAAACCCCGAAAATCCTGAAGATTCTCCGGCACATTCCGTTAAGCCGTTGCGCGTATTCTGCTATCCCCTTTGAACGAAGGGCCACCTTGCAGATCGCATTTCCGGAGCGGGGTGCTGGGTGGGCCAGCTTGTGGGGGCTGGACGGGTGTTTTGGTGAAGAAGTCACGTCAAAAGAAGGAAATCAAGGCGCCCCGCGCAACGCGTTTCCTCGCGTTCGACGCCTGGATCGATTCCACCCTTTACGAGGCCGGATTCAAGGTCTCCGACTGGTGGGAGCGCATCACCATCTTTTCCCGCCGCTTTCGTGTTTACGGCTTCAAGCGCGCCATCGTCGAGGTGTTGAGCGAGGGCTTCACCATGGGGGCTGCCGGCTCGGTCGTCATGCTTGCGCTCGCCATGCCCGCCTTCATTGAAACCCAGGGCAACTGGAGCGCCCAGGACGATTACGCCGTGACCTTTCTCGACCGTTATGGCAACGAGATCGGCCAGCGCGGCATCATTCAACGCGACGCCGTACCGGTGGACGAGATTCCCGATCACGTCATCAAGGCAATTCTTGCCACGGAAGACCGCCGCTTCTTCGAGCATTACGGCATCGACTTTCTCGGCCTCGCCCGCGCATTGACCGAGAATGTCCGTGCCAACTCCGTCGTACAGGGTGGCTCCACCCTTACCCAGCAGCTCGCCAAGAACCTGTTCCTCAGCAACGAGAGAACGCTCGAGCGCAAGGTGAAGGAAGCCTTCCTCTCCGTCTGGCTTGAGATGAACCTCTCCAAAAAGCAGATTCTTCAATATTATCTCGATCGCTCCTATCTCGGCGGCGGCACCTTCGGCATCGCAGCCGCGGCCGATTTCTATTTCGACAAGAGCGTCGAGGACCTGTCGCTCCCGGAGGCAGCGATGATCGCCGGTCTTTTCAAGGCGCCAGCCCGTTACGCCCCCCACGTCAACCTGCCTGCGGCGCGCGCGCGTGCCAATGAGGTTCTCACCAACATGGTGCAGGCAGGCTTCATGACCGAGGGGCAGGTTCTCTCGGCACGCCTCCATCCTGCCACCGCCGTCGACCGGGCCGGCACCGATACACCCGACTATTTCCTCGACTGGGCCTTCGAGGAGGTGAAGCGCATCGCCCCGAAGGGGTCGACCCATTCCCTTGTGGCGCGCACCACGCTCGACCCCAATCTCCAGAAGGCGGCGGAAGAATCCCTCGAATTCCACCTGCGCCAGTACGGCAAGGAATACGACGTCTCCGAAGGCGCCATCGTGCTCATGGATACGGATGGCGCGGTTCGCGCAATCGTCGGCGGTCGGGATTACGGCGCCAGCCAGTTCAATCGCGCCACCAAGGCCGAGCGGCAGACCGGCTCATCCTTCAAGCCTTATGTCTATGCGGTTGCAATGGAAAACGGCTTCAAGCCGGACTCCGTCATTTCCGATGGCCCCATTTCCTGGGGCAACTGGTCGCCACGCAATTACGGCCGCGGCTATGCCGGTCGCGTCACCCTCACGACGGCTCTCATCCGTTCCTATAATACAGTCCCCGTGCGGCTGGCGCGCGATCATCTGGGGATCGATCCCATCGTTGCCCTGGTGAAGTCCTTCGGTATCGAATCCAAGCTCAACGGCCACAAGACAATGGTGCTCGGCACTTCCGGCATGACCACGCTCGACCAGGCGACCGGCTTCTCCGTCTTTGCCAATGGTGGCCTTGCAGGCACACGGTTTGGTGTCGCCCAGCTCAGCACCCATTCGGGCGACCTTCTCTACGACAAGGGGCGCGATGCTCCGCCCCCCCGTCGTGTCCTGTCCGAGCAGGCCGCGGCATCGATGAACCAGATGCTGATCCAGGTGCCCGAACACGGAACCGGCCGCCGGGCTGCCCTTCCCATGGTGCGCTCCGCTGGCAAGACCGGCACCACCCAATCCTATCGGGATGCCTGGTATGTGGGTTACACCGGCAATTACGTTGCCGCCGTATGGCTCGGCAATGACGATTTTCACCCGTCGCGCCGCATGACCGGCGGATCGCTTCCCGCCATGGTCTGGCAGAGGCTCATGACTTATGCGCATCAGAATGTCGAACTGAAACCCCTGCCCGGCATCGAGGGACCGATGCGTATCGACAGCGGCAATTCAGGTCGTGACGAGATCGCCCGGGATGGTGCGGGAAATGGCACCGATGCACTGCCGCTTGCCCTGTCGGCACGCATGGCCACCTTCCTGCGGGAATTGTCCGCCGAGTTCGAAAAAGCACCGGCGATCAAGGCTCCAACCAGGATCGAAACCCTGTCGGCGCTGTGACCGGCAGACATCGCCTCAAACCTCTTGAACCGGCAGGCGCTGCCGGAGTATCCCAAGCGGCGCCTCCCAAATCGGCGTTTTCCAAGCCAGAGCCCTCATGCTGAGAACCGTCCTCCTCGTCACAGCCGTCCTCGTCATTGCCCTTGTCGGCGGGGCAGGCAGCGTCTGGCTGATGCTCGAGCAGACCCGCTCGGTCGGATCGGTGGATGTCGGCGCATGGACCGCCTTTCCGAAAGCCGGGACCCCCGAGGCGGATCCCTATTCACGCGCCCGTGCTGCCCGGCTTGGTGAACTGTCGCTCGGTCAGGCCGAAGGCATTGTCTTTGTCGCGGATCAGGACGACGCGGGCGTGCCGCTGCAGCGCCAATGCAGTTATCGCATCACGGGCAGCGTTCCGCCCGTGCGTTTCTTCACGCTCTATGCCGCCGACCAAACGCGACGCATCCTGCCTGCGCCGGGCCGTTTCCGCGCCGCGCTTCATTCCCGCGAACTCCTGTGGAGCAATGGCGATGCCGTGGAAATCGGTGTCGGTCCCCATGCCGAGCCCGGCAACTGGCTTCCCGTGTCGGGTTCGGGACAGATGCTGCTCATCCTGACCCTGTTCGACACGCCGGTTTCCACCGGCCGAAGTATCGAGGACATTCCCCTGCCCTCCATCGAGAAGACCGGTTGCGATGTTTAGGGCGCTTCACATTCTCCTGCTCGGCCTGTTCGGCGCCGCGATCGTGCATATCGCGATCCTGTTTTTGCTGCCGATCTATTCGGAGCGCGATGTATGGTCGGCCCTGGCCGGCAAGGCCGATCTTTACGCCACCGTGCAACTCGACCAGCAACAGCCCGACCTCGCCCTGCCGCGGATCGACAATCCGTTTTTCAAGGCCGCTCTTTGTCGTTTCGATCTTCAGGACGGCATGGCACGGATTACCGCAAATGGCCGCATCCCGTTCTGGTCCATTTCGATCTACAACCGCGACGGGCTCAATCTCTTCAGCCTGAACGATCACAGCGCAGCCGACGCGACGCTCGATGTCATCGTTCTGGACCCCGCGCAGATGCTCGAACTGCGCAAGGGGCTTCCCGACGAGCTTGAACACTCCGTTCTCATCCAGGCCGAAGTAACGGAAGGGGTGGTTCTCGTGCGCGGCTTCATGCCGGATGAAAGCTGGCGGTCCGCCGTTGCCGCGTTCCTCGGCAGCATGACCTGCAGCACCTACTGATCCCCGACACAATCCCGCCGGGAATTCCCGACCGCACACAGGCACGGCTAGACCGTTTCACGGAAATGTTGTCTCGGCTCATCGCCTTGATTTCCCGCATTCACACGATGGTCAGGTGAAATCGCCTGACTGCAGGAAGCCCTAGCGTTTCGTCGAGTGCCGATGCGTCCCGCCCGGCTGGCTTCCACCCCCGTCATGGGAGGGCGGATCACGTCGTTCATATCGAACGCCGGGAAAGATGATGACAGCGGCGGTGCTACGCCGGGTATAGGCCGTTGATGGCGATGCTGACCGCCGTTTCGGCACGAAATTCAGAATGGTCGCCATGACATTGCGTTCCCTTGCTGGGCTGGAGTAGTACGCAACGCCTCCTGGAACCATTAAGCGCAGCTCATGGTTAACACTTCCTTATCGCAAAAACCCGCAGCCCGGCAGGCTTTCCCCGCCAAAGGGTAAACAACGCGGTTAACAGCTTGCTAAGGGAATAGGTATAGATTTCACAAATGCCATGCGTCAGCGTTTTTCGCATGCGGCAGCGTATCGTTCTGTTTCTCACGGGTGTTGATCAGCGTGTCGTCCGCAATCTTCAGACAGCTTGCGTCAGGCGGGGAAGCGCAAAGATCGGACAGGCTTTTTCGAGCCGCGGTTTCCGCTTTCGCCTCTCTCACACGTCCTACCCGGCGCGAAATCAACCAGCTTGACGATCTTGCCCTCCCGCTTTTCGAACATGTGCGCGTGGAGACCCGTCGTTACGCCGCAGCGGTTCTGTGCGAATGCGCATCGCCTCCACCCGGCCTCCTGCGCAAGCTCAGCAACGAGCCCGTTTCCATTTCCGCTCCGCTTCTCGTACGCTCACAAGCCTTTACCGACACAGACCTGATCGGCCTGATCGCGCAGCACGGCCTTTCCCATGCCCGTGTCATCGCCCGCCGCGCCAATCTCAATCCGGCAATCACCGCATTGATCCGGGCGCTCAGCGCCCAGACCGATAGCGCAGCCCCGGTCACCTTCGCCCGCTCGACCGCCGAGGACATCGGCTCGCTCGGGGAAGGCGTGCGCAATCGCCTGCGCCATATGGCGCGCGCGGCCAATGCGTCGGGCACCGTCCGGGACCGGAATACCGCCCTTGTCGATGCCGCACGATCCGGCTCCATCGAGGCTTTCGCGACAATCCTTGCCGGGCGACTGGCAATCCCCCTGGCGCTCGCGATGGAAATTGTCGGCGACCAGACCTCATCGGAGCGGCTCATGATCGCCCTTCGAGCGCTTGGTCTGGAGGACGCCGAGGCCTATCTGATGACGGCGACACTGCATCGGGATCACTTGCTCGACCGCTTCACGATTCAGCGCTTTGTCGAACGCTATCGCGCCATCCGCCATGAAACGGTTCAGGCACAGGTGGGATTCTGGCGACGGTTGCGGGAGGATTCCCACGGTTCCGGGCAAAACGGGCTGGGCAAACGTGGACCCGGCCTCGTTCAGCCTGCGGCAACCTCAAAATAGTCTTCGGCCTTTCCGGCATCGGCAAGCTCGATCTCCACCACCCAAAGATCGGGGTCGAAGCGGCGTTCACGCTGAAGCCGGGCGTCAATCTTGTCCTGCTCATTCTCGACCAGAACCGTGAAACGCCGCTCGCTCGGCCGCGTTTCGTCATAGCTCGCTTGCGCTGCGGGCCCAAACAGGCGCACATGGCCGAAACGGTCGCGTACAACAATGAAGACTGTACCGGCCTCGCGCGCTCCCCTGCCCTCGACCGCGGCAAAGCCGCCCTCGGCAAACACGCGCCTGACCAGCGCCGACACCCAGAATTCGCTCGTTACGCGCATATGTTCAGCTGAATCTTCTTGCTGCCGGATTGTCCCATCCGGCATCCGTATAAAAACGCCAGGCCGGAAGATAGAGCAATCCGGGATTTTTTGAACACCGCAGTTCCTTGCGGTCTCCGCGACACCGCTCTTTGCGCGTGGCTCAGTTGGTCAGCCCCACTTCCCGCATCTTTGCGAGGAATGCGCTGTCTGGAGCACCGGTAACCGGCAAGCCGAAAAGGCTCTGGAATTCACGAATGGCTGTTTCCGTGTCGTGCCCCAGAATGCCATCGACCGTGATTGCATCGTTGCCAAACGCCTTCAGACCCGCCTGGATGCGCATAACGGTCGGGTCGGCCTCCGGCGTGGAATTCGCGGGCGCGGCGGCAGCCGGCATAGCGACCGGTTGCAGCGAAGCCGTCTGAACGGGAACCTGCTGCACCTCTTCCTGCCGGGCTCCATGACCGGCGGGCCGCGGCGTTGGCAAGGGAACGACAAGGTTCTGGGAAGCCGGAGGGCTGGCCTGCCCCGTGGCAACCGGTGCAGAAGACGCAGCCTCCGCAAGCCCCAGCTGGCGCAGCAGCGCTTCGTCCACCATCTCTCCGTCGGGAAGCCCGACAATGCGCCGGTAGTTGCCAATTGCCTTGCGGGTCTGCGGCCCCTGAAGACCGTCGATCACGCCCTGGTAAAGCCCCAGATCTTCCAGCACTTTCTGCACCTGGCGCATCGTCGCGTCGCCGGTTAATTCGGGTTCCGGTCGCTCGACCGGAATGGCGCCGGTCATGTCGTTGCTGGGTTTCAACGCGCGCGGCGCCGGGTCCGGCAAGCGCCGCACGGCGGCGGGGATCGGTTTGGGAGTTGCCGTCTCCCGTTCTATGAAGACGGGATCGCGCGTCGAGATAAGGGCGCCCGAATGGAAATAGGGCTGATACCAGAGCGCATTGGCCGACACAAAAGCAAACGAGACCAGAAATGCGGTTGTGCCACCAACCGCAATCGGGTTGCGAACAATTGCCGAGCCGACGCCTGCAAGCCCCATGCGCAGCAGCGTCCCGAAAGTGAATTCCGGTTCAGGCTGTCTTGCGGAAGTTCTCATTGCGCCACTCATCTTCGCCCTCCGGACCGTTCGTCCGGTTCGTTTCGTCCTTCTTGGCGCCACCGGTTACCGGCAGCGAAACGCTCACGCGCGTACCCTCGCCCGGTGCGCTGTCAATGCTCAGGCCACCGCCCTGCAGTCCAACCAGCCCCTTGACGAGAGCGAGACCCAGCCCCGTTCCCTCAAGATGCCGGTTGGCCTCGCTGCGGATCTGCACGAACGGTTCGCCAACGCGCTCCAGGTCCTTTTCGCACATGCCGATGCCCGTGTCAGACACGCTGAAATCGATCCGGTCATCCACCCGCTCCGCGCGGATGGTCACCTCGCCATGGTCAGGGCTGAACTTGACCGCATTGGAAACCAGATTGATCAGCACCTGCTGGACGGCCCGCTTGTCACAGAAGACCACACCGACATCATCGGCAATGTCGACCTTGATCGATATGGAGCGCGCCCGTGCCTGTTGCGCAGTCAGGGAAAGGCTTGCCTCGACAGCCTCGGCGAACCGGAAGGCTTCGGGATAAAGGACATATGTTCCCGACTCCACCTTGGAGACATCCAGCATCGCATTGACGACAGACAGAAGATGCCCGCCCGCCTCGTGGATCAGTTTGACATATTCGCGCTGGCGTTCGTCATTGAAGGTTCCGAAAATTTCCGTAAGCAGCGTGTCCGAAAAGCCAAGGATGGCGTTCAGGGGCGTGCGCAGTTCGTGGCTCACCGCCGCCATCACGCGCTTGCTCTCGACTTCGGCTTCCCGCATCGTCTGACGGGTATTCGCGATGTGTTCCTCGAGTTCGGCCTTTTCCCGCTCGTCGCGGACGATTGCGATGACGGTTTGCGCATCGGCGCCCGAAACGAACTCGACACCGAACTGGCGATAGCCGGCAAGGCCCGTCGCCCCGTCCTCGATCGGCATGCGCAGCCTCAGGCTCACCTTGCGCAGCCCCGCGCCCTTGCCCATATCCGACAAGGCGCAAAGATAGGCCACGCGGTCGCCCACATGGATACGCTCGAAGAACCCGGTCCCCAGAAGGATGTCGGGCCGCACTTTCAGCAGTTCGCTTGCCTGATGCGAAGCCTGTGTCACATCGCCGGACTTCATGAGGTGCAGAACCAGCGCATCCATGCGCTCTTCCAGAAAGCCCTGGCTCGGCTCAACCGCTTCATCTGCAACGGCCCTGCCGGCGAATGGCAGACGGGCGCCGAGCGTGACGGCATAAAGAAGCGGGGCGATCCAATGAAGAGCCTCAGGCGACGACCCCGCGCCCTGCATCGCCAGGGCCGTGCCAATCGCAACCGAGCAAGCGGCAAAAGCAACGCCGCTTGCCACAGCCATGCGGGTGCGCGCGACAAAAAAGGCTTCAAGAACCAGGGCGACCGACAGAACGCTCAGTGGTGAGGAAGCCCCCCCCGCGACCGCGATCAGCAATGCGATCGCCGCACCGCCGGCGGTAAGGCCAGCGATTTCGACCAGCTTTCGCTTTCCGGTTCCAAACACGACTGCCGCAAGCATCCAGAAGAAACCGAACGCGGCGCTTGCCGCTGCCAGCGTCCAGGCTGTGCCGAACACCGGGAAGAGCAATATCGAGGCGGTCGCAGCTATCAGAAAGGGTGCCGCCGACAAGACCCCCACCAGGCGTATCTGGCGCGCACGCTCCTGTACCCCCGTCACGGACGGATGCATCAGACGTTCGCAGGCCGCGACGGCGGCGGAAGTCCATTCCAGATCTAGAGATGCTCGTACGCTCAACTTGACGCGCTCTCGGTTGGTTCGGTCGACGCTTATTGTTCTGAGCCGACACTCGCACCCAGCGTTTAAGGAAAGGATAAACGCGATCGTCCCGAGTGCCGAAAGAGCGGCGAAAATGCCCCGATTAGGCTGATGCCAACCCTTAGAATGCGGTCATGGTTAACAGTGTCTCACTCTGAAAAAGCATACTCGGCGGGTTCCAGGAAACCGTCCCCGAACATGCTTGCCTTGAAAAAATCCAGCCAAATCAGGAAAATGCTTGGTTAGCTGTTCGTGAACGCGAAACCCGCAGATCGATTTCACTTTGCCGCAAAGGCAATCCTTTCCGAATTCTTGCTAAAATCGCATCGAATTTGAACAAAAAGCGCAACAGCTTTTTGCCGCCTCGATGTCATCCTGTCTTCAGGGACGCCCGTAAAGGGCATGCATTTCGGGACGGGAATCAAATGGGTTTTCTCATTCGCTGCATTTTCTGGCTTTCACTGGTTCTGCTGATCGTGCCCATCGGCCGCGGGGGCGGTGACCAGGAAACACAAGTAAGCCCCGTCCAGGCCTTCTTCGCCGCGCGGGAGGCCGTCAGCGACGTCGCCGGGATCTGTGAGCGCAAACCCGACGTCTGCGCGACCGGCAAGGCCGCCCTTCAGACCATAAGTGCCCGCGCACGCGAAAGCGCCCGCATCGCCTATGAAATGATCGAGGACGACAAGTCGGCATCGCAGGAAGCCCCCATCGTCACGGGCAGCATCCCTCTTCCGGCCGAGAATCCGAAGCTTCGTAGCGACCAATAAGCAACGGGGTTTCGCCCCCGCTTCGGCCCGCTCCCAGCATCATTGAACCCTGCCCCGACAGGTCGGCGCCCGGCGCAAAATCCGAAACAGCCATCTGAAATGCGCTCAGGATGCGCCGGATGATTTCACCCGACCGCGAAATGCATTATATCCCCCCCATGAGCACCACACTCGACACTATCTTCGACGACTTCGCTTTCCTCGACGACTGGGAAGAGCGCTATCGCTACATCATCGATCTGGGCAACGGTCTTTCCGGCTACCCGGAGGACAAGCGAGACGAGACGCACCGGGTTCGCGGTTGTGTCAGTCAGGTCTGGCTGTCGACCGAACGCGGGGAAGGCGAGGATCCCGTCCTCACCTTCAAGGGTGATTCGGATGCGCATATCGTGCGCGGGCTCGTCGCCATCATGCTCCTGCTCTATTCGGGCAAGCATGCAAGCGAGATTCTGGACATCAATGCCGAAGCGGTTCTGCGTCGTCTCGGTCTCGACGAGCACCTCACACCGCAGCGCGCCAACGGTCTTCGCTCCATGGTGCAGCGCATCCGCGAAGAGGCAAAGGCGGTCACTGCCGCCTGACCCGCTTTCCCGTGTCCACGGATGCAGGTCATGGAACGCGCGGGCGATAGCCCTCTGCCCCCCAGTGCAGGATCGTGGCGGGCCGGCCAGCCGGCCGCTCCCTGGGCGGATTGTAATGGCGCGCCAAAACGCCCAGCGCCGTTTTCAGAACGATCTTCGCCGAACGCGCAGGCCAACCACGTTCCCGCTCGACCTGCTCCATGCCTTTCAGGAAACAGCAGATATCGACCAGAACCCCAGAAAGTTCCGGCCCCACGGTATCCAGGGCGCGGTCGACACGCTGGCGCGCTGCAAGTGCTGCTTCCGTCAGTTCCACCGCGCCTCCCTTTCCCGCGCTTCTCCTTCCGGCGGTCACGCTTGCGATCCAGTTTGCACCGAGCCGCGGCATGATCTGCCCTCGCGTATAATCCGAGCGCAGACGTTCCCCCGCCCCGGCCTCCGCGGCGCTTAAAAACGGCTCGCCCTTGCGCGTGCGGTGGCGGGCAAGACCGGCCAGGGGTGATTCTGCCAGGTTCACCGCAATCTTCTGCGCTTCACCGCTTTCCGCCACGACCCGATGCTCGAGTTCCCAATGTTGCGCGCGGAACGGATCTGCGGGTGAAGCCGCGCGCCGCCCGAATGCCTGCCCCGCGGCCGTCGCCTCGATGCAACCACCCTCTCCCAGCGTAACCAGCCCATCTTTCTTCAGATCCCCCAAGGCAGAAGCCGCGAGCGAAATCGTGCCGCGCTCCTCGCTTTCAAGCAGAAGTCTTCCGCGTTCCGCGCTGTCGCGCAGGCGGGCGGGCCCACCCCGCAAAAAACGGATCGCGCGCAAGCGGTCACGTTCAGCGCGCTCGCGCTCCTGTTTGCCAATATCAGCCATCTCAGCGCGCCTCCGACTGCCGGAGCGCTGCCGCAGTGACCCGCTCCACCATGTTGACGATACGGTCGAAATCATCATCGTCACGCATGTCCTCCACCAGATGACAGGCGTGCTGAACCGTCGTGCGGTCGCGCCCGAAGCCGCGCCCGACCTCCGTCATGTTGAGACCCAAGATCACATGCGCCACATACATTCCGATTTGGCGGACACGGGCGACCCCCATCGCCGAACGCCCGGTCTCGCGCAGCTCGCGGCCGCTGACATTGAACAGCGCTGCAACGATATCAAGCACGCATTCGCAAAGTTCCGCAGCGCGCTCGTCAGCCAGCGGGCTCAGGCGACGAGCGGCATTCGCACCGGCACCGCCGGCCAGACCATCACTCTCGCTCGACATGTCCTGCATCTGCTTCGTCGCTGTTGGTGACATGGATTCACTCCTCCTTGAAAGAGGAATAAATTCTTATATCGCAACGGCCGAGCGGGAACAAATTAAGAACGCATCTTTCCCTCGAAATCGATTATCATATTGTTTTAAAAGACTAAAATCGGAATACTGATTTACAGGCTTCCGCCGTTTATCCCCGCCCACCTTCACGCCCTCATAGTCGTGCCGATCCACACGGAGGATGGCATGACACGAGCAATCAGCGAGATCGAAGCCTTTCGCAAAACACGCGAGGCACTGACATCGGATGCACGCCAGCGGGCGGCTCTTTTTCTCATCAGCGGGATTGATCTGCCCAAGGCCCTGCAAACGCAGGGAGAAGAACGCACCAATATCCAGCGCCGCCTCCGGCGGCTGGTGGAGCGCGAACGCCTCAAAGGTTCGCGCGGGCACTGGAGCTATGACCTCAACAGGCACATTGCCCTCAGCCAGGCATTGTCGCGACTATCGTCACACTTGCCCGGCCTGTCCCGGCCGAATGCCCGGAACCCATGATCTTGCGGGCTGAAACAAAAAAGGCGACGCCCTGGAGCGTCGCCAATCTTGCCAAAGCTTACGCAATACACACTTGGGAGAAGCTTACGTTGCCTTGCGCTTACGGCCGAGGCCCATCTTCTTCGCCAGCTGCGAACGCGCAACGGCATAGCTCGGCGCAACCATCGGATAGCTCGGATCAAGGCCCCACTTCTCGCGGTACTGATCCGGCGTCATTCCATAATGCGTCATCAGGTGACGCTTGAGCGACTTGAACTTCTTTCCGTCTTCCAAGCAGATGATGTAGTCATCGTGCACCGACCGCTTCGGGTTCACTGCAGGTTTCTGCTTTTCAACCGGCTCCGGCTCCGGCGCGCCGTTCACTCGCCCCAACGCGGCGTGAACATCTGCTATCAGATTGGAGAGTTCCGCCGCAGGAACCGGGTTGTTGCTTACATAAGCTGCTACAACCTCGGCCGTCAGCTCAATAAGCATGTTGTCGTTCTGTGTCGGCTCTTCATTCATTTCTGCTACCTTGCCCCAATATAAGTCAATTTTTCGTGATCGAACCATCATTGCGATGGCTGCCACTCAGGAACCATTGCTTATTACTGTTGTCGATATCGATTCCTGAAGAGGAAGCATCATATCGGATTTTTCCGTATCCGGGTCAACACACTTTCATCGTATTAAAAACAAAGTGAATTGCAGTCTGTTAAGTTCATTTGAAATCAGAAAATGATGATTCATTCCAAAAATGCACATCACAAACATATTTCTGCTCCCAAATGACTTCTCCTTTTCTAGAGCCCTAGCATCATCAAAGCAGTCTGCGTGAGTTGCGGAGTTGTTTTCGCTACCTATGAGGGCACAAGAAACAAACATCGCCTGTCTGTTTTTACAGAAAAGATGCGGAACAGCCGCCCCAACCATCTGAAATAAAATGAAAATTCCCGATATTCATCAAAATGCACATTTGAAAGCGCTCGTGGCGCGCACTTTTGCAGCTTTGCATCCGGAAAACGAGCTGAAAGCCATGCTGCATTTGCGCTGCACTTGAAGCGTCGTCACCCTCCATGGCAGCATGCCGTCAGACCGGAGCATCCGGCGCCACCCGGATACGGCCCGGCCCCGCGGACATCAAGGCTGAGGGGCGCCGTTTCCTCAAGATCGAGTTCTAGAGTTCTTCGTCCTTCTCGGGATCGGCAGGGGCCGGCTTGTGCACCACGTCCGCCATCTCGTCATGAAGCGAGTTGTCCCATAGACGATATCCAGCCGCGTAAGCCGCCTTGGCCAGAAGATGCGCGGAAATCGGCGCCGTCAGCAGGAAGAACACGACAGCGGCGATCGCACGGGTGACGATGGCCTGATCATTCGCAAAGATCGCCAGTGCGATCAGCATCACACCCGAGCCCAGCGTGCCCGCCTTGGAGGCGGCGTGCATGCGCGTATAGAGGTCGGGCAGGCGCAGCAATCCGATGGCGGCCGCGAGCGTGAAGCTCGCGCCAATGATGATCAGCACCCCGGTGATGAGGTTCTGGGCGGTCTCCATCATTGTTCCTTCTTCCCGTAAATGCCGCGCGTGTCGTGCTGCACGAACTCCTGCTCATAGCGCCGGCTCAACACAAAGCGGGCAAAGGCGACGGTCGCGAGGAAACCGACAAGACCAAGCGCAATGGCAATGTCGAGATAAAGCGTGAAGCCTGTTCGTATGCCGATCACGGCAATGAAGCCGATGGCCGTCGCAACGAGCATGTCGAGTGCGAGGACACGATCGGGAAGGCTTGGCCCGATGAGAACGCGCAGCACCGTCAGGAGAAATGACAGGCTCAGGAGGGCGAGCGCTATGAATTCCGCGAAGACCAGGAACTCCTCACTGCCATTCATCGGAATGCCTCCATGATCTTGCGTTCGAACCCTTCTGCAATGTCACGGCGCAGGTCGTCCGGCGAGGAGCAATCGAGCGCATGGACATAAAGAAAGCGACGATCTTCCGAAACGTCGACGGACAGAGTGCCCGGTGTCAGCGTTATGAGATTGGCCAGGAGCGTGATCTCGAAGTCGCGATCGACCTTCAACGGGTAGGCGAAGATACCAGGCTTCAGGTCCATTTTCGGCGAAAGCACCAGAACCATCACCCGCCATGCCGACATGACCAGCTCATAGAGAAACAGCAGCATCAGGGAAATGACCTTCACACTGCGCACAAAATAGCCGAGCGAGCCGACCTGTTCGCGGATCAGATACAGCGTCCCCGCTCCCAGAATGAAGCCGAACACGAAATTGGCGAGCGAAAAGGAGCCGCTGACAGCAGTCCAGGTAAGCGCCAGCAGGATATTGATCAGAGGTAGCTTCATGGCCGCGCTCCGGCAGGAAAGACTGCACCGATATAGGCGGAGGGTTCGATCAGGCCGCTGGCTGCCGTTTCCGCGATCCGGATAAAGGGCTCGGGGTAGAGCCCGAGCAGAAGCACGGGAACCGCCAGCAGGATCAGCGACGCGTAGCCGACACCCGGCATCGGAACAAGAGCCGCCGCGCTGTCTGCCGCCACCTCCTTCTGGCGCCAGATGGTCAGGATATAGACCTTGCCCAGCGCTATTGTGGTGAGGAACCCCGTCAGCAGGATTGCAAAGGAAAGCCAGGGCAGACCGGCATCGATCGAGGCGCGCACCAGCAGCACTTTCGGCCACAATCCCGATGCGGGCGGCAAGCCGGCCACCGCGAGAACGATCAGCAGCGCAAGAGCGGCAATCAGCGGAGACTTGCGATAGAGGCCGGACAGATCGTGCAGCGAGTATGTCCCACCCAGCTCGTTCATCACGCCTGCCAGAAGGTAGAGCGCGGTCATGGCGAGAACCGAGTGGAAGGCGTAGAGGATCGTCCCCGTCAGTCCCTCCTGCGTGCCGAGCGCCAGACCCGCCAGCATTACTCCGACACCGGAAATGACCACGAAGCCCAGGACACGTCTCAAGTCGGACTGGGCCAATGCTCCGACAATCCCCAGGACCATGGTCGCGGCAGCCACCCAGGCAATAACGCCCGAAAGCTCCGCGCGCTCAACCGGAAAGAGCATCACAAGAACACGCAGCAGCGAATAGACGCCGACCTTGGTGAGGATGCCGCCGAAGAGTGCTGCGGTGACGATGCGCGGCGTGTGGTAGGATGCGGGAAGCCAGAAATTCACCGGAAATGCGGCGGCCTTCATGCCGAACGCCAGAAGATACAGCACCGCAAGGGTCATCATCGGCCCGGTGTCGCGCATCGCATCGGCCTTGCGCGCGATATCGGCCATGTTGAGCGTGCCGAACATCCCGTAGAGGAAGGCCGTCGCGATCAGGAAAAGCGTCGTGCCGACAAGATTCAGGATCGCGTATTTCGTTGCGCCGTCCAATTGCCGATGGGTCGATCCCAGAATGAGCAGGCCAAAGGACGAGATGACGAAAACCTCGAACCAGACATAGAGGTTGAAGATGTCCCCCGTCAGAAACGAACCGCCAACACCCGCCATCATTAAAAACATGAAAGGATAGAACCCGTAACGCCGACCGGTCGCTTCGATGTCCTTCTGAGCGTAGATCGCGCACACCGTCGCCACCAGCGTTGCGACGAGAGCCAGAGAAGCCCCCAGGGCATCGGCGGCGAAAGTGATGCCGAAAGGCGGCAACCAACGTCCCATCGTCATGACCTGTGGGCCGTCGGCAAGCACGCGCGAGAGCAGGCCCACATTGGTTGCGAGCGTCACCAGAAGCCCGCCGATGGCAAGGCTTGCGTGAAGGCGCGTTTCATGGCGCACCATCAGCAGGATGGCTCCGACCACGATTGGAATTGCCACCGGTGCAATGACGAGCCAGTCGCCCGCCGTTACGGGCGCCGTCACCATGGCATGAGAGAGGTCTACGGTTTCTGCGGCCATCGGCGTCTCAATATCCAAGCGGAGGCAGCGGCTCGCCCTCGGGCTCGGCCACGCGCATGCCTTCGGTGTCGTCGGTTCCAAGCTCCTGATAGGCGCGGAAGGCCAGGACGAGAAGGAAGGCAAAGAATGAGAAGGAAATCACGATTGCCGTCAGGATCAGGGCCTGCGGCAATGGATTGGCGGTGACGGTGTCGGGTGTCTGCAGCGCTTCGGGAATGATCGGCGGCACCTCGCGCACAATCCTGCCGACCGTGAAGATGGTCAGATTGACGGCGTTGCCGAAAATCGCCACCCCGAGCAGGATGCGGATGATGTGCTTGGAGAGCATCAGATAAATCGCAACGGCAAAGAAAATCGCCACGAAGAAAGAAAGAACAGCTTCCATTATCCGTGTTCCCTTTCCTCAAGCGCCAGCGCGATCGAGGTGATCGAACCGACCACCACCAGATAGACCCCGATGTCGAAGAACATCACCGTGGAGATGTCGACGGGCACGCCAAGGATGCTGATCTTGGTCCACAGGCCTGTCATGAACGGCACCTGGAAGAAAATCGACAGCCATCCGGCGAGCGCGGCCAGAAGAAGCCCGAAACCGGAAATCGCCATGGGATGGAAATAAAGAGCCCGTCGCACCGGCGATACGCCGCAGGCAATACCGTAAATGGCAAAGGCGGATGCGGCGATCAGCCCGCCGATGAACCCGCCGCCCGGATCGTTATGACCGCGCAACAGGACGAAGATGGAAAACAGAACCATCAGGCTCGTCAGATAGGGGGCGATGGTGCGGAAAATGAGTGTGCGCATATCAGCCCTCCTTCGTCGCGGCTTCGGTCGGCTTTGCGGCACGGATACGCACGAGGGCCAGAATGGCCAGACCCGTGATCATCACCACCGCGATCTCGCCAAGCGTATCCGTTCCACGGAAGTCGACGATGATGACATTCACGATGTTGCGCCCATGCGCGATGACACGCGAATTCTGTGCGAAAAATTCGCTCAGTTCGCCATTGAACGGCACCTGCGTCACCTTCAAGAGCATCAGCCCAAGCGCTGTGCCGCAAACACCCGAAACGACGAGATCGCCAATCTTCTCACGGGTCGGACGATGATCCGTCGCAGACAGGCGCAGCCTGGTCATGACGAGCGCGAGGATGACGACCGACAGGGTTTCAACCATGAACTGGGTGAAGGAAAGATCCGGCGCCCCCATCAGCATGAAGAGCAGCGCCACGGCAAACCCCTGGATGCCAAGCGAAACGATAGCCGTGAGACGGTCGCGCGCATAAACCACTGCGCCAAGTCCGATCACGCCGATCAGCAGCACGACCCATTCATAGAACGGCATGGCTGGGAACGACGGCATGGAGGGCAGTTCGCCGAACGCGATCATCGGGATCAGCAGAGCAGCGGCCACAGCAACGAAGGTCACGGTCATGTAATGGTCGAGCTTACCGTCCTGCACCACACCCGTGATGCGGTAGGAAGCACGCGTCAGGCCGCGCATAAGCTGATCGAACCCTTTGTCCGGCCCCCAACCAATGGCGTTGAGAACGGCTTCCATGGCAGCGCGTCCCCGCTCAATTGCCAGGAACAGCACGATGCCGAGGGCAACCGTTATAACGGAAAGCACAAGCGGCAAGCCGATATGCGGCACCGTCGAGATAGTGACCGACACCGTTTCACCGGCAACCGCGCTCGACATGGGACTGCTCACGAAATAATGGCTGAGGCCCGAAACCAGCGCCGACACCAGGCCGAGCGTCCCCAGAACCACCGGGCCAAGCCACAGAAGCACTGGCCCTTCATGGGCGTGCTTCGGCGTTTCCACCTTCACGCCGAGAAATGGCTTCAAGGCGACCGCAAAGCCGATGGCGAACATCAAGCCGTTGCCTATGATAGCGACCAGCGTGAAAATCGCGGTCCAGGCATCGGCAAAGCCGAGAGCGGCGTAAATCTCCTCCTTGGCCAGAAAACCGAAGAAGAGCGGCAGCCCGCCCATCGAGCAGGCCGCCAGAACCGCCGCGCCGAAGGTGATCGGCATGTCAGCGCGCAGGCCGCCGAGCTTCGTGACATCGCGCGTGCCTGCTTCATGGTCGACAAGGCCCGCCACCATGAAGAGCGCGCCCTTGAACATGGAATGGGCGACAAGATAGAGCACCGCCGCCTCGATCGCCTTCTCTGACCCGAACCCGGTGAGCATGACCAGGAGGCCAAGCGAAGCCACGGTCGTATAGGCCAGCATCAGTTTCAAATCGGTCTGTCGCAGTGCGAGCAAGGTCCCGACGATCAGCGTCGTGCCGCCAAAAACCGGAAGAATGGTTTCCCATGCGGCCGTGTCACCCAGAACCGGATTGAGGCGCATCAAAAGATAGACGCCGGCCTTCACCATGGTCGCCGAGTGCAGATAGGCCGAGACCGGCGTCGGCGCTTCCATGGCGTTGGGCAGCCAGAAATGGAACGGAAACTGGGCCGACTTGGTGAAGGCACCGCCGAGAATCAGCAGAAGCGCAGCCATGTAAAGCGGCGCCTCGCGCAGCGCATTGCCAGCTTCGAGCAGACCGGACATGGAGGTTTCGCCTGTCGCGGCGGCAATGACCAGCAGGCCGGCGAGAAGCGAAAGGCCGCCCAGACCCGTCACCACCAGCGCCTGCAGGGCAGCGCGGCGGGATGCCTCACGGCTGTGATCGAACCCGATCAGGAGGAAGGATGTGATCGACGTCAATTCCCAGAACACGAACAGGGTCAGGAAGGAATCGGCGACAACCAGTCCCAGCATCGACCCCATGAACATCAGGATGAAGGAGAAGAAACGGCCCTGGTGCTCGTGGCCCTTCAGATATCCACCCGCATAAAGAACGATGAGCGTTCCGATACCGGAAATGAGCAGCGCGAAGGTGAGCGAAAGCCCGTCCACATACCAGGAAAAATCGACCCCCAGGCTCGGTATCCAGCCATAGCCGCCCGAGATCGCACCTCCACCGGCAACGGTTCCCAGAAACCCCGTGAAATGGAGAAAGATGAGCGCCGGCGCGATGGCCAGAACCCACGCGGCGTTGTGACGAAAAAGCCCTGTCAGGAAGGGGGCTATGGCGGCGGCCGCGAAGGGCAGCATCAGTGCAAGAAATGTCATCCACTGGCCGTCTGCCGTCATGAAACCTCCCTCAAAAGCCGGATTTTCCCGGCAAATCCCTTAAATGGTCTGGGTGACATAAACACTCACCTTGGGCGCGACAAGGTGCGCAGGCAACAGTTCGGCGCGGTGAATTGACGCCATTCACAAGAGATTGACCATTGTAACCCGCTGACATTGCCCCGCGCAAAACCTACATTTGCCTTCACAGAACGAGGTTTTCGACAAACCCGAACCGGAGCGTTCCCATGGCCGATACCGACAACACGAAGCTTCATAAGTCCAAGGAAGAATGGCGCAACGAACTGACGCCGGAGCAATATCGCGTCACCCGCGAACACGGCACCGAGCGCGCCTTCACGGGGCCTTATTGGGACAACAAGGAAGACGGGCTTTATCGCTGTGTCTGCTGCAACCGTCCCCTGTTCTCCTCGGAGACGAAATATGATTCCGGCACCGGCTGGCCAAGCTTCTATGCCCCTGTCGACAAGGATGCGGTCAGTGAGCACAAGGACAGGTCCTGGTTCATGACGCGCACGGAAATCCGATGCGCGGACTGCGATGCACATCTTGGCCATGTCTTCGAGGACGGCCCTGCCCCCACGGGCCTGCGCTACTGCATGAACGGTACGGCGTTGAGCTTCGACAAGGAGTGACCCGCCTCGAAACGGGTCCCGTTCTCACAACATCATTGCCTTGCAATCGTCGAACGGGGCATAAGCAAGGCTTCGTTTAACCGGGGCAGAAGCAGAGCCCCGTTTTTCTTGCTCGCCCCTCCTGAAACGCGCAGTTCCTGGAAATCCCAATGCCATCGACAGCTTTTTCCCATGCAGCAAAGGCCCCGGCCACGCTCAAGAAAATCGTGAAACACGAAATCCACGGCGTTGAGCGCACCGACGATTACGATTGGATGCGGGCGGAGAACTGGCAGGAAGTGCTGCGCGATCCGTCCCTTCTGCAAGACGATATCCGCGTCCATCTGGAAGCAGAGAACGCGTATGAAGATGCGCTTCTGAAGGATACCGAAGCCCTTCAGGAGAAGCTGGTCGCGGAGATGCGGGGCCGCATCAAGGAAGACGATACCTCCGTGCCTTCCCCGCATGGTCCCTTCGCGTATGGCGGCGGCTTCCGGACCGGCGGCGAATATCCACGCATCTTCCGCACTCCACGCAATGGCGGCGTGGAAGAAGTCCTGCTCGACGGCGATGTGGAAGCAAAGGACAAAAGCTATTTCCGTCTGGGAGGGGCCGACCACTCGCCCGATCACAAGCGGCTTCTGTGGGGACATGACGACAAGGGCTCCGAGCTCTTCACCCTTTCCATTCGCGATCTTGAAACGGGCACGGACCTTGAAGAAACCGTCCTTGAAACGGGCGGTTCGGGCGAATGGGATGCCGACAGCCATGGTTTCTTCTACACACGGCTCGACGCCAATCATCGTCCCTCGAAGATATTTCATCATTCTCTCGGCGCGGATGGAGAAACAGACCGGCTGATCTATGAAGAGATGGACCCTGGCTTTTTCGTCGGTGTTTCCGGCAGCCGCCTGAACGACTGGATCTACATCTCGGCACACGATCACGAGACCTCGGAATGCCATCTGGTTCCTGCTGCCGACCCCAGTGCTGCGCCCACACTGGTGGCATCCCGCGAAACCGGTCTGCAATATGATCTGGAAGAAGGCGGAGACATCTTCTTCATTCTTACCAACGCTGACGGCGCGAAGGACTTCAAGATCGTCACGGCGCCCGTTTCCGCGCCCGGTCGCGAAAACTGGCAGGAACTCGTCCCTCACGAGCCGGGCAGACTGATCCTGTCGGTCTTGGCATTTGCAGATTTTCTCGTCAGGCTGGAGCGCAAGGACGGGCTTCCGCGCATCGTGGTGCGCGAACGCGCTTCAGGCGAGGAACACATGATCGCCTTCGACGAGGAGGCCTATTCGCTCGGCCTGCACGGCTCCTACGAATATGACACCGATACGCTGCGCTTTTCCTATTCTTCAATGACGACGCCCGACGAGGTGTTCGACTATGACATGCGCACGCGCGAAAGACGGCTTCTCAAGACCCAGGAAGTGCCCTCCGGTCACAACCCCGATGATTATGTCACACGGCGGCTGATGGCCCCCGCACCCGATGGCGAACTTGTGCCCATCTCGCTCGTCCACCGCAAAGGCATCGCCCTCGATGGTTCGGCGCCCTGCCTTCTCTACGGCTACGGCGCTTACGGCATGGCAATGCCGGCTTCCTTCAGCACCAACTGTCTTTCACTGGTTGATCGCGGCTTCGTCTATGCCATCGCCCATATTCGGGGCGGGAAGGAAAAGGGTTATGCCTGGTACGAGGAAGGCAAGCGCGAGAAGAAGGTGAACACCTTTACCGATTTCATCGCCTGCGCGCGCCATCTCGTTGCCGAGCGTTTCACCAGTCACGATCGTATCGTCGCCGAAGGCGGGTCGGCGGGGGGAATGCTGATGGGGGCCGTCGCCAACATGGCACCCGAGGACTTCGCCGGCATCGTGGCCGCAGTGCCCTTCGTCGACGTGCTCAACACCATGCTCGACGATACGCTGCCTCTGACCCCGCCGGAATGGCCCGAATGGGGCAACCCCATCGCCTCCAAGGCGGATTACGACACCATTGCGGGCTATTCGCCCTATGACAATGTCGGCGCGAAACCTTATCCGCCAATTCTCGCCATGGCCGGTCTGACCGACCCCCGCGTCACCTACTGGGAACCCGCAAAATGGGTGGCGAAGCTCCGGGAGTTCAGCACGAGCGACAACCCGGTGCTGCTGAAGACCAATATGGGTGCAGGTCACGGCGGAGCATCAGGGCGCTTTTCCCGGCTGGAGGAAAAGGCTCTCACCTATGCCTTCGTCCTGAAGGCTGCCGGAAAGGCGGCCGAAGGCTGAAGCAGAATACCAAAAAATCCCGCGGGCTGATGGAGCGCGCGGGATTCTTGTCATGGCGCGGCGGTGCGTCGGGAACCTGGACCGTGTGCGGTCACGAACACAACCGCCCGGCCCCCATGTCTTTCGCGTTCCCGCGGATGCCGGATGGCGCTACCGGTTTGACGGATAGCCGTTCGGCCTTGCGGGCACTGCCTTCAAATATGCGGCGATGGCGTCGCGGTCTTCCTTTGGCAGCATCGACATGTTCTTCTGGACCGAGGCCATGGAGCCTCCGACGGAATCGAAATCCGGTGTGAAACCGCTCTCCAGATAATAGGCGATGTCGCTTGCCGACCACGAACCGATCCCGCCCTCGCCCGGCGTGATGTTCGGAACGATCCCGTTGCCTTCTGCGGCCGCTGCTCCAGCCAGCCAGTCACCATAGCGCGGTCCGCCGGCGAAATCGCGCGGTGTATGGCATTCCCCGCAATGGCCGGCACCTTCGACCAGATATTGGCCTCTTTTCAGCTCTTCGGAAGCCTCCGGCGCAAGCGCCACGACCGGTGCTTCACGCATGTAAAGGAGCTTCCAGAGGCCAATGCCACGCCGAACCGTGAAGGGGAAAGACAACCGGTTTTCCGGCGCCTTGCCCTCCACTTCGGGCAGCGTTTTCAGAAACGCGAAGAGATCCGTCACATCCTGCGGTGTCATCCGAGCATAGGACGCGTAGGGAAAAGCAGGATAGTAATGCTCTCCCTTGGGAGAAACACCGTGCAGCATGGCGTTGGCGAACGCGCGTTCGCTCCAGCTTCCTATTCCATCGGTGGGGTGCGGCGAGATATTGGGGGCAACGAACGTTCCGAACTCGGTCGCAAGCTCCACGCCGCCGGCAAGCTCCAGGCGTGCCTCGCCATCGGCTCCGTGGGCGGCATGGCACGACGCACAGCCGCCGGCCCAGAACACGCGCTCGCCGCGCGTCGCATCGCCGGATGGCAACGCCGCTGCCCCGATCGTCTGCGGTGCGGTCAGAAACCAGAAAACGGCGCCGCCGCCCGCGACAAGCACGGCAGCGGCAGCAGTCAATCTCTTGAGCATGACGAACTAGTTCTGAACGCGGAATGCCTCGTGGCAGCTCCGGCAATTGCTCATCACCGGGCCCACGGCAGCCTTGAAGGCGTCGAGATCGGCCGGACCATCCTTGCCGCTCACCTCAAGTGCGGCCGACGTGTCGGTCGCGAACTTGGCAAGCGCGGCCTTGAAGCCATCGGCGTCTTCCCAGATTTTCGGAGAAGCCGTCGTCTGCCCCTCGCCCGAACCTTCAGGGAAATAATCACCAAAGGTCGCAGCGCTGGCACCGAGCGTCAGGATCGCAGCCTTGGCAATGGCGGGATTGTATTCGATGTCACCCTTCATGAGGGCTGCAGAAAGGCCGGCCGCCGCCGCGGTCGAATCCATGATGCGCTTGCGCGTCGCAATCGGATCGTCCGCGGCAAGAACAGCGGTGACCGAGAGACAGAGCGTGGAAATGGCAAGCACGAGTTTCTTCATAAGGATCCCTCCATTGGATTTGATTGCAACCATACCTGGAACAATGTGTCTGTCCGTTGAAAATTCCCGATGGTTCATTCACGGTTTCGTGAGACGGCATTGCGCGACAAAAAAAAGGCCCGGACAATCGTCCGGGCCTTTCATCAAAAGCGCTCCTGCGCTTATGGGGAAATCTCGCCGCCGATCAGGCAGCCTTCTCATACATCTCCAGGACATAATCCCAGTTGATGAGGCTGTCGACGAAGGCTTCCAGATATTTCGGACGCGCGTTGCGGTAGTCGATGTAGTAGGAGTGTTCCCACACATCCACACCGAGGATCGGCGCGGCGCCGTGAACCAGCGGGTTCTCGCCGTTCGGCGTCTTCATGATCTCGAGCTTGCCATTCTTCACGGCGAGCCAGGCCCAGCCGGAGCCGAACTGCGTGGCGCCCGCATTGATGAAATCAGCGCGGAACTTGTCGTAACCGCCAAGATCGCTCTCGACAGCCTTGGCAATCGCGCCCGGCAGGCTCTTGCCGCCGCCGCCCTTCTTCATCCACTTCCAGAAATGAACGTGGTTATAGTGCTGGGCAGCGTTGTTGAAGAGACCCGCATTCTTGCCGAAGGACTGCTTCACCACCTCTTCCAGCGACAGGCCGTCCATGCCGGCTTCAGCGGCGAGCTTGTTTCCGTTGTCGACATAGGCCTTGTGGTGCTTGTCGTGATGATATTCCAGCGTCTCCTTCGACATGAAGGGCTGCAGAGCCTCGTAATCGTAAGGCAGATCCGGCAGTTCAAAAGCCATGGTCGTAAACTCCCTCGTACAGGTGGTTGAAATCTACAGAGCGCAGATGGGGACATACCCTATCGGAGACAATACCGCGCCCGCCCGTTTGTTCCCGTCGCGCGTCAGACCGGCAGGCCCGAATGGGCCCACTCCCAATAAAGCGCGCGCGCCTTCTTGGCCACAGGTCCGGCCTGAAAATCGCGATTTTCGACACGCTTCACCGGCACGACCTTGGAGTGATTGCCGCTGGAAAACACTTCATCGGCTTCAAGAAAATCCTTTACCGACAGCGTCTTCTCCACAACTTCCATGCCATCGGCACGCAGAAGTTCGATCACGCGGGCGCGCGTGATGCCGGAGAGGAAGGTGCCGTTCGGGGCCGGCGTAAACACAGCCCCGTCCTTGACCATGAAAATATTGGAGCTGCCCGTCTCTGCAACATTGCCGAGCATGTCGAGCACGAGCGCATTGTCGTAGCCCCGGCTGCGGGCCTCCATAATGGCGCGGCCGTTATTGGGGTAAAGGCAGCCGGCCTTGGCGTTGGTCGGGGCGGTTTCGTAGGTCGGCCTCCGGAAGGGCGACACCGTCACGGAAAACCCCGTCGGCTCGATCATGGGCGATTCATACAGGCACAGGCAGAAGCGGGCCGATTCAGGATCGGCGGGAACCCCCATATAGCCGCCGTGCTCTCCCCAATACATGGGGCGCACATAGACTGCTGTCTTGCCGTCGAATTTCTTGAAGCCATCCCTGGCGAGCGCGACGATCTCCTCTGCCGCGACACTCGGCGTCAGCCCCAGATTTGCGGCGGAGGTATTCACACGAGCCGCATGCCGGTCGAGATCGGGCGCGATGCCCTCGAACCAGCGCGCGCCATCAAAAACAGTGGAACCGAGCCACATGGCATGGCTGCGCGGACCGATCAGGGGCACGTTGCCCTCATGCCAGTCGCCATCAACAAAGGTCCAGGTCACCGAATCGACCTCGCGCACTACCGTCATCGCTTCCTATCCTTCTTTCAAATTCGCAGCCAAACCCACGATCAGGCGCCGGCACCGCGCAAAACAGTCCGCAGCCTGAATTGTTCAGCATGAAACAACATCGAAATGTCTTTGGGCCGCCACGTCAATCGTTCCGGTTCATCAATCAATAAGGCCACAGTCATTTCTTGACCGTCAGCCCCGGCTGCGTTCAATTGCGCTCGACGGAAGGAGCCCGCGATGCGCCACACGGCCTATGTCTTCGATGCCTACGGTACACTGTTCGACGTGCATGCGGCGGTGCGACGCCATGCCGGCGAGATCGGCCCCGAGGGCCAGCGCTTCTCGGAATTGTGGCGCGCCAAACAGCTGGAATATTCCTGGGTAGCCACGCTGATGGGCCACTATGCGGATTTCTGGGTCATGACGGAGCGGGCGCTGGACTTCTGCTTCGCCAAGATGCCATCCGTCGACCGGCGCCTGCGCCAGCCGTTGCTTGATGCCTACTGGCAACTCGATTGCTACGAAGAAGTGCCCGGCGTGCTCAAGGCATTGAAAGCCGGGGGCGCGCGTCTGGCGATCCTGTCGAATGGCTCGCCGGCCATGCTCGAATCGGCCATCCGGTCCTCTGCCCTCGACACGATCCTTGATGATGTCTTTTCGGTGGAGACGGTTCGCCGTTTCAAGACGGATCAAAGCGTCTACGAGATGGTCACAAATGCCTGGCGCGTCTATCCGGACGCCGTATCCTTCCAATCGTCGAATCGCTGGGATATCGCAGGCGCGCGCCGTTTCGGGTTTCACACCGTATGGCTCAACAGAACCGCGCAGCCGGACGAGTACGAGGATTTCCCACCCGACCTGATCCTCCCTTCGCTCGAAGGTCTGCTGGCGTAGTTCGACCATTGTGGCTCTGGTGCGCCTCTGGCGATTGCACGGGAATCGCGTCGGCAAGACATGCCGCCGCCGGATGGCGACATCCGACGTTCGTTGCATGACGTTCGTTGCAATGCGAAAAACAGGGCGCTGCTGCCGGTTTGCCGCGCCCTGGAATGATGCACTTATAACACAGTGTCCGAGGAACTTTCGAAAGGCAGCATTTTTCACCTTCCGCGGGACAATGGCAGGTTTATCAAACGCAGTGGTATTTCTAAGGCATTTTACAATCATGTGGAATCACATGAAATCCGCGTAGATGCGGAGGACAACGGACTGGATCGGTTCAACGTTTTATGGAAACGCTGAACCGATCCAGTCAGGCAGTAAAGAGTTTTCTCACTCTGGTGGAACCCCGTCCAAAGCCGCGAGTGGAATCACCCGTCTGACCAATTGCGAGCACGATGAAGAGGCAATGTTGAATACCCCCAAACTCAATCGCCCGCTCTCGCGGCGCCATTTCCTGTCCGCAAGCGCTGCCGGCATTGCGGCGCTTTCCCTTTCGGCCTGCAACACCACCAGTGAAGATGCGCCGCGCATCGTGGAAGCCCGAGAGCCGGAGATCGACATCAGCTCGGCAGCGACCATGTATGCGCGTATCACCGATGCCGGTTACGACATTCCGGGCGTGCCCTTCAACAAGCTCAATCCGCGCTATTATCGCCAGGAAGTCGCAGACCCGACGGGCGAGCGTCCCGGCACCATCGTGGTCGACACCTCCAACCATTTCCTCTATCTCGTGCGCAGCAACGGTCGCGCACTGCGCTACGGTGTCGGTCTTGGCCGCGCCGGCTTCGAATGGGCGGGCCGCGCTCAGATCGAGCACAAGCAGGAATGGCCGCGCTGGTTCCCACCGAACGAAATGATCGATCGCCGCCCCGAGCTCGGCAAGTATCGCGCCGAGTACGACAAGGCGAACGACAAGTGGCTGGGTGGCATGCAGCCCGGCCCGTCCAACCCGCTCGGTGCCCGCGCGCTCTATATCTATCAGGATGGCAAGGATACGCTGTACCGCATCCACGGCTCGCCGGAATGGTGGTCCATCGGCAAGTCTGTTTCCTCGGGCTGCGTGCGCATGATCAATCAGGATGTGATCGATCTCTTCAAGCGCGTCCAGCCGGGCGCGCCGATCGTCGTCACCTCGGGATTGCGCGCTGTCTGACGTATCTTGCGGTCAGGTGGCATCATCTGACGCTTGTGCGAATGCTTTGATCAGCAAGGATTGAGCACCGGCGCATGGCCATTTCGGTCATGCGCCGGTTGCATGACAGAGGCATGGTGCGCGGTTCGGCAAGCTCGCCATGTGGAGTTCAAGGGCTGCCCCCGCCGCCACGTTGCCGCCTGCGCCTCTTGCCCCGCTCTCGCCCCCCTCGCCAGGCTCCGTCTCCTCGACGGCCCTCGCCAGGCCCGCCATCTTCAAACGTCCGCGCGAAGCTCCCCCTCCCTCATGGTGAACGTGTCGAACCACGCTCAGGATCGACGCAAAGGGGTGTCGCGCGCCATGGCGCCCGAAAGGACGCAATGATTTTGGGAGAATTTGAAAGGGGCTCTCAGAGCCCCTTTTTTATGCTTCCGAGAATGCCGCGCACCAACGCCCGGCCAAGGGAAGAACCGACTGAACGCACAACGGATTTGACCGCCGCTTCCGTCACCGACTGCCTGCTCGATGTGCGGCGCGTGGTGGTCTTGGTCGTCCGGCGCGTGGACGATGTACGGGACGGGCTTGCTCCATCATCGAAATCGGGAAGGGTCCAGCGGGAGCGTCCTTCCGTGACGCCTTGTCCGGTTTCGCGCTTTGCGGCCTCTTCTTCCGCCTTCACCTTGTCGGCGGCCCGTTTCTGCAGAATCTCGAAGGCGGACTCGCGATCGATCGTCTCGTCATACTGCCCGGAGACCGGGCTTTCATTCATGATCTTGGCGCGCTCCACATCAGTAAGCGGCCCAAGTCGCGACGCCGGGGGACGAATGAGGGTCCGTTGCACGACCGAAGGAATGCCCTTGGCTTCCAGCGTGGAGACCAGCGCCTCGCCGACGCCAAGCTGGGTGATCGCCTTGAAGCAATCGAATTCCGGATTGGGGCGGAAGGTTTCAGCCGCCGTCTTCACGGCCTTCTGCTCACGCGGCGTGTAGGCGCGCAGGGCGTGCTGCACGCGATTGCCGAGCTGGCTCAGCACCGTCTCGGGGACATCGAGCGGGTTCTGCGTGACGAAATAGACGCCAACCCCCTTCGAGCGAATGAGCCTGACGACCTGTTCGACGCGATCGACCAGAATCTTCGGCGCATCGTCGAAAAGCAGATGCGCCTCGTCGAAGAAGAAGACAAGCTTCGGACGGTCCGGATCGCCGACCTCCGGCAATTCCTCGAAGAGTTCGGAGAGCAGCCAGAGCAGGAAGGTCGCATACAGGCGCGGGTTCATCATGAGCTTGTCGGCGGCAAGCACATTGATCGCGCCACGACCGTCGCGCGTGGTGCGCATGATGTCGGCGATGCGCAGCGCCGGCTCGCCGAAGAAGTTCTGTCCGCCCTGCTGTTCGAGCACCAGCAGGCTGCGCTGGATCGCGCCAACCGATTGCTTGGACACATTGCCATAGCGCGAACCGATTTCGGAGGACCGTTCGGCGAGATTGACCAGCAGCGCCTGGAGATCCTTCATGTCGAGGAGCAACAGTCCCTCGTCGTCGGCGATGCGGAACGCGATGTTGAGCACGCCTTCCTGGGCCTCGGAGAGGTTCATGAGGCGCGACAGAAGCAGCGGCCCCATTTCCGATACGGTGGCGCGGATCGGATGCCCCTTTTCACCGAAAAGGTCCCAGAAAATCACCGGGAACTCCTGGAACTCATAGGGGTCGAGCTTCACGGCCTCGGCGCGCTTGAGCAGAAAATCCTTCGCCTCGCCCATCATGGCGATCCCCGAGAGATCGCCCTTCACATCGGCGCAGAACACCGGAACGCCCGCATTCGAAAAGCTCTCCGCCAGAATCTGCAACGTGACGGTCTTGCCCGTTCCGGTTGCACCGGTCACCAGACCGTGGCGGTTGGCATATTTCAGAAGCAGGCGCTCAGGCTGCTGATACGTATCGTCGGGCTTGCGGCTGGCACCGAGGAAAATGCTGTCATCCGCCGTCATTCAAAGGCCTCGCTCTGTCGTCTTTCCTGCGCCGATGCGCCGTTCCGTCCGGTATAAACAGGCCGGGCTTTCGGCACAACGGCGTTGTTGAGAGCGGCTTTCTTGCAACGCCCGGCGGTATTCCTCCAAGGGCGCATTGCAGGGGCGGAATGGGCGGCATAAACTCCCCTCACCGTTCAATGCCCGCCGGGTGTTTTGCGCCTTTGTTGCGCTGCACCGGCCTTCGGCAAGATGGGAGGCGATGTTGGATCGGTCGATCCTTAAGAAAGTTGAATTCCGCAGCATCGACGAGGATGGCTGGCGGGCCCTTGTGCGCGAATCGCTGAAAGGCGAATCGGGTGCCGAAGGGCTTGTCTGGCAGACCGACGACGACATCTCCATGCAGGCGCTCTATCAACGCGCCAGGGACGCGACGCCGTTGACGCGGGCGCGGGCGACGCCCGACTGGAGCATCGTGCAGCGCATCGACGATACCGACCCGGAACGAGCGAACCGGCAGGCTAGGGAAGACGTGGCCCAGGGAGCGACCGGGCTCGCCCTGGTCTTTGCCGATGCGCCGAACGCCTTCGGCTTCGGCCTGCCGCCAACACCGGAAGCCATCGCCAAGGCGCTTGACGGGATCGCGTTTCACAACATGCATCTGCGCATGGATGCCAATCCCAACAGCCGCGCCATCGTCGACTGGCTGACGCAGCTCTTTACCGAGCGGCGCATCAATCCCGCCCGCATGACGCTGTCCTTCGGCATTTCGCCGGCGGCCACCTTTGCCGGATCGGGACAGCTGCGCATGTCCATCGAGGCGCTGGAAGCCTCCATGCCGCAATCCTTCGCAGGGTTCTTCGCCATGGACCTGCCCGGCATCCTGCTCGAGGGAGACGGGCGCGTCTTCCATAATGCCGGTGCCTCGGAGGCGCAGGAACTCGGCATCATCCTGGCTTCCGCCGTCTCGCATCTGCGCATGTTCGAGCAGGCGCGGCAGCCGCTCGTCTATGCGGCCCCGCATATCGGCTTCTCGCTCAGCGTGGATCAGGACCAATTCCTGTCCATTGCCAAGATTCGGGCGCTGCGCCGGTTGTGGACCCGTGTTCAGGAAACCTGCTCGATTGAGCCTTCACCCGCCACGATCCATGCGGAAACCTCCTACCGGATGATGACGACGAAGGATCCCGAGACCAATATATTGCGCACGACGATTGCGGCTTTTTCGGCAATTGTCGGCGGTGCCGACACGATTTCCGTTCTGCCGCATTCCATCGCCCACGGCCTGCCCGATCCTGCGGCCCGGCGGCTGGCGCGCAACACCCAGCTCATCCTTGCGGGCGAGAGCCATCTCGGCCTCGTTTCCGACCCCGCGGCCGGATCCGGCGGCATCGAGGCGCTGACGGCGGAGCTGTGCGAGCGCGCATGGGAGGAATTCCGCCGCATCGAAACCGAGGGTGGCGTATTACGCAGCCTGATGGCTGGCCGCATTCAGGACCGTATTCTCGCCGTACGCGAACGCCGACGCGAAAGCGTTCAGGACGGGTCGAAACCGATTATCGGATCCACGCTCTACCCGGTTTCCGAAGAGCGTCCAGTTACAACCCTTCCCGCCGATCCCAAGCCTGTCACCCATGAGGCGGTGGTGCGCTGCAAACCGCTTCTGGTGCAACGGATCGACGAATTGACCGGAGGCAGTGCATGATACCGGACTTTTCCAGCATCGACTGGTCGGTCCCAACCTCCTCTCCATCGAAAGACGTGCGCTCCCCGACAATCACGCCGGAGGGGATCGAGATTCGTTCTTCCTATGGAGAGCGCGACCTTCGCGGATTGCGTTTCCTCGACACCTATCCGGGTGCTGCGCCCTTCATCCGGGGTCCCTACCCCACCATGTACGCGCGCCAGCCATGGACCATCCGGCAATATGCCGGCTTTTCCACGGCCGAAGAATCGAATGCCTTCTATCGGCGCAACCTCGCCGCAGGCCAGAAAGGCCTTTCCGTGGCGTTCGACCTGGCGACCCATCGCGGCTATGACAGCGATCATCCGCGCGTGGCAGGCGATGTGGGCATGGCCGGGGTGGCGATCGATTCCATTCTCGACATGCGCCAGCTTTTCGACGGCATCCCGCTCGACAAGATGAGCGTGTCGATGACCATGAACGGCGCTGTCCTGCCGATCATGGCGCTCTATATCGTCGCGGCGGAAGAACAGGGCGTTCAGCAGAAGGATCTCTCGGGCACCATTCAGAATGATATTCTGAAGGAGTTCATGGTCCGAAACACCTATATCTATCCGCCCAAGCCCTCGATGCGGATCATTTCGGACATCTTCTCCTACACCGCGGAGCGCATGCCGAAATTCAACTCCATCTCCATCTCCGGCTATCACATGCAGGAAGCCGGTGCGACGGCGGATCTGGAGCTGGCCTACACGATCGCCGACGGCATCGAATATGCGCGCGCGGGCATTGCGGCCGGTCTTGACATAGACCGTTTTGCACCCCGCCTTTCCTTCTTCTGGGCCATCGGCATGAATTTCTTCATGGAAGTGGCCAAGATGCGCGCCGCGCGTCTTCTGTGGGCGACTTTGCTGCAGAAGAATTTCGCACCGAAGAACGATCGCTCGCTCTCCTTGCGCACCCATTGCCAGACCTCCGGCTGGTCGCTGACCGCGCAGGATCCGCACAACAACATCATGCGCACCATGGTCGAAGCCATGGCCGCAACACAGGGCCACACCCAGTCCCTGCATACCAATGCGTTCGACGAGGCGCTGGCGCTGCCGACGGATCATTCCGCCCGGATCGCGCGCAACACGCAGCTTGTGCTTCAGAAGGAGTCCGGCACCACGCGGCTGATCGACCCTTGGGGCGGCTCTTTCTTCGTGGAGCGCCTCACGCACGACCTCGCAAACCGGGCGCTTGCTCATATCGAGGAGGTCGAGAGCCTTGGCGGCATGGCGGCCGCCATCGAGAAAGGCATCCCCAAGATGCGTGTGGAAGAGGCCGCCGCACGCACGCAGGCGCGCATCGATTCCGGCGAGCAGATGGTGGTGGGCGTCAACAGTTTCCAGCCCGAAACCGATACAGCCGTCGATGTTCTCAAGGTGGATAATGCGGAGGTGCGCGCGCGCCAGCTCGCCAAGCTTCAGGAATTGAAGGGAACGCGCGATGTGGCGGCGACCGAAGCCGCACTCGCCGATCTCACCCGTGCTGCCGGCGCAGACGGCAATCTTCTCGAATTCGCCGTGCGGGCGGCCCGCGCGAAGGCCACGGTCGGCGAGATATCCATGGCTCTCGAAAAGGTCTTTGGGCGTCATGTTGCCGATATCCGAACGATCTCGGGCGTCTACCGCAAGGAAGTCGGAAGTCTTCCCTCCGTCGACCGGACACAGGAAAAGGTGGAGGCATTCCGCAAGAAGACCGGCGCGCCTCCGCGCATCCTCATCGCCAAGATCGGGCAGGACGGGCATGATCGCGGTCAGAAGGTGATTGCCACCGCGTTCGGCGACCTGGGGTTCGATGTCACCGTGGGCGCCATGTTCCAGACACCCGAGGAGGTGGCGGAGCTTGCCATCGACAATGACGTGCACATCGTCGGCGCCTCGTCGCTTGCCGCCGGTCACCTGACGCTCATTCCCGAATTGAAGGAAGCGCTGGAGCGGCGCGGCCACGGCAATATTCTGCTGGTGGCCGGCGGGGTCATTCCGCCGGACGATTTCGACGCGGTGCGCAAGGCGGGCGCTGCGGAAATCTTCCCGCCCGGCACCGTCATTCCGGAGGCCGCCGAGAAGCTTCTCGACCGGCTTCTGGAAAACGCCTGAGACGCTTTCATGCCTTCAGGTCCCGCATGTCGCTTCCCTGGGCGGTGCATGCGGGACACGGCACTGAGCGTGATCATTCTCCGGCCGGATGGTGCCGAGGACAGATGGAGCGCGGCATGAAACCTGCTTCCCTGCCGTTGAGAAAGGGAAACTGTGCCAGTATGAACCGCCGCCAGCTCCTTAAAGCGACCGCAGGCTTTACCGTTCTTGGCCTCGCCATGCCAACGGCCTTCGCGGCCCCGGCGCGGGCCTCTTCCAGCGCGCTCAATGCGAGCGAGTTCGGGCTGGACCCGACCAGTCCGAAGAGCCAGGGCAAGGCATTTACCGCCCTCCTGGAGCGCGCCGCGGCAGCCGACAGTCCCGTCTTCCTCCCCCCTGGACGCTATCTGCTTTCCGACATCGCCTTGCCGAAACGCGTGCGCCTGATCGGCGTCGCCGGCGCCACCAGGCTCGTGCATGAAGGCGGCGTCTTTCTGAAAGGCCGCGAGCTTGAAGTTCTCTCCCTCTCCGGCATCACGCTGGACGGTGCTCATGCACCCCTTCGCGATGCGAAGGCGCTTCTTGAGATCAGCGGTGCGCGGCAGCTTCTGCTTCAGGAATGCGACATCGCGGATTCGGCGGCCAGCGCCGTGGCGCTGGAACGGGTTGCCGGCAGAATCGAGCATTGCCGCATAACGGGGGCTGCGGACTACGGGCTCCACTGCCTCGATGCAAGGGGGCTTTCCATTGAAGGCAATGGCGTCACCGATTGCGGCAATGGTGGCATTCTCGTTCACCGCAGTGCGCCTGGCGAGGATGGCACACGCATTGCCGGGAATCAGGTCTCGCGTATCCGGGCCGACCGTGGCGGAACCGGCCAATATGGCAACGGCATCAACGCCTATCGCGCCGACAATGTCCGGGTGAGCGGCAACGAGATCGCCGATTGCGCCTTTTCCGCCATTCGAGGCAACAGCGCCGGCAATTTCCTGATCAGCGACAACACCTGCCTGCGCTCCGGCGAAACGGCGCTCTATGCGGAATTTGCGTTTCAGGGGGCGGTTATTGCCAACAATATCGTCGACGGTGCGGCCCACGGCATCTCCGTTGCCAATTTCGACCGTGGCGGACGGCTTTCCACCTGCAGCGGCAATATCGTGCGCAACCTTTCAGACGAGGGCCCATATCCCTCGCCACTCGCCGGTTTCGGCGTTGGAATCAGTGTTGAAGCCGATGCTGCCGTCACCGGCAACGTGATCGAGAATGCACCTCTGGCTGGTCTGAGGATCGGCTGGGGGCCATTCATGCGCAATGTCGCAGCCAACGGAAACGTGATCCGCAAGACGCCCGTTGGCATTGCCCTTTCGGTGGTTGAGGGTGCCGGCGCGGCGGTCATCACCGGCAATGTCTTCGAAGAAACGCCTCGGGGTGCGATCATCGGCTTTCGCTGGAAAGATGCCGTCTCCGGCGACCTTTCGCTTACTGGCGGCGAGGGCTTCGCGCATGTGACGATCGCGAACAATCGCACTTTCTGACTCCCTCCTCTCCCAGGCTCATTGGCGAAATCCGGGCATGAAAATTCCATTTGCGTCGGTTTGATCTTGCAGAGTTGAAACGTGACGGCTATAAGCCCGCCGTCTGGTCACGGAGTGTAGCGCAGCCTGGTAGCGCACCTCGTTCGGGACGAGGGGGTCGCAGGTTCGAATCCTGCCACTCCGACCAGTTTTTCCGGGGATTTGAGCGTAGAGCGTCTTCGCTACCCCACAAATATCCCCACAGAAATGCTACGTTTTCGGGTCGGCGCCGAGAGAGCGTCGTCGTGCCGTCGTATTTGCTACCCGCTCGACCGCCCCGCCCCAGAGGCTGACGGAAACTCCAGCATAACCCGCACATTGCGGCTGCCGCAGCGCGGGCATTTCAGCCTCGAGGAGAGCAGCCCGACAGGGAAATCCCGACCACGCGTGCAGATCAGCGTCTCCATATCCAGATATGCGCTATAGGTGCACTCGCGAATGGACTTGAGCCCTTCGCGCTTGCCCCATGCGCAGCGCATCCAGACCGTGGCCGAATGCGACCAGGCGTCTCCAAGAGTTTCTATTTGCATGGAGAACAAATTAGGAACATATTCCCGACCAAGTCAACGGGAATGAACATGTCCGAACAGCGCATATCGATCCGCCAACGCTACGAACCTACCGGCGACACCTTTCAGGTTCTGCAGGAGGGTACGGTATGCAGCACTCATGAAACGAAGGAGAAAGCCGTCATAGCCATCCGCCAGACAGGCGGCAGGGTTGCTGCCATGTGGGCGCGGACGGATTTTGGAAGCGGCCCTATCCATGCCGATTTCTGCGCCGAACTCCTTGGCGAGAGCATCGGCAGGATTTACCGTCATCCGCACGGGACGCAAGAAGGGCTTTGGTCCTGGTCCATGACAGCATTCAAGCGCACTGACCGCCAGAGGATGCTATGCCACGGGACCGAAGAGAGCAAACAAGATGCGGCGCGCATGGTTGAGTGGGTCTACACTCATTGCGTGGAGGGATAGCCACAGGCGGCATTGCCAAACCTTGACCGACAAGCCACTCTTTAGTGATCCAGTGGCCAAGGTGAGCGTGCTCCATGTGCAATCTCTACAACATGACCACCACGCGCGAGGCAATCCGCCAGTTCGTGCAAACGACCCGCGAATACCAGTTCAACGAGCCATCCCTGCAGGTCTACCCAAACCGCTATGCGCCGATCGTGCGCGTGGGAGAGGATGGCGAACGTGAGCTCGTGCGCGCCCGCTGGGGCATGCCGACGCCACCGATGTTCGTCAAGGGAGCACACGACAGCGGCGTGACCAACATTCGCAATGTCAGCTCCGCTCACTGGCGCCGCTGGCTCGGGCCCGAATATCGTTGCCTCGTGCCAGCGACCAGCTTTGCCGAGCCCGGCCCGGCGAACAAGCCGGAAGGCGGTCGCACGCCGGACGCATGGTTCGCCTTGAATGAGAGCCGGCCGCTCTTCGCCTTCGCCGGCCTATGGACGAAATGGCACGGCAAGCGCATGGCGCGCGAGGAACCCGCCGACCACGAGATTTATGCGTTTCTCACCACGGAACCGAATGGCATCGTCGCGCCGATCCACAAGAAGGCCATGCCGGTGGTCCTGACCACGGCCGAGGAACTGGACACCTGGTTGCGCGCACCATGGGACGAAGCAAAGGCCCTGCAACGCCCCCTGCCCGACGATATGCTGAAAATCGTCGATAAGCCGGACCTGCCTGAATGATCGTCCCGCCACAGCGAATCAAAGGTGATCCTGATCGGCGCATAGAGTGTCAGGAAGCCTTGGAGAGAGAGCTTCAGGCGCTTGCGCAGCGAGCCATTGGCGCCGGTTGGAGCGAGCCCGAGATAGATTTCGCACTGCTTTGCCTGTCCATGTCGGAGATCGGACGCAAAAGGTGCAACGCGAAGACGGACAGGAAAATTCAGCAGACATAATCCTAACCTTGAGCAGAAGAGAGAAAACGTCTGCAC
>SWCE01001336.1_pt1 | contig 69448 bp, 61 predicted proteins | sample 4690061 | NCBI WGS metagenome assembly SWCE01 (sample SAMN10267279, study PRJNA491770) | bioreactor metagenome | isolation source: DHS bioreactor inoculated with subseafloor sediment | place: Japan: off Shimokita Peninsula | collected 2012-10
CGCTACGATAGGGGCAACTGAAACGATGAATCGCTCAATTTAGGTTTGAATCTTTTGAATCAATTGATTTCGATTCAGTGAAGTGGCCGCGGTAATATTCTCAAGAATAATCTGTTTAGCTTTTCTCTCTAATACAATTGAACATCCAAGTGGTAAATGTGGGAAATTGTCTTCTATTTCCTTCGCAACAGTCGTGGCAGTTTTACCTATCAATGCCCGAAACTTATTTTCAAAGTTGTATTCAGGCCTCGAGTTTCCCACAAAATCAAGAACTGTTAAACATTCTTTATTCTCTGACAAACGCAAGCCTCGTCCGAGTTGTTGAAGGAAAACGGTCAAACTTTCAGTTGGTCTTAAAAATAATACGGTATCAATTTCTGGTATATCAACGCCTTCGTTAAAAATATCTACAACAAATAAATAGTTGATTTCTTTCTTGAGCAATTGACTTCTGACAATATCCCTATTTTGAGTATTGGCACTTGTTAAATAGTCTGCTTTGAGACCAGCAAGACTGAATTTCTCTGCCATAAATCTGGCGTGTTCTATAGTTATACAGAAACCAAGTGCACGAACATCGTTAATGTCCTTTGTGTATTTATCCAAAGCGTCAATGATTTCCCGAATCCTTCTATCATTAGCTGTATAAACAGAAGATAACTCACTGGCCACATATCGCCCTCTTTCCCAACCTACTTTTGAAAGGTCAATGCTATCCGTGATGCCAAAATATTGAAATGGAGAAAGAAGTTTTCTATTTAAAGCTTCGGGTAAGCGAATTTCAGCGGCAATTCTATTGTGAAAATCTTCCTGAATATCTCCGCCATCCATTCTTTCGGGTGTGGCGGTTAATCCGAGTAAAACTTTAGGTTGAAAGTAGTTAATTATACCTCGATAACTATTTGCTGTAAGATGGTGACATTCGTCAATAACGATATAATCAAAATATTCAGGAGAAAAATTGATTTCATATAAACGATTATTAATTGTTTGAACAGAAGCAAATACATATTCGAAGCTATCTGGAACTAATCCGTCAACCCATAATTCTCCAAAGTTATTATCTCTTAGAATCCCTCTGAATGTGATAACTGATTGAATTAATATCTCTTTTCTATGGGCTAAAAAAAGGAGTTTGGCCGATTTGTTTTCGTTTTTGAATTTTTTATAATCAAATGCGGAAACAACTGTTTTACCAGTGCCCGTTGCCGCTACAATTAGATTTCTATTTCGATTATGTACTGAACGCTCCACTTCCAGTTTTTCTAATATTTCATATTGGAAGGGAAATGGTTTTATATCAAAAAACGAAAGGTTCAAACCGGTTATTTTCCCTGTTCTTCCTCGACCCAGGGATTCGATTAGTTTTTCTTTGTGAGTGGAATCGTCAAAAAGCTCAAAATCATCGCTTTGCCAATACGAATCAAAGGTTTTCTGAAATTTATCTATGATATGACTGACCTCTTTCGTCGTGATTTTAACATTCCACTCTAATCCATCAGTTAGAGCAGAACGAGAAAAATTGGAAGAGCCTATATATCCTGTATGAAATCCTGTTTTTCTTTTAAATAAGTATGCTTTAGCATGCAGCCTTTCATTGCCAGTATTGTAGGATATTTTCAGTTTAGTGTTTTCTAATTTCGACAATAGCTGAATGGCTTTATAGTCTGAAGCCCCCATATAGGTAGTCGTAATCACTCTTAATTGTCCACCTCTTTGTATGAATTCCTTTAATTCTCTTTCAAGAATGATAATTCCTTTGAATTTTATAAAAGAGACGAGTAGGTCAATTTTATCAGAGGATAGAATTTCTTTCTTTAGCTCGCTTTCGAGCGATAGACCAACATTGCCACCTGTGAACAGCTCACTGTGCGTCAACCTGGTGTAGGGCGTAATTTCTTTTAAATGTAAATTGAAATCGGAGAAATGAGCATCAATTTTTGAAAATACTGCTTTCAGAATTTCTCCTTCAATTGCAATCAGATCATTTGTGAATTCTTCTTTTTTCAGTTCCTCTTTCAGAAACAAAATTATTTTATTTGCAATTTCGATTTGAAGCTCAATTTGATTTTCCCCTTTGACATAATTCAACGCATTTTTAATTGTTTGCGATAGATGTTTTGCTAATATGGAGGAGGCTTCTTCTTTATCTAAAACAGATTTATTGACATAAAAAACATTTTTATCTATGTCCTTAAGCTTTTGAGAAACAAGTTGAGTAACCAATTCTTCGTAAATTCCTTCAATCATAGGTTTAGGTATAAAGTTTAAGATATATCCAACTTGTAATTGGCTCTGGGATTACTATTGAGCCGGCAAAATCCCTGCTAAGATAGGAAGTTTCAGATATTCAAAACGTCAACAGGACTTTTAATTTACCGTAAGATTAAAAAAGCCCCCAACAGATACCGCCGGTTTCTATAGCCATAAGCCGGCAAGTGGTTGCGCACTTCGGTTTCATTCAACACTCACTTAAAATCCGGTCTGTTTTTTTGGGTTGTTGCAGATAGTATTCGGCTGCCCCACCTGAAAATAGCGGGCAGGGATTTTACATTTCTCCGGCGACTGCGTTTAAGTCTTATTTATTGCCATTAGTTGTTGTCAATCTCGGAATATTTAGTTTGTCAGGACTTTGCCTACAGTCCCAAACTTTCTGAATTAATATTCTGTCTTCATGTATTTCGTAAAATAAAATATAATCTTCTATAATCAGTCCTCGAATCTGGTCAAGTTTCGTTTTTATGCCTACTTCAGGATTTTTCGCTACAATTTTAAGCTCTGCCTAAAACTTCTTATTTAGTTTTCTGGAGTATTCTCCGCTATGGTTTCTTTTGGTGAAGAATTCAAGAATTTCATATAATTGACTCTCTGAAACTTTTGTCCAAATTACTTCCCGCCTAACCATTCTTCTACTTTTTGATCCATTTCTGATTGTGAAATCACATTCCCTTTTTTCCCTTCTTTACTTGCAATAAGCAATTCTTTCTCCTGGTCAGCCGTTAATTCAATAAAAGGCTCTTTTTTCTTGTAGTCCAAAATTGTCTTGATAGCATTGAGAAAGTCAATGTCTTCAATTCTGGAAATCCTATTAATTAGTTCTTGTTTCAACTGAATAGCATTCATGTTTTTTGTCTTTAAATCAGGTATAAGGTTAAAAACCTTTTAAGAATTTAGATGGACTCTTCATTTGTAATTTTTTTCGCTCCCAAGTAATGTCAACGGGCAGCATTTTCTTTTGTGGCGGATTTCCGAAGACAAATCTTTCTGTCCATACTAATTCATATTTGGAACTAATGTGTTCATTTTCATGGCGTAACCCGCCATAAAGTATATGCATTGTTATGGGCCGTAGTTATTGTCCAAGATCGATTTTGAAATGAGGTAATTCAACACTTAATGTAACTTTCGCCTGTAAAGCATGAAAGACTCTCATTAGAGTATCAATTGTAACATTACTGGCATTATTCTCAATTCTCGAAATTTGAGCTTTCTGCACGCCAATAAGTTTTCCAAGTTCCTCCTGGGTTAATTTTCGTTCCTGTCTGGTTTGTTTTATTGCTTGTCCAATCAAGTCCATCTGTAATTCATATTCAAATCTGTCTCGGTTTGGAGTGCCAATTTTACCGATAAGTTTGTCTTGAACTTCGTCTAAGGTATGTGTTTTCATTTCTTTGTCTTTTTAGTGATTTCTTTGTCTTCAAAATATCGTAAACGAACCTGCTTTGCCTTTTGGATTTCGCTGACTGGTGTTTTACTGGTTTTCTTAACTATTCCATGCGTTGCAATAATAAGAGTATTTAAAGAATCTGTCTTGTCCCAAAAGGCAAAAAGTCTATAATGCAACCCTTGGTAAAGAGTTCTGAACTCCCAGATTTCGTCTTTTAGTTTCTTGAACAGTTCAGGATCATGTCTTGCCTGAGCTTTACGAATATTAAAAATGATTTTTTCGTAGTGCTTCTTTTCCAGATTGCTGAGAAATTCAAAAGTATCATCTAAGAATACAATGTCAAAAAGTTTGTCCATTCATTTGATTCCTGATAGTGCAAATATACATAAAATGTTTCATTATATAGAAACTATTTTCCGATTGCGATTTTCTACTATACCCTAAAACTTATTGTATCTCCAACTTTCCCCTCTGTATTCAACAGCAATTTACGGATATGTATAGCTTGTATTTAACCCTGTAACTTCCATCGAGCCATTATAAGTTATCAGGAAACTAATCCAAATATTGGTGTCAGGAATGATCCGAATTTTCTTTTTCATATCTGGCTTTTCTGACAGTTTCAACTTCCTTCTCAATTTCTTCTAATGATGGAGCATTATCCGAATTGGTTCTCAACTTATCAAGAAGCTTTTTGAATTCACTTTTTCTATCAGATGAATCAGATATTTTGATTAATTTCAAATCAGCAAGATTTTTTAAAAGTTTTCTTGCCTTTGGGTTTAATATTTCAATTCTAATGGTATCCATATTCACTTTTTTATACAAAGATAACTTCTTATTAGCAAACTTAATTTGCTGCTCAAAAAATGACATTACCGTAATTATACATTCAACTTTCCTCTCTATATCCAACAGCATTCTGCGGATATAACGCGCATTGAAACTACCATTAAGCCATTAAAAGTCATCAAGCAGTAGGTTGGCATTCCACCAATCCTTACTTTTCTTTTTTATCCCAATCGGCATAAGTGGTGATATTCAGATTGGTTTTGGGTTCGGTGGTATAGTTAACATTGCTGTTATAGGTCCATTCCATCGTTTCCGATCCACCACCCGAATGCGTAGTGATTAAGGCATTGTTTCGCACCAAACCAATCGGGAAGGCCTGATCGCGCGGGGAAACTCTGTCGCCATGGGTTGGGTCGGTGGGTATCCATCCATAGTTTGGCAGATAAACCTCAACCCACCGGTGATATACATCATCCATATAAACTTGTTCGTGCCGGTTCCAGACTGACCCTACGTATTTGGCAGGAAGACCGGCAGCTTTGCAAAGCGCAATAAACGCAAAAGTATATTCGGAGCAGCTTCCGTGTCCATTGGTAAGTACAGTAGGTGCGGTATCCCAGGCGCCGTCCATAATATATTCCAGATGCCCAATCAGGTATTGATGCAATTTGCGCATAATCCAGTAAGGATTTTCTTCATCTCCAACGACCTCCTTTATGGTTTTTTGAATAATATCACTGTTGATCTGATATTTTTCATCATCAGATAGGTATTCCTGCTTTATTACTTTTGGTATATCATTCAATGTTCCTGTTTTTTCGGGAAAAATAATGTAGCGGGTGTTATACGTTTCCACATCAGCCGTCACCTGAATCTCGATTTTTTCTCCGGGTTTAATGTTCTTATAGCTGAAAAGCGCCGTTTTTTGTCCCCATTTATCTGTCACTAGTTCCGTTGGTGGAGTGCTATAAACAAAGTCTCCCAGAATATTCTGGTTATCTCTGTTTTCCGGTAAGGCGATATTCACATCCAGTGTTAGAATATTTCCGGGGCCATAGCAGCTAACATTATGATTGAAGGTTACTTTATGCTGCTTTTTATCCTTGCGGATAAACTTTTGTTCATCATTTATCGTTAACTGATATAGTTTATCATCTTCCTGATCCACCACCCATAAGGTGTTTCCCTGAATAGCCAATCCATGTGGATATTTGCCCGGTGCATCCAGTATGATGATCACCAGCCCTGTAGCCGGATCAACCATATAAATTTCGTCAGTTGAAATATCCGAAATCCACAAATATTTCCCGTCGAAAGCTATGCCTTTGGGGTCTTTTGAAGGCGATGGAAATGATTTAATGGTGGTTCCATCTGTGGTACTGAACTGAATAACTTTATCAGAAATATCATCTACACACCATAAGTACTGCCCATCCCAGGTCAGGCCTTTTGGACTTTTTGAGGGTGCTTGAAGTGTTTTTAAGAGGGTACCATCTTTGGGATCGATCTTGAAAATCATGCCGTCTAAGTCTTCCGATTTATCAGTTCTTCCCCGGTAATCGGCGTTCCATAAAAAAGTTCCATCCCATGCCAGACCCATGGGCCAATATGCCGGAGATTCAATCTGGCGGATAATTTCCCCTGTTTCGGGATTCAGACAATAAATTTTATCCGTTTCTCTATCAGCCAGCCAAAGATTTTTGCCATCAAAACAAAGACCGGTTGGGTAATTCCCGGCAGTATTAAGAGATTTAATCACCTCTCCGGGAAAGGCGAGCGTAACTGAAGAAATGGTCAGAAATATCAAAAACGCGGTTAATTGTTTATTCATAATAGTGTGGTGTTAATTATGATTGATAGGGTTGACAGGCAACGATTGGCTATGCGCCTGCAGGCATTTTAAAATGCCGGCCAACGCGCCACCAGAATCTTCGTTAAAAGTACAAATTTTCCATTAACCAACATGCGTCCAGAATGATAAAGCACAAAACAACTTAGGGCAGGTGCGACTTTTGACCTCGTTAGGACACATTTTCTTCTCTTTTAATAACACTTTTGATGATTCCTTTTACATCATTTATTTTCATAAAATAATATCCGTAAGGAATCAAAATTAAAACCGGAGATAATGCTGGATTAAAAGGAAACGGCGCATTTAGAAAGTCATCTTTCATTCCATCCGGGTTTGTATGATAACTAACTAAAATACCCAGGATTATGGCTGCAAAAGCTAAAATAATTAAAGGAGACATGGACGCAGAAATAAATATTGATGTTCCAGTATTTTTCGAGATTTCACCTTTAAATATTATGGGCTAAAATTATAGAATTCAGGCCATAGACTCTTATGCGAAAAAGCAAACTTATTCTGATCGAATACCGGATATAAAAAACTCTGATCACGCTTGAATCTGTCATATAATTTTTCCCTGACAAATTCCTGTTCTAATTTTGTTATAATTTCAAATGAAAATCTACAAAGGATGAAATCTATTATTTTTTTATAAACTCCATAAGTTTTCGCTTCTCACAATATGGCGCAATGACTGGCTACACACAATCTTGCAAATATCACAAATAATCTTCTCAGACTTAAATCAAGGTCGCATACTTTATACAAATATAAGAAAGAATTATATACCAGATTTGTCCGGAAAAATTTTACTTTAGTACTTCCACCTATTAGCCAGCGCCACCAGCGACAACATTACCGGCACTTCAACCAACACGCCAACAACGGTAACCAGGGCCGCCGGAGATTGCAGGCCAAACAATGCAATGGCAACCGCAACGGCCAATTCAAAAAAGTTACTGGCGCCAATCATGGCTGCCGGGGAACAAATGGCATGGGACAGTTTTAGTTTTCTGCCAACAAACCAGGTGATGAAAAAGATAAAATAGGTTTGGATGATAAGGGGAACGGCAACCAGCAATATTATCACTGGATTTTCGGTAATGGTATTGCCTTGGAATGCAAATAGCAATACCAAAGTTAAAAGCAACGCAATAATAGAAACAGGTTTAAATCCGGGCAAAAAGGATTTTTCAAACCACTCTTTGCCTTTCCTGCGAATTGAAATTTTGTGCGTTACATACCCGGCCAAAAGCGGAATAACAACAAATATTAATACGCTTGAAACCAAGGTATCGTAGGGAACCTGAACATCGGTAATATCTAAGAGCAAACCCACGATAGGAACGAATGCAACTAAAATAATCAAATCGTTTACGGATACCTGAACCAGGGTGTAGTTTGGGTCGCCATCGGTTAAATAACTCCACACAAAAACCATGGCGGTACAAGGGGCTGCCCCCAATAATATTGCCCCGGCTATATATTCGCCGGCTAATTCGGGGGCAATAAAGGCTGCATATATTCTGGAGAAAAATATCCATGCAAAAAATGCCATGGTAAAGGGCTTTATCAGCCAGTTAACAACAAGGGTAAGGATTAAGCCTTTCGGGCTTTTACCTACGTTTTTGATGCTCGAAAAATCGACCTGCAGCATCATGGGGTAAATCATTAACCAAACCAGGATGGCAACGGGTATATTTACCCTGAACACCTCCATTTTACTTAATACGGCAACACTTTCGCCGGCAAAATTGCCAATAACAATTCCTGCTGCAATACAAAGTGCGACCCAAAGCGTCAGGTATTTTTCAAAAAAGCCGATTTGTTTTTTCTGATTGCTCATAGCTGAATCGTCTGATTACTTGTTAGCATTTACCGTAATGCTGTATATCCCGACATTTTCTTTATTGAACGCTTCCAATTCATCCGGTGTAATGTATTTCAGTAAAATGTTATCCGGAATTTCAATTTTCTTTTCCTGATTAATCTCAATCGTTTGGAAACCTTGTTTTTTGATGATATCCAGGTAGTGATCTTTTTGTAGTGCCCCTGAAACGCAGCCGGCATACATTTCGGCAGCTTCCTTTAGCTGTTCCGGCAGTTTTCCGGTTAACACGATATCGGAGATACAAAAATGACCGCCAGGCCTCAGTACTCTGTAAATTTCACTGAATGCCTTCTCTTTATCAGGAACAAGGTTCAGCACACAGTTGCTGATTACCACATCATACGTATTCTCAGCAAGAGGCAGCTTTTCAATATCTCCTTTGATAAATTCCATATTTTTAAAGCCTGTTTTTCCGAGGTTTACTCTTGCCTTGTCAAGCATGGCATCTGTGAAATCAATACCGGTAACCTTTCCTTCTTCGCCCACCAATCTGCGGGCAACAAAACAATCGTTCCCGGCACCGCAACCTAAATCGAGCACAAAGTTCCCTTTTTCAATCCCCGCATATTGGGTCGGTAATCCGCAACCCAAGCCTAAGTCGGCTTCAGCGTTATATCCTTCGAGCTTTGTATAGTCATCGCTAAAAGTGCTGTAATCCATTTCATCGCAGCAGTCTGATCCACCGCAACAAGAGCTTTGGTTTTGAATGTTGCTTTGAGTGGCGATTTCACCATATTTTTCCTGTACAATCGACTTTAAATCTTCTGCTTTCATCGTTGAGGTTTTAGTTGTTCGACATTAAATTTGTAAAAGTTATTTCATCTCGTCAAAAACATGACCCATGGTTTGGTTTTTGACTCCATGTTCGTTTATTTGTTTTGATAATTCTTGTGTACTGATATATCCTGTATGCCTGAAAAACTCTTTCCCGTTTTTGTCTAATATCACCTGTGTTGGAATGGCGACAATTCCGTAGAGTTTCATCAGGTTCTGGCTTTCGGGCTTTAAAATATTCATGAATACCACATTTACACGGCCTGGATATTTGGATTGCATTTCCTCCATAACACGCTCCATGCTTTTACAGGCTGAACAGCCTTTTGCACCAAATTCAAGGAAGGTAATTTCGTAATTCAGGCCGTTTGCCGAATAGTTATAAAGCGAGTCAACCAAAGCATTCCCCGAATGGGTTATTTCAGGGGGTGCCTGAGTTTTCATCATGGTGCCCAGGTAATTATTCATGCGGTCTTTCATCGAAAAGCCAACAATCAGCAATGCAAAAAGCAAAATGAATAATATCAGAGGAAGTATTTTTCTAAGCATTTGTTACGGCTTTTTCGTAAGCTTTATTGATGTTTTTTTTTAGAAACAGGTGATTCTCTCTATTCGTCTTTCGTGAAACAACGAACAAGGGTGGCAAAAAAATTTTATATTCCCAGAAAACCTTTAAAAAGGGTTTGTGCTTCTTTCCAATTCTCCGGGTGAAGACAGTACCTTATCCTGGGAGATTCAATCTCACCCTGTATTAAACCGGCGTCTTTTAATTCTTTCAGGTGTTGCGATAAAGTGGATTTTGCAATGGGCAATTCATCACTCAAATCGCCGCTGTAGCAGCAGCTTTGGTTCGAGAGCAACTCCAAAACATACATCCGCACCGGATGTCCCATTGCCCTGGCGTACCGGGCAGTTCTTTGCTGTTTTTCTGTTGTAACTGATTTAATACTCATTCTGTTCGTAGATTTGCGAACAAAGGTAATGCTTTTTTTAAATTACAAATAATGGAGGTGGTTTTTTCTGGCGAAAAGAAGAAAATTCCACTCTTTTTTCTCCCGGATGGCTATTGGGATGTGCAATATGCGTTGGGCTTTTTTGAAGGGAGGGAGAAAATTACAAAGGTAAAACGCCCGGGCCGGTGGCAGGGGCGTTATACCTGAATTTATGTGATTATCTTAATGTCCGTCATGGCCGCCGCCGTGTTCCATAATATCATGAAGAGCTTCAACGGTATGCGTGTAGTCAACATAAGCTTCCACAAACGCCCTGCCTTGTTCTATTGAATTGTCCTTTACTTTATTGAGTTCGGCTACCTTTTGATATTTTTCCCGAATCCCCTTATCGATATGGCTATTAAATTTTACCAGAAAATCATCCACATTTTCTTCTAAAAGGGCTTTATCGGTCATTAGAATAATTTGTTTGGTAGTCCCGGCCGGTTTTAATCCGGTGTAAGAAGCGCCTTCGGTTTCACGGTGCAGGCGGACCAGGGTTTCCAAAAAATGTTTTTTCACAATGGCATAAACTTCTTTGTCACCGTTTTTTAAACTGTAGGTTTTATTAAACAAAGGAATGATTTCCTGTTCCTGTTCTTTCGTAATCCATTTCAACACCAAATTGACGTTATTCGTTTCAAGTGCTATGGTGGCATCTTTAATTACCGGCCCATCGTACGAATCGCAATGCGCAGAAGCGGGCAGCGCAGCAAATAATATTAATACTGAAGCAAATACAATCGGGAGGATTGTTTGCAAAAGGCTTTTGCGGGTTTGAAGTCTGTTTGTACTTTCTGTTTCCAGATTCATTTCTTTTGTTCTCATGATAAATTGATTGATTTAAGTGTTTGTTATTTCGATTTGTCGATACAAAAGTATATAGTGAAACAGTCTTGTGCGACCTACTTCCTAAGGTAGTACCCATTGGGCAATAGAATTAAGTCCTTTATTATAAGGTTGGACTTTTGGTTAGAGGCTTATAGCACTGGTGGACAGCCTATTGCAATTGCTTTTTGTACTCGCTGGGGGTAGCTCCGGTTATTTTTTTAAAAACCCGGTTAAATGCCGATTTGGTATTAAACCCACTTTCAAATGCAATCCCAAGCAACGATAAATGATCAAATTCAGGCCTGGCCATTTTAGCTTTTACCTCCTCAATCCTGTATTGGTTGATGAAATCAAAGAAGTTAAGGCCGAAGCTTTCATTGATTACCCTCGAAAGATGATGAGAGGGAATTTCAAGTTTCGTTGCCAGGTCGGGCAGGGTGAGGTCAGCATCTAAATACGGTCTTTCTGCCTTCATAAAATGTTTAATCTTGCTTATATACAGCTCGGCTTCAACCTCATTCAACAACACACTTGCATATTTCGTCTTAGGTTCCGTAACGTATTCTATTTTGTGGTCAGGATATTGCGTGAAGATTTCCTTCTGCTTAAGGCCAAAATACCCGATTAAGATGATAAAAACGGATAAAGAGAGAAATAGCCCATCGGTACAAAATGCCCATGAGAATAGATGAAAAACATGATGGATGGTTGCAACAACAATTAAAACAGTCCAGATGACTCCAAAAGAATAAACAAGTTTTCTTAGCCAGTCAAGGTTTATATTTTCAGTAGTAGAAAAGTTATTGAAAATATTGATATCCAATATTTTAAAGAGCCTGATGGATAACAGGAAATAAACAGGGCCGGATAAGGCGGTAAGGATTAGAAAGAAATTAAACAACAAGGGAGCCCCATGTTCACTCTCCATGTGATCCAGCCTTATTCTGCCCGCCAGTTCAGGAAATAAGGGACTTACAAGCACAAATACATTGAAAAGTAAAAAAGGAGCAAAATGGAAGAGATGCTTTTTATTGAATTGATACTTTTCGTCTATTAACGCTGAAATGTATAAATACAGGAACGGACCATGCAACATAAGCAGCGAGATAAAACTAACGGAAAGAAGGTGGTAATCTGCAAATAATGTATTCGATAATAAAGCATAGCTACCGGTATATATTCCTAAATATATCAGCCAGAAAATCAGTATTTTGTCATGTAGTACCTTCTTTTTCTGCAAAATCAAAATTGCAAAAAACAAGGCATTAAAGGCAGCTATAAAAAAGAAATATTTCATGGTTTGTTTTTATTTGACGCTCCACCTGCCTGGGTATAAGCTAACGGGCAATTCCTCATTATGGTCAGCAAAATGATTGCTAAAAGTACAAACTTTCTATATACCGCCATCCGTCCACCCGCTTATCTCGTCTGGATTTTTTAATGTATGATTGATGAAAGCGTTTATTTTCTCCGGGAAAAATTCCTGACTCGAAAAACTTACTCTGACTCTGCTGAAAAACATCTAATCATCTAATATCTCTTAAATTATAAACTTGTTTTTCTGACAGGATTTACAAGACTTACATGTTTTATTTTGGTCTGCTGAAAAGCATGGAATACGCCGTATGGTGAAAAAACCTTGCATTTACCATCATACCATACTGTCATCCAATGATATATTGTTTTTTCAGCAGGCCCTGCTTAAAATCCGGAACCAACTTGTTAGATGTAGTCTCAGGAAGATCAGGCCGCACTTCACAGCAATGGTGGTCAGGCAGGGACTTAATGCCTGACCCGCCTTTTCAGGGTTTACTCCGTCTTTTTTATCGGGTCTCACTACATGCCACTCGAGATCCTATTTATTAGTAAACCTGTTTTTATTCATACTTATTCAGCAATCCAAAATCAAAAGGGGTCCATAAGCAAGATTTTAAACCACTTTCCTTAAATCCGGTATTCACCCAACTATTACAAGTCTTAAAGCAGGAATAACTTCCTTTAGATTTGTAGAAATCATCTGTTGAAGAGTAACCTTAGTTTTCAAGTATGATTTTCATTCCATTTTTATCCGTCTCAAATGTATTTTGTAAATAAGCATTCATTTTTTGCAATTCATGCTCATTTAATTTTATTTCAACCCAGTCCGAATATTTCTGTTTGTATCGGTTTATGTGCAATAGTGTGGTGCTTTTTAAAAACAATGCTCTGAATGCATTATTAAAAGTCAAATCTCCCCACGTTGGTGTATTCATGTAAAAGTTCTCATCGCCCCAACCAAAGGATAAATAATTATCCGTTGCGTTATGCTTTATTCCCGACAACAACAGACTATCCATATTTTTCACTGGAAGTACAATATATAAATGAACTCCGTTTGTACTTAAGTATATTACTTTGTCAGAAATCTTATTGTCTGCTTTTCGCTCAATCGTTACTGCCGTTAAAATCAAAGAAACAATAATGTATGCAATAGGAATCAGCAAAAAATATAGAATCCATTTAAATATTTTCCTGACTATTTTCATGTTGTCTGCCTCATTTGTTCTTGTTACAACTTAGTAATTATTTTCAATATTGAAAAGAAAAATAAAAGAGATTCATCGTTTCCCGTTGAAAAAACGGGACAGGCTGCTCTGAATGACAGAATTTTACACTACTTGTGGGTGATTGGGGTGGGATGAAGCTGCCCTTCCTCCCACCCAATCATCCTTATCAATAAAAGCTATAAGGCTGTCATTCGGAATCCCGCCCCGCACGTAAGAAACGGGACAAGGCTTCTTCGCCATAAGGAAGAGTTTTAATCAGTCTCTAACGAATTATTTTAACAATTCCCTGAAAAATAGCAGCAGGGTTACTCGTTTGATTGATTGTACCGGTAATATAAACTTTCTTATCCGGAACATAAAATGCCACCGAACCCACCGATCCGCTGTGGCCTATTAATTCAGGAACAGCCTTAAATGGAGACAGAAACCGCGGGATATAAAATTTCTGAATTCCAACACCATATTTAAATGGAAAGAATATATTGTTCCATTTCTTTAGTCTGGCAATAAATTCTTCGGAAAAATAGTTACCTTCAAAAAATGCCCTGATAAATTTCATCTGATCGGCTGCTGTGCTTGCAATGTCGTGATGCGTTGATTTCCAGTATTCCTGGATATCAATTTTTTTTTGCCTGAAATATACAGGGGCACAGCGATCGGCTGAACCCGATGGCAGGACAAAGGTGTTTTTCATTTCCAATTCCTGAAAAACATCATGCAACAAGCTCTGAATATTTTTGTTGGTGACTATTTCCAAAATTCTGCCTAATAATCTAAAGTTCGTTTCAGCATAACTGGCCTTTCCTTTTGCTCCCGGTTGAAACTTCGGTTTCATCTTTTTTACTTCAGCCACCACCTTATCTAATGGCCAGGACTGGTCATTCCCATTGAGTATCAGATCCATATTTTTTTTACCGTCAGGCCTTTTATCAATCAGGTAACATGGCAAACCCGATGTATGGGAAATCAAGTGATTTATGGTCAGTGTGTCCGAATAGTCTTTACCATTCAGCACCAATAAACCTTTCAATACATCGAACGGCAAATAGTTTGAAACCTCGTCATTAAGACTGATGGTCTTGTTCTGGCACAACCGGAGCGTGATGAATGAAATGATTAACTTACTGATGCTGGCAATATAATATTGGCTTTCCGGAGTCATATTTCCGGAAGCTGAAAACAGGCTTAGTGTTTTGTCGCCCGATTCTATATGAAAAACCGACCCGTGTATGTTTTTATTGGCAGCTATCCCGGCAACAATTTTGTCGAGGGATGCCTGATTTATATTTTTCTTTTTGTTCATGTTTGCTTTTTTAAGTCATTATATTTCGTGTGTTCTCCGGCTCTTTTGAACATCAGGCATAACTTATTATTAGTCACCATTTCGCTCCTTATCAACAGCGCATTCTGGCTGAAATACCAAGGTGGTATTTACCACTTATGGCCATCAAACCGCAAAACCCGTTGCTAAGATAAAATGTTTTAAAATATCTGAACAACTTAAAGTTTAGAAATACCGGAATAAAATAAAAGAATGTATTTAACTGATTATCAACCATCAACACTGATTTGCTTCTTTTTGTTCTGAAAATATTATCGTCTGATTCTGATTATTTTATAATTTATTTGATAGATATTTATCCGGGTGTCTTTGAATTATTCTTAAAAGAATTACTGTGTTTCCCACGCCAAAACAATAAAAATCTTAGAGTAAAAGATATGCGTTAATTATACCGCATTCCGGTAAAATTTATTGAATCATATTTTCCAGTTCCTGATTTAATTCAATCTTTTCTTTTTCAGAATAGATTTCCGAATTAGCCAGGGATTGGTGAAACTTTACCCGCACATCATCATAATTCTGTTTTAAATGCAGTTGAGCATCAATAATATATAAGTAGCCTTCAGAGAAATTGGGATAAGTCTCCATTAGAATTTCCCAGGCCTGAATGGCCTTGACATATTCCTTTTCATTATAAAAAAACCACCCCTTTCCATTCAATATGCCCAGCGAAAACTTAAGTTGACTGCCATATTTAGCCTGAACACACTTCCTGAGCGTATCAATAGTTGTTAAATCAGATTGTTCATTGGAAATGTATTTAGATTGCACCTCCGACCAGTCTTCAAATATCTCATACAAAGCAGTGCCCACGGTTAAACCTGGGGTCACGTTGTGATCGGCCTCCTTAAACAGCCTTCCTTTGAAATCAAGCCGGGGATTATTGAACTGTTTGAGGAGTGAGTCCATTTTATAAAAATCAGCAGGATAATCATTACCAATACCGTAGCGGTAATATTTGTGTGAATTCAGTAATTGATTCTCTAACAAACTGATAGAATCAATCAGATTTATATTCTTTTGCCCGAAAAAAGGGCTGATTGAGATAACACCGTTTAGGTCATTGATCCTGGAACACAGCAGTGAGGTGGTGAAGTAACCATATCGGGAATGACCTATGAGCAACCTGAAGGATGAGGCTTTATACTTATTTTCAGCAAGGGGTATCAACTCCTCAAAAATAAATCTCTCATTCTGGAGTGCCAGGCCCTGTTCATCTGAGACAGCATATATTGTTTCATAATACCGCTGACTTTGCACGGATTCAACACCAATAATTACCGATGAGGGCATTTGTTCATTACTCGTCAGGTAATCAATTGTATTCAAAATATAGCGATAACTTCTCTGATTCTGCTGGTCAAAAACTATGATCAATGGAAACTCACGGTCAATATCTTCCTGCCATTCAAATGGAACTGTAATCGTAATGTTTTTATCAAAACCCAGGTTTGTCGAACTAACGGTAGTATCCAATAATTTCCTGTACCGCTCATATGCCTGAGCTAAAAGATTGTTTGATCCAACCAGGATAAGAAAAAGCAGGCAAAAAGATCTATTCATTCTTATTTGATAAATGCTAGCGGATGTTTGCAGATAAACTTAGGAAATTACTGCAAGTTTCCGGTAGGCTGATAAAACTTAAGGCTTGAAAAGTAGATTTAAAATATCATAACCCCGCTTTGGGCTTTTTGTTCCCCTGAAATCCAAAAAAACGTGCATGAAATTTACCGGTTTTAATGATCAGGTAAGATGAGGTGTGCATTATTCGATTTTATTTTAAAGCTAAGAAAAAGAACGGACTTTTCAATTAATTGGGAGTTCACAACCTTTGCTTTTCGTCCGTATTAGAAGGAGAAGAAATTTGTGTTGATCTGTTGTACCAGTTACCGAGCTTCCATGTCGATACCAATCTAAGCATTCGGGTATCAAAGTAATTTTGATAAACTTGCTTAATGCCACCACTTACATAGTAATATTCCGGATTTGCTGTTTTAAAAACACGCCAATATAAAGCCGCGCCTCAAAAACTTTCTTACTATATATGTAATTAATTCCAATTACTGGTTATAAAACGAAAGGATGAATTGTCGGCCTTGGAATGGGAATAAACTGGCAAACCATTCACTAAATACTGAACAATACCGTCTTACTGGTAAACTCCCACGTTCGCGTTTATCAGTGTAGAATTAACCGGATAAATAGGTAATATTAATTGCATGTGCCAAATTTACCGCTTTTATTGTTTGCGCTAATGTGTTCGCAAATACTTATTTTTGTTGATGAGGTCAGGAGTTCTGCATATAGTTTTCTTCTACCCGGACTCCCATCCATGATAATTACTTGACAGGCAATTGTATTTTGCTTATCTTGCCATACTTATGAATCAATCACTCATGAAATACTTTTTAGGGTTTCTTTTAATTCTTGGCAGTATGTTTTCTTCAGCGCAAAATTTTAAACAAAAAGCCATTCCTCTTGCAGGGGATGCGAGCCTGGACAGGCTGATTTCGGCGGCAGCCGATAAGGAATTGGTATTACTGGGCGAGGCCAGTCATGGCACCCATGAATACTACTTATGGCGGGATAAGATAAGCAGGCGGCTGATATCAGAACAGGACTTCAGCTTTATTGCGGTAGAAGGCGATTTTGCCAGCTTGTATCACCTCAATCGCTATGTGAAAAATTTGGATGGTGCGGCAAACTCTGCCCGGGAGGTTTTATTAAAGCTCGACCGCTGGCCAACCTGGATGTGGGCCAATGAAGAGGTTGTAGCATTGGCTGAATGGCTCCGCAATCACAATGACAAATTAGCCCAGGATAAAAAAGTAGGCTTTTATGGTATGGATGTATATGATGAGTGGAATTCCAAAAAAGTGGTTTTGGATTTACTCAAAGCAAACAACCAGACTGCTTATGAATATGCAAAAGAGCAATATAAGTGTTTCGGTCCGCACAAGGGAGATAGCTGGAGATATGCTCATGCAGTGCAAGCCGGGAAAGAGGCTTGTGCAACCGCTACTAAAAATGTGGTAGAATTTATAAGAAACAATCGCAATAATTTCCCGCAACTTTCTGATGACACTTATTTTTATTTGTTACAAAACACTATCGTCGTACAAAATGCCGAGAAGTTTTACAGAGAAAGTGTCGCATCAAGAGGAGATGAATCATGGAATTCCCGGGTTCATCATATGTATGGAACCGTCAATGATTTATTAAATCTTTATGGTGCAAATTCAAAGGGAATTGTTTGGGCACACAATACGCATATTGGCGATGCGGAATATACAAGTATGCGTAACACCGGTGCGCAAAACATTGGTCAGCTTACCCGTGAAGGGTTGGGCAACGAGAATGTTTTGCTGATCGGCTTTACTACCTATGAAGGTAAAGTTATGGCAGGCCCAAGCTGGGGTGCCCCTATGGAGGAAATGACCATTCCGCCTGCCGTTTCCAATAGCATAGAATATAAATTGAATCAAATAGATCAGGAAAGTTTTTATTTGATTTTTGATAAAGAGGATCGAAAGGAAAAAAACCTCAAGACAATGGGGCATAGGGCAGTGGGGGTAGTCTATGATCCCAGAGGAGATAAAAGACAATTTGTGCCCACCATAGTTCCCATGCGCTACGACGCTTTGTTCTTTTTTAAAAAAACCACCGCTGTGCGGGTTTTGAAAAGGTGAAGCAACAACTCTACTTGGCAGATTAGCAGTTGATACCAGGTTTCAAGGACAAGGCACAGGTAAATTATTACTAATTGACGCTTTAAAAAGATGTAATGAAACAGCTAAAACTTTAGATTCTTATGCTGGAATTGTTGATCCTCTATTTGAATATATATCAGAAAAGGTAATTGTACATACAAGTTATTCTGATTGCCTGCACATTGCGCTTGCAACAATTGTTCCGGCGGATATACTCGTAAGCTGGAATTTTCGGCATATTGTAAATATTCAGCGAATTCGAGGTTACACTTCGATCAATATTAAAAATGGATACAAACAATTGGAGATTCGGTCACCAAGAGATTTAATGTATTATGGAACGAAAATTGAGAAAAAGTTTGATGCTGTAAAAATGGCCCGTGAAATCAAGGACAAACTGGATGCAAAATTATCCAAAATGACCAAGGAGGAGATTGTCGCGTATTTTGAGGAGCAACGAATGAAAGCCAAACGTGTTAAGCCCAGCGCCTAACAAATTAATATAATCGTCCGGCAGAACTAAAGGTCTGTTCCATGCGTTAAAAAACTCGCCTTAGCGGTGCTATGGTTGTGTTTTTTGCCTTGTTGGCGAACAAAATAGCTGCCTATAAATTAGTAATGTTATTCCGGAGAAGACCCTTAGTTAGAACCTCTGCCCTAAAACTCCAGGTGGTGCAGCCAAAGGTTTATTATCACTATACCCATAAATACTCGTTAGCGGTTATGGCAAGAAAAAAACACTGACAAGAAAAACAGATAAAATGACTATCTTTGTAAAAAAAAAATATTATGACACTTTGGAATAATGATACTGAAATTCAATTCTTTACGGAAGCACTAAAAAACTTTGCTTCTCCTGAACAATTATTTTATAACCTGCAAGGAGGATACTTTGCTTATGTACCAAAAGGTTCAGATGCTGAAGGACAAACTTTACAAAGCAGAAACTCATTAATTGGACAATTTACAGAAAAATGGAGTAAAACTCTTTTTGAACCAATTGCAAATGAATTGGGATTATTTGCGGTTAACAGTGTAGTATGTGATGAACTTGGCTTGTCAAGACAATCAAGTGCAGACCTTGCCTTTTGTACCACAAATCAGACAAACCAAAAACCTGAAAACATTAAACTGCTTTTTGAAATTAAAATGAGTGTTGTGTCGAACTACAAGTTTACACAACCGAATAAAGTTGAATTAATTGGAGATTACAAACAACATAAAGGAAATCCTGCTTTACTGCGTTCTGATTCAATGTTAAAAGCAATAGGAAAATCTATAAACATTCGTGTTTCTGGAATTGCTTCAACAAAAATACCTGTTGTTGTTTTGGGTAACAGCCCTATAACTGACAGCTACATTAAAAAGGTGGACTTTCTAAAAACTTCGGGCGTTATACAAGGTTTTTGGTCATTAAATCCAAACCCAACCAATTCCGACTATGTGAAAAACACTCCCAAATTGGGTTTTCAAACTATCCTTAACAGAGAGCAACTACTTAATAACTGCAAAGAACTTGTAACTAATGATATGAATTATTTTTCTTCAATGATTTCAAAATTGAAATTGGGAGAAATAATTCGAATTGCAAGCCAAGAAGCAACTGACATTGCAAAAGCAGAAAAATTTTTAAACTTAATCCGAAGCTAAAATGAAAAGACAAAACGGTACAAAGACAAGTGCTTTCGGAACAAATGGAAGAATTAATCACGATAGTTCAAAATTTTATAACTCTAAATTATATACAGAGCTTGGGGACAAAAAGGTACTTGATAAAAACGAAAATGATTTTCCCGATAAATTAGATAATAAATTTATTCTTGGTTCTGCCGAGAATATGAAAGAATTGCCTGACAATTCAGTACATTTAATGATAACTTCACCACCTTACAATGTATCAAAAGAATATGACGAAGATTTATCTTTAAAAGAATATTTACAACTTCTTGAAAATTCATTTAAAGAAACTTACAGAGTACTTGTTAATGGTGGTCGTGCGTGTATCAATGTCGCAAATCTCGGCAGAAAACCTTATATACCTTTATCTGATTACATTTCAAAAATGATGATAGATATTGGCTTTAATATGCGTGGAGAAATTATTTGGAATAAAGCAGCAAGTGCAAGTCCTTCGACAGCTTGGGGTAGTTGGCAAAGTGCAGCCAACCCAATATTGAGAGATATACACGAATACATTTTGGTTTTTTCAAAAGGCGATTATAAAAGAGAAAAAGGAAAAAAAGAAAACACCATTTCAAAAGAGCAGTTTATGGAATGGACGAAGTCAATTTGGACAATGAACGCTGAGAGTGCAAGAAGAATTGGACACCCTGCACCATTTCCAGAAGAATTACCAAATAGATTAATTCAACTTTATTCTTTTAAAGGCGATATTATCTTAGACCCATTTATGGGCAGTGGAACAACTGCTGTTTCTGCTTTGAAAACGGACAGAAAGTTTGTAGGGTATGACATAAGCAAAGAATATATTGACCTTGCAGAGAAAAGAATTGAATCGTTATTAAAACAAACAAAGATAGCTTTTAACCTGACAGTATTGGAAGAAGAGCCACAAACCGCTAACAAAGGCTAAAATCAAGCGGGCAGAAAATGCTAATTTGAAGTGCAGAGCACCTAATAAACTTCATCGCAGATTGACAGTGACGTGCTCCGTAATGCCCGCCAGCTTTTAGCCTCAGCCGAGACAGAAGCTTTCTTTATTAACGTTACTGTAGCTTTTATTTAAGGAAATTAAACTCTTCTATCAATTATACATTGGAAGTACAGATAATAATATCGCCCTGTTTGCATGCTTCTATTAAAAAAGTTCGTACTTTTAACGAAGATTCTGGTGGTGGCGAAAGTGGGATATTAAAAATGCCTGACAGTACTTAGCTTCAACCTTTGGCGTTCATTTAAATCTTTCTTTTTTGCATAAAGTATCTGATTTAAATTTAAGCCTCACCAGTCTATAAAGCATAAAGCGGATATATGCGCGATGTTCCGCGTATTGCAAATTGTTGGGTGCAATATAAAAAATAACACTATGACAAATATTCGATTAACAGTTATCATTGTTTTCATTTGTATTTCGACAAGTATATTTGGGCAGATTAAAGATTTTCGACTCTATCAGGAAACAATTAATAAAGCAGAATTATATATTGTTAATGAGAATAAAATTCAGGCTTTAAACTCTTATTATAATTTACTGACCACTAGCGATGGGAACTTCTCGAAAGATATTTACAACTCACTTATACTTGCCAAAGAATTGAATCGATTTGATACTTTATTCAAATTGCTTGATTTGGTTAAAGCCAAGAATTTTGATAATGCCTACCTGAGTGGCCTGGAAGAATTTTCAGATTTACATGAAAATGTTAAATGGCAAGAGTTCATCAATTCAAATAACAATGTTATATACATTGACACAGCATTGAGAAATAAAATTAATGATCTACACACAAGAGATCAATTTTTTAGAATTAAGGAAGGTTCATATGGAAAGTATGGCGATACCATTCGAAAAATTGATAGCATAAATATGAATTATCTATTATCTCTTATGTCAAACGGAAGTTTACCTGGGGAAAAGGAAATTGGTGCAAGAGATTTTCGGGGTGGTCAAGGATACGATATAGTTTTGCATCATTACATGCAAAATCGTTCGAGAAATAAAAAGTTATTAAATATCACTCCAATACTAGTAAATCAAGTTTTAGAAGGTAGAATTGAACCCAATAAATGTGCGCTTTGGTTAGAATACCAAAATGGAGAATTTATTGCCGGAGTTTTTGATGTTGCCAGAGTCAGCTATGATGGTAAAACATCTAAATACTACTCTCCTCCATACTCAAAAGAAAAGAAACTCTTAATTGATGCATATAGAAAATGGATTTATCTTGAACCTATTGAGGATTACTACAAAAAAGTACTTTTTGTTACAAATAACGAAGACAACAATTTTAAATTCGATATCCGACTCAACACTTTCCAAATGAGTAGCGAAACAGACTTTTTTAACTACCAAACAAAGATGATTGAATTAAAATAAACTGCACATAATAAACAGGACTACATGTGGCCAACCCCGTACAAACAGCAGAACATACTGAATGAAGTTCTGGTTTGGCTGCTATTTCTCCAGGGAGTGAGCAAGTCTAAAATCCATACATTATTAATGATTGACTTTTCCATCGGCAAGATTTTTTAGTGGATAAATGCAATTTTTGGTGCCAGAAATCGGACAAATGTTGTTTAATATCAACAGATACACTACTTTTGTGGATAATATTCAACATAATGACATGGCTGCCAAAAAACAAGTATTGTTCCCAAAGCATCAAAAGATCATGGAACAAGTAGGTGAGAATATCAAACTGGCCAGAAAGCGCAGGAAGCTTACTACTATACAAGTAAGTGAACGGGCCGGCATTGACAGAAGCACATTATACCAAATCGAAAAAGGGAATGGAAGCGTTTCAATGGCTGCTTATTTTAATACATTGAGGGTATTGGGATTACAGGATGATTTCCTGAAACTTGCAGCGGATGATGTATTTGGCAGAAAACTTCAGGACCTGGGTTTAATGAGTAAAAAATAATTATGTCAACTATAAAAACAGATATGCTGGTTTATGCGCATTGGTTGGGAATGAAAGACCCTAAATTGATAGGTGTGTTAAGTGCGCAGCAAGCAAAAGGCAAAAAGGCATTCAGTTTTGAATACGCTGATGATTGGATGAAGTCCGCAGAGCAAGTATTACTGGATCCGGATATTGGTTGGTTTAAAGGACAACAATATCCGGCTGGGAAAGAGAATTTTGGAATCTTTTTCGATTCGATGCCAGATACGTGGGGGAGAACCTTGATGAAACGGCGTGCAGCACAAAAAGCCAGGGCGGAAGGTAAGGCTACACCAAATTTATACGATATTGATTTCTTATTAGGTGTATGCGATGAATGCAGGATGGGGGCTTTAAGATTTAAACTGGACCCTAACGGGCCATTTTTGGACAATAACCCGGAAACACCCATTCCACCGTTGAGCAGCCTTAGAGAATTGCAACATGCTGCATATATTTTGGAATCTGGTGAAGAAAACGAAGAATTAAAAAAGTGGCTTTCCATTTTGATAGCGCCCGGTTCTTCTCTGGGAGGCGCAAGGCCAAAGGCCAATGTAATTGACCAACACGGGGATTTATGGATAGCAAAGTTCCCTTCCAGGGGAGATACTGTTGATAAAGCAGCCTGGGAATTTTTAGCCTATAAACTGGCTTTACAAGCAGGCATAGAAATGTCAGCATCAAGAATTGAAAGAATTTCAGGAGAATATCATACTTTTTTCACTAAGCGGTTTGACAGACATAAAAAAGAAAGAATTCATTTCTCCAGTGCAATGACAATGACCGGCAACAATGAAGAAACAATAAAAGAAAAATCAGTAAGTTATCTGGATATTGCTGAGTTTTTACAATTTTCGGGTGCTGAGAATAAGAAAGATTTAGAGCAATTATGGAAACGAATAGTCTTTAACATTGCGCTATCCAACACGGATGATCACCTTAGAAACCATGGTTTTTTGCTATCCAAAAATGGGTGGATACTTTCTCCTGCATTTGATATTAACCCCTCAATTGATAAAAACGGACTGGCATTGAATATTGATACAGATAATAACTCCTTAGATTTTGAACTTGCAAAAGATGTGGGCGTTTTTTTTCAACTTACAAGTGCCGGGATGGACTCAATTATAAGCGATGTCAGGAAAATTGTAAGCAACTGGAAGGCAATAGCTAAAGATATTGGTATCTCAAAATCAGAACAAGAGGTAATGGCTTCAGCATTTAGATATTAACACCTTCTGCTGGCGGCGATAATGGAATTTTCAGAAATGCCCGCCAGCACATAGCCTCAGCCGTTGGGCAAAAAAAATTGCAGACAGAGTATTGAATTAACCCTTAAAATTATAAAACCATAGCAAACAAGACAATTCCGGTAAAACTACACAAAAGGTCAACCCCTTCCCCAACTCCAAGAAAAAATCCTGATGCGCCAAAGCCAGGGCCAAAGACAGTTCTGGTAGTGCCACAAAAACGGACATCACCTAAGAAATAAAAGTTTGGTTATTAAGCGTGTTCAAAAAAAATAATCGGTCCAGGCTCAAACGTTTTTCATTGTAAAGAAGATTTTTGATGATAAAAACAAGAAAGAAAACCCTTGCTCCGATGTTTTTCGGGCATTCTATTTACAAAACAATTACCTCCAGAATATCCAACTCATTCAATTTTCGCTTCTTAACTTATTCGAAAAATTGAAACTCGATATCGTTGGGCATCACATGAACAGCCTTAAAATCATCCATCGCCTTAATCTGATGCTTTATTTCCGGGGGTACTATAAAGCTGTCGCCCTGTTTTAGGGAATGATCGGTGCCGGCCAATGCCAAAACACATGCTCCTTCCAATACAATGAGTACCGATTCCATGTTTGCAATATGTTTCGGCAATAGCTCTCCAGCCTTTGCTTCCATCTGTTTGGCAGTGAATTTTCCGCCTTTTGCCAGTAACTTTATTCTGGGTTTAGTGACTTTTTCCATGATCTGATTTTTTAAATGATGTGCGCTCTGCATAAGCAGTTGAGTACGGTTTGCCGGTTAAAAATGATGACGCTATCCAAAGTCAGGCAGCTTAATTAATTTAACAGCAGGAAAAGTTTAAAGTTTTTGAGAAGCAAAACCAATTCAAACGGAGCGGTATGGATGAAAATTTCGGAAATAAAAAGAAGGGGATTTCCCAATCGAACGAATTGGAGAATAAACACGCAGTTATTATTTATTTCAACCATGGAATTGAGCTATTGGATGAGATTTATGAATTGGAAAATGAACTTCGACGTATTATTGAAAGAGACATCCTGGGAATATATGACGGACATGAAGTCGCCCTGGATAATAGCAACGGATCCTTATATATGTACGGGCCCAATGCCGAATTATTATTCAAGGGAGGTCTACCGGTTTTACAAAAAACTGATTTTTTAGATGGAGCGAAAGCCTACCTTAGATTTGGACCAATTGAGGAGGGCGTTTTAGAAATTACGGTTGACATCAAAACGAAGTGAAGGATTTGCCAATAGATAGGGTTTCCTGTGTCCTGCCCCGAATTAACGGGTAAACCCCGAAAAAACGGGATAATCCCCAAAAATACGTGGTAAACATGAAGTCCCGGCCTGGCCGCCATTTTCGGGCGGGAGTATGACTTCGGGAGTAATTAGGTAACCCCCATTTGTATATCAGGGTGCGAATCAAAGTCGCTTTCCGGCTATCTTTCAACTCTCTTCCATATTTTATTCTTACGGAATAAATAAAAAGAATGTTGGATGAGTTTAATAATTAATTCTTTCTTATATTTTGTATGGAGTCTCAGATATTAATTCAAGTCTCATGAGGTTATACACATTGCGGATATGTATGCATTCTTGTTTATGGTCAATTGTTGGTTGCAAGTGGGCGACTGCCGTGAAACAAGATTCGCACCCTGGCTTCGGTAAAAACGCCAACAATTAATCTTCTTTATTAATAATATTTATATATTTGCTTTAAATTATTGAAAGCTGCCATAGTAAGAGTTACCATTCTGAAGTAAAATTGCAAAAGCACAATAATTGGAAATTACTTATAAAAAGATTGAATCTTTACCTATGAAGATAAAAGACATCCTACTCAGAATTACCGGCATACTTTTTATTGCTTTTTGTTCCCACGCAACGTATGGTCAGGTTAACTTTAAACCCGGGTATGTTGTAAAACATTCTGGAGACACTTTGCATGGTTCTATTGACTACAGGTCCTGGAAGATTAATCCGGACAAAATTTTTTTTAAAGAAAGCTTAGCTGGCGAAAAAGTTTCTTACAGGCCACTTGACATAAGATGCTTTGGCGTTCTTGATGAAATCTATGAAAGTGCTGTGATTGAAACCGAAATCAGCCCATCAAACATCCAAAACCTGGAATTTGGGGCGGATTTAAATTTGATGGCCGACACTGCTTTTCTACAGGCAATGATTTTGGGAGAAAAATCACTCTATTTTTACGTCAACAATCGGGGAAACAACCAGTTTTACATTAAGTCTGATTCTGCTTTTCAGTTCCTGGCTTATAAGAGATATATCAAAAAAGTGAGGGCCGAAAATGCAGCCAGACAAACCGAAGAAACAAAAGTATTTGAAAACCAGACCTATATTGGCCAGCTCATTTTATATATGGAGGGTTGCCCCGATATAAAACTCAGGATTGAAAAAACTAAATATACAAAAAAGGGGTTAGAAAACTTATTTAATTACTATTATAAATGCACTGGATCGGAAGTGCAATTTCAAAAAAAAACTGAAAAGATAAAGACAACTTTTGGCGTTGTAGCTGGTTTATCGGTAACTTCACTTTCATTTAGTGGTGAATTTTCTTATCTGGTTGATGCTGAATTTCAACAATCCACAAATTTTGCCGGTGGTATAGCATTTGCGTTTAGTATTCCGGGCACCAATGGCAAATTATCATTATACAATGAATTAAATTTCTCATCCTATAATATTGATGGGTATCATTTAAACTTCGAGCATGCTGATAAGTATACTGTATCAGAAACAAACTTAGGCTACTCATATTTGAAACTAAATAATCTGGTACGTTTCAGTTATCCAATCAACCAAATTTCAATTTTTTGTAATGCAGGAATCTCAAATGGCTATGGATTTAACGAATCAAATTACCAGTATCAGGAAATAACCTTTTTCTCAACCTTCAATACCAAAGAAGGAAAAATGTTGGAACAGACCCGAAAATACGAATTTGGTTTTATTTTTGGCATTGGAGCCAAATATCAAAGATACTCGCTTGAGTATAGGTATGAAATATCAAATGGCATGTCTGATTATGTATTTCTGCAGGCCCATCCAAAGAGATCCTTCTTTTTGCTTGGATACACTTTTTAAAACTTTTGAACATCACCTGAACTATAAGATGAACATGCCACGAACAATGGAAGAACGTCAAATTGATATAAGCGCCCTTTCTGGAAATTAAAAAATATTTTCTCACCGCAAGGATTACCAGCCCCTTTATTTGTTCGATGATACAATAGAAATTCTATTCAACTTTTAGCGGCCACAACCTCATGGTGAATAGCCTTCCGTTTACCGACGAGTTGTCCATTCCTTTTACCTTCATCGGCAATGAAGGCGAGCATTTCAGGATTGAGTCTTTAGTTTTGGGTGATTTGCCGTCAGATGTTTATTTGTTAGACAAACAAACCGGAACCGATCACAATCTGAGCAGGAATCCTGTTTATAGTTTTATTGCCAATGCAAATGATGATCCCGATAGGTTTATGCTTCACTTTAAGACTGTTGGCATAAGCGAACCGGCAAATTCAGATCAAATCGCCATAATATATATAAACGGGACAATAAACATTACCAATCTGGAGCAGGGTAAGATAAAATCAGTGAGTGTTACTGATATGGCTGGCCATTCAATTTATAAAGGCGATAACCAATGGGGTAATACTGCAAAAATCAGTTTATCTGCTTTATTGGGTGTTTATCTGGTATTTGTTGAAACCGAAACTCATTTCTTTGTTAAAAAACTTTTAATCCATTGATGCTATGAAAACACTGGTTAAGTTCATATTTGTCGGTTCAATAATGCTTGTGCCATTTATGTCATTCGCACAAGGAACTCCGCCTCCACCTCCGGGTGGGCATGGTCAATCAAACAATCAGGGTCCGGGCGGTAGCGCCGATATTGGCGGAGGCTTACTAACACTTACGCTGCTCGGTGCCGGATATGGGATAAAAAAATACAATAAAAGCCGAAAAACTAATATTAACCAATAGCTAATCCTTGCCTTTGGGTAATAAATAAAATCCAGTCAAAGGGTTAAAAATATGAGTCAGGATGAAACGCCATATTTCATCCTGACTTTCAGCCAAATGCCCAGGGCGTTAAGGCAGCGTTAATTAGTGCCCTGAATTGCAGTTATCATCGTCCTTCCGCTGTTTAATGGTTCAGAATCTGAACATTATCTATATTATTATAGTTAATCTATATTCAATTAAAACATTCACCACAAAAATTATCCGAATTATGAAAATAAAATTACTTCCTTTCCTTTTTTTTGTTTTTTGGGGCTATTCAACCAGCGCACAAACAGGAATATATGTGCCTGAACTGGCACAATTTGATGACGCCATGAATAATCTTATGTCAACTTACAATGTACCGGGAGGGCAACTGGCCATAACCTATCAGGGACGCCTGGTATACAACAGAGGTTTTGGATTTGCCAATACTACTACTCAGGATTCCGTTTATCCCCACAGCATTTTCCGGATAGCAAGTGTTTCCAAAACAATTACCGGCATTGCCTGCATGAAATTGTTTGAGCAGGGGAAATTGAATTTAAATGCAAAAGTTTTTGGTGCTGAGGGGATTTTGAATGATGCTCAATACCAGAATATTCTTGATCCGCGAGTTAACGATATCACCGTACGTATGTTGCTTCATCACAGTGGAGGATGGAACCGGGATATTTCAGGTGATCCCATGTTTAACGCTTATAATATTGCTACGGCCATGGGTGTGGCTGCTCCTCCATCAGCCGGTAAAGTGATTGAGTATGTGCTCATGAATAAAATGCTTGATTTTACACCGGGTTCACAGTATCAGTATTCCAATTTTGGATACAATGTTTTGGGTAGGGTGATTGAAAAAATCACTGGAAAATCTTACGAAGACTATGTGCGTACGGCCATCCTGGAACCACTGGGCATTTCTAAAACAAAGCTGGGGTATAATCTATTGACCAATCAATTACCTGACGAAGTGAATTATTATGATTATGCCGGAGCACCAAAAACCCATTCGGTATATGATAATTCAACCATGGTGCCCTGGCCTTATGGCGGTTTTAATCTGGAATTTATGGATGCACATGGCGGCTATGTTTCATCGGGTGAAGATCTTATGAAATTACTATGCGCCATTGACCGTTTTGATACCAGGCCGGACATCCTGACAAAAGCTACCATTGATACCATGACAAAACCTTCGACAGTCAACGCTAACTATGCCTCTGGTATAGCGGTAAACCAATACAATAACTGGTGGCATATGGGATCTCTGCCTGGCACAACCGCCGAAATAGTGCGTAATGGCAATGGACAGATCAATTGGGCCATTTTATTAAATACCCGCGACCAGGCCATGAATATTAATCAGGCAGTAGATAATCTGGTCTGGAATGTGCTGCCATCCATCAACAACTGGCCTGACTTTGATCTGTTTTCGGGTTCAAGTATTGGCATAGATGAAAAAATCACAGTAGCACCTGCCATAAAGATATACCCCAACCCTGCTAGTGAAAACCTGGTTGTTTCGGTTAATTCTGGCAATTTAAAATCTTTTAAGTCTTTTATGTTGAAGCTCTTTAATTCTTTAGGTCAGGAAATATTCAATCAACAGCTTACATTGACCACCAATACACTCGACATCTCACAACTTCCCGATGGAATTTACATATTACAGGCCGTTTCAGATAACCAGGTCGTTTATCAGGAGAAGTTAATGATTAAAAAATAAATGTTGGAGCCATCCTTACGCAGTTAAAATGGCTGTTGCTGCCGGTAAATTTTAATACGGCAGCCACTCCCCTGCTTCTTTTTGAATCAGGACAATTGAATGTGCAGTATTTTTCAACACTGCAAATGGATATAAAGATTTTTTAACCGGACTTAAGATCTGGGAAACAAAATCAGAAATCATAAGCATAGCGTGAAATTAACTACTTTTACTCCACTAAGAATTATGAGGAATTAAAAGAAACTGTTACTGCCTTTCAGAAAAGCAGAATCATTTTAACAGCCTGCCAACTGGACATTTTTACCTCAATAGGTGAAACTGGTCAAAGTGCTGAGGCCATATCTAATGCCTTAAACCTGAATAAAAAAGCAGCGGAAAAATTACTGAATGCACTGGTGGCTATAAACTTGCTTACCAAAAGCAAAGATATTTACAGCAATACCCACAGCAGCCTGATTTATCTTTCGAAAGATAGTCCCGAATATATGGAAGGAATAATGCATACCGGTCATTTGTGGGATACCTGGAGCGACTTAACGGAGGTGGTGAAAACGGGAAAAAACAAACGTATACCGGAAATCAATGAAAGAGGCGAGGCATGGCTGGAGGCATTTATCAATTCTATGCATTACAGAGGTATAGTGCAAGCCTTTGCACAAATCTCAGGAATCGACCTGAGCAATATAGAATCTATACTTGATGTAGGCGGAGGCTCCGGCTGCTTCAGCATGGCCTTTTTAGAAAGAAAGCCAACATTAAAAACCACCGTTTTCGATTTACCCAATGTTATCCCAATCTCACAAAAAATCATTGAAAAAGAAGGATTTAAAGGTAAAATTGATCATTATTCAGGCGACTATACCGTAGATGAACTCCCCACAGGCTTTGATCTTATATTTCTCTCAGCCATCATTCACATCAATTCGTTTGCTATAAATCAGCAATTGGTTAATAAGTGTTATCATTCCCTGAATACCAATGGCAAAATTGTGATTCAGGATTGGATAATGAATGATGCTAAGACTGAACCTGCATCAGGTGCTCTCTTTTCTATAAACATGCTGGTTACTGTGGATGAAGGAGATTGCTATTCTGAAAGCGAAATACAAACCTGGTTGAGCCATGCAGGATTTTCATCTGTCAGGAGAGTTGATCTGGGTAAAGGCCTCGGTCAAGTGATCGCCACAAAATGAATAGAATCTGTCCGATCTGCAAACAAAGACAAACTGCTGATTTTAATGCAACCTCCTGTTACATTTCATCTATGCTTATTTTCAATATTGGCCATTAAATAATAAGGCCGTAAAAATAATAGCATAACTAAAAACTTGCTATCTTAGCCGTGGGGTTATGTGATCAGTAAGCATTACGGGGTTACACGCGGCATATACATGCCTGGATGTTGGCAATGATACTGCCAGATTTTGTAATTGGCGTGCTGAAACACCCGGCAGATTTATAGAACTGAAAATCCTGATATGATTTGTTATTTCAATTCAGACACTGAGAGGAAGATATAATTTAATATACCAGTTGTTTTGGTTTGAAAACGCTGGATATTAATCATTCCTCATCTTAAGATTTACATCATGAATAAAAGAAAATTGGTTGTAATAGGCGGAGATGCTGCCGGAATGACCGCCGCATCAAAGATCAGACGGGAGCAGCCTGAACGTGAAATTGTAGTTTTTGAACGGGGCAATCATACCTCCTATGCTGCCTGTGGCATGCCCTATTACATTGGTGGGCTGATTGATTCGGAAGAAAACCTGATTGTGCGTAAACCGGAGGTTTTCAGAAAAAAACAGCACATCGACGTGCGGATTCGCCATGAAGTAACTGAAATTGACACAGTCAAAAAACGTGTAAAGGTTAGAAACATTGACAAAAATATGGATTTCTGGGAAACCTGGGATGACCTGCTGATAGCAACAGGAGCTTCCCCTGTTGTCCCTCAATCGGAAAACATTGATGCCCCCGGAATATTCAGTCTTTCTACTTTACAAAGCGGGATAAACGTTAACAACTTTATCAATGAAAATAAACCGGCCAAAGCAGTGATAGTAGGTGGCGGTTATATTGGCATTGAAATGGCAGAGGCACTTCTTGCACGCTCAATTGAAGTTACCATTATTGATATGGCGCCGCAACTGATGACCAGCCTCGATAAAGATATGTCGGACCAGATTCTCGCTTACCTGAAAGAACAACAGGTGAAAATTTTTCTGGAAGAAACATTGGAGAAATTTACAAAAAATGTTGATGGCAGTGTCAACTCAGTTATAACCAACAAGCAAACCTTACCTGCTGACATTGTTATTGTAGGCGTAGGCATAAAACCCAATGCCGGACTGGCAGCCAATGCCGGTATAAAAATAGGTAAAAATGGTGCCATTCATATAAACAAACGGTGTGAAACCTCAGCGCTCAATATCTGGGCCGCTGGCGATTGCGCCGAATCTTTTCATCTCATAACCCATGAACAGGTTCATATTGCCCTGGGTACCGTTGCAAGCAAACATGGATTGACAGCAGGCATCAACATCAGTGGTGGAAATATGGAGTTTCCGGGAGTTATGGGCACTGCCATTACCAAATTCAAGGAAATGGAGATCTCACGCACAGGATTGTCTGAAAAAGAGGCAAAAAACCTAAACATTGATTTTGAAACCGCAATGATAACCACAGTATCACCGGCAAGTTATTACCCCGATGCTAAGGAAATAAGTGTGAAGCTGGTCATAAATAAACAAAGCCGACGAATTTTAGGCGGCCAGATTGTAGGTTTCGAGGGTACAGGCAAGCGCATTGATTCCATTGTTACAGCAATTACAGCCGGATTTACTGCACAACAATTAATGGATCTTGATCTGGCATATGCCCCGCCATTTTCTAATGTATGGGATCCGGTGCAAATTGCTGCAAGAAGGCTCCTCTGAAAATCTGATCAAAGAGCTCTTTAACCTTCATCACTTATCTGCTTGTTAGCCTGACCTTTACCTATCTATGGGCTGGTATTAATAATAGTATTCTATAGTTTTTCACTTTTAAAGCGTGAACATATTTTTATAAAAAACAATTCATATAAATCATATTTGGTTCATATTTGTTTTTACAGAAGGAAGTTACAACATTAAAAAAATGTGTACTATTGGAATATCCTGACAAACAAGGATCATTCCAGGTTTAATTATTATTCCTTGTGCTGTCTCAGGGATAAAACTATACAAAACGTTATATGATTGCTCTGTTTGCCTACTTATTTCTCGCATTGTTTGTTTCATTTCTATGTTCTATAATGGAAGCTGTACTGCTTTCAACACCCCAATCTTTCCTCATTGTTAAACACAAAAATGGAAAACTTTGGGCCAAAGCTCTAATTGATTTGAAACACAACATCGACAAACCTTTATCTGCAATATTATCACTCAATACTGTCGCACACACGGTTGGTGCAGCAGGAGTCGGCGCTCAGGCTGTAAAAATTTTTGGAGAAGCTTCATTTGGAATTATATCCGCCATTTTAACAGTTTTGATTCTGGTGCTAACCGAAATTATACCCAAAACCATTGGAGCAAAATACTGGAGAGACCTGGCGGGGACTGCCACCATCATAATAAAAGGAATGATCGTCCTTACCTATCCGCTGGTAATCCTTGCAACGGCTGTTGCTAAATTAATCTCCAATAATCGGCAGGAACCTACTACGAGTCGTGAAGAAATAGCGGCATTGGCAAGCATTGGAACCGATGAAGGTGTTTTTTCGGATAAGGAACATAAAATTATTCAAAATTTGCTTAAACTCAAAAACATTAAAGCTGCGGAAGTGATGACTCCAAGAGTTGTGGTTGCCCTTGCTTCTGAAAAATTATCTCTGGAAGAATTCCTGATGAATAAAAATTATTTGAAATTCTCACGCATACCTGTTTATTCGGGAAATGAGGAAAACATTACAGGTTATGTATTCAGGCAAACCGTTTTTGAAAAACTGGCAGAAGATCAGCATGAATTAAAACTGGAAGATATCAAAAGAGAGATTGTTATAGTTCCCAACACCATGGCACTGTTTACTTTATGGGAAAAACTTTTGGAAAACAGAGAGCACATTGCTTTAATTGTAGATGAATATGGTGGTTTAGATGGGATAGTTACTATGGAAGACATCATTGAAACCATGCTGGGATTTGAAATCATTGATGAGAAAGACACCATTACCGACATGCAAATTTATGCAAGAGAAAGATGGAAGGAAAAACTAACCAGATACAATTTGCTGAACAAACCAGGAGCAAAAGAAAAATAAAAAAGTTCTGCCAACCTATAAACAGGTCTTAATCTATTTTTATTAATGAGTCCAGTCTGGAAAGTTGTAAATAAAAAAAATGCCATTAAAACCCGAAGTTATCAGGATGCACAAGGCTCTGTAAATCGGTGATTAAAACTTATTGAGGCTTTATGACTTTAGTGGCAAAAAGATATTTTTTATTGATTGACCGCGAATTACGCCGATTAGCGCGAATTCATGTTAAAAAAAAGAAATATGTGTACAGGCTGAAAAGGTATAAATAAAAAAAATGCCATTAAAACCCGAAGTTACCAGTTTGCACAACGCTCTGTAAATCTGTGATTAAAATATAGTAACGCTTTGTGACTTTGTGCCTTAGTGGCAAAAAAAGAAATTTTGTATTAAGCTCATTAATGAATCATGAGGACTGCCAACTTTGAAACTGGCAAACTTTTTGATTAGAACTAAAAAAAAATACAGAAATGATAAGTTACCTTTTAATTTTTGGCGTTTTTATGCTGCTTAGCTGGCTTGTAGGAGCCCGCTTAAAATCAAAATTTCGTGAATACAGCCGTATTCCGGTAAACTATGGATTGAGCGGGGCTGATGTAGCCACTAAGATGCTTCAGGACAATGGTATTTATGATGTCAGGGTATTATCTGTACCCGGTGAATTGTCAGATCACTACAATCCTCAAACCAAAACCGTAAACCTTAGTCATGATGTATATCACGGTCGCAGTGTTTCATCTGCAGCCGTGGCTGCCCATGAATGCGGACATGCCGTGCAGCATGCAGAGGCATATGCCTGGCTCAGGATGCGTTCACAGTTGGTGCCGGTGGTAAGTTTTGCATCTAAATGGGTGCAGTGGGTATTGCTGGCAGGCATTTTATTAATAACCACTTTCCCGCAGTTACTTTTGGCAGGAATAGTATTGTTTGCACTTACGACGCTGTTTAGTTTTATCACTCTGCCGGTGGAAATAGATGCCAGCAGGCGGGCTACACGCTGGTTGGATGGAAGCGGAATTACTACTGTTGCCACCCTTCCCAAAGCCAAAGAAGCACTTCGTCTGGCTGCCTATACTTATGTAGTAGCTGCACTGGCGTCACTGGCTACCCTTATGTACTACATCATGATTTTTCTTGGCGCCCGCGACTAACTAAACCATCTTTCAAATACATATAAATGCCCCTAAGTGGGGCATTTTGTGTTTGAAGTAAGCCGTTGTTTCATATTTACGTCGATAAATTATTCTTTTGCGACTTCTCCTCAGGCTCTATTTGTTTTCAATCAGCAGTTCAACCACCTTATTTAACCTCTCCAGATTTTCAGTTACAAACTTAGTCCCTGCTTCTCTGAGGCAATTAAGATTTTTAACAGACGCGTCATCCATTTCGGGTTTGGCTTCATACAGATCAGGTGCCAGACGAATAAAATGATCAGGTGTCGTGGTAGTTTCCCATATTTTATGAAGCTGATAGGTAACGGTTTCAGCATTTCCCGACATCATGATATCAATAATCGGCTGCAACCATTCCAGCATGCCCCAGTCTTTTGCTTTGCTGTATTCGTAAGGCTTAAAAGTTGAACCGGTGCCCAGTGAAACAATAATCATATCCTGTGCACGGGGCCGGTCGGGTTTGCCGGGATCGTTAAGAACCGTGCTAAAGGGTATTCCACGTGCTTCAGCATATGCACACATTGCCGGATTGTTGGCAAACACTCCCCCATCAATCAGCGGATAGGGGGTGCCAAACACTGACTTTACCCTGGCCACTTCAAAATAAGTGGGTGCTGCAGAAGTGGCCCGGGCTACTTCCTTTATCGGAAAATCATGGGTATTGGATGCCCGGGCATCAATCTGACTGAAAAAATGCGCCCGGCGGTTGCGGATATCATAAGAAGTAATCAAACAGGGACGCAACAATTCGCTCAGTAAAGTGTCACCATAATAATCATTCAGCGCCTCCTCAAGCTCTGCAGCACTATATCTTTCATCGGTGAGACCACCTTTGCTCCTGACCTTTTGCCAAAAGGTGATGTCAAAAATATCATCTCCTCTTTCCAGATAAAGATCTACAGCCTGACGGGCCGTAAATTTTGGACGATGCGTAGGCTTACCTTGTTCGTCCCGCGCCGGAATGAGGTAGGTACAGGCAAGAATTCCGCCGGTACTGGTTCCTACCAATAAATCAAAATAATCACTTAATCTTGCCTGGCTCCCTTCGAGTGTCATCAATTGTTCCTCTATATATGCGAGCACTACACCGGGTAAAATACCCCTGATGCCTCCCCCATCTATAGAAAGTATTCTAATTTTCTTACTGCTCATGGTTGTATGGTTTTAGTGTCTGTTAAAATAACAACACAAAATTTTGAAAGTTAAGTCCGGGAACATGTTTGGCTAAATATTAACTAAAATTTTCTGCAAAAAGCTGGCTTTACCATAAAAATTCCATCTTAACCAGGGCCAGATAGTTTGATTCGCTTACATAAGGTCTTTTTCTGCATTGAGTAAGTGATTTGTATTATCTGAGTTCACTTTCCGAAAAGCAGAAAAAAATGGAAATCAGCTTTAAAACCACAGATAAAATATTCTGTTTTTTAGCTTATTGGCATTTATCCAATGAAATTTTTTATTACTTTTGTTAATAAGAAGCGCGAATCTAAGTCATACTCATGGTCTATATTTTGAAAAAGTTTTCACTATTGCTTGTATTGCTCATTGCGACAATACTGACCAACGCTCAAAAGCAGGCGAATTATTGGTATTTTGGCAACCATGCAGGCGTTAGTTTTGCTCTGGGGCCTCCCTATCCGCTAACCAACGGAGCATTACAAACGGGTGAAGGTTGCTCTTCCATATCGACTGCAGAAGGCACCCTTGAGTTTTATACAGACGGCACTTATGTTTACAATAAGAACCATACCCGCATGCTTAATGGATCCGGACTATTTGGCCATTCATCAAGCACCCAGTCGGCCATTATTGTTCCCAGGCCGGGAACCACCACTGAATATTACATCTTTACCGTGGATGCAGCCGACAATGGACTGGCTAAAGGTTTGTGCTACTCAAAGGTAGATATGACCCTCAATGGGGGCCTGGGAGATGTGGTTACGAGTGAAAAAAATATTTCACTGGTGCCGCTTGCCTGCGAAAAGGTAACTGCCGTAGGTCATAGTGATGGTCAATCTTTTTGGGTAATTACCAAAAAATGGGGCAACGCAGACTTTTATGCGTACCGCATCACTTATGATGGAGTGGTAACCACTCCGATCATCAGCACTACCGGCCCGCCCCTTGTTGGAAATATTTCCCAGGCTTCAAAAGGATACCTAAAAGTATCTCCCGACGGAAGCAAAATTGCTTCTGCAAATAATACCGCATTCAATGTCGGCATCTATAATTTTGACAACAGTACCGGAACCATTGAACATCTGGTAACAGACAACAACTATACTAATCCGGGTGGATATGACCAGGGTGGGCCTTATGGAGTGGAATTTTCGCCAAACAGTTCATTTTTATACATAGGCGAATGGAAAGCCAACCGCAGAATCCACCAATATGACCTATCTTCAGGTGATCCTACCACTATTTTAGAATCGAGGCAGGTGGTTGCATCAGTAGGCCAGGGTTCAAGTCCTATTGGTGCATTGCAACTTGGCCCTGATAACCGCTTATATATCGCACGCTACCAAAGTGGTTATATTTCAAGAATCAATCAACCCAATAACCCGGGAAATGATTGTGGCTTTGTTGAAAATGCCTTAAATCTGTCGGGCAGACAATGTAATTATGGGCTTCCCCCTTTTATTCAATCATTTTTCTATCTTTCTGCCGACTTTTTCTGGGATGAACCTGCCTGCCTTGGCTATCCTACCCAATTTTATACCAGTGCCTCTGATAATCCTGACTCCGTGAAATGGACTTTCCCGGGAGGTGTCACCTTCACCGAGCTTAATCCAGTCTATACTTTTCCTTCAACTGGATTTTATTCCATCACCCTGGAGGTTTTTCTCTATGGGCAGTCAAAAAGTGTGGGCCATTTTTTACAGGTCCGGCCAAATCCGCAGGTTAGTATTGGCAATGACACCACCATATGCCGCAGTGAAGCCTTTTATCTGGATCCGGGTGAGTACAATTCTTATCAGTGGCAAAATGGAGCCACCACTCAGGAAATTTTAGCTGATAGCACGGGCTGGTACTGGTGCAGGGTAGCTAACGAATGGGGATGCACTGCCATAGATTCTCTATACATGACAGCGCATCCAAACCCTGAGGTAAGTGCCGGCCCTGAAATAACCATCGCGGAAGGAACCACGGCTACCTTACAGGGTTCGGTTACAGGAGGGAATGGTGATTACATTTACCGCTGGGAACCCGCTGCACTGCTTACCAATCCTGATATTTTACAACCTACCACCGTTCCCATGATGACCACTACCCTATTTACATTAACGGTTACCAATATGCAAACGGGATGTACAGGCCAGAATGATGTATTGGTAACGGTAACCGGGGGCGTATTGAGCTGCCTTGCCTCCGCATCGCCCACCAACATATGTAGTGGTGCTCAAAGCCAGCTTCAGGTACAGGCTTACGGTGGAACCGGTAACTTTAGCTATTCATGGAGCGCTAACCCACCCGGTTTTACTTCACAACTGCCCAACCCTGTAGTTACGCCTTTACAAACTACCACATATACTGTAACGGTAAATGACGGAGAAAACACGGTAAGCAGTAACGTGATCATTAATGTTAACCCCTTACCAATACCCGATGCCGGGCCCAATCAGGTGATTATTTTTGGCACATCCACCGTATTGCATGGCAGTGCCTCTCAGGGAACCGGGCCTTACTCTTACTCCTGGGAACCAGCCGATAAGCTGGTATCGGCCCAGGTGCAAAACCCAACCACATTAAATCTCTATGCATCTACTGTTTTTACCCTGAGCGTAACCGATTTGGGCACCGGATGCGCCGGCGCTCAACCGGATTTTGTAACCATTGGAATGGAAGGTGATGCCCTGAGTGTTAACCCTGCGGCACAGCCGGAGGTAATCTGTAAGGGCCAGGAAACACAGTTGTTTGCCCTTGCCGGAGGTGGTACCCAGAATTACACCTACACCTGGACCTCAGATCCACCCGGGTTTACATCAAGCGAAGCTGATCCTAAGGTTTCGCCAACCACTACTACCACTTATATCTTAAATGTTTTTGATGGCTTCAATCCGGCAAACGGATCAATTACCGTAACGGTAAATCCTTTGCCTCAAATTAATCTGATACCTGATGACTCCAGAGTTAAGAAGATAAGCAACACTGAAATAGGTGTTTGCGTTTATGATACCATTACGCTCAATGCCGGAAATCCTGGCGCTACTTATTTATGGAGCAATGGATCAGAAGAGCAATTCATAAATATACTGACCTCTGGTATAGGTTTCGATCTGCAGAATTATAATGTAAAGGTAACCAACCCGGACAATGGCTGTGCAAACACAGCCGACATTAAGGTATATTTCACTTTCCAGTATTGCAGCTATGGCTTGGATGAACAGGCTTTCAGCAATAACCTTAAGGTTTACCCAAATCCATCAGGTGACGGATTGTTTAATTATGAGATTGAGGGTTTAACCGGCGAATCGCGTATTGAAATTTTTTCTGTACACGGCAGCCTCCTGAGTTCTGAAACAATTCAGCTCACAGCAGGAAACGTATATAAATCCACGATAAATCTACAAAATATCAGGCCGGGCATATACTATCTGAAGTTAACCAATAATAATCTGCAGATATTGAGAAAGCTTGTATTTAGATAACAAGGTGCGTTATGATCAATAATACACCAAACAACAATATCAGGCCATCGAGCCAGAAAGAAAAGTAATGTGGATGCTGTCGACACCTGTGGCAGTGCAATAACAACAATAATATTGTACCTGTTATCAATGCCGGTATCATGTTGGCCAAAGGCTCCAGACCTATCCATCCTCCAATGACATGCATTACAATAAAAATAAGGGTAAAACCTGATGAAAGGAAGTAACTTGCCTGCTCACCCAACAGCACCGGCAAGGTTTTCAGTCCATCCAGGGCATCGCTTTGGCGGTCACGCACATCAAACGGAAGTGTAAGGGCAACAAAAAATGTAAAACGGGCAAAAAGCCCAAACAGCATGGGGTCTTTGCCGGGTTCCAGATTACTTTCCAGCACAGGAATGAGTACCGTAACCAGCGTCCAGACGCCGGAAACAAAAAACATTTTTACAAAAGGAAATCGTCTGATAAGTAACCAATGGGGCACTTTACGGGTAGGTAAGGTATAGAGTAGGGTGGCAAAAGCAATGGGCAAAAGCATCCACAGCGTGAACCTTTGAATCTTAAGAGATGCACTTATTAGGAAAGCTATACATAAACCCATGCCGGCAAAAAGCCACAATTCCCGGATAAAATATTTAAAACCACGAGAGATGATATTGGCTGTGCGATGAAAGTTGTAACCCAGAAAAGTGCCGGTAAAAATAAGCGTAAGCAAAGGCCATGGCTGGCAATGCAGCTTTAATTGCAGGCACGTTCCCCAGACCAGTGCTACTGCACCAAGCGATAGTAATACCGAGGCATCAAGGAAGATTCCCTTAATTGCTTTTGCTCCATGGTTCATCCATATATAAACATCAAGAATGACCCTCTGGTTTGGAATTTCAACCATACTGCCTCAACTCCGGTAAAGATCCAACACAAAATTTTGGTTCTAACTTTTACTGCAATAGGAGAATAAATAGGTTATAAATAAATAAAAACTTCATTATGAATAAAATAATGTATCTTTGCAGTTCATCAAAAATTAATTAAACACATCATGAGTACAGGAACAGTAAAATTTTTCAACGATTCGAAAGGTTTTGGATTTATTAAAGACGACGATTCAGAACAGGAATATTTTGTTCACGCATCGGGCCTGATAGACGAAGTCAGGGAAAACGATCAGGTATCCTTTGACCTTCAGGAAGGCAGAAAAGGATTAAACGCAGTAAATGTCAAAGTGATTTAATCTCTCCGGCATATAATTAACTTAAGCTCCGTTATTCACGGAGCTTTTTTTTGACCAGGCCCATAGCCTGAACTCTCCTAGTAAAAAAGCCACCCCGGGGTGGCTTTTTTATTACAGGAGAAAAACAAAAATTACTTGAGGCCTAATTTTTTCTTAACCAGAGGCATGATATCGTCTGCATTTTCGGTATACAGCAATAAACCTTCAGTAGAATTAAATATAAAGGTGAATCCGTTCTCTTTGGCTACATCCTTTACTGCATCGCGGGCTCTGTTGATAATGGGCGCGGTCAGTTCTTCCTCTTTATCCTGCAAATCTTCCTGGGCGGTTTGCTGAAAATCCTGAATGCGGCGCTGCAAATCCACTATTTCCTTTTCCTTGGTTTGTTTAATGATGTTGGACATTGAAGCCAGGTTAGTCTGGTAATCGGATACTTTTGTTTCATATTCGGCTTGCATGGCCTGAAACTGAGACTGAAGCTGCTCCTGATATGCAGCAAATACTTTCCGCACTGAATCCTGCCCGGGCATCAACTCATAGAGTGCAGCGAAATTGATGTGCCCCAATTTCTGGGATTTTTGGGCACTAACCTGCATGCTGGTTAAAGCAATGGCCAGGATAAGAATGATTTTTGAAGTGGTTTTCATGTTAAGATTTAAAAATTTATGATCAATTGCCGCGCAAATGTAGTAAATTTTCCGATTTACAAACCCATTTGCCCTTTGCAGCAGGTTAATGTTTACTGACGACTTTTGTATGAGTATCCCAGCTTATCGAGTACTTCTTCGCTGATATCGTAACGGGGATTGGAATACATCATGGATACACTGCCGGCTTTATCAAATATTACGGCGTAGTTTTCGGAAGCTGCCAACGATTCAATGGCGCCATAAATTTTCTCCTGAATGGGTCTGATTAATTCCTGGCGGCGTTTAAAAAGGTCACCATCACTGCCAAACCGTTTCTTTTGCAGGTCTTTGGCTGCTCTTTCCTTTGCGATGATCTCCTCTTCGCGTTTGTTCTTAATGTCATCTGGCAATAACACGGCTTCGGCTTTAAAACTCTTATAAAGCTGATCAATTTCAGCAAACTTTGCCTCAATTTCGCGTTGCCATGTTAAAGACAGCTCGTCAATTTCCGCTTTGGCATCAGTGTATTCGGGAATGTTTTCCATAATGAATTCACTATCAACGTAAGCGAATTTCTGGGCATTTGCAAAAGGTGCAAATACCATCATAGTTATTAGAATGATGAATACTCTTTTCATTTTTTAATCCTCCGTTTTTAAGGCTATGGTTAGTGAAAATGATTATTAAACGTTATTGCTAACAAAAAACCTGCCATGTTTTTAATTGTTTATTCGTTGAGGCGTTGAGTTGTTGAGATGTTTAAACATTACCGCAACATTATTAACACTTCTTTTTAATCAATGCTCTGGTTGATGGAGAAGTGGAACTGACCTTTATTGGCAGAGGGCAATCCGTAAATATCGTCAAATCCATAACCCCAATCCAATCCAAGTAAGCCAAACATGGGCAGAAATACCCTGACCCCAACTCCGGCAGTACGTTTAAGTGTAAATGGATCAAAGGCCTTAAAATCCTTCCATGCATTGCCTGCTTCCACAAAACCCATTACATAAATGGTTGCACTGGGATTCAGCGAAAGCGGATATCTGAGTTCAAGGGTTGTTTTGTTAAAAATGGTTCCTCCGCTTACATTTCTACCCAGGTAAGAATCAGGGGTGAGGGATTCGTTGGTATAACCTCTCATTCCAATGATTTCACGTCCGTCCAGATTATTGTAGCCCGAAAGTCCGTCACCACCCAGATAAAAACGGTCGAATGGAGTAATTCCTATATCCGTGTTGTAAGCACCCAAAAAACCATACTTGGTACGGGCACTCAGTACAAGATTGCCCACTATCTGCCGGTACAGTGAGAAGTTAAACTTCCATTTGTGATATTCAATCCATTTGAAACGTTCCTCATCCGGCATGGATTTATAATCCTTATTGCTGAAAAGAGAGTATGGTGGGGTAAGATCCAGGCTGGCAGAAACTTCACTGCCCGATCTGGGAAAAATAGGACTATCGATGGAATTTCGGGCGAAAGTAAGGCCGTAACTAAAATTATTGTATTGTCCTGTGCCTGAACCAAACGAAAAGGTGTTGTAATTTTTAAGCCGGTACATTTGCAGGCTCACCCGTTGAACCAGTGTAAAGTAATCGTCGGGCCAGGCCAGGCGTTTGCCAAGCATCACCTGAACGCCATCAATTTTGAAATAACGGTCGATTTGTTCCCGTTCCAGGGTACCCATGTTGCTGTATAGCGAATGGAAATAGCTTACGCTGAATGAGTTTGGCTTTTTACCACCCAACCATGGTTCGGTAAAGGAGGCACTGTAGCTGATGTATCCTCTACCATAGGATTGCAACCTGAGCGATAATTTCTGGCCATCGCCGGTGGGTACCGGACGCCAGGCACTGCCCTTAAATATATTGCGGGCTGAAAAGTTATTGAAGGAGAGCCCGAGGGTACCAACTATACGTCCATAGCCCCATCCGCCCGAGAGTTCTATCTGGTCGGCAGAGGTTTCCTCTACTTTATATTCTATATCTACGGTACCATCCGCTGGATTGGGGATGGGCGTGGGCACAATCTTCTCCGGATCAAAATAACGCAACTGGGCCAATTCACGCGTGGTGCGGATAATGTCGCTCCGGCTGAACAATTGCCCCGGCCGGGTACGCAATTCACGCATTACCACATGATCGTTGGTGCGGGTGTTGCCCTTTACACTCACTTTATTGATGGTGGCCTGCTTTCCTTCGCGGATACGCATTTCCAGATCAATGGTATCATTAACCACCCTCACTTCAACAGGATTCACCTGAAAGAAAAGATAACCATCATCCAGATACAGGGTACTGATGTCTATTTCGTTGGGATTATAATTCAGGTTGGCTTCCAGCTCACTCTGATTATACACATCTCCGCGTTTAATTTTCAGCACTTCATTGAGCTGCTCCGCAGTATACTTGGTATTTCCTACCCATTTGATGTCACCAAAATAATATCTGCGACCTTCGCTAATATGGATATCTATATCAATAGATTTAGGCCCGCTGCGATAAACAGTATCCTTAACGATTGTGGCATCTCTGTAGCCTTCGTCGTTATATTTGGAAATCAGTTTGCGCAGGTCGGCGTTATAATCATCCCGGATAAATTTACTTCCTTTAAAGATCCTTATCCGGAAGTTATTTGTTCCCACACTGGTTAACGCATTAAAAATAGTATCGGGGTTGAAAGAAAGTACCTTTACAGGCACTTTAAATATCAGTTGATCCAATGCCCTGAAAGGTTTAAATATACCTCTTTCCTTGGTATCTTTCAAGGTGCGCTTCAGGGTCATGTCTGATATCTCTTTGTTTCCATAAAAGTGGATGGCATCAATACGTACTTTATTCTTCTTATCAATATTGATGATAAGGCTAACCTGATTGGGACGAATTGTATCACGCGACTGAGTAATATTTACCTGTGCGTTGAGAAAACCTTTGCCGGTATAATGCTTTTTAATGATATTGGTGGTACGGTTGATCACATTTTCAGTAACCACATCTCCTTTCACCAGTTTTATTTTCTCGCGCAGATCATCGGCTTCTGATTTTTTAATCCCTTTAAAAGAAAACCTTTCCAGGCGCGGTCTTTCCTGCAGTTCAATATTCAGGAAAACGAGTTCACCACTAAATTTGGTAGCTGAGATGCGTACATTTTCGAAAAGGCCCTGTTCCCAGAGTTTCTCAATGGCTCTACGAATTTTTTCGCCGGGAATTTCAATCTTATCAGCCACCTGAAGACCCGAAAGCATAATAAGTACATCGTGATCAAGATACTGCACTCCGGTAATGGTAACTCCTCCAATAATATATTGCCGGGGCCTGGCGTAATCGATGTCGCTAAGGTCATCGCCTACCCTGATCTGGGCTTGCAAACTGAACGAAATAAGAAGTAGGAGAAATGCAGGAAAACGGGTATACAACTTCATTTAGCAGATTATTGTTTAATTTGTTCACTTATCATACCAAATCGTCTTTCCCTGTGTTGAAAATCGAGAATGGCTTTATATAAATCATTTTTTCGGAAATCGGGCCACAGTACGGGGGTAAAATAAAGCTCGGCATAGGCTATTTGCCAGAGCAAAAAATTACTGATACGGTATTCACCGCTGGTGCGAATCAACAGTTCGGGGTCAGGATATTCTTTGGTATCCAGATAATTTTCAAACAACTGCGCATCAATCTTACTGGGATCAATTTTTTTTTCCGTTACCCCTATAGCCAGTCGCCTTGCAGCTTCAGCTATTTCCCAGCGACCGCTGTAATTCAAAGCCAGGATTAGTTCCATACGTGTATTGCCGGCAGTAAGATCAATGGTTTCGTTCAATTGCAAAAAGCAACTCTCCTCAAGATGAGACAAATCACCTATAGCCTTTAGCCGGATGTTGTTGTCCATTAGTGTAGCCAACTCCGAATTTAAAGTAGCCACCAGCAAGTTCATCAAAGCATCTACTTCTATTTTAGGTCGTTTCCAGTTTTCAGTGGAAAAGGCATATAAAGTGAGGTATTTAACGCCCAGTTCTGCAGCAGCAGTAGCCGTTTGCCGAACCGACTCCACGCCATTCTGATGTCCGAAAACCCTTTCCTGACCCCGGCTCGTTGCCCATCGACCATTGCCATCCATAATAATGGCAATGTGTAGCGGGAGCTTTTCGAGGTCTATTTTTTCTTTTAAATCCATGCTTTGATTTGACGAAACTAAATTATGCTGTATTTTAATATCACCGGCCAATTTAGGTGTTAATTATTGTTAATCAGATTAATAATAAGGATTCAGGCAACGTTCATTCTCCAGATAGTTGAGCCGCAGGGTAATACTGAGAGTGACAAATGACACCCAGTCATTGTATTCGGAGTTGCCGCGCTGCATGCCAACCCTGTGATTGAGTGTAGGGTCAGACACCAACTGGCCGGGGCTTACCGAACCCGGATCTGCGGTATTGAGATCCAGGTAGTAGGTGGTGCTCACGTCATCAATATAATCGGTAAACGTTTTGCGCATTCCCCAATCGAGAGAGGCTCCCAAAAAACGATTAAGGCTGTACTTTACGCCAATACCAAAAGGAATGGCAAAAACTGTACGGTTATATATCTTACGATCCGGATAAACAGCACTGCCCTGCCCTTCTGTTGCCATGCCATGCAGCTCATAGGTGGCCCCGTCATAGGTGGCCCTGGGATTAAAAAAAAGTACTGAACCGCCGGCATACATGTAAGGTGTTACAAAATGGCGCAAACTACCTATGAAGTATTCAAAAAAGTTAAATTCAAAAGTTGCGGAGATGTCAGTAATTTGTGAATGAAAATTCAGACCTCGCTGGAGGTTAACCTTTGATTGGAAATCATCACCTTCCACCGATCCAAACATCACCCCGCCTCTTACCGCCAGCCGGTCATTGAAATTATGACGAACAAACGCACCAAAAGCAGGTTTAGTCAATAAAAAATGCTTGCCGGGATTCAGGTCGCCCAGGTAATAGGATCCTCCTGCGGAAACTCCTATTTCTCCGTAACTTTGAGCGACAGCCAAATGTTGAAGAAGCATTCCTAAAACCGGCAATAAAAGAAACTTTAATCTCATGTTCATTATTAATTGGTGAAAATGCACCGGTATCTCACATCCAATGAGCCTTGATGAATGCACACCTATGTTTCCCCTGCTAATTTGGCCTGCAAAAGTAATCAAAAAAACAATGGATTAAAGTGTAGTTTCATGAAAGCGCACATCCTGGCCCCAAAGCAGTTTCTGACGAATGGTATTGAAGAAATTACTGCCATGTATCTGTACCAGATTAATGGTAAAGTCTTCTTTTTTCACGACAATTTCCACGGAAGAATCCATTACGGTATAGCGTGAATCGAGTCCAACCAGATAATGAGTCAGTCTGCCTTCTACATTGATGCGGACAATGCTTTTGTCAGGGATAACGACAGGCCTTACGGTTAAATTGTGCGAGGCTATTGGTGTAATTACAAAATTTTCGGAATCCGGAGTGATGATGGGGCCGTTACAACTCAACGAATAGGCCGTAGAACCGGTGGGCGTGGCAACGATAAGACCATCGGCCCAGTAGGAATTCAACAACAGGTCGTTTACATATACATGAACCAATATCATTGAACCCGTATCTTTTTTATTGATGGTAAGTTCATTGAGCGCAAAATCCAACTCCCCAAAAAGAGATTCCGGCGATTCCACATGTAGCAACGAGCGCTTCTCAATGGTATATTCTCCGGCTGCCAGAGCTTTTATGGCTCCATCGATCTCTTTTCTGGGAATGCCCGACAAAAAGCCCATTCTGCCAAGGTTCACTCCCATAATCGGTATACCCGAATCGCGCACCAGCGTGACCGCATCCAGTATGGTGCCATCACCACCCACCGAGATAAGCATATCTGCCTGTTCACAAAGCTCTTGATGATTACTGAAAAGCAGTGGTGGAACAGAGAAGATAAACTTTCCGCTTATAAACTCATAGAACGGTTTATAAATACAAATGGACAGGGATAGACCTTCCATCACTTCGAGCAAATGCTGAAAATAGGCGAAGCGGTCTTCCGCAAAATTACGACCAAACAATGCAACTTTCATGGGTAGCCAGGATTAGCGCTTAAAAACTACAAATGTACAACAGCAAAACCACATGGCCTTAGATTGCAGCCATAAAATGAAGAAAGAACCCTGTCTCTCCTTTTGCATTGCGGGAAATTTCGGCCCTGAGCACTTTATCATAATAGGTAACAAAATCAATTCCAAGCCCAATTCCGCTTAGCATTTTACCTGACAAATTGTTGCCCTGAAGCACTTGACCCGGCCATTGTTTTCCGGCATCTGCGAAAGCATTCAGGTAAATGGCATAAGGTATGGTGTTAAACCGGGGCGATTTGATACAGCGGAGATGAAATGTTCCGGGCTTTACGATATTATATTTGAGGTTAGCTTTGGCCAGGGTAAAGTGGTCACCATCTACAACATAATATTCATATCCACGAACATAATCGCGTTCGTAACCTAGTGCCCGGCTCAGATAATAAGGCTTAAGCCCTGAGGTGGAAAACTTGGAGGCCAATAAAAAAGCGATATTCCAGCGCTTCCCAGCGGGTTGATGCCAACGTACCGAAGTTCTGAGGGTGGCGAAATGTATGGCATCCACCATTCCCAGTCCATAATGGGTAAGCATGGCGTCTGCGTACCAGCCCGAGAGTGGATAAGCCCTGTCGTCCCGGTAATCGGCTTTGACAAAATAGCTCAGGGCAGGAAAAAATGTATGCCTGGAAGCATTTGCATTATAAGCTGGATTCAGCAGCAGTAAAGAATCGGAAATATTGAACCAATTGAGCGATAACTGCAAAAAATGCGTAGTATGAATCCGCTTCCGGTAGCGCAGATTTGCCGAAACAGTCGTTACCTGACGCATAAAATCATCCCCTCTGTAATATTCAAGTTTGTTGTTCTGGGTCAGGTATCCAATTTCCCGGTCGCGGGCAAATCTTATTTGGGTGCCTGCGCCCAGAGTTTTGGCACTGTTAATATATGGTTTTTCATAATGCAATAACATTTCCTGCTGATATCCAAGCTTTACAATGAGATGTAATTTTTCCATCCGGCCCCTGAAATTCTCCTGTTGCAAAAACAATCCATATGAAAGACGGGTTAAGTCTCTTTTACGGTACCAGGTGTTAAAGTTTGGGTCGTAAATTTCCAAAACAGGCCACAACCAGGTGTACCATCGCTCCTGTACCCTTATATACAGGCTGATATGACCTTCATCTTTGTGAGGATAAATATCAAAATCTACCGTATGAAAAAGTGATAGCTTCAGCAGATTGATGCGGGAAGTCTCTATTGCCTGCGTATATTCATCTCCGTTAAGGGTGTCACCTTTGGAAAAAGTAAGCTCACGAAGCAGTATGGCTTCTTTGGTTTTTTCGTTACCTTTAAGGACAATACTATCAATGATAAAAATATCCGGACAATTCACGTGCTCCTGAGCGTAAACCGGCACGAAAGGCAGTAAAAAAATAAAACTCAGCAAACCCGGAAGGCGCATATTATCAGGTATTCAGGAATCGCATAAACGAGTCATAGCGATCACGGAGGGTATCATCGAAGTCATCCTCAAAAAAAGAAGCTTTTATGGTATAATTAAAACGATTGAAAGTTTGAATGATGCCTGCAATGTCCATACGGTCAATTTTAATAGTGACTTCCATACGCGTGGAATCCGGCAAAGTAACAATATACAGGCTCAGTATGTTGGCGTCATTTGATTCAACGTGACGCGCAATTTCGCTAAGAGAATAATCGCGGATACCCATTTCAAGTACAATAATACCTCCCGGATTATCCACCGCCGCCAGCCGGGCAAAATATTTAACCAGGCAATTCAGCGTAATGGAACCGAGATAGGTGTGCTTTTCATCCACCACTGGAATAAGGGTAAGCTTCTGCTCATACACTATTCTGATTACATCATATACATGCTGATAATCATACACATAGGGCTTAATCAGAGAAAGGTTATGATTTCCTAACGGCTCCTCAAATGTGTTGGTTTCAAAAATATCGGTTTCCGTAACAAGACCCAGCAGATCATTATTGTTAACAATGGGAAGATGTGACACCTTAAATTCTTCCATAAGGTTGAGTGCCTGCAATCCAGTGTCGCTCGTTCTGAGCGGAACAATTAAATCACTGATAAGACTTCTGGCCAGCATATTATTGTGGTTTTTATAGCAACAAATTTACACAAATATCAGACTTGGTGTTAGAATATTCGTTGATTTGTCGGGTTATTGGCTGCCCGTCTCAGGCGGGAGTCATTGAAAAATAAATTTGTATTAATTGTCATTCTCATTTGGCTCGTGACCACAATCCAGGTAGGATTTGGCTCAATATTCTATCCTACCATTTAAGCAACCAGGCAAAAACCAGTGGAGCAACAATGGTTGCATCACTTTCAATGATAAATTTCGGGGTATCTATATCAAGCTTTCCCCAGGTAATCTTTTCATTGGGTACGGCTCCGGAATATGACCCGTAAGAAGTAGTTGAATCGCTGATCTGACAGAAATAAGCCCAGAAAGGAACATCTTTCCACTCCAGATCCTGATACATCATGGGAACTACGCAGATGGGGAAGTCTCCTGCTATTCCTCCGCCAATCTGGAAAAAGCCTACGCCCTTGCCCCCTGAATTTTTACGGTACCATTCTGTAAGGAAAATCATGTACTCAATACCAGTTTTCATGGTGGAAGGTTTCAACTCACCTTTAATGCAATAAGAAGCAAAGATGTTTCCCATAGTGCTGTCTTCCCAACCCGGAACTATGATTGGCAGGTTTTTTTCAGCTGCTGCCAGCATCCAGGAGTGTTTGGGATCAATTTCATAATCTTTTTCCATTACCCGGCTGTTCAGCAGTTTGTACATGAATTCGTGCGGAAAATAGCGTTCTCCGGCAGCTTCGGCATCTTTCCATATTTTTTCAATGTGGTGTTGAATGCGGCGGAAAGCTTCTTCTTCAGGAATACAGGTGTCGGTAACCCGGTTCATGCCTTTTTCCATCAGCTCAAACTCTTCTTTTGGAGTAAGGTCGCGGTAGTGCGGCACCCTTTTATAATGGCTGTGAGCCACCAGGTTCATAATGTCCTCTTCCAGATTGGCACCGGTACAACTGATGATTTGTACTTTATCCTGACGAATCATCTCGGCCAGAGAAATACCTAACTCGGCCGTACTCATGGCTCCGGCAAGAGTAATCATCATTTTGCCGCCTTCGTCAAGGTGTTTTTCATATCCTTTGGCGGCATCCATTAAGGCTGCAGAATTAAAATGCCGGTAATGATGTTCGATGAATTGTGAAATCGGTCCGCGATTCATAGTATCTGTTTTTTATGGTTTTTCTTTCATAATATCTCCCGCTTAACCACTGTAAGCATTCGTGAAGGATTTGCAAAGATAAGTCTTTTTTTTTGGAGCTTGTGGAGGTTAATTCCTTTCTATTTGGTTGCAAAGCGTTTCAAAAAAGACCATTATTATTTTAAGTAGCTGTTAGAAGTCTTAACCGGGAGAGGGCTCCTTAAATTTATTGACTTCTGAAACAGGTAATTACCAAAAAAAGCTCCCCTTGCGGAGAGCTTTTTTTAGCGAATGGTATTAAACATTAATTCTTAATCAGTTTTTGCACCAGGCGGCTGCCATCTTTCCCGTAGAAAGTAACGAAATACAATCCGTTGCTTAAATCATTGGTATTTATGGTTGTCCTACCATCGTTATTGAGCTGATAGGTTGCAACTTTCTGTCCCAGCATTGAAGTAATGGTTACTTCTTGAATGGATTTAGAATTGTTGATAATCAACTCACTGCTTACCGGGTTGGGATACATCTCAATGTGACCAACCAGCGGATTTTGCGGAAGGGTCAATATTCCGGACACATTCCACTTGTAAGTAACGTCTGCATCGCCGTCAATATCCAATACACGGTCTCCACTCGCTACAGGATCTCCACCATCCCAGCCTGTTCCTTTAAAAAATTTAAACGGATAGGTTCCGGGAGGCAGGTGAAGCACAATGGTGTAAATCAAATCGCCATTGGTATCGAACATCTCGTTTTCAGGAATTGTTCCTGGTTCTGCCCAGGTTCCGTTAACGCCTCCAAATGCACCGGAAATATAAACCGGTACTCCTGTCATGTTTCCTGCCTCACTCATATCAACATGGAATACCTGATTGGGTATTTGAAAGGGGTTGGGGTCATTGCTTAAGATAATATCATCAAAATAGATAGTTATATCCTCTTCCAATGCCAATGGATCTTCGAAATCGGGCATAAAAGCAATTTTAGGATATGTACCTGTTTTGTCAGAAAAATCAAAGACAATATCTTCCCAGGCATTGACTGATTGCTGAGGTTCCATAGATTCAATTTCTAAGGGTCCTGCAGCACCACCTTCCAGTTTAAATTTGAGTGGGCTGATACGGGATTTCCAGACTTTAACGTGCATATATTTGTTAGTGGTTACATCAACCGGAACCGGTAATTCAGACCAGAAACCACCCCAGGGAACACCATCTTTATCGCGCTCGAACTTAATTACATAATCACTTGGATTAAGACCGGATATATCAGGGTTGGGGAATATCTCCATGCTGCTCTCGTCCAGGGGATTGGATTCTCCCATGTAATTCAGTGGGATATGCTCATAAGTTTCCATCACCTGAACGGGTGCACTTCCCGGAGTTGGATCGTTATTGGCAAAAAAGTGGTCAAAGTAGATGATGATGTCCTCAGTGAGTGTCAGCGGATCTTCAAAATCGGGGAAAAATACGATTTTGGTATAGAGGCCTGTAGCCGTATCAGCAAAGCTGAATACTATTTCTTCCCAGCCATTTACCACAGTTTGAGGATTTATGGATTCTAACTCAATGTTGCCATCAGCTCTTTCCAACTTAAATTTTATAGGACTGATTCTTGGTTTCCAAACCCAAACGTGAATGTATTTGTTTGCATCAAGATCAATGGGTGTATCAAGAGTTGCATAAAAACCACCCCAGGGAACACCGTCCTTGTCACGTAAATACTTTACCACATTGGTGCTGGTATTAATCCCTGTAGGGTCGGGATTGGGTATAATGGTGAAAGAGCTGAGGTCTTCGGCTCCACCCAACATAATGTTCATCTTCAGGCTTTCAAAATTTTCAATGGTCTGTGCCATGGAAAAGCCTATGGTGAACATCAAAGCAATTAAAAATGTAAATTTTCTCATAATTGTTTGGTTTTGGTTAGCAATGAAATGACCTACAAATATAAACATAATCGCACTAAAAAGCTATTATTATAGTGGAAATTATTTTAAATCCTTCAAACTAATTTTCTGCTCATCAGATTATATAGATAATTGACCTGGGTTTAGCAGAAGTTATTAAGAATTTCACCTTGCATGGCTTAAGCAGTATTTAGTTTGCCCACTAAAAAAGAGAATTAAAAATGAAATTTGCTTTAAGCGTGGACTTCAGCTTTTTGTTTCCCAAACGCAATCACTGAGCGAAAGTCCGGAGTATCAATTGTCCATTAAATTCTCCAAAAACCCAGGTTTATATGCCGTACATTATCAATAGTGCCTCAAAATGGCTATAAATTATCAACACAAGTGCTTAATGCGACAGATATTTTTTTAATTTTGGCCATTAACGTCACAAGGCAACATTACCTTAGCGTTTTCTTGTTTACATGCAACACATCGCACGGATAGTTTATTGGTTTTTAATCCTTTTTGTTTTCGGTTCCGTTTTGTTTCAGGATGAAACCCGGGCACAGGGCAATAAGGTAACTGTGCTCACCCAGGAACAATTGGCTTCCGAATTGGGCAACCGCTACTTTGACGCTGTTGATTATCTGATAAAGAATAGCTGGATGGCCGATACGCTGATTGAGCAAAAAATCAATCCGGCATTGGCTTATGGTATTATTTTCCCTGGTCTGGTACGTTATTCAGCTTTACGCGATATAATGGAAGCAGGCGCATACCGCACATTATATGTGCAACGGGGAAGGAAGTACGCACATTATACCGTAGGGCGTTTTCAAATGAAACCCTCCTTTGCCGAATTAATTGAGCGCAATGTAACCCGCCAGAAAATGACAAGCTTTGAATTTGATCTTAAAAACAACTCAAAGGCCCGAAGCTTAAGGGCCAAACGTCTTGAAAGTACGGAGTGGCAATTGCGTTACCTGGTATTTTTTATTCGCATTATGGAAAAACGATTCAATCATGTGAAATGGAAATCAGAAGATGATAAGGTGCGCTTTTATGCCACAGCTTTTAATGTCGGCTATAACCGGGATGAGCGTACCATTCGCCGGATGATGAATCCGCGCACCCCCCGGTATCGAAAGGCGAAAAAGACAAAGGCAAAAGATCGTCACGGCGATGTGGCGGCCTATTTTTATAATCTTGACGGACACCGTTTTACAGTGAAAAGGCTGGAGGATGAAGTAAGCATCCAGGAGAAAACTGCATTATAAAAATAAAAAAGCGGATTGCCATCCAGACAATCCGCTCTGCTCAGCAAATGATTGCTGAATTATTTTTCCGAATTATACATCAACTGAATTTCAGCTTCTGATAAGGGTTTGTGGAAAATCCTTACATCATCCAATAATCCTTTAAAATGGTTGGCATCCGGGAAATCGTAACCTCCCCATGGCTCATTGTCCCAAAGCGTGCCACCACGCGAATGAACAAATCCAAAGGCCAGTTCAGGCAGGGTTTCCGGAGGAGTACCATTATATTTGAGGCCAACAATGCCTCTTTCGGGGTAAGGATTACCCTCATCGTCATACCAGAGATTGTGATCCTGAGCAATTACCTTTTCGCCATTCAGGAACATGCTTCGAATCTTGGTTTCGCTATTGTACACATATACTATATGAAACCATTTATCTCTGAGAATGTCTGGTAATGAAGCATTTTCCTTATTGTAGATGGTACCTCTCCAGCCTCCGTTGTCCTTGGTTTTGCCATCGCCATTATAAGCCAGGTCACCACCTGTTCCGCTGGTGCCATCGCCAAAGTCAAACTGAACAGGCATTTTAAACCCGTCAAATCCTCCAAACAATTCGAATTGGAAGCCATGAAATGCAGCCAGACCCATCACAAACTGTCCATGTCCTGCATCCTGCGCTTTTACCCAGAAGCTAAGGGTAAAATCTTTGGTATTCATCAGTTGGTCTGCACCGGGAACTTCCATAATAGAGGTGGTACCATTAAACTGAGCGGCTTTGCCGGCAGCAGCTTTGCGGGAATCCACATAGGTAATGTCAATGGCATCGCGAACATCATAAGAATCGATTTTATCATTTCCATCGCCGTCAAAATCCCAATAGGCCACCATGCCACTTGGTGCAAAGAAACCATCGGTTGAAAATACGCGATCAATGGCTGTACCTAATGCAGCACCATCCGTGGATTTAAGGCCGGCCCCCAGGGTCAATTTATGCATTGCCCCTGAAGCAAGTATTTCTGAGGGCGTAATGGTAATGGTAGAACCTGAGACGGTAATATTCAGCGGAATATTTGTATTGTCATAGTCCCGCAGCAGGGTGATGTTGGCTGATGTGGCTGTGGCAGCATCTACCCCGGTAGAAAAAGTAGCCGTAATCGAAGGGTCAATGGGTACATTATTGGGTGCTGTAGCTCCGTTAAGGTCAATCGACCCGGCGGTAAGTGTTGACAGAGATAATGCTGTCGGATTGTCATCGTCATCGTTATTGCAACTGGTGAAGCCCAGAAGGAGTGCTCCGGACAGCAGTAGTGCAGTTGTTTTGAACCATTGTTTTTTCATCGTTTGGTTGGTTTTAAGTGATTGATTATTATTTTAGAAAAAGAGCTTACCAATTTGGATTTTGCGTCAGGGCACCTTGTGAAAGGTCTATTTCGTTTTGCGGAATAGGCAACAACTCATGTTTGCCGGCCACAAATCCAAGCGGCCCGAGTACCTGTGCGGCTCTGCCGGTGCGGACCAGATCCCAGAACCTATGCCCTTCCATGGCCAGTTCACGCCTCCGTTCAAGAAGAATAACACTTCGCAATTCATCTTTATCGGTAGTGGTAACATCCGGCAAAATAGCATCATCACCCTGACGCGCACGCAAGCGTACTTCGTTTAAATAAACGAGGGCCTCACCCGGTTTATTGTTTTCATTGAGTGCTTCTGCTGCCATAAGCAACACATCAGCATAACGGATTAATCGCCGGTTGTGACCAAATTGAGAGGGGACATCGTTGCCAGGGGTCCAAACTTTGCGGTTATAAGCTTCCACCTCAATAATGTTGCCATCCTCGTCGGTAGTTACATCGGGTGTCGGGCCGTCGCCTATTATGGTTATGCCGTCAATCACATCTCCCAGGTCAATGATGGTACCCTTCATTCGTGGATCGCCCTCTTCGAATACTCCCCGCAGGTTGGGTGTGGGCCTGTTAAAACCCCAACCGCGATTGGGTGTACCACGCACGCCCTGAACATTGGCATATTGGTTACCTGGAGGAGCCTCCTGCCCGGCAGCACCGATTTCAAATACCGATTCTATGCCATGCTCTCCGGCTACGCCGTTTGCATCAACAAATACGGATTCAAGACCATACACATTGGAATTGATTACTTCCAGAGCATATTTTTCAGTATTGATATAGTCTTGCTGAAATAAGGCCACTTTTGCCATAAGCGCATTGGCAGCACCACGGCTTGCACGACCAAGCTGATCTGATGGGTACGCTGTTTTCTCGGGGAGATGCTCTATCGCGAAAAGCAGGTCGGATTCAATCAAATCATAAACCTCCTCCCGGGTTGACCGCCCAAGTTGCAAAGGAGGGTTAAGTTCCGTTACCAAAGGAACACCCCCCCAGGCCCTAACCAGATCAAAATAGTATAATGCCCTCAAAAAATGAGCCTCGCCAAGATAACGATTTTTCAGGTCAGCATCCATGTCAATGTCAGCCACCTTAATGATAACCACATTGGCCATCTTAATTGCCTGATAGAGGGTGGTCCACCACGATGCCAGTTCAGCACCGGTTGTAGTGAAGGTAAAGTTATCATATGGCCCAATGGTGGAAGCTGCATCGTTGGGATTGCTCCCTTTGCGGGCGTCATCCGACATAATGTCGAGAATGGGAAAGGTACCCGAATGATAACTGGCAAAGCGCATGGGAGCATAGGCAGCATTCACAGCAAGTAAGGCATCCTGGGCCGATACAGGGAAATTTTCCTGGTTGAGATATCCCTGTGGATTGCTGTCGAGAAACTTCTCACATCCCGTAAAGGTTACCGAAAAAAGTGTTATCGAAATAAAGATCAGGTTTTTTATCGTTTTTTTCATGGCTTCAGAAGGTTAAGTTCAATCCAAATGAATAAATGGAAGCTACTGGATACACCCCGCTGTCAATTCCATTGTCTATGGGGCTTCCGCTGCCTATTTCAGGGGTATAGCCGGTAAATTTAGTTAAGGTATAAACATTGTCTCCCTTTATGTAAACTCTCAACTGGTCAATACCAAGGCGGCCAGTGAGCTTTTCCGGCAGCGTATAACCCAGCACAATATTGCGCAGCCTCAAAAAAGAACCATCCTGAAGGAAAAAATCAGAGGGCACATAATTGTAACCACCAAAGCTGGGCCTGGGTTCTGTATTAGAAGTTCCTTCGCCATTCCAGGCATCGTTTACATGGGCTTCATAGTTATAAGCATCAGGACGCACTATTTCTTTGGCATTTAAAATTTTGTTGCCGGTTTGCCCCTGGAGGCTGAATGAGAAATCGAAGTTTTTATAACCCATTTCCACATTGAAACCAAAAATGAAATCGGGTAAGGGTGACCCAAGATAGGTTCTGTCTTTGCCATCTATTTTTCCATCATTATTCACATCTACACGGCGCAGGTCACCAATACCTGCCTGTGAATCATGGGGATAATTATCTAACTCTGACTGATTTTGGAAAACACCATCGATTTTGTATCCCCAGAAGGCACCAATAGGCAAGCCCTTGCGGCTTTCGGTGGTTGCTCCGGAAACAAATCCACCGTACAACAATGAATCAATCCCTGTGTTTCCACCCACTTTCAATACTTCATTGTGCAGGAATGAGCCCAGTAAGCCAATACTATAATTAAAATCACCCCTTTGTTCGCGCCAGTTGAGGTTGAGTTCAAAACCCCTGTTCAGCATTTCACCCGCATTATAGCGCACCTTCTGCCCCTGTCCGTTGCCCAGGTGACCAGGCGTGGATAAGTTGATTAAAATGTCGGAAGTAACGCGGTTGTAAAAGTCAAATTCTCCGGTCAGTCTGTTGCTCAACAAACCAACTTCCAAACCAATATCAGATTGGGTAGTGGTTTCCCATCTTAAATCCGGGTTACCACTCTTGGCATAAGTTACCCCGGGATATGAAATATCGCCTACTCCAAAGACTCCTATCAGATTCTGGGTAACTGAAAAACGGTCGTTGTAATCTATCTTTTCATTTCCGATTTTGCCCCAGCTTGCCCGGAGTTTCAGGTTAGAAATTGCCCGGATGTCCTGCATAAATGACTCGTTGGAAATATTCCAGCCGGCAGCAAAGGAAGGGAAATTACCATACCGGTTGCCTTCTGCAAATTTGGAAGAACCATCCCGGCGAAAGGTAGCCGTAACAATATACCTGTTATCATATATATAGTTTACCCTGAACAGGTATGACAACATAGAGTAATAATTGTTCTGATCCACACCATTGTTGATGTCGCCGAGTTTATCAATTTTATCTTCTACATACACATAGCTGCCATTTATATACCAGAAATCTTCGCTATCACGCAAGATATCTTCTCCCGAAAGGTTCAGATATTCTGAGCGGACCTGTTGCATGGTATAGCCCGCCAGTCCCTGTATGGTGTGCTTGCCAATGGTCTTGTTATAGTTAAGGGTGTTCTCCCAGAGCCATGACAGGAAATCACTCTGACCTTTGTAAAGATCACTGAGCAGATTGTATTGCATACTTGGGCTACCATCGTAATTCAATACTGAGAATGCGGGGGTAAAATTTTCAGCTTTACTGTAGCTGCCATCTATACTCAGGCTTGATTTGGCAATGAAATCTTTTCGTATGTCTGCTTCGGCATATATATTGCCCACTGCCCTGATTCCTTTGCTGAAATTATTGGAATAGGCGAGGCTTGCCAGCGGGTTACCTACGCCGGGCACAGCCGAGAAACTTCCATCGGGCCGGTAAGGATGAAGCAGGGGCAATGCACGGTAAGCCTGAAAAACCACATTTGGGGCGTGCCTTTGTTTATAGGGAGCAAAGCTGAGATTGTTCCCAAACCGAAAAAAATCGGTCATATTATAAACATTGTTTAGTTTCAGAGTTATTCGTTCGTAACTCGACTTTTCTACAATTCCGTCCTGTTTGTAATAGCCGACGCCTATATAATACTGCGAAGCTTTACCTGCGCCGCTGGCAGAAAGCTGATGGTTGGTCACCATGGCTGAACGGAATATCAAATCCTGCCAATCGGTATTGGGCACTGCATCCACATTGTTATAGCTTCCCGGTCTGATGCGATTGGCAATGATGGCATATTCCCTGCCCGTGAGCAAATCAATTTTTTTAGATAGCACTTGTACGCCCGCTTCGCCGGAATAGTTAAAAATGGTACCTTTCTGACCAATGGTACCTGACTTGGTGGTGATGAGAATAACGCCATTTGCGCCACGTGAACCATAGATGGCAGTTGCTGAAGCATCTTTAAGCACTTCCATGGAAGCAATGTCGGCTGAACTGAGGAATGAGATGTTATCGGTAATCACACCGTCAACCACATATATGGGGTCGGCATTGTTAAAAGTGCCTACACCCCTTACCCTTACAATGGGTGCTGATCCGGGTGCACCTGATGGCGAGGTGATCTGCACCCCGGTAACTTTTCCCTGCAAAGCCTGGGTGGGATTCATGGAGGTAATTTTCACCAGATCTTTGGCCTTTATCGAACTAACTGATCCGGTGAGGTCGCTCTTGCGAACAGTCCCATAACCGATAACCACAAACTCATCAAGCAACTGTGATTCCACCTCGAGGGCCACATCAATTACCTGCTGATCACCCACCGTAACTTCCTGGGTAGTATATCCGATAAAACTGAATTGGATTGTGACAGCGGAAGAAGGTATGCTCAATTCATATTGGCCGTCAATACCGGTGGTGGTGCCCTGGGTAGTGCCTTTAATCAAAACATTCACCCCTGGAATGGTGGTGCCATCTTTGGCATCGGTAACCGTACCTGTGATGGTTCTCACCTGAGCAGATGCTGCCAGACTTAAGGCGGCAAACAGAATAAGAAGTTGTATTTTTTTTCTCATAAATAGGTGTGATTAATGGGTGGATAATTTAATGAACTTCACCGTAATGAAATCACCGGTCTCCATCTTTATCTTTAGCAGATAGAAGCCTGAAGGGGCTGTAAAATTCGAAATATCGAAAGCATTTATTCCGGCCTTAGCCCTATAACTGATGCCGGTCTGAATTTCTTTGCCTGCAATATCATGGATAGAAAAGATAAGGTTTGCCGCTGCCGGCAGGGTAAAATGCAAGGTAAAGCCATTGGTGGTCACCGGATTGGGGGATACCACAATGTTTACATCAGACATTACCGATGGTGCCATGCCATTTGGATCATAAATAAAACCGATGGCATCAAGCATGGGTTGAATTTCGGGATTGGACATAAAATTGTTCCAGAGCAAGCCGGTCCGGCTGTTTTCAATCATGCCAATGATAGGCCCCTGATCAATGGCAAGATAGCTGGTTGCCCACCAGTTACGGTGTTGATTAAAGGCATCATAGAATCCCATCCATCCCCAGGTTTTACTACCCAGCTCCCGGTAAAAATGCTTTAAAGCTGCCAGCGAAAGTTCTGGTGTGTAAGGCATGGATGAAATCGCTGCCGTAGGGGTAATGGTGCCATTGTCTCTGTCACTGGTAGGTTCATGAACCTTGTATCCATCGGGGTCGTCGCTGGCCGTTAACCCCCAGCAGTTTTCACCATATCCCGCAAAGTTTTTGGGGTTATCAATGCTGTAAGCGCGGTGAATCAGGGAATGGTTTCGGTTAAGGTTAAAATAATTGGTAAAGTTGTCGCGTAAATTTCGCGGATCAAATCCAAGAAAGGAATACTGTGCAAAGAAGAGCGGTCCGCCACGGTTCCAGCCTACATCAAGCTTATAGCCATAAAATGACTTTCCATTAGTGTAATAGGAACCTCCGGCCCAGCCATTGTTCCAGTAAGAATCATCAATCCCGTGGGTTGGGGAGGCAATGGCCAGCATATAAACTATGGCAGCTTCGTTCCACCCGCGGATTTCCATATTCATTTCCCATTCGTAATCTTGTGACCAGTGCCAGTAAAGTACTCCTGAGTTGTTGCGGGTATACCAGTCCCATTCAACCGATTCCCAAAGTGCGGTGATGCGGCTTTCTATGGCGCGTTCAACTGGGGTTTGGCTATTGAAGTATTGTCGTGCAACCAGCAAACCCTGAACAAGCAGTCCGGTTTCCACTAAATCACCACCATTATCATAGGTGCTGAAAGGAATAGTCTGGCCGGTATTCCCATCCAGCCAATGCGGCCAGACTCCATGAAAACGATCGGCAGTTTCCAGGAAATCAAGCAGGGTGAGCATGCGCTGAATGCCTTGCTGCCGGGTAATAAATCCACGTTCTATACCAACCGTCAGGGCCATTATCCCAAACCCTGAACCTCCGGTGGTAACAATATTTCCTGAGGTATTGCGTTCGCGGGCCATGCCTGAAACAGGGTGGGCAAAATCCCAGAAATAACGAAAAGTGTATTGCTGAACCATATCCAACAATTCATCATCTGACATGGGGTAGGTGGCAGCAGTCACGGTATCCGAAGGGGAGGAAGGTTCGTTAACCTCGTTTAAAGCGCGAATTCTATATGTTGCAGCATAGGAACTGCTGTCAACAAAATGTATAAAATAAGGCGTATGTTTGTCAACTACAGCCAGCGTAGACCAGTCCAGGTCGTTGGTTAATAGTGACTGCACTTCATAACCCAACACAAAATCTTCGGGATTGGGTTGCCAGGTAAGCTCAATGTGCCGGTCGTATGGTGTAGCGGTCACTCCCTGTGGCGGCGATGCTGCGGGTGAAGTGCCATCTCCTTTAAAAACCCGCATATCATCTACATACAGTATATGATTTAATCCATCGGGCAGGTTTTGTGCAAATCCAATGGTTTTTATGCGGGTAAAATCCACCCCATTACCCTGATTTAAAAAGAGACCCATAGGGATGGTTACTTTCTGCCATGCATCAGCATTAAGCGTTAAGCACCATCTACCGAAAGGATGCAGCGAAGTTTTCGTGTTGTCAACATCTTCCATGAAAATAAGCGGCAATACTAAAGAATCCATGGCCTGCTCCGTTCTCAGCCAGAAAACCAGGCTATCGGTTTGGCTGAGATTTTTTTCCACCCAGTTTAAGCCTGCTGCTATGGCAAACCAATTGCCTCCCGGCCTCGAGGTCCAATTCAGCCGAAGGCAATTTAATCCCTGAGCAGACGGGATTTCTGATTCCACCGGAAACCGCCTCATGTCTGAACCCACGCGTTCCAGTTCACTGCCTCCGCTTACTTCCATCCAACTGAATTCATACCCCGGTGTGGTGGGACTGTCCTGAAAATAAAGGTAAGTCTGTCCCATCAAAAAAGAAAAGGGAGACAATAATCCAATGAGGATTAACATCTGTTTAATTTTCGGGGAAAGACGCTTTATCATCATAGATTAAATTTATTTAAGGACAGGTCTGATAAAATTGCCCTTGATGGCATAAAAGAAGATATACAGATAACAAATGGCCGGTACAATAAACGCCCAGGTATATCCAAAACGGTCGGCCACCCCACCCATGAGTGGTGGAATAATGGCACCTCCCAGTATCAATGCATTGATAAGCCCTGAAGCACCGCTGAGTTCTGCATTATCCAGGTCTTTTACTGCCAGGGTAAAGATGTTTGGGAACATAATGGAGTTGAACAAACCTATAGAAATTATGGTCCAAAGAGCGATATGGCCGGTAGTAAAGGTAGTAGTGAGATCAAGCAGTGCAGCAATCAGGGCAAATACAGCCAGTGTCCGGGCTGCTTTTCCCCGGCCAATTTGCATGATAAAGAAATTAATGGTTGCCACAGCGGTAAAAATTAATCCAATATTCCAGTTCCATTCTGTAACGAACGACCCTGAGATTAAAGCAAGTACTAAAACCGGAATTGCATAGATGTATTTATTGGTAGTTTTCATGTCAGAAAACATGAAGGAACCAAAGAAACGGCCTACCATAGCTCCTCCCCAATAAATGGCAGCATAGGTTGAGGCCTGTTCACCCGAAAGTTGCAAACTGGAAGATTTCAGGTAGTTCACAATAAGCCCTGCATTTCCTACTTCAGCCCCTACGTAGAAAAAGATGGCAATGGCTCCAAGTACAACATGCGGGTATTTCAGTATACTCTTTTTCTCTTTTTTCTCGGAAACAATCACCGGCAGTTTGATGGTAAAAATGATCACGGCAACCGCAATTACAAAGATGCCCATGATGATAAAAGGCAGTGGCACCCTGTCGGCAGCAATCTGAGCATCGGCAGGAAAGGAAAGACCTCTGAATATGGCTACAGAAATAAGCCAGGGAGCAATCATTGTTGCAATGGAATTGAGTGCCTGCGTGAGGTTGAGCCGGCTGCTGGCGGTACTTTCAGGCCCAATGGCTGTTACGTAAGGGTTGGCTGCAACCTGGAGAAATACCACGCCGGATGCCAGAATGAAAGTAGCTAATAGAAATACGGGAAAAGATGGCATCTGTGCAGCCGGAATGTAAATAAAACTTCCCAGCGCCATCAAAACCAGTCCGGCAATTACAGCCAGTTTATAGCCAATGCGATCAATAATCCTTGCTGTAGGAATGGACATAACCGGGTAGGCAATGAAAAAGGCCGAAGAAAGCAGTTGAGCCTCAAATTCACTCAGTTGAAAAATTTCCTTTACCGGAGCGGTAAGGGTAACGATAAAGGTTGTGGCAAAACCAAAAATAAAAAAGATGGAACCGATTACCGTCATCCCCACTTTGTAATTGCTTTGGTTACTCATAAATCAGTAAGATTTGTTTGTGAATAATGGTTTATTGTGTTGGTGTTAAAACGAATTATAAAATACAACAAATGCAATTCAGGTAATCTGCGCTGAGGAACCTTTTAATGAATGGTGCCATAAGTTCAAAATATTAACAAACGATCTTCCAAACGGTTTGTAATTTCCCTAAAAAGGGCACAAATACTGTGATTTTATCAGGATTCCACCTGAATTTCTGATTTGGTGTATAAAGTACACTAAGCTTCTGTAAAAGTATGGCGTTTATAGATAAAATACAAATGTGTCTGAAAAAAATATTGAGTTGTTGCCTGTCACTCCTGGCTGAAGTCATTGAAGGGGTGGAGATGGCCGGGCCGTCAGACCTCTGCCTTCTCCCCCTCCTCCTCTCACTTCGCAATTCTAACCTCCCACCCCTAACTTCAAACTTCTAACTTCAAACCACTCACCTCTAACCTCTAACCTCTAACCTCTAACCTCTAACCTTTAACCTCTGCAGCCTCCAGCAATACCGCTCATACTACTACAACAATCCCCGGTATACTTCTTCCCGCTCAATCATTCCTATCGGATATTTCAGAAATTTCTGATCATGATAAGGAGATTGCATATAGAACCAGTTGAGCATGCTCCATTGGTTGGCTGCAAAATCAGGGTTCTTTAGTTTTTCCGCTTCAAAAGCTTTGACCATTTCGGGATCAGCAGCCAGCATTTCGCGGGCCATTCCTTCCATCACATAAGTTTCTGCATATTCTTTCTGCTCAAAGATGGCATTAAAAAATCCCCATTCAAGCAGGGATCCACTGGCCATAGGCTCAAGCAGAAGGGCAATAATTTTTGCATTTCGCTGATTGACAGGCACCAAAACCGATCCGGGTGCATAGGTGCGGTTTTCGGTGATGATTTCAGCCTGGGCGCTAACCATATGCCTTCCTTCATTGGGTTGGCATCTGAATTCGGGATTGTTAAAACGGTATGATTTTACCTCAAGGTGGACTTCCTCTTTTATCTTTTTCATATTAATACTATGAAATTCGAGCCGTTTTATAACCTCCGCCCACTCCACGGGTACAATATATGCTGCCGGTAGTTTTACTACCTTATCGGGTTTAACTTTATCAAACAAAGGCAAAGTAAATTCCACCGGTTTGGAATTGTTATATATATACCAGTTACCACCGGTGAGGTCACTTTTAACCACATCGTAATCAAAACCGGCAAAAGTTACCATAGTGCTGTCCTTTATATCCAACTTCCAGTTCAATACCATATCCTGTTTCCGAAAGTCAGGTGCAGCGGTAGATTTATCTGCCATTTGGTTCAGGGTTTTTAGCGTTTCAGCCTGATGATTGACGATGGAGAGCGTTTCCACTATCATTTGATAAGTGCCATCCACACGCGTTTTGTAATCTTTAAGCATGTGAGTTTCTACCAATACCCCGGCACGGTTGGCAGCAGCGGCATATCCCTGTGAAATCATGGCAGGAGAAGGGCCATTTCGCAGGCCACTACGAGGATCGTGCCATTGTCTGAACTGAACATAGGGAAAAACCGGGAAGCCGGCTTCCACCATTTTTTGAGTCATTCTTGGTTCATATATATGCTTTAACCAACGGGTAAGTCCTGAATCCAGATTCCCAAAAGTCTCTATGGCATAGGTAACCGGATATTGATAATCGGCACCGTCAGTGGTATGAATGTCCATAAAAAAATCGGGGAGCCAGGCATGAAACATGGTGAGCCAGTGTTGCATCTCAGGGGTGTCGGCTTTCATAAAATCTCTGTTTAAATTAAGGTTTTGCGCATTGGTGCGCCAGCCCATTTCCTCAGGTCCGTTTTGATTGATGCGATTATAAGGCCCTGACCTTTCATGCCCATCCACATTAAAAATAGGAATAAACAGTATGCTTGTTTTACTTAGCAGGTCTTTATGTTTGTTTTGGATCACCATATTGCGCAGCAACATCAGGGTAGCATCTTTGCCTTCTGATTCACCCGGATGAATACAGGCCTGTATCAATGTAATTACCCTGCCAGCGGCACGGATAGCTTCAGGAGTTTGCAGGCCATCCTGGTCAATAATCATCATGTTGATGTCTCTTCCCTGTGGGCTTTCGCCCAGATTGCTGAGATGGATTTTTGGGGAAGTGGAAGCTAATCGCTTGCAAAAATCCATGGTTTCGACATAAGAAGGTGTTTTCTTATAGCCACTTTTTTCGTAAAAGGTAAGGTAATCCTGGGTTTTGGCAGAAGGCAACATCAATATCAGCGAAAGCCCTGCCAACAAATAGCGTATCATGTTAAAAAGATTTTTCAGTTTAGGTGCAACAAAAGTAAGGCTTTTAAAAAAGCATGCCCGCTTAAACGTTTGAAAATACAAAAGTGACCGAAAGAAAAGAAATGCCGGAGTGTCAGATTCAGAACTAAACCGTTAGCAATTTGTTGTTAACCCTTACGTTAATACAGACTACTTTTGCAATTAATAAAAACTTATTATGCTCAACAGACACTTTTTTAGCTTTCTGCTAATTTTTTCTTTTACATTCATTTATGCTTTCGGCCAACCGGCCCCAGGTAATGCAACTAAAATGGCTGGTACTCCTGCTCTGAGCGGGAAACTCACCGGCAGGCTGGTAGATGAAGCTACCAAACATGCGGTGGAATATGGCAGTGTAGCACTCTTTCGCCAAAAAGATTCGGTACTTACCGGAGGCACTATTTCAAATGCGAAGGGGCAATTTACCATTGATAATATTGCACCCGGCCGCTATTTTATCCGGGTTCAGTTTATGGGGTTTGAAGATATGGTAGTTAAAGGTATAATGATTACACCGAAAACACCCAGTGTTGACCTGTGTGAACTCGCGCTCAAGGCAAGTGCCACAGCTATTTCCGGCGTAGAAGTAACTGCTGAAAGAGAAATGATGATTAACAATCTGGATAAAAAGATCATCAATGTAGATAAAACCATTGCTGCCATTGGCGGATCTGCCGTGGATGTGATGCAAACCATCCCATCGGTTACTGTGGATGTAGATGGCAATCTTAGCCTGAGGGGCAGCCAGAACATTACCATTCTGGTAGATGGCAAGCCTTCGGGACTGGCAGAACTTAGTAGTGGGGATTTGTTGCAACAAATTCCGGCCTCATCTATACAAAGCATTGAAATCGTTACCAATCCTTCTGTTCGCTACGACCCGGAAGGGACTTCAGGCATAATAAATATTGTACTTAAAAAACGCAGTCTTCAGGGCCTGAATGGGCAGGTGTCGCTCACAGGTGGTACCAATGGCAGTTATAACACTTCGCTCAATCTGAATTATCGTAAAGACAGAATAAATGTTTTTGCCGGTTACGACAATCGTGTGGGAACTTTCAAAGGAAGGGGAACTTCACTGAGAACAACAAATGTCGAAGATTTTACTTCAGAATTAAATCAGAAGGATGTTTATGAATTCTCACGCAATATGCACAATCTGAATACCGGCATAGATTATAAACTTAACGATCTGAACACCTTGACATTTAACTTTCAGTTGAGGGATATGAATTTCGATAACGATGGCACAACTACTTCCCTGACCACAACCGAAACCAGCGATACCATGCGGTATTTCAATCGCACGAGCAATTCAGCACGGCACATTAATTCTCTAAACTATACACTTTCATATAAACGGGAATTTACTACCAAAGGCAAGGAATTAACTGCTGACTTTATGGTCATTGATAACAATATGCAGGGAGATCAGGACATCAATCAAAACGAGATTAGAGCCCCGGAATTTCCGCTGATCCGGCAATCTTCCAAATCGCGCAACAGTAATTTCATGTACATGGCACAAGCCAACTTCGTCTATCCCCGCGAAAATGGCAGCCGGATAGAAACGGGTTTCAAAAGTACCATCAAAAACCTGAGTATGCGCAATGAACTGGCAGAATACAGCTCCACTACTGACAATTGGGTGATAAATCCTCAGGCCAACAATGATTTTGATTATTTTGAGCAGATTCATGCCGCCTATGGCATTTATTCCGCTTCCCTCAAAAAATTTAAGTATCAGCTTGGATTAAGGGCAGAGCAATTGATTTCAGACTCCGATTTGCTTAAAGGGGAAGATTCTTTTGATCTTTCCTACCTGAGTTGGTTCCCATCTGTACATATTGCCTTCGAGCAATCGGAAAAACAACAATGGGCACTCAGCTATAGCCGGCGCATTTCCCGTCCCCATAACCGTCAGTTAAATCCCTATGTGGATTATTCCGATTCTCTCAACATCAGATATGGTAATCCCAAACTGAAGCCTGAGTTCATTAATTCATTTGAATTGGGCTGGTCAACGTTCGTCGGGAAAAACTCACTGAATGCCAGTCTGTTTTTCAGGCATACCGAAGGACTGATTGAACGGGTTACCACATTGGGAGATGCCGGAGTGACCTACACCACCTATGAAAACCTCAACAATGGTTATTCTTACGGTATTGAATTGATTGGTAATCGTGAGTTCGCCAAATGGTTTAAAGCCAACCTTAACCTTTCTTATTTTCAGAATGTCTTCGAAGGAAGTGATGAATTTAACATCGCCCGTACTGAAAGCTGGCAATGGACTTCAAAACTGAATATGAACTTTAATGTTGCCAAATCACTTATGTTGAGTGCAGCGGTTTATTATAACTCTCCCCGAACATTTGCTCAGGAAAAACGTGATGCCATGTATTGGGCAGATATCTCAGCCCGTTATGATTTTATGAAGGGCAAAGCCTCGCTTAGTTTGAGGATAAGCGATATTTTTGACACCCGAATATTTAAAAGAGAAAGTTGGGGGGAAGGCTTCCGTATTGTTTCAGAAAATATACGTGAATCGAGGGTTGGCTACATTGGTTTCTCTTATCGGATAAACAATTACAAACGCCAGCGTGAGCGTGACATGCAGAATGGAGATAGCATGGAAATGGAAGAATTCTGATGATACTATTTCCTTTTATCGGAATTCTTTACGACCATAATTTTTATAATTTCTGACCTGCCTTCTTTTTTGAATGTAAAAAAGACGTATGTTTGACCATGTATTCCTGAAGGTTCGGAAGCATGATCAACATATTGCCGTGTAATCGTTTCAGCATCTGAAGGATTCGCTTAATATATTTGCGATGATGATTCACTGTGTGAGGATGCATTGATGATTAAAAACAGTTATACCTAATCTGTGCGATTAATTAATAAAAAAATAAAAGATAGCTTG
>SWCE01003801.1_pt1 | contig 68836 bp, 76 predicted proteins | sample 4690061 | NCBI WGS metagenome assembly SWCE01 (sample SAMN10267279, study PRJNA491770) | bioreactor metagenome | isolation source: DHS bioreactor inoculated with subseafloor sediment | place: Japan: off Shimokita Peninsula | collected 2012-10
AAAAAAACCTGCAACAAAGGGATACGAAACTAGACCAACAGTTATTTTGCAGGGACATACAGATATGGTATGTGAAAAAAACGAAGGCACAGTACACGATTTTGAAAAAGATCCTATTAAAGTAGAAATAGAAGGGGATAAGGTTATTGCTAAAGATACCACATTAGGGGCAGATGATGGAATGGGAGTAGCTTTTGCCCTTGCCCTTTTAGCTGACAAAACAGCAGAGCATCCTCCTATAGAGTTGGTTTGCACTAGTGATGAGGAACGGGGAATGGCAGGAGTTGAAGAATTAGATACTAGTATACTTAATGGTAGGATTTTAATTAATCTTGATGCTGACGATGAAGGAAAGTTTGTGGTTGGCTGTGCTGGTGGTCCGGTAGTACGTGTTGAAATACCAGTTGAAAGAACTTCAGTCATGCCAGATTGTACCACACTAAAGATTCAGATTAAGGGCTTAAAGGGTGGTCATTCAGGTGAGGATATACACCGTGGACGTGCCAACTCCAATAAATTGCTTATTAGACTTTTAAATGCAATTAGTGAAAAAACCGACTTTGAGCTAGCTGATATAAGTGGTGGGCTGAAATATAATGCTATACCAAGAGAAGCAGAGGCAACATTTCTTGTAAAGCAAGAACATAAAAATATGGTCTTTGATATTGTTTCTAATTATCAGAAAATTTTTAATGATGAATTTAGGACTTGCGACCCTGATATATCAGTTACTGTAGAAGAACTATCATCTTCATATAAAGTGCTAACTAACAGTTCTAAAATGAAGATAATGAATTATCTCTACTTTAGTGATAGTGGGATAATACGAATGAATCCTGAGTTTCCAGAAACGGTTGAAAGTTCTGTGAACCTAGGAGTTGTGAGACTTGAACAAGATAAGGCTGTTTTCCAAGTAATGACACGTAGTTCTGTGGAAAGTATGTATACTGAAATGTATAAGAAAATAGTTAGTCTTGCTAGAAACAACGGAGGTAGCACTTTTATAATGTCGAATTGCCCAGAATGGGAGTATGATCCAGATTCCAAGCTTAAAAGTGTATTTGAAAATGTCTACAAAGAAATGTTTAACAAAGATCCAGAACTTATGATTTTACATGCAGGTCTTGAATGTGGTGTTTTCGCCAAAAAGATACCTGAAAAGGTGGATATGATAGCTGCAGGTCCTGATGTTAGGGATTTGCACACACCTGGAGAATATGTTACTATCTCCTCGGTTCAAAACTTTTGGAAGTTTTTTAAAGAAGTAATTAAAAGTATATAGTATAACCTATTGTGTCGATAAATTAATTAAAGTTTGCAAATAATTTTATAAAATATTGACAAATATATATATAACAGTTAATATATACTTAAAAATTCCAGAAGATTAAAAGCTAAGAGGGAGAATAGTAAAAAATAATATTCTTTTAGAGAGTAGGATTCTAGGCTGAAAGATCCTATATGAAATATATTTTTGAACCAACTCCTGAGTTTGGGACTGAAATAAAGTAGGTCTTTACGGTGAGGGGCGTTATACCCTAATAAAGAGAATTCCTTTGGAATTAACTAGAGTGGTATCGCGGAAATAGTATCCTTTCGTCTCTAATGTAGAGATGAAAGGATATTTTTATTTGAAAGGAGAAAAGATATGGGAAAAAAAGATAAACAATTTGTTGAGGATATAACACCTATGGAGGTAGATTTTCCCCAATGGTATACAGATGTAATAACTAAAACTGACTTGGTGGACTATTCTCCTGTTAGAGGATTTATGGTTATTAAGCCATATGGTTATGCAATATGGGAGAATATTCAAGCTTATATGGATAAAAGATTTAAAGACACTGGACATAAAAATATGTATTTTCCATTGTTGATTCCTGAAAGTTTACTTAAAAAAGAAGCAGAGCATGTTGAAGGTTTTGCACCTGAGGTTGCGTGGGTAACTCATGGAGGTAAGGAAGAGCTACCAGAAAGACTTTGCGTACGACCTACTTCTGAGACGATAATTTGTTCTATGTATGCAAAATGGTTAAAGTCATATAGAGAGCTTCCGTACCTGTATAATCAATGGTGTAGTGTTGTAAGATGGGAAAAGTCCACTAGACCTTTCTTGAGAACTTCTGAATTCTTATGGCAAGAGGGACATACCCTTCATGAAACCTATGATGAGGCTCAAGAAGAAACCTTGAGAATGTTAGACATATATAAAGAAACTGCTGAAGAGCTTATGGCTATTCCAGTGGTTACTGGTAAAAAGAGTGAGAAGGAAAAGTTTGCTGGTGCGTATGCTACTTATACTATGGAGGCTTTGATGCATGATGGAAAAGCATTGCAAGCTGGAACCTCCCATAATCTAGGTCAACATTTTACAAAGGCATTTGACATAAATTTCCTTGGTAGAACTGGCGATATAGAAAATCCTTACCATACCTCTTGGGGTGTTTCCACCAGACTAATTGGTGGGATTATTATGGTGCATGGAGACAACAGAGGTCTAGTACTACCTCCAAGAGTAGCACCTACTCAAGTAGTTATTATTCCTATTGCCCAGCATAAAGAAGGAGTATTAGATAAAGCATATGAGTTGAAAAAATCTCTGGGAGAACAGATGAGAATTGATATAGATGACAATGAGAACTACTCTCCTGGTTGGAAGTTTAATGAATGGGAAATGAAAGGTGTTCCAATAAGAATAGAGATTGGACCTAGAGATATAGAAAAAAATCAAGTTATGGTATTTAGAAGGGATACTTTAGAAAAGCAACCTATGGCTATGGAAGGTTTAAAGGAAAATATTGAAAAGTTATTAGATGATATTCATGATGGTATGTTACAAAAGGCAAGAAATCATAGAGAAGAAAATACTTACTATATTTCTAGCTTTGAAGAATTTAAAAACAAGATGGAAGAAAAACCAGGCTTTGCTAAAGGTATGTGGTGTGGTACAAAAGAGTGTGAAGAAAATATAAAAGCAGAAACTAGTGCCACCATAAGATGTATACCTTTTGAACAAGAAGACTTAGGTTCAAAATGCCATTTCTGTGATAGAGAAGCAAAGCATATGGTGTATGTTGCAAAAGCATATTAATATAATATATAATAAACTAATAATAAAAAGGATATTATACAAGTATTAGCAAGGATATAGGAGGTTGGGAAATGACTGTAAGAGTTAGGTTTGCACCTAGTCCCACGGGATTTGTTCATATAGGAAGTCTGAGAACTGCTTTATATAATTACCTGTATGCAAAACAACAGGGAGGTCAGTATATTCTCCGTATTGAAGATACAGATCAAACTAGATATGTTGAAGGCGCAATAGAGAATATGATTGAAGCTATGGCTTGGGCAGGTATAGAACATGACGAGGGTGCTGTTTTAGAAAATGGCAAAATCGTACAAAAGGGTGAATATGGTCCATATATTCAGTCAGAAAGATTAGATATATATAAAGAACATATAAATCAATTATTAGAAACTGGACATGCTTATTATTGTTTTTGTTCTAAGGAAAGGCTAGACGCTCTTAGAGAAAGTCAAAAGGAAAGTGGAGAAACAGGAAAATATGATGGCAAATGTCGTTCGGTCTCCTTAGATGAAGCTAGGAAAAGAGTGGCAAATGGAGAACCTCATGTAATACGTTTAAAGCTTCCCCAAAACTATGATATTAAATTCCATGATGTAGTTAGAGGTCATGTTACGGTTAATACAGAGGATTTAGATGATCAAGTGTTAATGAAAACTGATGGATATCCTACATATCACTTTGCTGTGGTAGTGGATGATTATTTAATGGGGATAACTCACGTGATTCGTGGAGAAGAATGGGTTCCGTCTACCCCAAAGCATGTTTATTTATATGAAGCATTTGGATGGAAAGCACCAGAGTTTGTTCACTTACCTAATATTCTTAATAAGGATAAGAAAAAGCTTAGTAAAAGACAAGGTGATGTAGCAGCAGAAGATTTTAGAAAAAAAGGATATCTTCCTGAGGGCTTGGTAAATTATCTAGCTTTAATAGGCTGGAGCCCAGAAGACAATCAAGAGCTATTTACAATGGATGAGCTAATAGAAAAATTCTCTTTAGAAAGAGTATCTAAAAGTGGGGGAGTTTTTGACCTAGATAAGCTAAATTGGATGAATGGTCACTATATAAGAGAAGCTTCATCAGAAATACTGGCAGATTTAGCTATACCACATTTAGCCCAAGCAGGATATATAAAAGAAGAAGAGGTAGTCTCCAAAAAAGATTGGATTATAGATATGATGACCGTTCTAAAAGATAGACTATCTTATGTAGGTGAAGTTAAGGAAAAAGCCAGCTTGTTTTTTATAACAGCTATAGAGCCTGAAGATGATGAGGCTAAAAATATCCTCCGCATGGAACATTTACCTCACCTAATAGAAGCTTTTAGTGGTAAAATACAAGAAGGGGATATTATAGATGAAGAGTTTGTAAAAAAGACCTTTAAAGCTATTCAAAAGGAAACAGGCTATAAAGGAAAAAATTTATTTATGCCAATTAGAGTAGTGCTAACGGGAGCTGTTCATGGACCAGATTTACCTTTAATTATGAAAGTTTTAGGTAAACAAACGATACTTTCTCGCATAGAATATGTAAGAAATAATTTAATAGGCAAATAATACATTGACTAGGAGAGTAAACTTCACAAGCCTGACAGAGAAAAGCTATCAGAGGCTGAGAGTAGCTTAAGTGTGAGTGAAGTGGAAATGCACCTAGGAGTAGCTACCTGAAACGTAAGTAGGAGTAGCCGGATAAGCACCGATAAAAGCTTTAAAGCTGAGGATATAATTCCTAAGCAGAGTGGAACCGCGAAAAAACTTCGTCTCTGTATACAATACAAAGACGAAGTTTTTTATTTGAAGGGCTGTTACGAGTTACGGGTTACGAGTTACGAGTAAAAGACAAAACCCAAAAGCTTTAAGACCTAAAAATTAAATTCTCTTAACTAGTAACGCGTAACTGTCTATTAATATCTAAACAGAATTTAGATCTATAGCCCTTGACTTTAAGTTCTTTGCCAAAGGCTAAGAACAGCTTTTATCTGTTTTTATCTTTTACTATTAACGCGAAACTCGTAACTCGTAACTCGTAACTCGTAACTGTATTTAAATGATTGGAGGGGGAGTATGTTTAATTTTTTAAAAGAAGTTGATGATGATATTAAAGCAGTATTGGAAAGGGATCCTGCTGCTAAAAGTAGGCTGGAAGTATTATTGTGTTACCCAGGTGTTCACAGTATAATAAGTCATAGAATAGCTCATTTTCTATACAGAAAAAAATTCATTGTACTAGCTAGAGTAGTTTCTCAGATAAGCAGATTTTTTACTGGTATTGAAATTCATCCAGGTGCAAAAATAGGTAAGGGATTATTTATAGACCATGGCATGGGAGTGGTTGTTGGAGAGACTACTGAGATAGGTGATTATGTGACAATCTATCAAGGAGCTACTCTAGGAGGTACAGGTAAGGAAAAAGGGAAAAGGCATCCTACTATAGGAAATAATGTAGTTATTAGTAGTGGAGCCAAAGTGTTAGGACCTTTTAGGGTAGGAGATAATTGTAAAATAGGGTCAGGTTCGGTAGTGCTAAAAGAGATACCTGATGATTGTACTGTAGTAGGTGTTCCAGGGCATATTGTTAAAAAAGGCAATAAAAAGCTTAGAAGTGTTCATCGTCCTGAAATTGACTTAGATCAGGTTAAGCTACCCGATCCTATATCAGATGAATTAGAATGTCTAAGAAAGAGGATTTTAGAACTAGAAAACAAATTGATAATAATGGAGGGTAAAGAATAAATGAAGCTATATAATACACTATCCAGAAAAAAGGAAGAATTTGTACCTATAGTACCAGGAGAAGTAAAAATGTATGTATGTGGACCTACAGTGTACAATTACTTTCATATAGGAAATGCTAGACCTTTTGTAGTTTTTGATACAGTTAGGAGATTTTTTGAATATAGAGGCTATAAGGTTAATTATGTACAAAACTTTACTGATATTGACGATAAAATAATTAACAAGGCTAATGAAGAAGGTGAATCTCCAGAATATATAAGTGAAAAATATATTGAAGAATACTATAAGGATGCCCAGGCATTAGGTGTTAAAAAAGCTAATGTACATCCTAAGGTTACTGACAATATTGGAGAAATTATTAAATTTGTTCAAGAGCTTATAGATAAAGGATATGCCTATGAAGTAAATGGTGATGTATACTATGATACTTCAAAGTTTAAAGAGTATGGAAAACTTTCAAAGCAAAGCATAGAAGATTTAGAAGCAGGTGCCAGGATAGAAGTAAACGAAGGAAAAAAACATCCAATGGATTTTGCTCTATGGAAAGCTCAAAAGTCAGATGAAATAGGCTGGGATTGTCCTTGGGGTAAGGGACGTCCAGGGTGGCATATTGAGTGCTCTGTAATGTCAACTAAATATTTAGGTGAAACTATAGATATACATGCAGGTGGTCAAGATTTAATATTTCCTCACCACGAAAATGAAATTGCTCAAAGTGAAGCTTGTAGTGGACAAATTTTTGCCCGTTATTGGATACACAATGGATATATAACTATAAATAATGAAAAAATGTCAAAGTCTAAAGGAAACTTCTTTACTGTTAGAGATATTTTAAAGGAATTTGATGGAGAGGTTATTAGGTTCTTCTTGTTATCTGCTCACTATAAAAATCCAATAAACTTTAGTAGAGAGTTAATGGAGCAATCAAAGAATGCCTTAGAAAGACTATATAATACTAAAAAGAACATAGAACATCTTTTAAGTACAAGTAAGCCTTCTGAGATTAATGACCAAGAAAGCTTAATATTTGAAAGCTTTTTAAAGCACAAGGAAAAGTTCATAGCTGCTATGGAAGATGACTTTAATACAGCTGATGCTATAGCTTCAATATTTGAACTGGTTAAAGAATTAAATTTAAAAATAGATCAACATGTATCTAAAGATCTGATTAAAAAAAGTTATGACCTACTTATAGAGTTAACTGATGTGCTTGGAATATTAAAAAAGTCAAATAATACTGATATAGATGAAGAAATAGAAAAGCTAGTAGAAAAAAGACAAAAGGCTAGAAAAGAAAAAGACTTTGCTTTAGCAGATCAAATAAGAGATGAGCTTAAGGACAGGGGGATTGTCTTAGAAGATACTCCTCAAGGAATAAGAATAGTAAAGCTATAGATAGGGTATTACTCTTTTATCCCATGGTTAACAACTCTAAGACTTCCGCTTCTACAAGCGGGAGAATAAAAATCAATAAATAATTAGGTAAAAAGGAATGAAATAAACTATGGATAATTTTTTAAAAGTAATGGGGCTAAATATCAAGACCTCAGAGAAGATAAATCTTTTAAATCCTTTGAAATTGGCATATTTAGGGGATGTTGTGTATGAAGTTTATATAAGAAACTATATTTTAAACAAATGTGGAGGGAATGTAAATGAACTTCATAAAGCATCTACTAAATTAGTAAAAGCAGGTGCTCAAGCCCATATAATCCATACATTAGAAAATGAGCTAACTCAAGAAGAATGGAATATTGTAAAACGGGGAAGAAATCAAAAATCGAACTCTGTACCTAAAAATGCTCGTTTAACTGATTACAAATATGCAACGGGCTTTGAAGCTTTAATAGGGTATCTCTATCTTTTAAAAAGACATGGGCGAGTGGAAGAGATTATTATAAGAAGTATTCAGATAATTGAAGAGTATGAAAATAACTAAAGAGGGGACAAGCCTTTTTAAAAGGGGTGTATAAGGTGCAAAACAGGGAAAAAACCCTAGTAGGAGTGACTATTCTTCTAGTAATAATAATGCTAGGAAAGTCTTTATTTTTTGATGAAGTTAAGCCTAAAAATTCAGATGAGATTATGTTTAAGTCTTTTGTAGAAAAAAGAATTGCAGATGGCAAAGAAGAATTGGGTTTGCTTAATGAAACTGGACTTGCTTCTTATAAAGTTGTTAAGATTAAAAAAACTAATGAAATTGGAGAGTCTAAGATTTTGTATTATGACCAAGATAAAGCTTCTTATGTAGAAGGTAGAATCAAAGGCGAATATAAAGCAAAGGTAAGAGGCTACATGCTGTACATAATTCCATATAAGGAATTTACGGTGGAGGTAGGAGAATAAAATTTGTAATGTAAAGAAGCTGGGAGGAATATAGATGAAGGTTATATTACTGCAACATACACCAGAACCTGAAAAAGTAGTGGCATCAGCAGCAAAACTTTGCTACTCTCCTGTTGGAGCTGATAAGCTTTTGGAAGGATTGACTAAAGAGTCTACAGATAAATTTATAAAAAAATTAATGGAGATGGGACATGAATCTCCCGTTGAGCATATATCCTTTACTTTTGCTGTAGAGGGGGTCAGTCGTGTTTTGACTCATCAGCTGGTAAGACATAGAATTGCATCCTATTCTCAACAATCCCAAAGATATGTCAAGCTTGAACAATTTGAGTATATTATTCCCCCTAGTATTGCAGAGATTCCTGAAGCAAAAGAAATGTATATTAAAACTATGGAAAATGATCAAAGGACATATAATGAATTGGTGGAAATTTTAATATCAAAACACTTGGAAAAAGGAATGGGAGAAGGCAAAACTGAAAAACAGGCTTCTAAAGCTGCGCAAAAAAAAGCTATTGAAGATGCTCGCTATATATTTCCTAATGCTTGTGAGACAAAAGTTGTATTAACAATGAATGCTAGATCTTTAATAAATTTTTTTGAACATAGATGCTGTGAAAGGGCGCAATGGGAGATTAGGGAATTGGCAACTCGAATGTTAAAATTAGTTAGAGAAGTAGCTCCCACTATCTTTAATAAAATTGGGCCTAACTGTTTAGGGAAACCATGCCCTGAAGGAACTATGACCTGTGGAAAAATTAATGAAGTAAGAGAAAGGTTTCAAAAGCTTTAGCTAAATTATTTTCGTTATAAGCATTATTTCAGTGATAGACATGATAGGAAGAGTTTTAGGGAAGAATAATGGTTGGGAAAAATGATAAAAAGGTGAGGTGAAAAACTGGATGGAAGGTTCAGACAAAATAGAAGGGAGAAATCCTATAATAGAAGCATTGCGTTCGGATAGAGAAATAGATAAAATATTGATAGCTAAGGGTGCTCAACAAGGTTCTATACTTAAAATTGTTGGTATAGCAAAGGAGAAAAAAATCCCCATTCAATATGTAGAAAAACAAAAAATAGATCAGATTTCAGAATCCCATGCTCATCAAGGGGTTTTAGCTTATGTAGCTGCATACCGATATTATGAGGTAGATGAAATAATAGAAAAAGCACAAAATAAAGGAGAACAACCTTTTCTAATTATTTTAGATGAAGTAACTGATCCTCATAATCTAGGATCAGTTATACGTACAGCTAATGCTGCAGGAGCACATGGGGTTATTATACCCAAAAGAAGATCTGTAGGATTAACTGCAGTAGTAGCTAAAACCTCAGCGGGAGCATTAGAATATGTCCCAGTAGCAAAGGTATCTAATATTGCACAAACTATAGAAGAGCTTAAAAAGCGTGGAATATGGGTAGTGGGGGCTGATATGGAAGGTGAGCGAACCTATTATAATGCAGATTTAACAGGAAATATAGCTTTGGTTATTGGAAGTGAAGGTAGGGGAATTGGAAGATTAATAAAGGAAAAATGTGACTATTTAATAAATATTCCCATGAAGGGAGAAGTAGGGTCACTAAATGCTTCAGTGGCAGCGTCTATTATTATATATGAGGTAATGAGGCAGAGAGAAAGTAAGGAATAGGGTGAAGAAAAGTGAATCATTACTTGCTCATAGATGGATATAATATTATAAATACTTGGTCAGAACTAAAACAAGCAGGACTTGATAGCTTAGAAGAAGCCAGAAATATGCTAATACAGCAGTTAGTTGACTATAAATTTTATACTGGTGAATATGTTGTGGTAGTATTTGATGCACATATGGTAAAAGGGAGTACCGCTAAAGAATATTCAATAAAGGGTATAGAAATTATTTTTACAAAAGAATATCAAACAGCGGATTCTTATATTGAGAAAAAGGTGGACAAACTTACTAAAAATAGAAGAAACAAAGTAAGGGTAGCTACTTCTGATTGGGCTGAACAACAAGTAGTATTAGGAAGTGGTGCTACTAGGGTATCGGCTAGAGAATTAAAAATAGAATTGGAAACTGTTAAAAGAAGGATATACAAAAAGACTGAAGAAATCAACGACACCCGTTCTGACTTAAGTGATAGAATTAATGTTGAAACAGCCCAAATCCTTGAAAAATGGAGAAGAAATAAGTAAAATAGCTTGACTATATTATGACAACTAAGGTATAATTTTAACTAATAGTTTTCGGGATAAGGTTCATATCTAAAATGGTATTTTGCCATAGAATATGAAGCACAAAACTGAAGCGCTGGAGGCGATGTTTGTGGGTATGGGCGTTCAAAAGGATGTATTAGAAAATTCAGAGATTATAGTAGATGAGGCTTGTGTAGAAGATGCTAGAAATGGGGATGTACTAGCTTTAGAGTATTTGATTAAAAAGTATAAAAACTTTGTTAGGGCAAAAGCAAGGTCATATTTTTTGATAGGAGCTGATAGAGAGGATATTATTCAAGAGGGAATGATAGGACTTTTTAAGGCTATTAGAGATTTTAGACCGGACAAGCTATCTTCTTTTAGGGCTTTTGCAGAACTGTGTATTACTCGTCAAATCATAACGGCTATTAAAACTGCTACTAGGCAAAAGCATATCCCTCTTAATTCATATGTTTCTCTAAATAAACCAATATATGATGAAGAATCGGATAGAACTTTATTAGATGTAATATCAGGAGCAAAAATTTCAAATCCTGAAGAATTAATTATTTCTAGAGAAGAATTGGGACATATAGAATCGAAAATAGGGGAAATTTTAAGTGATTTAGAATGGCAGGTTTTAATGTCCTACCTTAAAGGTAAGTCTTATCAAGAAATTTCAGTTGATTTAGATAGGCATGTAAAGTCCATAGATAACGCTTTACAAAGAGTTAAAAGAAAATTAGAAAGATATCTTGAGGTAAGAGGAAGTTAAAACTTGCCAAATAAAAAAACTTTAAAAGTATTGACTTTAAACCGTGTTTTTAGTAAAATATTTAACAGTGAATGCCCATGTGGCTCAGACGGCTAGAGCGTCGCCTTGGTAAGGCGGAGATCGGCGGTTCGAATCCGCTCATGGGCTCCATTAAAAATATCTACATACGGATACACCCGGATGTGTTTACTAAGTAAGAACAAAATAAATTGCATCAAAACAAAAGTAAGGAGGAGAAAAGAATGGCAAAAGTAAAATTTGAAAGAAATAAGCCACACGTAAATATTGGAACAATAGGACACGTAGACCACGGTAAAACAACATTAACAGCAGCAATCACAATAACATTAAATAAAAGATTTGGAACAGGATCAGCAGTAGCATTTGACATGATAGACAAAGCACCAGAAGAAAAAGAAAGAGGAATCACGATTTCAACATCTCACGTAGAGTATGAGACACCAAATAGACACTACGCACACGTAGACTGTCCAGGCCATGCTGACTATGTAAAGAACATGATAACAGGAGCAGCCCAAATGGATGGAGCGATCCTAGTAGTTGCAGCAACAGATGGACCAATGCCACAAACAAGAGAGCATATCCTACTATCAAGACAGGTAGGAGTACCATATATAGTAGTATTCCTAAACAAGTGTGACATGGTAGATGACGAAGAATTACTAGACTTAGTAGAAATGGAAGTAAGAGAGCTACTAGACGAGTATGAATTCCCAGGAGATGACACACCAATAGTAAGAGGATCAGCATTAGAAGCATTAAACAACCCAGATGGAGAATGGGCAGAGAAGATAGTAAGCTTCTTTGAAGAAATAGACGCATACATTCCAGAGCCAGAAAGAGATACAGACAAACCATTCCTAATGCCAGTAGAGGATGTATTCTCAATCACAGGAAGAGGAACAGTAGCAACAGGAAGAGTAGAAAGAGGAATAGTAAAAGTACAAGACGAAGTAGAAATCGTAGGATTATCAGAAGCGCCAAGAAAAGTAATAGTAACAGGAGTAGAAATGTTCAGAAAGCTTCTTGACCAAGCACAGGCAGGAGACAATATCGGAGCATTATTAAGAGGAGTACAAAGAGACGAAATAGAAAGAGGCCAAGTATTAGCGAAGCCAGGAACAATAAAGCCACATACAAAGTTTAAAGCAGAGGTATATGTATTAAAGAAAGAAGAAGGTGGAAGACATACACCATTCTTTAACGGATACAGACCACAGTTTTACTTTAGAACAACAGACGTAACAGGATCAATCGCATTACCAGAAGGTGTAGAAATGTGTATGCCTGGAGACAATATCCAAATGGATATTGAACTAATCACATCAATAGCAGTAGAAGAAGGATTAAGATTTGCTATTCGTGAAGGTGGAAGAACAGTAGGAGCTGGAGTTGTAGCTACTATCATCGAGTAACAAAATATTAAATAAACTCTGGACTAGGTTTGAAACCCAAGCCTAGTCTTTTCGAATTAAAGATAAAAAACATTGTTGTATGTTGAAGGTTGAAGGTTATATGTTTTAGGGTCTATCTTTAGGGTTTTAAACCTTAAATTCACTCCCTAACAACATTCAACTTACAACATACAACCTTCAACATCTTTGCTCTTTAATTTTCAACCTTCAACTTTCAACATTCAACATTCAACTTTTTTTCGTGTTATAATAATTGGAAAATATGGCTATAATATACCAAGGTGTGTGGTGGAAATGGGTTAAATACATAAAGAAAACAGTTTGTACTCTATTTTTTTTATGTATTTAGCCCATGGCAAATGTGTTTAATTGAATATGTTTAGCTCAAAAACCTTATTGACATCATTTAAAAATTGTGATAGCTTTAATAAGTAATGGTGTCATGATGAGATATCTGCGTTGATTTGCGATTTGATAGAAGCACATAGGCTTTAGGAGGTGTAAATAATGAGAGTGAAAATAACTCTGGCATGTACAGAATGCAAACAAAGAAATTACCATACAATGAAGAACAAAAAGAATGATCCAGACAGAGTGGAGCTTAAGAAATATTGTAAGTTCTGCAAAACGCATACATCCCATAAAGAAACAAAATAGTTCTATTTGAACAGTGTATGTTTGAATAATTAACATATAAGGATGTGAAATTATTTATGGCCACACAAACGAATACAAATAATCCTAGCAAGACAAAGAACATGGGAAAATTTTTAAAGAATGTTAGGGCTGAATTAAAGAAAGTAAACTGGCCAAGCAGAAAAGATCTTGTAAATTATACTATGGTAGTATTACTTTTTAGTACATTAGCTGCTGTAGGTATTTGGCTAGCAGATCTAGTTTTTGGAGAAGCTCTTAAATTCATCATTAAATAGCAGGGGAGGGAAGAGTAGGCTATGTCAATTGTATAGCTACTCTGAATTATGACGGAAAAAGCTAAATGGTATGTAGTCCATACCTATTCGGGACATGAGAATAAGGTTAAAGCAAACATCGAGAAACTTGTTGAGAATAGAGGGATGGAAGACGCTATCCATGAAGTTGCTGTGCCCACGGAAGATGTTGTAGAAATTAAAAATGGTAAAAAGAAGGTAAAACAAAAGAAGGTGTTTCCTGGGTACGTCATTGTTAATATGCTTATGAATGATGAGACTTGGTATGTAATTAGAAACACAAGAGGTGTTACTGGTTTCGTAGGTCCAGGTTCTAAGCCTATTCCCCTCAGTGATGAAGAAGTTAAAAACATGGGAATTGTAGCTCCAGTGGTTACGATTGATATGGCAGTAGGAGATACTGTTAAAGTCATTTCTGGACCATTCGAGAGTTTCATTGGTACTATAAGGGGCATAAACACTGAAAAACATATTTTGAAGGTTTTGATTTCTATGTTTGGAAGAGAGACTCCGGTAGAACTAGATTTTGGTCAAGTAGAAAAACTATAGATATTTAGTCTGCAAAATTCAATAAAAGTGTTAAAAAGCAATGTGCTTTTAATATAAAAACAAATCAAATAAACAATAAGCAATTTATAACTATGAGGAGGTGTAACTATGGCTAAAAAAGTTACAGGATTAGTAAAACTACAAATACCTGCAGGGAAAGCTACTCCAGCACCACCAGTTGGACCAGCTTTGGGTCAACAAGGTGTTAATATAATGCAATTTTGCAAAGAATTTAATGCTAAAACTGCGGAACAAGCTGGCTTAATAATACCAGTAGTAATAACTGTTTATCAAGATAGATCTTTTACTTTTATAACTAAAACTCCACCAGCAGCAGTTCTATTAAAAAAAGCTGCAAAAATTGATAGTGGTTCAGGTGTTCCAAACAAAACTAAGGTGGCTAAAATTTCAGTAGACAAGGTAAAAGAAATAGCTGAGTTGAAAATGCCAGATTTAAATGCGGGAAGTTTAGAAGCTGCAATGAGTATGGTAAAAGGTACTGCTAGAAGTATGGGAATCACTGTTGAAGAGTAAATTTTTATAAATGCAAATCGCGTGGGAGGTACTCATAGAACCGTTAAAACCACTAGGGAGGAAAATAATATGCCAAAAAGAGGAAAGAAATATCAAGAAAGTGTTAAGTTAGTTGATAAAGAAGCTTTTTATGAGCCGACTGAAGCATTCAGTTTAGTAGAAAAAACTTCAAAAGCTAAATTCGATGAGACGATAGAAGCTCATATAAGACTAGGCGTTGACTCTAGACATGCAGACCAACAAGTTAGAGGTGCTATAGTATTACCTCATGGTACAGGTAAGTCAAGAAAAGTTCTAGTATTTGCTAAAGGAGAAAAGGTTAAAGAAGCAGAAAACGCTGGAGCAGATTACGTTGGTGCTGAAGATATGGTAGAAAAAATCCAAAAACAAAACTGGTTCGACTTTGATGTAGTTGTAGCAACTCCAGATATGATGGGACTAGTAGGAAGACTTGGTAGGGTGTTAGGACCAAAAGGTTTAATGCCAAATCCTAAGTCTGGAACAGTTACTTTCGAAGTTGAGAAAGCTGTTAAAGAAATTAAAGCTGGTAAAGTTGAATATAGATTAGACAAAACAAATATAATTCACGTTCCAATTGGAAAGGCATCTTTTGGAGCAGAAAAGCTAAATGAAAACTTCCACTCTTTGATGGAGGCTATTATAAAGGCAAAGCCAGCAGCTGCAAAGGGACAATACTTAAGAAGTGTTGTTGTTTCAAGCACAATGGGGCCTGGTATTAAACTAAATCCTACAAAAGTAATGGCATAATATAAAATTCCATTGACATTAAAATGGATAATTGATATAATAATCAAGTTGAAAAATTTAATGCACACCGTAGACAGTAGGTACCTAAATGGTTTAAATTTAGCCTGCCGAGGTAGTTTCTATAGATATTAACTTTAGAACCTCTCTATGTCTGCGGTAGAGAGGTTTTGCTATATAGCAAAACTACAAAAAGAACTTTAAAGCTGTAGAGGAGGTGGACACCTAGATGTCAAAAAACTTAGATGTCAAAAAGCAGGTAGTAGAAGAGATAAAAGAAAAGTTTGGTAAAGCTCAATCAGCAGTAATAGTAGATTATAGAGGATTAACAGTTGAAGAGGTTACTGAACTGAGAAGAATGATGAGAGAAGCAGGTGTTGACTATAAGGTTTACAAGAATACATTGACTAGAAGAGCTGCTGAAGAAACAGGTTTCGAAGCTTTGTTAGGCGATCTTGTTGGACCTAATGGTATCGCATTTGGATATGATGATCCAGTGATTCCTGCTAAAGTGTTAAACGATTTCGCAAAGGATCACAAACAATTAGAGTTAAAAGCAGGATTGGTAGAAGGTCAATACTGTGATGTAGAGGCAATTAAAGAAATTGCTCAAATACCTGGAAAAGAAGTATTACTTGCTAAGTTGTTAGGAAGCATTAAGTCTCCTATATCAAACTTTGCATACTTACTTCAGGGGATTATAGATAAAAATGAAGGTGGCGCGGAAGCGTAACATTAAAAAATTCGGAGGTGCTTTTAAAATGACAAAAGAACAAATTATTGAAGCTATAAAAGGTATGACAGTATTAGAACTAAATGATCTAGTTAAAGCTTGTGAAGAAGAGTTTGGTGTATCTGCAGCCGCTCCAGTTATGGTTGCAGGTGGTGCTGGTGCAGCTGCTCCAGAAGCAGAAGAAAAAACTGAGTTTGATGTAGAATTAACTGGTGCAGGAGCTCAAAAGATCAAAGTTATCAAAGTTGTTAGAGAGATTACTGGCTTAGGATTAAAAGAAGCTAAGGAATTAGTTGACAATGCACCAAAAGTAGTAAAAGAAGGTGCTTCTAAGGCAGAGGCTGAAGAAATTAAGAATAAGCTTTCAGAAGTTGGAGCTTCAGTAGAGGTTAAGTAGTAAAACAAAAAATAAAAAACGGACTTCCAAAGAGAAGTTCGTTTTTTTATCTGATGGCTAACAACTCGAAGATCCCGCTTCTCTAGGCACGAGATAAGAGGTGTACAGTCCCTGGATAGGTTCAATTAAAATTCAGCTGGAGTTAAAACTCCAGCTGAATTAAGTTTCGCTTTATGAAAAAATCTTTTTGATGGTTTTTATTAGAAAAATTTGGTTATAATTAATATGCGATGGAAAGTGCATACATTAAAATTATAACATAAAAATCGTTGCTTGACAACAAACATGCTTTGTGATAGCATTATATATTGCCATACCAGTCAAAAGTTTCAACTTAAGGTATAATACAGAAAAAATATGGCAATAGTATAATACATGGGTTAAAATAGCAAAATTATCTTTAATTGCCAAGGAAATTTTATGAAGATGGAGTGAAATCTTTAAAGAAAAAATCGGTTTCCTATGGTATATAAGAGCTTTTTATTTTAAACAAAAGCTTTTATTCATGCGCAATAAAACCTCACTGAGGTTTTGATATATTTTTATTATATAATATGACGCAAATTTACTTTTTATAATACTCACAAAGGCTCTTTCATTAAAGAGGCTTATCTTAGCAGAATAAATTTTCTTTATAACCTGCGTCATCAAATAACTTTTCTACACTACTATAAGGGGTGAATTATATGCCACAGCCACATCCTATTCAGGTCGGAAAAAAAACACGAATGAGTTATCAAACTATTGAAGAAGTAGTTGACATGCCTAATCTCATTCAAATCCAAAGAGAGTCCTATGAATGGTTTTTAAGAGAAGGACTTAGAGAGGTATTCGAAGATATTTCTCCCATCCAAGATTACACTGGTAATCTAATTCTAGAGTTTATTGACTATTCACTGGATGGAGATCCAAAATATGAGGTGGAAGAATCTAAAGAAAGAGACGTTACATATGCAGCGCCATTGAAGGTTAAGGTTAGATTGATTAATAAAGAAACAGGTGAAGTTAAGGAACAGGAAGTGTTCATGGGAGATTTTCCTCTCATGACAGAGAATGGAACCTTTATAATCAATGGTGCAGAAAGAGTCATTGTAAGTCAGTTAGTTAGATCTCCAGGACCTTATTATGCTTTGCAATTTGATAGAACTGGAAAAAAATTATTTTCTACAACAGTTATACCTAATCGAGGTGCATGGTTAGAGTATGAAACAGATTCCAACGATATAATCTCAGTTAGAGTGGACAGAACTAGAAAACAACCTGCTACTGCACTGTTGAGAGCTATGGGATTTGGAACAGACAATGAAATATTAGAACTTTTAGGGGAAGATGAGAGACTAATCCATACCCTAGATAAGGACAGTACTAAAACCCAAGAAGAAGGGCTTTTAGAGATCTATAAAAAATTAAGACCTGGTGAACCACCTACAGTGGATAGCGCTAGATCTTTAATTGACTCTCTATTTTTTGATCCTAAAAGATATGACTTAGCAAAGGTTGGGCGTTATAAATACAATAAGAAACTTGGTATTGTAAACCGAATCTCTGGCTTTAAGGCTGCAGAAAATATTGTTAATCCTCAGACAGGTGAAATATTTGTAGAAGAGGGTGTAAAGATTGATAGAGATGTAGCAATAAGCATTGAAAATGCAGGGATAAAAGCTGTCAATATAATAGGTGACGATGGAAAAACTACTAAGGTAATTGGAAATAACTTTGTATCAATTAAAGAGTATATTAAATTTAACATAGATGGATTATATATAGAAGAAAGAGTACATTACCCAGTATTAAGGGAAATACTTGACACGTATACAGATGAAAATGAAATAAAAGAAGCTTTAAAAGAAAGAAGCAGAGAATTATCACCTAAAAATATTATCATAGATGACATAGTAGCTTCTGTAAGTTATGTTCTTAATCTTGCTCATGGTGTAGGCGATATTGATGATATTGATCATTTAGGAAATAGAAGACTTAGATCGGTTGGAGAGCTTTTACAAAATCAATTCAGAATTGGTCTTTCTAGAATGGAAAGAGTTGTAAAGGAAAGAATGACTATTCAGGATATTGATGTTATAACACCACAAGCTCTTATAAACATACGTCCTGTGGCAGCATCAATCAAAGAATTTTTTGGGAGCAGTCAGTTATCTCAGTTTATGGATCAGACTAATCCTCTTGCAGAACTAACTCATAAGAGAAGGCTTTCTGCACTAGGACCAGGAGGACTTTCTCGTGAAAGAGCAGGCTTTGAAGTTCGAGATGTACACCACTCTCACTATGGAAGAATGTGCCCTATAGAAACTCCAGAAGGCCCAAACATCGGTCTTATAGGATCTCTTACAACCTATGGTAGAATCAATGAATACGGTTTTATTGAAGCGCCATATAGAAAGGTTGATAAAAAGAGGGGTGTAGTAACTGAAAAAATAGATTATTTGACAGCAGATGAAGAAGATAAACTTATAATTGCCCAAGCTAATGAACCTTTAGATGAAGAAGGTAAATTTATAAATAGAAGAGTAACAGCTAGAATTAAGAATGGGGGCATAGATGTTGTTCCTAAGGATGAAGTAGAGTATATGGATGTATCTCCAAAACAGGTTGTTTCTGTTGCTACTGCTATGATACCATTCTTAGAAAATGATGATGCCAATCGTGCTTTGATGGGTTCTAACATGCAACGTCAGGCAGTACCTTTGCTTAAAACAGATGCTCCGATTATAGGAACAGGAATGGAGTATATTGCAGCCAAGGATTCTGGTAATGTTATTTTAGCTAAAAGTGCGGGAGTTGTAGATAGAGTTGCAGCTGATGAAATTATCATAAAAAGAGATTCTGATGGTGGTCGTGATCGCCATAAATTATTAAAGTTTAAACGTTCAAATCAAGGTACTTGTATGAATCAAAGACCAATTGTTGATAAAGGGGAAAGAGTTGAGGTAGGAAGTCCTATAGCTGATGGCCCTTCAACAGACTATGGTGAAATAGCTTTAGGAAGAAATATTTTAGTTGGTTTTATGACATGGGAAGGATATAACTTTGAGGATGCAATACTTCTTAATGAGCGGTTAGTTATGGAAGATGCACTAACTTCTATTCACATTGAGGAATATGAATCTGAAGCTAGGGACACTAAGCTTGGACCTGAAGAAATAACGAGAGATATTCCTAATGTTGGCGAGGATGCTTTAAAAGATCTGGATGAAAGAGGAATTATTCGAGTTGGAGCTGAAGTAAATTCTGGTGATATCTTAGTAGGTAAAGTTACACCTAAGGGAGAAACTGAGCTTACAGCAGAAGAAAGATTATTAAGAGCTATATTTGGTGAAAAGGCTAGAGAAGTTAGAGATACTTCACTTAAAGTTCCTCATGGAGAATCCGGTATAATTGTGGATGTTAAAGTATTTACTCGAGAAAATGGGGATGAACTTCCACCAGGAGTAAATATATTAGTTAGATGTTATATTGCTAAAAAAAGAAAAATAAATGTTGGAGATAAAATGGCTGGACGTCATGGTAATAAAGGTGTTATATCTCGAGTTCTGCCAGAGGAAGACATGCCATTCCTAGAAGATGGTACACCGCTACAAATCGTTTTAAACCCATTAGGAGTACCTTCTCGTATGAATATAGGTCAGGTACTTGAAATGCACTTAGGTTTGGCTGCAAAAAAACTTGGTTGGAGGGTTGCAACTCCAGTATTTGATGGTGCTAGTGAGATAGATATTATGGAGGCTTTAAAACTGGCAGGTTATGAAGAAGATGGAAAGCTTCAACTTAGAGATGGCAGAACTGGATTGCCTTTTGATAATAGAGTAACAGTTGGATATATGTATATGTTAAAGCTTCACCATCTAGTAGATGATAAAATCCATGCTAGAAGTACAGGACCTTACTCTCTCGTAACTCAACAACCACTAGGTGGAAAAGCACAATTCGGTGGTCAGAGATTTGGAGAGATGGAGGTATGGGCTTTAGAGGCATATGGTGCAGCTCATACTCTACAAGAAATTTTAACAGTTAAATCTGATGATGTAGTAGGACGTGTGAAAACCTATGAGGCGATTGTAAAGGGAGAAAATATCCCTGAACCAGGTGTTCCTGAATCTTTCAAGGTTCTAATCAAAGAGTTGCAAAGTTTAGCTTTAGATGTGAAGGTGTTAACAGAAGAAGACAGTGAAATAGAAATTAAAGAATCTATTGAAGATGATATGAGTGACCTTGATGTAATATTAGATGGAGAAGAGTATAGCTCATACGAAGAAAAAGCTTTAAAAGAAGAAACGGAAGAACAAACAGAAGAGCAAATAGTAGACGATCATGAAGAAGTCAATGTTGATGAAGATGAATATGAAGTTTACGAAGAATATGAGGACGATAAGGATTTCTAAAGTATAAGAAGGATATGAATACCTGTTTTTATACCAAAATGAAGGGAGAGAAACTCCTTGTTTGAATTAAACAACTTTGAGTCAATAAAGATTGGGCTAGCTTCCCCTGAAAAAATTAGAAGCTGGTCTAAAGGAGAAGTTAAGAAACCAGAAACAATAAACTATAGAACTCTAAAACCAGAAAAAGAGGGTTTGTTTTGTGAAAAGATTTTTGGTCCTACAAAAGACTGGGAATGCCACTGTGGAAAGTATAAAAGAGTAAGATATAAAGGTGTAGTTTGTGATCGTTGTGGTGTAGAAGTAACAAAATCAAAGGTTAGACGTGAAAGAATGGGGCATATTGAGCTAGCAGCCTCTGTATCTCACATATGGTATTTTAAAGGAATACCTAGCAGAATGGGACTACTACTAGACATGTCACCTCGTTCTTTAGAAAAGGTACTTTACTTTGCTTCATATATTGTAACTGATACAGGAGATACGTCTTTAAGCTATAAACAATTACTTAGTGAAAAAGAATATCGTGAATATAGAGATAAGTTTGGAAATTTATTCAAAGCATCTATGGGTGCTGAAGCAGTCAAGGAAATTTTAAGACAAATTGATATGGAAGAATTGTCTAAGGAGCTAAGAGTAAAGTTAAGAGATAGCTCTGGGCAAAAAAGAATAAGGACTATTAGAAGGCTAGAAGTAGTAGAGGCTTTTAAAAAATCAGGTAATAAACCAGACTGGATGATACTTGATGTAATTCCAATAATTCCTCCAGATTTAAGGCCAATGGTACAGTTAGATGGAGGAAGATTTGCTACTTCAGATTTAAACGATTTATATAGAAGGGTTATTAATAGAAATAACAGATTAAAAAGGTTGTTGGATTTAGGAGCCCCAGATATTATTGTTAGAAATGAAAAGCGTATGCTCCAAGAAGCGGTAGATGCTCTTATTGATAATGGAAGAAGAGGTAGACCTGTAACTGGTCCAGGAAATAGACCCCTTAAATCACTATCAGATATGCTAAAGGGTAAGCAAGGAAGATTTAGGCAAAACCTTCTAGGTAAACGTGTTGACTACTCTGGACGTTCGGTTATTGTAGTTGGACCTGAACTTAAATTTTATCAATGTGGTTTACCTAAAAAAATGGCCTTAGAATTATTCAAGCCATTTATAATGAAAAGACTTGTAAATGATGGTCATGCTCATAATATCAAAAGTGCAAAGCGAATGGTAGAAAGGGTAAGACCTGAAGTGTGGGATGTTTTAGAAGAAGTGATTAAGGACCATCCTGTACTATTAAACCGTGCCCCAACTCTTCATAGACTTGGAATTCAAGCCTTTGAGCCAATTCTTGTAGAAGGAAAAGCTATTAAGCTGCATCCATTGGTATGTACTGCATATAATGCAGACTTTGATGGAGATCAGATGGCGGTTCACGTACCACTTTCAGTGGAAGCTCAAGCTGAAGCAAGATTCTTGATGTTATCAATTAATAATATATTAGCACCTAAGGATGGTGCACCAATAACCACTCCTACTCAAGATATGATTTTAGGTAGTTACTACTTAACTATAGAAGTTGAGGGAGAACCTGGTGAGGGAATGATATTTAAAGACTATGAAGAAATGCTTATGGCATATGAAACTAAAACTGTAGGTCTTCATTCAAGGATTAAAGTAAGAAGAAAACTAAGTGCCGATGATTCAGGACAATTGGTGGAAAGCACAGTTGGTAGATTTATATTTAATGAAAAAATCCCACAAGATTTAGGTTTTGTTGATAGAAATAAGGATGAATATGGACTAGAGGTAGATTTTCTATGTGATAAGAAGAACTTAGGTAAAGTTATTGATCAGTGTTTTAGAGTTCATGGGAATACTAGAACAGCCATGCTACTTGATCACATCAAGCAAATGGGTTTCCATTATTCTACAATAGGAGCAATAACTATCAGTGTATCTGATATGGATATACCAGATGAAAAAGAAGAATTGCTTTCTCAAGCAGATGAAATTGTAGATAAATATGAAAAAGCTTATAGACGAGGACTAATATCTGATGAAGAAAGATACGAAAAGGTTATAGAAACATGGCAGGCAACTACTGAAAAAGTTACAGATGCTCTTATGAATAATCTTGATCGCTTAAACAATTTATATATTATGGCGCATTCAGGAGCCAGAGGTAGTAAAAATCAGATCAGACAGTTGGCAGGAATGAGGGGCTTGATGGCAAATGCTTCTGGCCATACAGTAGAGATACCTATAAAAGCTAATTTCCGTGAAGGACTTTCTGTACTTGAGTATTTTACATCTACTCATGGTGCTAGAAAAGGTTTGGCAGATACAGCGCTTAGAACAGCAGACTCTGGGTATTTGACTAGAAGACTGGTAGATGTTAGTCAGGATGTTATTATTCGTGAGATTGACTGTGGAACAAATGAAGGAATAGAAGTTGAAGCCTTTATGGATGGCAATGAAATGATAGAGCCTCTACATGATAGAATAGTAGGAAGATATGCAATGGATGAGGTTAAGCATCCAGAGACAGGAGAAATAATAGTAGGGTCAAATCAAATCATTACAGAAAAGATAGCTGATAAAATAGATGAAGCAGGAATAAAAGAGGTAAATATTAGATCAGTACTAAATTGTAGAACTAGACATGGTGTGTGTTCTACATGTTATGGTAGGAACTTAGCTACAGGGGAATCTGTAAATGTAGGTGAAGCTGTAGGAATAATAGCAGCTCAATCAATAGGTGAACCAGGAACTCAGCTTACAATGCGTACCTTCCATACCGGGGGAGTTGCAGGGGCAGACATTACTCAAGGTTTGCCTAGAATTGAAGAATTATTCGAAGCAAGAAAACCTAAAGGACTAGCAATGATTTCAGAAGCTAAAGGTATTGTGTCTATTAATGAGACTAAGAAGAATCGAGAGGTTATTGTAACAGGAGAAGATGGAGAACAAAGAATTTACTCTATACCATATGGTTCAAGAGTTAAGGTTTATGAAAACCAAAATGTAGAAGCTGGAGACGAAATTACAGAAGGCTCTGTTAATCCCCACGATATCCTTAGGGTTAAAGGGGTAAGTGGTGTTCAAGAATATCTTGTTAAAGAAGTGCAAAGAGTATATAGACTACAGGGTGTTGATATTAGTGATAAGCATATAGAAGTAATAGTAAGACAAATGGTAGCTAGAGTTAAAATAGAAGATGCTGGAGATACAGAACTACTTCCAGGGGGATTAAGTAATATATATGACTTCCAAGAAGGCAATCAAGCAGCTGAAGAGCGAGGAGAAAGACCATCTATTGGTAAAAGAGTGTTACTTGGTATAACTAAGGCATCTCTAGCTACAGAATCCTTCTTGTCGGCAGCTTCATTCCAAGAGACTACTAGGGTACTAACTGAAGCAGCTATAAAGGGGAAAGAAGATCACTTAATTGGACTTAAGGAAAATGTAATAATAGGTAAGCTCATACCTGCTGGTACAGGTATGAGACGTTACAAAAATATAGCTATAACTCATGATAATCAAGAAATTCTTGGTGAATAATAAGTAGGTTGACACAGAATAAAGATAGTGCTAAAATGTTATAGTGTGCAAATTCTAAGACAAGTTGACTTTTTAGATGTCTTGAAAGATTATGTATTAATACATAATCTTTCAGGTGTTTAATAAAGGAGGACACTTTATGTTTGAGGAATTAAAAGATCAAAAGAAGCTAGTGATAGGAACAAAGCAAGCCTTAAAAGCAATAAAAGAAGGCAAAGCCCAAACTCTTTTCATAGCCAAAGATGCAGAACGACATGTTACAAGAAATGTAGAAGAGGAAGCTAAAGCTCTCAATACTCAAATTGTTCATGTAGAATCTATGAAAAAGCTAGGGAAAGCCTGTGGCATAGAAGTTGGAGCAGCCACAGTAGTAATATTGAAGTAAGAATGTGTTGAAAGACGAGTCGGAGCATTTAATGTTTTAAGGTTTTGACCCTATAGATAGACGCTAAAATATAACCGACAACCGTCAACAAATTGTTTTATCAGCAGCATAGGCTGTACTAATCCTATGAATATATAGAATTGAAATAAAATAATTCCATGGAGGGAGGTGCAAAAATGCCAACAATTAGCCAATTGATCCGCAAAGGTAGAGAAAAAGTTGAATACAAATCAACTGCGCCTGCTTTGCAAAAAGGACATAACTCCTTAAAGAGAAAAACAACTAATATAAGCTCTCCACAAAAAAGAGGAGTTTGTACTTCAGTAAAAACTGTTACACCAAAGAAGCCTAACTCAGCTTTAAGAAAAGTTGCTAGGGTTAGATTAACTAACGGTATAGAGGTAAGCGCTTATATACCTGGAATTGGACACAATCTTCAAGAGCATAGTGTTGTGTTAATAAGAGGTGGTAAAGTAAAAGACTTACCAGGAGTTAGATACCACATTGTTAGAGGTACTCTTGATACTGCAGGTGTAAAAAACAGAAACCAAGCTAGATCTAAGTACGGTGCAAAAAGACCTAAATAATAATTGAACGTCGAGCGAGATGCACCCGCCTCCCAGGAGACGGGTTTTATATAATAGCACTCAGACGCACGACGGCAATCTTAAGGTTGTCGAGTACCGATGATAGAAATCATTGTTAAGGAGGGAAGCGAAGTGCCAAGAAAAGGATATATACCCAAAAGAGAAGTGTTGCCAGATCCAGTATATGGAAGTATCGTTGTTACAAAGCTTATAAACAGCGTTATGCTGGATGGTAAAAGAGGAACAGCTCAAAAAATAGTGTATAACGCATTTGAAACTATTAAAGAAAAAACAGGTGAAGAGCCATTAGAGGTGTTTGAAAAGGCAATTAATAATATTATGCCTGTTTTAGAAGTTAAGGCTAGACGTGTTGGAGGAGCTAATTATCAGGTTCCTATAGAAGTTAGACCTGATAGAAGACAAACTCTAGGACTTCGATGGTTAGTTAATTATACTCGTAAAAGAGGAGAAAAGACCATGGAAGAAAAACTAGCTAAAGAAATAATGGATGCAGCTAATAATACTGGAGCATCAGTTAAAAAGAGAGAAGATACTCATAAAATGGCAGAGGCTAATAAAGCATTTGCTCATTACAGATGGTAGAATAGAGAAAATAATTATTTTTTTGTTTATAATTGAACAATTTGGATACAATATTTTCTGTAGCATACCGATACGAGAAAGGAGGAAAAGTTGTGCCTAGACAGTTTACACTAAAGAACACTCGTAATATAGGAATAATGGCTCATATAGATGCCGGAAAAACAACAACTACTGAAAGAATACTATTCTATACTGGTAGAACCCATAAGTTAGGCGAAGTCCACGACGGGGGAGCTACTATGGACTGGATGAGTCAGGAGCAGGAAAGAGGTATAACAATAACTTCTGCTGCAACTACAGCTCAATGGAATGGTCATAGAATAAATATTATAGATACACCGGGACACGTGGACTTCACAGTAGAAGTCGAAAGGTCTCTTCGTGTACTAGATGGTTCGGTAGCTGTTTTTTGTGCAAAGGGTGGTGTGGAACCGCAATCAGAAAACGTATGGCGCCAAGCAGATAAATACAAAGTTCCAAGGATGGCCTATGTAAATAAAATGGACATCATGGGTGCTGATTTTGATAGAGTTATAGCTATGATGAAAGATAGGTTAAAAGCCAATGCTATTCCAATTCAGTATCCAATAGGAGCTGAAGATACCTTTATTGGTATTGTAGATATAGTAGAAATGAATGCTAGAATATATAAAGATGACCTAGGAAAAGAAATAGAAGTTGCTGAGATACCAGCAGATCTAAAAGACAAGGCTGAAGAGTTAAGACTCCAATTAGTTGAAGCTGTAGCAGAGTCTGATGAAGAATTAATGATGAAATACCTAGAAGGCGAAGAATTAACAATAGATGAAATAAAAGCAGGAATTAGAACACAAACCATTGCAAATGCTATGGTTCCAGTCGCTTGTGGTTCATCATATAAGAATAAGGGTGTTCAGTTAATGTTAGATGCAGTGGTAGATTATATGCCATCTCCATTAGACATTCCTGCCATTAAAGGAGTACTTCCAGATTCACAAGAGGAAGTTGAAAGACATGCTGACGATAGTGAACCATTCTCAGCTTTAGCATTTAAAATTATGACAGACCCTTATGTAGGTAAATTAGCTTTTTTTAGAGTTTACTCAGGTAGTTTAAAGTCTGGATCATATGTTTATAATTCAACAAAAGAGAAGAAAGAAAGAATAGGTAGAATACTACAAATGCATGCTAATCACAGAGAAGAAATCGAAGAGGTTTATTCTGGAGATATAGCAGCAGCTGTAGGGCTAAAAGATACTGGAACTGGAGATACTCTTTGTGATCAAAGTAGTGCAATAATTCTCGAATCCATGGAATTTCCAGAACCTGTTATCAATATTGCAATAGAGCCTAAAACTAAAGCAGGCCAGGAAAAAATGGGTGTAGCTTTAGCAAAGCTTTCTGAAGAAGACCCTACATTTAAAACTTGGACTGACGAAGATTCAGGACAAACAATTATAGCTGGTATGGGAGAGCTACACCTTGAGATCATTGTAGATAGACTTCTTAGAGAATTCAAGGTGGAAGCAAATGTAGGTAAGCCACAAGTTTCATATAAAGAAACTATTACAACTGACACTGAAGTGGATATGAAATATGCTCGTCAATCAGGTGGTAGAGGACAATATGGACATGTTAAAATTAGAGTTTACCCACAAGAGCCTGGTATCGGATATGAATTTGTCAACAAAATAGTTGGAGGTACTATTCCAAAAGAATATATTCCTCATGTTGATGCTGGTATCCAAGGTGCCATGGAAAATGGTATATTAGCTGGATTTGAAGTTGTAGATGTTAAAGTTGAGTTATACGATGGATCATACCATGATGTTGACTCATCAGAAATGGCATTTAAAATAGCAGGTTCTATGGCATTTAAAGAAGCTATGAAGAAAGCTAAGTCAGTTCTTTTGGAGCCATACTTCAAAATTGAGGTTGTTGTTCCTGAAGAATATATGGGTGATGTTATTGGAGATGTTAACTCAAGAAGAGGTAGAATTGAGGGAATGGAAGCTCGTGCAGGTGCTCAGGTAGTTCGAGGTTATGTGCCTCTATCAGAGATGTTTGGATATGCGACTGACCTTCGTTCAAAGACTCAAGGAAGAGGAACTTACACAATGGTATTTAACCATTATGAGCCGGTTCCAGCTAGCATAGCAGAAAAGCTAATTACAGGTAAGTAAAAGTTAACAATGTTGCCAGAGTACTCTGGCAACATAATATAAATATATTACTTAATTTAACGAAGAAATAAGTTCTTTAGTTATGATAAGGAGGAGAAAAGAATGGCAAAAGTAAAATTTGAAAGAAATAAGCCACACGTAAATATTGGAACAATAGGACACGTAGACCACGGTAAAACAACATTAACAGCAGCAATCACAATAACATTAAATAAAAGATTTGGAACAGGATCAGCAGTAGCATTTGACATGATAGACAAAGCACCAGAAGAAAAAGAAAGAGGAATCACGATTTCAACATCTCACGTAGAGTATGAGACACCAAATAGACACTACGCACACGTAGACTGTCCAGGCCATGCTGACTATGTAAAGAACATGATAACAGGAGCAGCCCAAATGGATGGAGCGATCCTAGTAGTTGCAGCAACAGATGGACCAATGCCACAAACAAGAGAGCATATCCTACTATCAAGACAGGTAGGAGTACCATATATAGTAGTATTCCTAAACAAGTGTGACATGGTAGATGACGAAGAATTACTAGACTTAGTAGAAATGGAAGTAAGAGAGCTACTAGACGAGTATGAATTCCCAGGAGATGACACACCAATAGTAAGAGGATCAGCATTAGAAGCATTAAACAACCCAGATGGAGAATGGGCAGAGAAGATAGTAAGCTTCTTTGAAGAAATAGACGCATACATTCCAGAGCCAGAAAGAGATACAGACAAACCATTCCTAATGCCAGTAGAGGATGTATTCTCAATCACAGGAAGAGGAACAGTAGCAACAGGAAGAGTAGAAAGAGGAATAGTAAAAGTACAAGACGAAGTAGAAATCGTAGGATTATCAGAAGCGCCAAGAAAAGTAATAGTAACAGGAGTAGAAATGTTCAGAAAGCTTCTTGACCAAGCACAGGCAGGAGACAATATCGGAGCATTATTAAGAGGAGTACAAAGAGACGAAATAGAAAGAGGCCAAGTATTAGCGAAGCCAGGAACAATAAAGCCACATACAAAGTTTAAAGCAGAGGTATATGTATTAAAGAAAGAAGAAGGTGGAAGACATACACCATTCTTTAACGGATACAGACCACAGTTTTACTTTAGAACAACAGACGTAACAGGATCAATCGCATTACCAGAAGGTGTAGAAATGTGTATGCCTGGAGACAATATCCAAATGGATATTGAACTAATCACATCAATAGCAGTAGAAGAAGGATTAAGATTTGCTATTCGTGAAGGTGGAAGAACAGTAGGAGCTGGAGTTGTAGCTACTATCATCGAGTAATATCTTTAAAAGATAGCCGGGCAAGAGTCTTGCTCGGCTACAATTAAAATTTAATATAAGATTTATAAAATGTTAATGCAAACTCATAAAAAAAAGTTTTTGTCAAGACTTGATAAGGTATAATTTTTAAGATATACTATTATAGTGTGTTTGCGGGGACTGCGATGAAGTGAAAGGTTGCCAATATAGATTGGGAGAAATTTTCACTGAGAATGTCCGTTCAAGAATCGGGCGACGGAATAGCTGTAGACGCTAACATCTTTAAAATAACACTGGGAACACCCGGGAGTGTGTACAGAGATTCTAGTCGTACGTATTAAAAATATTGCGTGCGATGAAAAAGGAGGGAAACAAAAATGGCAAACAGCAAGGGAAAACAAAAAATAAGAATAAGATTAAAGGCATTTGATCACAAAATCCTAGATCAATCATCTGAGAAGATAGTTGAAACTGCCAAAAGAACAGGGGCAGAAGTTTCAGGACCAGTACCATTGCCTACTGAAAAACAAATTATCACAATTCTTAGAGCTGTTCATAAGTACAAAGATGCTAGAGAGCAGTTTGAAATGAGAACTCATAAGAGATTAATCGATATCCTTAACCCAACACCTAAGACTGTAGATTCTCTAATGAGATTAGATTTACCTGCTGGTGTAGATATCGAAATTAAGCTTTAATAAAATGTGACTACTAAGAAATAGGTTATTATAGATTGCCTATACCTCTCTTAGTATGATTGCATGAATGTGTAATCCGCTGTAAGAATAATAGGAGGTGTAAATATGAAAGGAATTTTAGGAAGAAAATTAGGGATGACTCAAATCTTTACAGAAGAAGGAAGAGTTATACCTGTAACTGTAGTTCAAGCAGGTCCTATGGTTGTAACTCAAGTTAAAACTGTAGAAACTGATGGCTACAATGCTGTTCAAGTAGGTTTTGAAGATTTAAAAGAACATCGTGCAAATAGTCCAGTAAAGGGACATTTTAACAAAGCAGGAATTGATCTTAAAAAAATTGTAAGAGAATTTCTAGTTGAAAGTACTGATGACTACAAAGTTGGTCAAGAAATCAAGGTTGACATATTTGCTGAAGGAAGCAAAGTGGACGCAACAGCAACATCAAAAGGTAAGGGTACTCAAGGTACAATTAAGAGACATAATCATTCTAGAGGGCCAATGAGCCATGGTTCTAAAAGTCACAGACTTCCAGGATCAAAAGGTGCAGGATCAACTCCAAGTAGAGTTTTTAAAGGCCAACAAGAACCAGGAAGAATGGGTAATGAGCAGGTTACTGTGCAAAACCTAGAAGTTGCAAAAGTTGATTTAGAAAGAAATCTATTATTAATAAAAGGCGCAATTCCTGGACCGAGAAAAGGAATTGTTACAATAAAAGAAACTATTAAGGCTAGAGCATAATCTAGCTAAAGAAAGGAGGAAGTAAAATGCCAAAGGTTGCTTTATTAAATGTTTCAGGTGAACAAGTTGGTGATATAGAGTTAAGTGACAATATTTTTGGTGCGAAAATAAATGAAAACGTGCTACATGATGCTGTTAAAAATTATCTTGCAAACCAAAGACAAGGTACACAATCAGCTAAAACTAGAGCACAAGTACGAGGTGGCGGTAGAAAGCCATGGAGACAAAAGGGTACAGGAAGAGCTAGACAAGGAACTATAAGAGCGCCCCATTGGGTTGGAGGCGGTACTGCATTCGCTCCAAAGCCAAGAAGCTATCGTTATGAGCTGCCAAAGAAAGTAAAGAGGCTTGCTATGAAGTCTGCTTTAAGTTCAAAAGTGGTTGATGAAGATATTATCGTTATAGATGAGCTTAATATGACTGCTCCTAAAACTAAAGATATGGTTAATATTCTCAATAACCTTAAAATAGGAAAGAAAGCCCTTGTAGTAATGGGAGAAAAAAATGAAAACATTATAAGGTCAGCAAGTAATATTCCTGGCATAAGTACCACTCTAGCAACTACATTGAATGTTTATGATATTTTAAATCATGAAAAATTCGTTGTTACAAAAGAGGCGCTACACAAGATAGAGGAGGTGTACGCATAATGATGACAGCATATGATATTATAAAAAAGCCAATCATAAGTGAAAAAAGCATGGACGACATGGCTGAGAGAAAATACACCTTTGAAGTAGATATAAGAGCAAATAAAACAGAAATTAAAAAAGCTATTGAAACTATATTTTCTGTTGAAGTGGAAAAGGTTAATACAATCCGTGTTTTAGGTAAATACAAAAGACAGGGAACGAATATTGGTAAAAGACCTAATCGTAAAAAAGCAATTGTAAAATTAACTCCTGACAGTAAGGGCATCGAGTTCTTTGAAGGAATGTAGTTTACAACCCAATGAGAAAGAAGGAGGGGAATCACAATGGGTATAAAGAAGTTTAATCCAACTTCTCCAGGTGTAAGACAAATGACTGTGTCTACTTTTGAAGAAATAACAAAAAAAGAGCCAGAGAAGTCATTGCTTGCTCCATTGAAGAAGCATTCAGGTAGAAATGCTCAAGGTAAGATCACAATTCGTCACAGAGGTGGCGGTTCAAGAAGAAAGTATAGAATAATTGATTTTAAAAGAACTAAAGATAATGTACCAGCAACTGTATCAGCAATAGAATATGATCCAAACAGATCAGCAAATATAGCCTTATTAACTTATGCTGATGGCGAAAAAAGATATATTATCGCTCCTAACAAATTAGCTGTAGGTGACACAGTTGTTTCTGGGGAAACTGCTGATATTAAAGTGGGAAATGCATTACCGCTTAAAAATATTCCTTTAGGTTCAATAATCCACAATATTGAATTAAAGCCTGGTAAAGGTGGTCAATTAGTAAGATCAGCAGGAAACTCAGCTCAATTAATGGCTAAAGAAGGTAAATATGCTCAAGTCAGACTACCATCCGGAGAGGTTAGACTTGTAAGAATAGAGTGTAGAGCAACATTAGGTCAAGTAGGTAATATAGACCATGAAAATATTTCTATAGGTAAAGCAGGACGTACAAGAAATATGGGTATTAGACCAACAGTTAGAGGTTCTGTAATGAATCCTAATGATCACCCTCACGGTGGTGGAGAAGGAAGAACTCCTGTAGGTAGACCTTCGCCAGTAACTCCATGGGGTAAACCAGCTCTAGGATACAAAACAAGAAAGAAAAACAAGTCATCTGATAAATACATTGTTAAGCGTAGAAATCAGAAGTAGTAAAGGTAAAGAGGTCATTGGAATCGAGAGGTCATTGGCCTCATAGTTCTTAGTAATATGTGAAAGAAGTTGCCGAAGGGAGGAAAGAACTAGATATGAGTAGATCGTTAAAGAAAGGTCCTTTTATTGAACCTAAGCTTTTAAAGAGAATAGAAGAAATGAATGAAAAAAATGAAAAGAAGGTATTAAAGACTTGGTCTCGTCCTTCAACAATATTTCCTCAAATGATAGGCCATACTATAGCTGTCCATGATGGCAAGAAACATGTTCCAGTATATATAACTGAGGATATGGTAGGACATAAGTTAGGAGAATTTGCTCCAACAAGAACCTATAGAGGTCATGCAGATACAGAAAAGTCTTCAAGAGTAAAAAAGTAAGTTAGATGCAAAAGGAGGTTACTGATTTGGAATCTAAAGCAATTGCAAAATATGTACGCATATCTCCAAGAAAAATTAAGCCGGTAACGGATTTAATCAGAGGTAAAAATGTAGATGAAGCATTAGCTATTTTAGCATTTACTCCTAGAGCAGGATCACCTGTATTAGAAAAGGTTATTAATTCTGCAAAGGCAAATGCTGAAAACAATCATGACATGGACGTTGATAAATTATACATCGCTGATGTATATGCCAATCAAGGACCAACACTTAAGAGATTCAGAGCTGCATCAAAAGGAAGCGGTGTAAGGATTTTAAAAAGAACTAGTCATGTAGGAGTTGTACTAAAAGAAAGAGCTTAATAAGAAGGAGGGAGAAAATATGGGTCAAAAAGTAAATCCACATGGGTTGAGAGTTGGAATTATAAAGGACTGGGACTCAAAGTGGTATGCGAAAAAAGGCGACTTTCCAGACCTTTTAGTAGAAGATAACAAGATTCGTAAACATGTAAAGAATAAACTGTTTACTTCTGGAATTTCCAGAGTGGTTATCGAGAGAGCGGCTAATAATAAAGTTAAAGTAAATATCTTTACTGCAAAACCAGGTATGGTAATAGGTAAAGGTGGTGCTGGTGTAGATCAATTAAAGCTAGAACTAGAAAAGATAACAGGAAAAAGTGTATTAGTTAATATTAGTGAGATAAAAAATGCAGAGGTAGAGGCTCAATTAGTAGCTGAAAATGTAGCATTTTCTTTGGAAAGAAGGGTTTCCTTTAGAAGAGCAATGAAACAAGCTATACAAAGAGGAATGAAATCTGGAGCAAAAGGTGTTAAAGTATTAGCTTCAGGTAGACTTGGTGGAGCTGAAATGGCTAGAAATGAAAAGTATAGCGAAGGTAATGTGCCGCTTCATACATTAAGAGCCGATATAGACTATGGTTTTGCAGAAGCAAATACAACTTATGGAAAAATCGGAATTAAGGTTTGGATATATAAAGGTGAAGTTCTTCCAGAAGCTGCTGAGGCAGTTAAAGAAATGAGAAGAGCTAGTAGAGCTCAAAATAAAACAGAGCCAAAGCCCAAAAAGCAAGTAAGAGATAATAGAAATTTCCGAGATAGAAGAAATTATGACGATAAGTAGTATTTGAACAAGGGAAGGAGGAACAGACGATGTTAATGCCTAAAAGAGTTAAACGTCGTAGAGTGCATAGAGGCAGAATGAAAGGCGTTGCCCATAGAGGCAATACTATCACCTATGGTGAATATGGATTGATGGCAATGGATCCTGCTTGGATTACATCTAATCAAATCGAAGCTGCCAGAATTGCAATGACAAGATCTATTAAAAGAGGGGGAAAAGTTTGGATTAAAATATTCCCTCACAAGCCTGTAACACAAAAACCTGCTGAAACTCGTATGGGTGCTGGTAAAGGTTCACCTGAATACTGGGTTGCTGTTGTAAAGCCAGGAAGAGTTATGTTTGAACTAGCAGGAGTTAGTGAAGAAAAAGCTAGAGAAGCAATGAGACTGGCAATGCATAAGCTTCCAATCAAGTGTAAATTTGTAACTCGTCAAGAGATGGGAGAAAAGGGTGGTGAAGCTAATGAAAGCTAATAAGCTTCGTGATATGACTGCACAAGAACTAGGAGTAAAGTTAACGGAACTTAAAAGCGAACTTTTTAACTTGAGGTTTCAATTAGCTACTGGACAACTTGAAAATCCAATGAAGGTTAAAGGCGTGAGAAAGGATATTGCTCGCGTTCAAACCATCCTTAGAGAAAAAGAATTAAAAATGGTGAAATAGATTAGTCACGGAAGGAGGACTTCACTCGTGGAAAGAGCAAGCAGAAAGTTTAGAGTAGGACGTGTAGTGAGTGATAAAATGGATAAGACTATTGTAGTATCTGTTGAAGACTTTGTACGTCACCCACTTTACGGAAAAGCAGTTAAGAGAAGTAGAAAGTTTAAGGCTCATGATGAAAACAATGAGTGTAGAACTGGAGATAAAGTAAGAATTTCGGAAACCAGACCCCTAAGTAAAGATAAAAGGTGGAGAATGGTTAAAATCGTAGAAAAAGCTAAGTAGAAATATAGCTGGAGGGAGGTATTACTATGATTCAACAGGAATCACGATTGAAAGTAGCCGACAATTCAGGTGCAAAGGAATTGCTCTGTATCCGTGTTCTAGGTGGTACAGGCAGAAAATATGCCAATATTGGAGACGTAATTGTTTGTTCAGTTAAAGAAGCAACACCAGGTGGAGTTGTTAAAAGAGGACAAGTGGTTAAAGCTGTTGTTGTAAGAACAGCAAGTGGCTCAAGACGTGTTGACGGAAGTTATATTAAGTTTGATGAAAATGCAGCAGTTATTATTAAAGAGGATAAAAATCCCGTGGGAACTCGTATTTTTGGCCCGGTTGCAAGAGAACTTAGAGAAAGAGACTTCATGAAAATAGTTTCCCTTGCACCAGAAGTACTATAGTTCGAGGAGGTGTAACAATGCATGTTAAAAAAGGTGATACAGTAGTAGTAATTTCAGGAAAAGATAAAGGAAAAAAAGGTAAAATTCTTCAGGCGATGCCTAAAGCAGATAGAGTTATCGTAGAAGGTGTGAATATGGCAACAAAGCATCAGAAGCCTACTGCAAAGGTGCAGCAGGGTGGAATAGTCCATCAGGAAGGATCAATCCACGTTTCAAATGTAATGCTTTGGGACAATAAAGCAAAAGCTCCTACAAGAGTAGGATATAAAGTTTTAGACAACGGAAAAAAAGTTAGAGTATCAGTAAAGTCAGGCGAAACTATCGAATAGTTACCGGACTTGAAAGGAGGTAAGAAGGATGAGTGCAAGACTAAAAGAGATGTACAACAAAGAAATCACAAAAACTTTAATGGAAAAGTTTAATTATAGAAGTCCAATGGAAATACCTAAGCTAGAAAAAATAGTTGTAAATATGGGTCTAGGTGATGCAAAAGATAACACTAAGTTATTTGAAGTAGCTGTAGATGAACTAGGTATACTCACAGGACAAAAGCCAATTATCACTAGGGCCAAAAAGTCTGTTGCAAACTTTAAAGTTCGTGAAGGAATGCCTGTTGGGGCAAAGGTTACACTTAGAGGTCAAAAAATGTACGAATTCGCAGATAGAGTAATGAATGTTGCCCTACCAAGAGTACGTGACTTTAGAGGTGTAAATTCAAATTCCTTCGATGGAAGAGGAAATTATGCGTTAGGTATTAAAGAACAATTGATTTTCCCAGAAATCGAGTATGATAAAGTTGATAAAATAAGAGGTATGGATATCATATTTGTAACTACGGCTAAGACTGACGAAGAGGCACGTGAGCTATTAAGATTGCTAGGAATGCCATTTGCCAGATAAGAAGGAGGGGAAATAGTGGCTAAAAAAGCTCTCAAAATTAAGCAAGAAAGAAACCAAAAGTTTTCAACGAGAGAATACAATAGATGTCGAATTTGTGGAAGACCACATGGATACTTGAGAAGATTTGGTGTATGTCGTATATGTTTTAGAGAATTAGCTTATAAAGGACAAATACCAGGAGTTAAGAAGGCAAGCTGGTAAGGAATAAAGGGAAGGAGGTATTTATACCATGACTATGACAGATCCAATTGCAGATATGCTTACGCGTATAAGGAATGCCAATACAGTTAAACATGAAACAGTTGATATTCCTGCTTCAAATATGAAAAGGGCTATTGCAGAAATTCTGCTACAAGAAGGTTTTGTTAAAGGATATGATGTAATAGAGGACGGTAAACAAGGCATCATAAGACTTCAAATGAAATATGGGATGAACAAAGAAAAGGTAATCTCAGGACTTAAAAAAATCTCTAAACCAGGTTTAAGAGTGTATGCTAAAAGAGATGAGATACCTAAGGTATTGGGAGGTTTAGGAATAGCTATTCTTTCAACTTCCAATGGAATTATAACTGACAAGCAAGCTAGAAAGTTTGGAACGGGCGGAGAGGTTATTTGCTACGTTTGGTAATTAAGAATTTTAGGTATAGGAGGTGCAGCTATGTCAAGGATAGGTAAACAGCCGATCACTATCCCAGAGGGTGTTGAAATCAAGATTGATGACAAAAATCTGGTTACTGTTAAAGGTCCAAAGGGACAATTGCAGGAAAGTATTAATAAAGATATAAAAGTAGTGGTTAACGATAAAGAAATTTCAGTTGAAAGACCAACTAACAATAAAGTTCATAGATCTTTACACGGTTTAAGCCGAAGCCTAATAAATAATATGGTTGAAGGCGTAACTAAAGGCTTTGAAAAGAAGCTTCAAATAGTAGGGGTTGGTTTCCGTGCTGCTAAGCAAGGAAATAAACTGAACTTAAACTTAGGGTTCTCTCATCCAGTTGAAATGGTAGATCCAGATGGAATAACAACAGAAGTACCAGTTCCAACAGAGATTCTTGTTAAAGGTATTAACAAGCAACAAGTTGGAAACTATGCTGCGAAAATCAGAGAGTGGAGAGAGCCTGAACCATACAAAGGTAAGGGAATTAGATACTCTGACGAAATAGTAAGACGTAAGGAAGGTAAAACAGGTAAGTAGGAAAGGAGTGAACAGCAGTGATTAACAAGGAGAGCAAAAACAGTAGGCGTAAAAACCGTCATTTAAGAGTACGTAAAAAAGTTACTGGAACTCCTGAGCGTCCAAGACTTAGTATATATAGAAGCTTAAGCAATATGTATGCACAGATTATTGATGACAAAACAGGCAAAACACTTGTTGCTGCTTCTACATTGGATAAAGATATAAAAGAAGCAATTAAGTATGGTGGAAACAAAGAAGCTGCAAAAGCTGTAGGTCAATCTGTTGCAAAGAAAGCACAAGCCAAAGACATAAATAATGTTGTCTTTGATAGAGGCGGATATATATATCACGGTAGAATAAAAGAAGTAGCTGAAGGTGCTAGAGAAGCAGGATTGCAATTTTAACAGAAGGAGGGAAATTCATGCGACGTCAACTTATAGATGCTAGCAATATGGATTTGAAAGAAACCGTTGTTAATATTGGCCGTGTTACAAAAGTTGTAAAGGGTGGTAGAACATTTAGATTTAGTACAATTGTTGTAGTAGGCGATGAAGACGGTCACGTTGGAATGGGAACTGGTAAAGCAATGGAAATTCCAGACGCTATAAAAAAAGGCATTCAAGATGCTAAAAAGAATTTAATTAAAGTACCAATGGTTGGAACAACTATCCCTCACAAAGTAGAGGGACACTTCGGAGCAGGTAGAGTTTTATTAATGCCAGCAGCTGAAGGTACAGGAGTTATTGCAGGTGGACCAGTAAGAGCGGTTCTTGAGCTTGCTGGAATAAAGGATGTAAGAGCAAAATCATTAGGTACAAATAACTCCCGTAATATGGTTAATGCAACAATAGAGGGATTGAAAAATCTTAAAACTGTTGAGCAAGTTGCCAAATTAAGAGGAAAATCAGTAGAAGAACTACTAGGTTAGGGGGGAAGAGCCTTGGCTAATATGCTAAAAATTACACTTATTAAAAGTACAATTGGCGCGAAGCCTCAACATAGAAAAACTGTGAAAGCATTGGGGTTAAGAAAAATCAGACATACAGTTGAACAACCAGATAATCCTCAAATAAGAGGAATGGTAGAAAAAGTTAGACACTTGGTAGAAGTCCAAGAAGCATAGGTTAAGAGGGAGGTGTAACCATGAAGCTACATGAATTAAAACCAGCTGCTGGCTCAACAAAGAATAGAAAAAGACGTGGAAGAGGTACAGCTACAGGACAAGGTAAGACAGCGGGTAGAGGTGAAAAAGGACAAAAAGCCCGTAGCGGTGGTGGAGTAAGACCAGGTTTTGAAGGTGGTCAGATGCCACTATATAGAAGACTTCCTAAAAGAGGTTTTACAAATATCTTCAAAAAACAATGGACAATTGTTAATTTAGATCAATTAAATGTATTTGAAGATAATACAGTTGTGACAGTAGAACTACTTTTTGATAAAGGCATTATAAAAAAAGTAGTGGATGGTGTGAAAGTATTAGGTGACGGAGAGTTACAAAAGAAAATTACTGTGCAGGCCCATAAATTCAGTCAGTCAGCTGTAGAGAAAATCGAAGCTGCTGGAGGAAAGGCAGAGGTGATTTAAAGTGCTAACTACCCTTATGAATGCTTGGAAAATCCCAGATTTACGCAAGAGAATTTTATTTACTTTGGCAATGCTTGTGATATTTAGATTAGGCTCAACCATACCAGTACCTGGAATGGATAGAACGATACTTGACCAGATGATTAATCAGCAAGATGATGGATTATTCAGCTTCTTCAATTTACTATCTGGTGGTGCCTTTGGAAACTTTACAATATTTGCATTGAGTATAACTCCTTATATTACTTCTTCAATTATAATGCAGCTTCTAACTATTGCAATTCCAAGCTTAGAAGCAATGGCAAAAGAAGGAGAAGAAGGAAGAAAGAAAATTGCTCAATTTACAAGATATGGTACAGTAGTTCTTGCCTTAATTCAAGGGATTGCTGTTAGCGTAGGATTATTCCAGCGAGCATTGATTTCAACAGACATTTGGTCTGTAACGGTGGTAGTACTTTCACTTACGGCAGGAACAGCATTTCTAATGTGGCTAGGTGAACAAATCACAGAATATGGTATAGGAAATGGTATATCTTTAATCATCTTCGGTGGTATTGTATCTAGAATTCCTATTGGATTTCTTCAAACTTATGAGAAATTCCGTATAGGAGAGGTAAGCATTATTTCATTGTTGTTGTTTGCAGTTTTAGCTGTATTTATTATTGGAGGGGTCATAGCAATTCAACAAGGTACTAGAAAAATCCCAGTACAGTATGCAAAGCGTGTTGTAGGTAGAAAAATGTACGGTGGACATAGTACGCATATACCTTTAAAAGTAAATCAATCTGGAGTAATTCCAGTAATCTTTGCAATATCATTATTGCAGTTTCCACTAACTTTAACTTATTTTTTCCAAGGTGGAGGATTTACAAACTTTGTTCAAACCTACTTATCACCTGCAGGTAATCCTGGTATATGGATTTACTCAGCATTAAATGTATTGCTTATTATTTTCTTCACTTACTTCTATACAGCAGTTACTTTTAACCCACCAGAAGTGGCAGAAAATATGAAAAAAAATGGTGGTTTTATTCCTGGCATAAGACCTGGAAAACCAACTGCAGAGTATTTAGAGAGAGTGCTTACAAGAATAACTTTAGCAGGAGCAATTTTCCTGGCTGCAATTGCAGTAATGCCTACACTTTTACTACAGTTTACAACCCTACAGTTAAGATTTGGAGGAACTTCATTACTTATTGTTGTAGGAGTAGCATTAGAAACAATGAAACAAGTAGAATCACAAATGATGATGAGACATTATCAAGGTTTCTTAAAATAAAAGCATATGGGTAAAAGACCCATTTATGAACTTTAATAAATCCGGGAGATGGTGTAATGAGATTAATCTTATTAGGGCCTCCAGGGGCAGGAAAAGGAACACAAGCTGCAGGAATTGTAGAGAAATATGGAATTCCTCATATATCTACAGGAGATATTTTTCGTAAAAATATCAAAGAAGGTACTCAGCTAGGACTTAAAGCTAAAGAGTATATGGATAAAGGATTATTAGTTCCAGATGAGCTTGTAGTTGCAATAGTGGAGGATCGTTTACAAGAAAAAGACTGTAGTAAGGGATTTTTGTTAGATGGTTTTCCAAGAACTGTTGTGCAAGCTCAGGCGTTAGACAAAGCTTTAGGCAAAATGACTATAGCATTAGACAAAGTAATAAATGTAAATGTAGATAAAGCTATATTAGTTGGAAGAGCTGTAGGAAGAAGAATATGCAAGGAATGTGGTGCTACTTATCATGTAAAATTCAATCCCCCTTCCAAAGAGGGTGTGTGTGATAAATGCGGTGGTTCATTATATCAAAGAGCGGATGATAATGAAGAAACAGTTTCTAAGAGGATAGAGGTTTACCTAAATGAAACTCAACCACTGATTGACTACTACAATGATAAAAATATTCTTGTAAGTATAGACGGACAACAAGATATTGATAAAGTATTTGCAGATATTGTTGCTGCTTTAGAGGTTTAATATTATGATTATTTTAAAGTCAGCTACAGAAGTGCAATATATGCGAGATGCAGGAAAAATAGTAGCATATGCTCATGAAGTGATTCGGGAAAACATTCGCCCAGGAATCACAACCAAGGAATTGGATGAAGCAGTTGAAAAAGAAATTCATAAGCATGGTGCTATTCCCGCTTTTAAAGGATATAATGGTTTTCCTGCAAGCATATGTGCTTCAGTTAATGAAGAAGTAGTACATGGAATCCCTGGATTAAAAACTTTGAAAGATGGCGATATTATAAGTGTAGATATCGGAGCTGTTTACAATGGATATGTTGGTGATGCTGCAAAAACTTATCCTGTTGGAACAGTGGACGATGAGTCCTTAAGGCTTATAGAAGTTACAAAGCAATCTTTTTATGAAGGCTTAAAATTATGTAGAGAAGGTAATCGATTATCAGATGTATCTCATGCCATACAAAAATATGTGGAAGCTCATGGGTTTTCAGTGGTTAGAGATTATGTAGGTCATGGAATAGGTCAAGATATGCACGAAGACCCGCAAATTCCAAACTTCGGTAGTCCTGGAAAAGGACCTAGGCTTGCAGAAGGAATGGTTTTAGCCATAGAACCTATGGTAAATGCCGGAACCTACAAGGTGAAAACACTTTTAGATAATTGGACCGTGGTTACATTAGACGGTAAATTCTCTGCTCACTATGAGCATTCATTAGCCATCACAAAGAATGAACCCTTCATTTTAACAAGCTTATAATGACGGATATAGAGGTGAAACCATTGGATACTACTCATGAAATAAAAGTAGGGCAAGTAGTCAAGTCAAAAGCCGGAAGAGATAAAGACAGATTTTTTATTGTAATAGGTATTGTAGATGAACAATATGTCCTTATAGCTGATGGTGATTTGAGAAAGATAGATAAGCCCAAGCAAAAAAAAATTAAGCACTTATTCGTATATAACAACATCATAAGTGATGAGGTTAGAAAAAGAATAAGTGGAAATGAAAAAATAAATAATCTGTTTCTCAGGCGTGAACTGGAAAAACTGGGACAAATTAGACCAGGAATAGGAGGTTTGATTTCCTAATGGCCAAAGATGACGTAATTGAGGTTTCGGGCACTGTAGTAGATGCTCTGCCAAATGCCATGTTTAAGGTTAAGTTGGAAAACGGACATGAAATATTAGCACATATTTCCGGTAAGCTTAGAATGAATTTCATTAGAATATTACCCGGTGATACTGTAACAATTGAATTATCACCTTATGATTTAACAAGAGGAAGAATTACTTGGCGAGGTAAGTGATTAAGGAGGGATAACAGTGAAGGTTAAACCATCAGTTAAACCTATGTGTGAGAAATGCAAGATAATCAAAAGAAAAGGCAGAGTAATGGTTATCTGTGAGAATCCTAAACATAAGCAAAAACAAGGTTAAATCATAGCTTATATTAATGTTAAAATGGCGACTTTGCTCGCCAGTAAACTTATATTAGTATATAAGGAGCGGCTGAATCTCTTTAGGAGATAAAACTTTATTGCTAATACAATAAATATGTTACTAGTTATAGTGGACACAGATTTGATTTGGGAGGTGTAAAAACAATGGCTAGAATTGCAGGTGTTGACTTACCAAGGGAAAAAAGAGTAGAAATTGGTTTGACATATATCTTCGGTATAGGAAGAAGAACATCTAATAAGATTTTAGGGCAAACAGGAATCAATCCTGATACAAGAGTGAAAGACTTAACTGAAGATGAAGTAGGTCAATTAAGACAGGCTATAGACAGTGACTATAGAGTTGAAGGTGACCTTAGACGTGAAGTATCTTTAAATATAAAGAGGCTTAAAGAAATCAGTTCTTATAGAGGGATTAGACATAGAAGAGGCCTTCCGGTTAGGGGTCAAAAAACTAAAACAAATGCCCGTACTAGAAAAGGACCTAAGAAAACAGTAGGTCGTAAGAAAAAGAAATAGTTAAAGGAGGGTAAAAGAGATGGCAGCTAAAAAAGTAACTAAGGTTCGTAGAAAAAAACGCGAACGTAAAAATATAGAGCGCGGTCAAGCCCATATTCAGTCAACTTTTAACAATACCATTGTAACTCTTACTGATTTACAAGGTAATGCTCTATCTTGGGCGAGTGCCGGCGGATTAGGCTTTAGAGGATCAAGAAAATCAACACCTTTTGCAGCTCAAATGGCAGCTGAATCAGCAGCTAGTGTTGCTATGGAACATGGATTAAAAACAATTGAAGTATTTGTTAAAGGTCCTGGTTCTGGCCGTGAAGCAGCTATTCGTTCACTACAAGCAGCAGGCTTAGAAATTAATATGATAAAAGATGTTACGCCTGTACCGCATAATGGATGCAGACCACCAAAACGTAGAAGAGTTTAATTAGGATTAGGAGGTGTAAGAATAATGGCAAGATATACTGGACCATCATGTAGACTTTGTCGTAGAGAAGGACAAAAACTATATCTTAAAGGCGAAAGATGCTTTACAGATAAGTGTGCTATAGGTAGAAGAGGATATGCTCCAGGTCAACATGGGCAAGGAAGAAAAAAACTATCCGAATATGGTCTTCAATTAAGAGAAAAGCAGAAGGCTAAGAGATTTTATGGACTATTAGAAACTCAGTTTAAATCTTATTTTGAAAAAGCTGATAATATGCCTGGTATAACAGGTGAAAATCTATTAAGAATACTAGAAACAAGATTAGATAATGCTGTATTTAGAATGGGAATGGCTACTTCAAGAAAAGAAGCAAGACAATTAGTTAGACATGGTCATTTCATAGTAAATGGACAGAAGGTTGATATTCCATCATACCTAGTTTCTGTTGGAGATGTAATCGCAGTTAAAGAAAAAAGCAGAAGCTCTGAAAAATTCAAAGGATTTGCAGAAGCAGCTGTTAATGTACCAAACTGGGTACAAGTAAATTTTGAAAACCTAGAGGGAAAAGTGATTTCACTTCCAACAAGAGAAGATATTGATATTCCAATTGCTGACCACTTAATCGTCGAGTTGTACTCAAGATAATATTTAGAAGAATCAGTTACCCTCATAGTGTATAGAGATAAAACTTTAAAGGAGGGTCAAGTAAATGATTGAAATAGAAAAGCCCAAAATAGAATGTATAGATATTAACTCAGAGAATACCTATGGAAAATTTGTTGTAGAACCTCTTGAAAGAGGTTACGGTACTACACTAGGAAACAGCCTTAGAAGGATTTTATTATCCTCTCTTCCTGGTGCTGCAGTTACATCAGTAAAAATTGATGGAGTATTGCACGAATTTTCCACAGTTCCTGGGGTTAAGGAAGATGTAACAGAAATAGTCCTCAACCTAAAAAATTTATCTGCAAAAATATATGGAGATGAAAGCAAGATAGTAAGAATAGAGGCTGAAGGACCTGGAAAAGTAACTGCTGGTGACATAATAGCAGATGCTGATGTAGAAATACTTAATTCGGATCTTCATATAGCCACCTTAGAGGATGGATCAAAACTAGTAATGGAAATTGCTCTATCAAATGGAAGAGGATATGTATCTGCTGAAAATAATAAGCCAGATACTATGCCTATAGGAGTTATACCAGTTGACTCTATTTATACTCCAGTTAAAAAAGTTAGTTACTTTGTTGAAAATACAAGAGTAGGACAGGTGACTGACTATGATAAACTTACCCTAGAGGTATGGACAGATGGAAGTATAAAACCAGACGAAGCTGCTTCCCTTGGAGCAATGATAATGAAGGAACACTTAAACTTATTCATTACCCTTACAGACCATATCGATAATGTGGAAATAATGGTAGAAAAAGAGGAAGACAAGAAAGAAAAGGTTCTTGAAATGACGATTGAGGAGCTAGAGCTTTCAGTTCGTTCATATAATTGTCTTAAAAGAGCTGGCATTAACACAGTAGAAGAGCTTGCAGAAAAATCAGAAGAAGATATGATGAAGGTAAGAAATCTGGGTAAGAAGTCCCTTGAAGAAGTTCAACAGAAGCTTGAAGAGCTTGGTTTAGGCTTAAGACCTAGCGAAGATTAGTATAGGTTTAAAGGAGGCGAAGACATGGCACTACAGCGTAAATTAGGTCGTCCAACTGACCATAGACTAGCAATGATAAGAAATTTAGTTACAAGTCTATTAAAAGAAGGTCGAATACAAACTACTAATACAAGAGCAAAAGAAGCAAGACGTTTAGCTGAAAAGATGATTACATTAGCTAAAAAAGGCGATTTGCATTCTAGAAGACAGGCAATGGCATTTGTATATGATGAAACAGTAGTGAAAAATTTATTTGATGAAATAGGTCCTAAATATAAAGAAAGAAATGGCGGATATACAAGAATATTAAAGCTTGGCCCTCGTAGAGGAGATGCCGCAGAGATGGTTATCATTGAATTAGTATAGACAACAAGGGATTAAGTTTAAGGCTTAGTCCCTTTTTATTTTCATAAGATAGTTTAAATTTTAGATTTACTGTAGGTACAAATTAATTCGTACCTACTATTCAATTATTTTATACATTGTATTGGTAATATCCTGATTTAGAGGTATAATATATAAGGTATACTAAATTATATATCATCAATTTGTAGAGGAGATTTCAATCTCCGGTATAATGGAGATATCTGATATTAATTTATAACAAGTTAGTTGCAGAATAAGAATTAGAGAGGTTTATGTCAATGGAGAATATATTAGAAGTTTCGAATCTTGTTTATGAATATAAAGCTGAAGATAAAGAAAATGTCCAAGCTGTTAAAAACCTATCACTGAAAATTAATAAAGGTGAATTTGTGGTAGTGATAGGACACAATGGTTCTGGGAAATCCACATTGGCTAAGCATTTTAATGCTCTTTTGCTCCCTACAAGTGGTAAGGTACTTGTTATGGGTTTAGATACATTAGAAGAAAAATATACTTGGCAGATTAGGCAAACAGCTGGAATGGTTTTTCAAAATCCAGACAATCAAATTGTAGCTACAGTTGTAGAAGAAGATGTAGCCTTTGGTCCAGAAAATTTAGGAATAGAACCCAAAGAAATTTTCACAAGAGTTGAGGAAGCCTTAGGCTCTGTTCATATGTTAGAAAATAGAAGAAAAGGCCCACACCTTCTTTCAGGAGGTCAAAAGCAGAGAGTGGCTATAGCAGGGGTTATTGCCATGAAACCTGAATGCATAATATTAGATGAGCCTACAGCCATGTTAGATCCTTCAGGACGAAAAGAAGTTATGGAAACAGTAAAAAGACTAAATAAAGAAGAAGGAATAACTATTGTTCATATTACACATTTTATGGATGAGGCTGTAAATGCAGATAGAGTTATAGTTATGGAAGAAGGAAGTATAGTTCTTGAAGGTAAACCTAATGAAGTATTTTCCCAAGTTGATGTTCTAAAAAAACTTGGATTAGATGTTCCACAAGTAACTGAGCTAGCTTTTCAATTAAGCAAGGCAGGTATAGATATACCTAATGATATATTAACAGTAGATGAGATGGTGAGATACTTATGTCAATAATTATTGAAAATCTAACACATATATATAATCCTAAAAGTCCCTTTGAAACTACAGCTTTGAAGGAAATATCTTTAAAGATAAATGACGGTGAATTTATAGGTTTAATAGGACATACTGGTTCTGGAAAATCAACCTTGATACAACACTTAAACGGGTTGCTTAAACCATACTCTGGAAAGATTGTTATTAATGATTTGGATATTACTAGCAAAGATACAAAGCTTAAAACTGTTAGACAAAAAGTAGGACTTGTGTTTCAATACCCAGAGCATCAATTATTTGAAGAAACTGTGGCTAAAGATGTTATTTTTGGTCCGTTAAATTTAGGATTATCTGAGGTTGAGGCAGAGAACCGGGTAAAGGAAGCTATAGAGTGGGTTGGGCTTAACTATGATGAGATTAAAGACCGTTCCCCTTTTGAACTAAGTGGAGGTCAAAGAAGAAGAGTTGCTATAGCAGGAGTTGTAGCAATGAGACCAGAAGTATTAATACTTGATGAACCAACAGCTGGATTAGATCCAAAAGGAAGAGATGAAATACTAGCTCAGGTTAAAGACCTTCATAAGAAATATAATATGACAATAATTCTTGTATCTCATAGTATGGAGGATATTGCAAAGCTAGTTGATAGGATTATAGTAATGCATAAAGGTACAATTGCCCTAACAGGAGAACCTCGAGAGGTATTTAAGCATGTAGAGCGATTAGAAGAAATTGGTTTAGGTGTTCCTCAAATAACCTATTTAATGAAAAAACTCAAAGCTGCTGGAAAACCAGTAAAAGAAGAAATTCTGACCATAAATGAAGCAAGAGAAGAAATATTAAATTGGATGAGGAGAGTAAAATAATGTTACGAGATATTACTATTGGACAATACTATCCTGTGGATTCGCCAATACATCGTTTAGACCCAAGAGTCAAAATTTTAGCTACCTTTTTCTATATAACTGCGCTATTTATCGTAGAAACCTTTTTTTCATATTCATATGTAGTTGGATTTTTAGTATTTACTATAGTACTGTCAAAGGTTCCTGTTTCATATATGCTAAAGGGATTGAAGCCATTATTTCTTATAATTTTTTTAACCTTTGGAATAAATATATTTATGACAAAAGGTGAAATACTCTATCAGTTAGGACCATTAGACATAACTAAGGAAGGATTGTATCAAGCCTTTTTTATGGCTACAAGGTTAGTGCTGTTAATAATTGGAACATCATTGCTAACTCTTACAACGTCTCCAATTCAGCTTACCGATGGTATAGAAAAGTTGTTAAATCCTTTTAAAAAAATAGGAGTTCCTGCTCATGAACTAGCTATGATGATGACAATAGCATTAAGGTTTATCCCAACTTTATTAGAGGAAACAGATAAAATAATGAAAGCTCAGATGGCAAGAGGAGCTGACTTTGAAAGTGGAAACATATTAAATAGAGCTAAAAGTCTTGTTCCATTACTTGTCCCCTTATTTATTAGTGCATTTAGAAGAGCAGATGAACTAGCTATGGCAATGGAGGCCCGATGTTATCGTGGTGGAGAAAATCGTACAAGAATGAAAGAACTATCATTACATGGAAGAGATGTTATAGCTTCGGTAGTTATGATTGCAGTTTTAGCTGCTGTTATAGTGGATCGAGTGGTTTAAAGAAAGTTAGCAGTTAGCGGATAGCGGTTAGCAGTAAAAGATAAGGTCAAGTACGAGGTACAAAAATGTAGGGGCGATCTTTGATCGCCTGTTATCTTTAATATTCAACATACTCAGGTGATTTTATGAAAAATGTTAAACTTACAATACAATATGATGGTACTGGCTTTTCTGGGTGGCAGAAACAGCCTAATGGTAGGACTGTGCAAGAGGAAATTGAAAAATCACTTTCAACACTATTAAAAAAAGAAGTGAAAATTAATGGTTCTGGGCGAACTGATGCAGGAGTTCATGCCCTAGGTCAGGTGGCTAATTTTAGAGAGGACTTCACCATACCCATAGAAAGAATCCCTAGAGCATTAAATGGAATTTTGCCAGAGGATATTTCGATTTTGTCAGCAGAAGATATGGATATGGACTTTCATGCTAGATACTCTACTAAAGGTAAAAAATATGTATATAAAATATATAATTCCAAAATACGAAATCCTATACTTAGAAATTATAGCTACTGGGTTAGCGAAAACTTAGATGTGGATAAAATAAATAAAGCAGCACAGTTTTTTATAGGTACATATGACTTCAGAAGTTTTATGGCTTCGGGTTCTAGTATAAAGGATACTGTAAGAACTATATATTCAGTTGATGTATCTATAGATAAAAATATGATAATAATAGAAACGTCGGGAAACGGATTTCTTTATAATATGGTTAGAATAATGACAGGCACTTTAGTAGAGGTTGGAAAAGGCAAAATAAATCCAACACATATACCTAGAATTATTAAAGAAGGTAAAAGAGAAGGGGCGGGGCATACTGCTCCACCTCAAGGATTGTATTTAGCCAAGGTTAATTACTATTAATTATGAAATAAACCTTGACACACACGGGTGCATGTATTAAACTATATTAGTGATATGCTTATTAAAAAAACCACAGCCCCGGTTTTTTTAAAGATAGATAATAATACGAATTGGAAAAGCAGTGTTAGGAGGGAAAGAAATGAAATCATTCGTTGCTAAGCCACTTGAAATAGAAAGAAAGTGGTATGTAGTGGATGCTGATGGCAAGACACTAGGACGCCTTGCTACTGAAATAGCATCCATATTAAGAGGTAAAAGAAAGCCAATATTTACGCCTAATGTAGACACAGGCGATTTTGTTATTGTTGTAAATGCAGAGAAAATTGAATTAACTGGAAAGAAATTAGATCAAAAAATGTATAGACATCATACAGGATTCCCAGGAGGATTAAAAGAGCTTACTGCAAGAGAATTCATGGCGAAAAAGCCTGAACAAGTAATAACTCTTGCTGTTAAAGGAATGCTTCCAAAGAATAGTCTTGGTAGAAGTATGATAAAGAAACTTAAAGTATATACTGGTCCAGAGCACAAGCATGAGGCTCAAAAACCAGAAATTCTGGATATATAAGCATAGAAGAAGGGAGGAATTGCTATGGCTAGTGTACAATACTATGGAACAGGTAGAAGAAAGACTTCTGTTGCTAGGGTAAGATTAATCCCCGGAGAGGGTAATATAGTAGTAAACGGAAGAGATATAGATCAATATTTTGATTATGAAACTCTTAAAAGAGATATAAAGATGCCTCTTGTATTAACTGAAACATTAGGTAAATATGATGTTATAACGAAGGTTCACGGTGGTGGATTTACAGGTCAAGCAGGAGCATTAAGACATGGTATCTCAAGAGCTTTATTAAAAGCTGATGGAGAGTTTAGATCAACTCTTAAAAAAGCAGGATTCCTAACAAGAGATCCTCGTATGAAGGAAAGAAAAAAGTACGGCTTAAAGAAAGCAAGACGTGCGCCACAGTTCTCAAAAAGATAGGTATTTGTCGACTTCGAAGCAAGTTTGCTCAAAAGAGTATCAAAACGTCAGGGGAAAACACCTCTGGCGTTTTTATTTTATGCAAGAAAAAAAAATAAAAATAGGGACCCCCATGATTGTTTTACAGGAAGAAACCTGTTAACAAGACGGGGGTTTTCATACATATCATCTGTGTATATTGTGGATAACTCAAGGATTAGAGAGAAAAAGAGAAATGTGTAAGTCTAAATAGTAAAAAAACAAAAAAGATAAATATCATTTAAGCAGTTTCGATAAAATATACTTAATTTACTGATTTTAGGAGGGAATAACGTATAAAAAGAAGCCTTACTATAAATAAATTAACTTACTAATAATCAAGAAGCAACAAAAATAAGCCGGTATTTTGCCGGCCTTAAATTTTGAAAGCATATGTAATTTAAATGATTAAAAATTAATCATTTAAGGCTAAAAAAACTAATCTGTTTCTTCATTTTGACAGTGAGTAACCACATTTATATAACCCTGTATATCCTGTCTTCTTTCCTCCTTCAATATTCGGTAGGTCTCAATAAGTTTTTTTTCTTTTTCACTCAAGTAAAGGCTCTGTTCTTCTTTCACACTTTCACACTTTGATAAAGCCATAGGTGGCTGTCCTGTAAGAATCCAATCAACGTTAACATTAAATACTTTTCTAAAAGAAATGAGAGCGTTTGCTGATGGTGCAAATTTATCATTTTCTAGTTCGCTTAAGTTTCCTGTAGATAGACCTGTCATTTCTTTTACATCTGTCAGGGAAAGTTTACTCATTTTCCGTGCATAGCGAATTCGTTGACCAATAGTATCCATAGTAGTACCTCCAATTTTTATCCAATATCAGAGAAAAATATTAAAACTCTCTTGACAATATCTGATATCAGAGATATCATGGTAATATGATTAAGGTTTAATCATAAATGTCTTAATTATTGTACCATAAATTTCGGATAAACCAGAATAGTTATTCTTCAAAAGAGGGACGGGATAACGGATGAAAAGAAGAAGATTAACTCCATTTGGAAAGAAAGTCAAAGAAAGGCTGCTAGATTTAAATATGACCCAAAGGAAATTAGCAGAAAAGATAGGTGCCTCTGATGTATATTTAAGTATGATTATATATGGTGAGAGGTCAGGAGATATGTACATTGAAGAAATTAAAAATATTTTAAATTTAGATTATGACAATAAATAATACAACTTTAATTGTAAAAGTGACAAGTCAGGGGTCAGTTCCTTTCGGGTATAAGATTACAGAAGATAATGATATTGCAATTCACTACGGTAGAGATGAATATCTTATAATACTTCCAAATACTAATGAAGAAGGAGCAAAGAAGGTTATTCAGAAGATACGAAAAGGCATAGTAGTTAAGGGTGAAGATGAAAAAGTAATTGTCGAGATAAGTGCTGGTATTGCTTGTTCCTATTGTTTTTATAATTTTGAAGCATTGGCACAGATATCAGATAAAGAAATGTATATTGAGAAAAGGGAAAAGAGGCAATAAAAAAATTATGAATAACACCATCTGAATCTATGATGCAACAGTCGTGTTTGCTTTTGGATACATCCATACCAATATAAATCATAAAAACAGCTCCTTTATAGATTAGTTTGCTATGGTCCACAAATCTTATGCTAAATGTATCCTTGCTGTATATAAAGCCCCATGAGTTATCTAACTAATTAACAAATAAGCATAAGACAGTGGTTAGATCCTTAATTAAAATAGTTTAGCTATAGGTGATAAAACTAATCCACAGCGTCTTATGATAATTATAGTAAAAAATATTATGAAAGGAAAAGTATAATGAATTTTTACTATATGTTCATTATACAAGGTGATAAAATGAGCGGTAAAAGACTTCAGATATTAGAATTTGAAATAAATGCTATGAGGCGGCAACTTGAAAATCCTGTAAGTGAGAGGAAAATGACCAATGAAGAAACTCTGAAAATCAGTAGGGAACTTGATAAACTCATTGTGGTATATCAAGGGTTTATGATAAATAAGAAATAGTTTTTTAGAACTATTTAAAATATATTAGAGGAAAACATTATATCAGTTTAAATAAAAAGAGTTATAGTTGATGCCGTGGATGGAATCGGGGTAATTTCATTACATTCACGCTTTTTTTGTCCGCGATTTCTGTGACGAAATGGTATCCGTCTCTCAAAATGTAAAGATTTATAAAGAATTGCAAAATATGAAAGATATTAATGCGGTTGCATTTGATGCCTACGGGACACTTTTTGATGGCCATAGTGTTGTTGAAAAATGAAATAGCTTTTTTTCCGGAAAAGGGCAGCAAATAAGCGCAGTATGGAGAACAAAACAATTAGAGTATACTTAGTTGATGTCCTTAATGGGCCGATATGAGAACTTTTTTAGCATTACAAGGAAGGGATTGGTTTTTGCTCTGAAGGAATTAAAATTAGATTTTGATGATGAATTATGCAACGAAATGCTTAATGAATATTATATTTTAAAACTTTTTTTAGAAATTAGGGCAGCATTAGAAACTATAAAAGATAAAAAATTAGAAATATTGTCAAATGGTAATCCAGAAATACTTAATACTGTTATATGGAATTCTAAACTAAATGAGTTAATTCCAAACAATTTAAGCGTAAATGAATTAAAAATATTCAAGCCATTTCTTGGAGTATATCAATTGGCACCTGCCAAATTAAATATTCCAAGGGAACAGGTTTTATTTGTTTCATCAAACTCTTGGGATGCAGTAGGGGCTAAGGTCTTTGGGTTTAAAGTTTGTTGGATTAATCGAAGTAATCAACAATTTGAAGAATTAGATGTTAAGCCTGATGTTGTAGTCAATTACTTGACCAAAAACGGTTATGGGGATATGGTTGTTATGAGTATGGAAGCCTGCGAACGGTATCAATTTGAGAGTGAAGGTTACTTCAAGCTAAATGAAGCCGCTATTGAAGCAAAAACAACGGATGTGGGATATTCTCATAATGAAGTTTTTAATAATTTAAAAGCAAAGCTTAAAGAAAGGGCTGGAGAAGATAATGTATAAGTTGCGTTATCTTCCATCTACAAAGCAAGATATATCTAAAATTGTGTTATATATATCAGAGCATTTAAAAGATATAAAGGCAGCAGTAGATTTAGTAGATGTATTTGATAAATCAATACACGACTTGAACAATTTCCATATTCATGTAAGGTATATCAAAGCTTTATATCTTTAGAAGAAGAATATAGATTGTTATCAGTCAAAAATTATGGTGTTTTTTATGTGGTTAAAGAAGATATTGTAGAAATCCAAAGAATAATTTATTCTAAAATGAATTTGGAAAATATAATTAAGTAAAGTTTTATGCACTGCCATAAAAGCATAATTAAAACTAATGCACAATTTAAGGAAAGTGCGACACAAACGTCGCAGGTTAAGGATAAGGCTAAGGTTAAAACATAAAAACATAATGGTACGTGTGTAGGGGGGGATGCCCACATCACCCCGCGGGGATATACGCATTCCCGGGTCGATGTGGGCATCAACCACTACACCAGACAACGGTAGGGGCGACCTGTGGTCGCCTTGGTTTTAACATTCAACCGAGGCGACCACAGGTCGCCCCTACAACTGGTTTTAATCTTTTAACCTAAACCTCAACCTTAACCTGCGACGTTTACGTCGCACTTTCCCTAGAATGTGCATTAATTGCAACACAAGATATCACTTATAAATAATTGTTGTGAACATGCCGCCTGTTGTTTCGGTCATATTATTGGACATATGATGGGGAATATGGCAGTGAAAAGGCCAAACACCTGGATTATGTGTTTTGAATTGTATATCCCATGTTTCACCAGAAGCCACATTTATTGTATTTTTAATTAGCTGATTACTGTAGGGGATAATATTCCCATCAGACGCAATTACAAAAAATTGATGTCCGTGAATATGAATAGGGTGAGAATCTTTCATTATATTTCCCAACCTAATACGTACATCTTCATTGTACTTTACAGCTAATGGTTCAGTATAAGGAAAACATCGTCCATTCATAGCAAAGAAATTAAAATTATCAGAATGAGGGTCAATATCATATGTGCCTTTTTTGACTTCGCCCATTTTTAATTCTTTTACCTTAAACTCCTGTAGAATAATAAGATAATCACGATCAATAGAAGCATGCTTATAAGGATCCAAAATTATAAATCCACCACTAAGTCCCATCATTTCCTGTGTTGATGAAATATGATGGCTGTGATACATGTGGGTTCCAGGGGGATTTATAATCTTAAAATGATAATCGAAATATGAATTAGGTTCTATCTTAGGAGATGGTTGTACATCTGGTACACCATCCATGATATTAGGTACATCTAAACCATGCCAGTGCACACTTGTAGGTTGTGGGAGTCTATTATAGACTCTTATGTTCACATAGTCTCCTGGATAGACTTGAATGGTTGGTCCTGGAGTGCTACCGTTATACCCCCAAGCATTAATATATAAACCAGGGAGTAATTCTCTTTTTACTGGTTGGGCAATCAGCTCAAAATGCTTTACACCATTTTTGACTGTATATGGAAGGTTTGGTATATCAGGTGTAATTACCATAGGGTCACGTCCTTATAGAATTATTATTTAGTATCAATATATGTATATATTTACTGAATGATTATTTTTTTAAAAAAAGTATTTTGATTATTGGTAATATGCAATTATAATGAAGTATATCAATGTAAAATATATAGATATTGAATGATGATAATGCACAAATCATTTAAATCATCCAATGCTTACGTTTTTATAAAATAAATAATAAGAGGTCTTTGATGCTAGAAGGGAGTTAGAAAATATTAAGATAAAAGGATATGCAATTGACGATGAAGAGCTAGAAATTGGTTTAACTTGTGTAGCAGCTCCTATACTAAATAAAGATAATAAGGCAATTGCTGCTATAAGTATATCTGGCCCTACATTTAGAATTAATTCTATAGGTATTGATGAAATCATTAGGGAAGTAAAAATGGTTGGTGAGAAAACTTCAAGTTTAATAAAATGAAAATCCTACTAAGGTCAAAATCTTTGAAAATCAGGCCTTAGTGGGATTTTTATTTTGGGAAATATATCTTCTCAATGAAGAGTATATTGCTTTTCTCAATTTGTTTTTAGAAAAAGTTTTCTTAGCTGTTTTTTTATGAGAAAAATATCATATAGTAATGTTTTTGATCAATACAGAGTTTTATTTCATTAAACTTGAAATTTTATAAGCAGTCATCTTTACTTCCTTAATAATTGTATTAATATCTTTAGAATTGATTCTGGATGTAGGACCAGATAAACTGATGGCCGCAATAGCTTTATTATCTTGATCAAAAATAGGAGCTGCGATACAAGTCAAACCTATTTCCAATTCTTCGTTATCAATTGCATATCCGTTAATCCTAATATCCTCCAACTGTTGTGACAAGCTTTCCCAATTGCCAAGGGTATTTTTTGTATATATAGGAAATTCCTTATCTTCAAGGTTTTGTAAAACTTCTTTTGGTGAAAAAGCCAATAAACACTTACCTACAGCTGAACAATGACTTTCACTACTGGATCCTATAGAAGGGCTCACCTGTAAACGAGTTGATCCTTCTTCTTTTAAAATAAGAATGGTTTTTGGATAATCATTTGAATTTTTATCTAGTATTGAAACATTTACTGCTTCATTGAACTTTTGAGATAATTCAGTAGCATAGGGTTTAAGAAGATTTTTTAATGACATTTTTTCACCGACAACCATACCAAGGGCATATATTTTCATGCCTAACCAGTACTTCCCATTTTCAGGATTCTGTTGTATAAATCCCTTATTTTCAAGGGCAGTCAATGTTCTATGAACGGTACTTTTATATAATTCCAAGCGTCTTCCTATCTCGGTAATACCCAATTCTTTTTGTTCATCATATAATAAAAGCAAAATATTTAAAGCTCTATCTATTGAGTTTATGGTTTCTTTATCTTTAGCCAAAGCATTCCCCTCACTCTTCCAATATGTTAAAAATATTATCTCATAAATTATCAAATAAATCAAAAGAATTATTAAATAAACCATACAAAATTAAAGTAGTGAAACATAATTAAAAAAAATATTTATCTTAAGCAGGAAAAAAGAAATAAAAAAACATATTGATTTAATGAAATATTTAGAATATAATAAAATAAGAAATTTGGAATATATAAATTGCAAAACATTTAACAATAATGCAACAATTTTTATTAGATTTATATTAAATAATATATAGATAGAAATATGATCTTTCTAAAAAACAGGCAAAAACAGTATTTTATTGGCCTTATCAAGGTGAAATAAAATATTATTTTTAAAGAATTACCAGAACTTGGTTCTAGCAGAAAGAACAAAAAAATAACAATGTATTATAAACAAGGTATGAATTAGGAACTTAGATATTTTATATTAGCCTCATTAAGGTGAAATAAAATATTATTTTTGGGAACATACAGGAACTATGTTCTATGCTTAGGAACAAAATAATAACAATAAATAATAAAAAAGTATCATAGAGGAAGTTGGACTATTGAATATAAGGTAAAGAGCAGTTAGAAAAAAGATTAATGAAAATAAAATCTGTCAAAAGGGGGATTTGACATGGGGAAATTAGAAAAGTGTATGAGGATTGTAGATGAGGATATAGATGTTATTCCGAAATTTACTAGATCTCCATATTATCCTTTAGTAGTCAAAAAAGGCTATGGATCTACAATTGAAGATGCTGATGGTAATAAATATATTGATTTTCTTTCAAGTGCTGCAGTTTTAAACGTTGGGAGTTGTCATCCCAAAGTAGTTCAAGCTATTACAGATCAAGCAAAGGAACTTATACATTATACTCCTGGTTACATGTATCTAGAAGCACAAGTTGAGTTAGCAAAGAAGCTTATTGAAATCACACCGGGAAATTATAAAAAGAAGATTGCATTTGGTCTTTCGGGGTCAGATGCTATAGATGGAGTTATCAAACTAGCTAGAGCATACACTGGAAAAAATAAAATTATTTCCTTTACACAATCCTACCATGGATCAACCTATGGTGCTATTTCGGTATCTACAGTGAGTCTGAATATGAGAAGAAGGATAGGACCATTACTTCCAGATATATTTCACATAACCTATCCTGATTGTTATCGATGTATTTTTGGTAAAAAGGAAGAAAATTGCAATTTAGAGTGTTTAGAACAATTGAAATATAATTTCAAAAGTTTTTTACCCCCAGAAGAAATAGCTGGAATAATAATAGAACCTATTGCAGGTGATGCTGGACTTGTTATCCCACCACAAAAGTATATAGATGCATTATATGAGATTTGTAAAGAAAATAAAATACTTTTTATAATTGATGAGGTGCAACAGGGATTTGGTAGAACGGGAATGTGGTTTGGAATTGAAAACTTTAATATTATACCAGATATTATCGCAATGGGTAAAGGAATAGCATCAGGCATGCCTTTAAGTGCTATTGGAGGAAGGGATGAAATTATGGAATCCTTAGAAGATCCAGCACATTTGTTCACCATGTCAGGAAATCCTATAAGCTGTAAAGCTGCTTTAGCAACCATACAGGTTATTGAAGAAGAAAATCTTTTGGAATATACATTAAAAACAGGTTCATATCTAAAGGAAAATTTCCTGAAAATGAAAGCCAAATATCCTATTATAGGAGATGTACGAGGCTTGGGTTTATCAATAGGAGTAGATTTGATTAAAGATATAAAAACAAAAGAACAAAATTATGAGGCAGCCGCTAAAATATGCTATCGCTGTTGGGAAAAGGGTTTAATACTTACTTTCTTTGCTAATAGTGTATTGAGAATCCAACCACCTCTTAATATTACCCAAAAAGAGATAGATATGGCATTAAATATAATAGAAGAAGCTATTATTGAGTATATTGATGGAGATATTTCAGATGAAGTCTTAAAGATAGCAAAAGGTTGGTAAGGAGTTTGGATATTTAAGGGAATTTTATTTCTGATGAATGGGGAACAATGTTCTAAACAAAGGGAAAACACTACTAACTCCAAGGAGTAGGTGTTTATATAAAGACATTTATAAACCTCAAGACATTATTTTTTAGGTGGTTATTCAAAAAAACAATGAAAAAAGGAGGGGGGTTGCATAAGTTACAAAGTGCTTTTGTTTATAAGAGTTAAAAAATTCAATTTTAAAAAGGGGGATTTATGTAATGGAAATGAAAAGTAAAGAAATGAGTTTTGGCAAAGCAATGATTCCTATTATTTTCTTAATTGCAGCATTGGTAGGTACACTTAAATTTTTTGGTGGTGACCCACATATACCAATTCTTGCAGCAGCTGCAGTAGCATCAATTGTAGCAGTAGCATCTGGTCAAAAATGGTCTGACTTAGAAAGTGGCATGATAGAAACGATCAAATCTTCAATGCAAGCTATATTAATTGTCGGTATTATAGGTATGATTATAGGTACATGGATACTTTCAGGTACTGTCCCTACAATGATTTATTATGGTTTAAAAATCATTTCTCCTAAAGTTTTTTTAGTTGCAGCTTGTTTAATATGTAGTTTGGTTGCTTTGGCAACAGGTAGCTCTTGGACAACTGCAGGTACAGTAGGTATAGCTCTTATAGGTATGGGTCAAGGGCTTGGAATTCCACTTCCGATGGTAGCTGGTGCAATCATATCGGGAGCATATTTTGGAGATAAAATGTCACCCTTATCTGATACTACAAACCTAGCTCCAGCCATGGCAGGTACTACATTATTTGAACATATCAGACATATGGTTTATACTACAGGGCCAAGCTATGTTATTTCATTAATTTTATATGGTATATTAGGAGTGAAATATGGTAGTAGGGCACTTGACACAACATCAATAAATAATATACTAGATGCCTTGTCTAGTCAATTTGCAATATCTCCATTGTTGTTGATTCCTCCTATTTTAGTAATTGTGATGGTCGTTTTAAAGACTCCTGCAATACCAGGACTTATAGGGGGAAGTGTGTTAGGAGGATTATTTGCTTTTCTTTTTCAGGGGGCTGGAATGTCACAAATTATTGAAGCAACTCATTATGGGTATTTTTCTGAGACAGGAAATGAGGTTATTGATAGTCTATTAAGTCGTGGTGGGTTAGACAGTATGATGTGGACATTATCTCTTGTGTTAATAGCCATGTGCTTTGGGGGAGTTATGGAGAAATCAGGGATGCTTAATGCCATAGCATCAAAAATATTATTATTTGCTAACAATACTGGAAATCTCATATTGGCAACTGTGCTTACCTGTATCGCTACTGTTTTGGTAACAGGAGAACAATATCTTTCTATGGTCATTCCAGGAAGAATGTACAAGAATATATATGCTGATTTAGGACTGCATCCTAAAAACCTTTCAAGAACATTAGAGGATGCAGGAACATTAGTATCTCCTCTTATTCCATGGTCTACCTGTGGTGCTTTTATGTTTAGCTCATTGGGAGTATATCCATTTGCATATGCACCATTTGCATTTCTTTGTTTAATAAATCCTTTGGTAGCTATATTCTATGGATATACAGGTATTACAATTGAAAAACTTCCAAAGGAAGTAAAGGCTTAATAAACAAAATGTCAAATAGTCCTCATAGAATTTTCTATGAGGACTATTTGACTAAAACCATAAGTCTTAATAGATGTACATAGAGCCTAGCATCTACTTTTACTTGTTTTCAAAAATTTGTTTAGAAGGTTTAGCATAGGTTGGGGATTTGATATTATTTTTCATTTTCATCCTAACTACAGGATACACCATGGCTACTAACAAATAAATTAAAGTTCCCCTAACCTCGGTCAATGTTAATTCTATAGCCAAGTAGTAGCAGAATATAATAGTCATTAAAGCACCTACTATACATATAAACACATACAGTTTATCATTAATATGAAATTTGGATTTTGCCCATAAATCTGGTATTACCTTAGGCATTCTAATTAAAGCAAATATTACAACTGTCATCACAGCATTGGAAAGGAAATTTCCTACATTCGCTACACTACCAATATTCCAGCCTAAAAGTATGATTGCGGAAGCTAGAATATAGATAATTAACAATATCCAATGTGGGGTATTAAATCTCTTGTTTTTTACACCTAATGCTTTTGGAAACCATCCGTCTTCACAAGCTTGTACAATTGGTGGCGTAATCCAACCTAGTAAAGCATTCAATGAAGTTATCAATGCAATCATAGCACCAAAAATAATAAAGAACAAATATATAGGGTAGGGTAATACCTCATAAGCAGTAATTGCTAAGGATTTACCAGCAACTTGGGAAATAGGTAAAACTCCAGAAGCTACAATAGCTACAAGTACATACAGAATAGTAATAACAACTGTACTAACTATAATAGCAAAAGGAATATCTTTTGTAGGATTTTTACATTCTCCACTAAAATTAACTATAAAGATAGAGCCTGTAGTAGCAAAACTCATTAAAGCTGCTGCAGACATAATTCCTGAAAAACCATTAAGCATAAAATCTGGAGGTTGGGTAAATCCAGGTTTAATATGACCAAGGCCAAATCCAGCAAAGGCAAGTAGAGCAATGGTTAGAAGTATAACCATTATAAACTGTGCTTTTGCTGCAACTTCTACACCCCGCAAGTTGAGAATCACCAAAGCAGTTAAGACAATCATTGCTACAAGCTGTATATCTGCACTAGGTACAAATGCTAATACATAATCTGCAAACGCTAGACAATAAAGAGCAGCACTAAAAAAATAACTAATAAATATCACTGAATATAATCCTCCGAACCAATTTCCACCAAACAGAGAAGCTTGTGTATAGAAGCCTCCGTTCATTTGAATCGTTGAAGCAGCATATATTTGAGGCAATGAAGCTAAAAGTATCATGAAAGAACAAAGTATTACCGCAATTACAATAGAGCGACCAGTAAGACCTATGGCGAGTCCTAGTACAGACATAATACCGCCACCTATTACATTACCTATGGCCATTGATACTAAATCACCACGACCAAGAACAGCACTAGTTTCTTGTGGTTTGTTTGACATATGTGTTCACTTCCTTTTATAAGATTTAGTGAATTGCTAATTTTTAGACTCTAGGCTTTTGCATTTTTCTACATCCATTGCGCAATGGGCTATATAAACAATACTAACGGAAAACAGGAACGTCGTTCTGAAAACAACCTTAGTATACTAAAAAGCATTTTGATTGTCAATATTTTAAATTTAAAGTATATTTCTAGTCTTTTATAATATATAAATAGCAAATTTATTATGAATTCCCTGGTATTGCAAGGATTCATAATATCATATTTGTTTTATATTATTTTAATAGTTATTATTTCCAAAAGGTGAGTAGACAAATTAAATGCAACCTTTGCCAGAGTAAATAGGACACAGTTGCATTTACTTGTTCCAAAGATGAATAGAAAATGGTAAAAAGGCGTAAAAATATAGTTTTTTTAGTTAAAATGGTAATAAATGTAATGAATATCAATAAAAAAGGTCACACTTATATAAGGGTCACAAAAACTTGATTCTTCGGTCAGAGTAAATGCGCCCCCTAAAATGACTGTTCAGTTAGCTGTGTCTTACGCAGAAAATTAGGTTAAATTATTTTTTTAGCAAGGATGGTTTAAGTAATATCTCATTTGCTGGTATCCTTCTAATTCCCAGCTTTTCAAGAACGTCGTATCCATAGAGAAAGCTGAATGTGTCAAAAGGTGACTTATCGTTTAATTTCTCTCTGGAATAGGAGTTGATATGTGACATCATAAGTGAAATGTCATCTTGTGTGAAATCATCAAAGGAACTGCCTTTTGGCAGTATTCTCCTTATGAACTCATGATTTAACTCCACATTGGGCTTTTGGAATGATGCGTAAGGGTCACAGTAATATAACTTTGTTCTGTTATTACCTTGTGCATCGTATTCCAATGCCTTCGGGTTTGAAAATTCAGAGCCGTTATCGGTGATAATTACAGAAAATAACGCCTTGAAGCAATCTTGCCCTAGCAACTCATATATTGAATCAAAAACATCAATTACTGATTGAGACGTATTTCGTTCTCGAATGAAAGCTAGCATCAAATCGGAAGATTTGAACATCATTGTAAGCAAAACTTTGCCACCTACTCGCCCTATGACTGAATCCATCTCTACAACTGAAACGCCTGATGTTTCTACAAATGATAAAAATTCAGCATATGTGCGTCCAACTCGGCAACTTTTGTCAACCTTGTGCTCCACAGGCTTTGATTTTCGTGGCTTTGTTCGACAAACACGAGGCATATCAATATTTCTAGCTTTTAGAAGTCCTCCTGAGATATAACGATAAATAGACTTTTCACTAATTTCAAATTGATCCTGGTTTTGTGTAACGATGTGATGGACTGACTGACCACGCATGATTAGTGGGCTTACAATTTCATCAAGTACCATCAATTCATCTTCAGTTATGTTAGCCCCGACACGGGACTCTACAAGCATTTCACGATAAGTTTCGTGAGCTTTGCCATGAAGATAATATTTTTTGCGCAGTACACATTGGTACTCTTCTGAGCAACCATTACAGACATATGGGGGTTCAAAGAGCTTATAACAGGGCTGTTCCTGGTAATCTTCACATAACTCATTGCAAAGATTACATGTGGAGCAAAACTTAGTGCAGTTAGGCTTGTCGCTACAAAGATAGCGTTTTTTGCAACTATGGCGGTTGGTACACCTATTATGTATGCGGTATGGTGCATACTTGTTGCTAATTATGGCACGAGAACGAATCTCCCTAGAAATAGTTGATGTGCTCTTATCAAGTCTCAGGGCAATCTGTTTAATGGATAATCCGTATTTTAGCCATTGTTCAATCTGTAAACGCTCAGTGTCTGTTAAATGTTTGTGTTTAGGCATGACAATTTCCTCCGATTTCTAATTTGCGAAAGACACATATGGTAATTAATACCATATATATTATTGACAAAAAAACTGAAGTTTTTGCCAGACTAAACGCAACCACTTCCCCATGGGGAAGTATATTCTTTAAAAATTACTAATAACTAGTTGTAAGACTAAATGCAGCCCCTATCTTTGTAAGATTAAATGCAACTACTCTAATCCGATAGGGTTGCATTTAACTTGTCAACTTAGGATTATTTCCAAAATATAGATTTCTGAATATTTGTTTATTGACATATTTCAATTCTCTTTGTATAATAAGCATAACGGAAAGTAGGAACAGCGTTCCAAATATCTAAAAATTGTTTATTGACATATTTCAATTCTCTTTGTATAATAAGCATAACTAAAAATCGGAACAGTGTTCCAAAACAAATTAAGATTTAAAAAGTTTTCAAAATATTTTGTTCGCTGAAATATTGATTAAAATTATATACAAGGGGTGAGTACATGAAAGAAAAAAACAAAAATCAAGGCTCGAGGGTTTTGGGGGCCGCTACTGGTATAAACCTTGTCTGTGGAATATTGTATATTTGGGGTGTCATTAGTAAGGCTTTAGTGGAACAATTAAATTGGACCAGTAAGCAAGCTTCCCTACCATATACTGTAGCTACTATTTCATTTGTTATTGCTATGGTTATATTCGGAAATATACAAGATAAGAAAGGTCCAAGAATGGTTGCTACCATAGGTGGTTTTTTAATGGGTTCTGGACTAATTATTTCTGGACTAACATTAAGTCCTTTAATGTTAGTTATAGGTATGGGAATCATTTCAGGTAGTGGAATAGGAATATTAAATGTATCAACTACCCCGCCAGCAGTAAAGTGGTTTTCACCTTCGAAGAAGGGCATGATAACAGGCATAATTGTAGGAGGCGTTAGTGTATCATCGATGCTTTATTCTCCACTGGCAAATTATTTAATTAAGAATCAAAGTATTTCTACAACCTTTATTATAATAGGTTGTATAGCGTTATTATCAGTTTTTCTAGCACAGTTTTTAAAGAATCCGCCTGAAGAATATAAGATAAAATCCAAGGATTCTCAAAAGAGTTTTTCAGCTAATGAAGGTTTTACTTGGCAAGAAATGTTAAAGACAAGACAGTTCTATATGGTATGGATCATGTTAGGTCTATCATCATCAGCGGGACTTATGATAATTGGTCACATTTCAAATATTGCAAAAGTTCAAGCAAAATGGGAAGCTGGATTTATATTAGTAATATTATTGGCAATCTTTAATACTCTTGGAAGATTTTTAGGTGGAGCAGTATCAGATAGAATTGGAAGAAGTAATTTGATGAGAGTTATTTTTCTAATGCAAGGTGTAAATATGTTTTTATTTAGTCAATACAATAATGTTGGATTATTAGCCATAGGTGCAGCAATTGCAGGATTATGCTATGGAGCCACATTCTCAGTTTTTCCTGCGACCATCTCTGATATGTATGGAATGAAAAATTTTGGTATGAATTTCGGTCTTATGTTTACTGCTTGGGGATTTGGTGGTGTGATAGGTCCTATGACAGGTGCAGCTATATTTGATATGGTTGGTAATTATAACACATCTTATTTAGTAGCTGGTACTCTCTTAGTTCTTGCTTTTGTAATAACTTATGTACTTGATAAAAGCAAGGAAGGGCTGAAGGTTTTAAGTTTTTAATATGCAATTTAGACTATTTATAAAATATAAAACAAGCCCAATATATTATTGACCATTATTAATGGCAAGAATAGAATAATAGCTGAAATGGATTGTTAATAGTACAGATAATAAGCAAAAGGAGAAAAAAATGTCGGAAAAAGTTGTTGCGGTAGACCGAGCTTTAGATTTATTGCTCTTACTGTATGATTTTGGAGAAGAGATGGGGATTTCTGGTATTAGTAGAGAATTAGGTTTTCCTAAGAGCTCTATTCATAGAATGTTAACCACATTAGAAAAAAAAGGTTTTGTCCATCAAAATCTAGAAAATGGTAAGTACTGGTTAGGGCTAAAGGTCTATGCAATGGGGCTACTGGTGGGAGAAAGATTGTCCTTAGTTCAATTAATAAGGCCTTATGCAAAGAAACTTTTTGATGAATATCAAGAGGTTGTAAATGTGTCTGTTTTAGACAAAGACACACATGATGGTTATAAGACCATTGTAGTACTTAAGGAAACCGACACTACGAAGGTACTTTCTGTAAATCCAAATGTAGGCTTTAGTTCTGATGTCCATGTATCATCAGTAGGCAAATGTCTACTGGCATTTTCTAAGGATATAGATTTAGATAGGGTAATCCATAAAGATCTAAGGAAATATACAGAGAAAACAATAGTAGAAAAAGATATATTAGTTAATGAATTAAAGAAAATAAGAGAGCAAGGATATGCAATTGACAATGAGGAACAAGAAATCGGATTATTCTGTATTGGGGCACCCATATTAGATAAGTATGGCAATGCTGTTGCAGCCATAAGCATGTCTGGACCTATAGCTAGAATGAAAAGGGAAGATTTAAATCAAAAGATCTCTTCAGTAGTCCGGATTGGAAAAAAGATTACAGATGTTTTTAAGCAATTAGGTTAAACAATGAACAATAGATGCGGCTATTTTCATAATACAATATCGGAACATAGTTCCCAAAAATAAAAGGAGGCGCCTATGAGAATTTTAGTTATTAATCCAGGCGGTACATCAACTAAGATATCAGTGTTTGAGGACAAAACCGAAGTATTTAAAAAGAACATAAGCCATACTCAAGCAGATTTAAATGATTTTAAGACTGTATTTGATCAATATGGGTATAGAAAAGAATTGATACTTAATACCTTAAAGGAAAACAACTTCCCTATTGAAACCTTTAACTGTGTTGTAGGTAGAGGGGGACTTATGAAACCCATAGCTGGTGGAACTTATACAGTAAACGATAGTATGATTGAAGATTTAAGAAATGCTATTAATGGAGAACATGCTAGTAATCTAGGCTCAGTACTGGCAAAAAATATAGGTGATGAAATAAATGCACCTTCCTTTGTAGTAGACCCTGTTTCAGTAGATGAGTTTCAAGGTATATCCAGAATTACAGGCTTAGCAGATATTGAAAAGGCAAGTTGGTTACATGCCTTGAACCACAAGGCAGTTTGTAGAAAGGCTGCAGAAGAAATGGGCGGAAAATATGAAGATTATAATTTTATTGTTGCCCATCTAGGTTCAGGTATATCTATAGTAGCACATAACAAGGGAAAGATGATTGATGGCAGTGGTGGCAGATCAGATGGTCCTTTTTCTCCAGAGAGAAGTGGTGGCATCCTTACTTACCCACTTATTAAACTGTGTTACTCTGGTAAATACACTCAAGATGAAATGATTAACAAGGTTAGTAATATTGGTGGAATGTATGATTATTTAGGAACAAAAGATATGATTGAAATAGAAGACAGAATAAAAAAAGGCGATTTAAAAGCTAAGCTTATTATGGATGCATTTATATATCAAATAGCTAAGGAAATTTCCATGTATGGAGCTTCACTTTATGGTAATGTAGATAAAATTATCTTAACGGGTGGAATATCTCATTCAGACTTAGTAACCTCAGAAGTTAAGAAAAGAGTTTCTTATTTAGCTGATGTAGAAATTACACCAGGAGAAATGGAAATGGAAGCTTTAGCCTTAGGGGCACTAAGAGTACTAAATGGTGAAGAAGAAGCAAAAGTATATCAATAAATAGGAGGTGGCGAGATGTTAAAGAACTTTGATGATTTAATCCAAAAAGTAAAACAAACAGGTATATCTAAAGTATGTGTGGCTGGTGCAGATGATGAAGAAGTGTTGAAAGCAGTAAAGATGGCTACAGATATGGGATTTATAGAATCTATATTAGTAGGAGATAAAGAAAAGATTGAAGCAATAGCAAAAGCAATAGATTTAACTAATTATGAAATAGTAGATATGAAAGATCCTGAAGAAGCAGCTTTAGAGGGGGTAAAAATCGTAAAGTCTGGTAGGGCGAAGGTTCTTATGAAGGGCTTTGTAAATACTAGTGTGTATTTAAGAGCTGTACTAAATAGGGAGCACGGTCTAAGAACAGGTAGATTATTATCCTTGCTAGCAGTATATGAAATAGAGGGATATCATAAATTACTTTATTGTACTGATAGTGGTGTAAACGTTAGTCCTAACTTAGAACAAAAGAAAGATATATTAACAAACTCTTTACTAGCGTTACAAGGAATAGGACTTGACATGCCAAAGGTAGCTGCTTTAACAGCAAATGAAAAAGTAGATCCTAAGGTAGCATCAACTGTAGATGCAGCAGGTTTAGTAGATTCAGTGGCAAAGGGTGAAATACCAAAATGTATAATAGAAGGGCCTATAGCCTTTGATGTTGCTTTTGATGCCCATGCAGCAGAGCATAAAGGAATTGATAGCAAAGTATCAGGTGATGTAGATTTATTAGTATTCCCTAATATAGAGACAGGAAATGCTTTAGGAAAATCTTGGTTACATTTTAACAAAGCAAAATGGGCTGGAATAATACTTGGTGCATCTAATCCTGTAGTTCTAGGTTCAAGATCAGATACTGCAGAGATAAAAGTAAATTCTATAGCTCTAGCATGCTTGGCTTCTAATATATAAGAAATTTTAAGGGGGTATGTAAGGTGAAATTTGCTAATCGTATGGAGGCGTTAAAGCCATCAGATATTCGTGAGGCTATGAAAATGATAGCTGCAAACCCTGGAACTATATCTTTTGCAGGTGGACTGCCTGATCCAAAGCTATTTCCAGCTGAAGCAATGAGAGAGGCAACAAATAAAACATTGAAAGAAAATTCAGATATTGCCCTGCAATATGGTCTTACTCTAGGACGAGTGTCTTTAAGAGAAAAGATTGTTGGACTTATGGCAAGAGAGGGTGTTAAAAGCACAGTTGATAATATTGCTATTACAACAGGATCTCAACAAGCTATATCTTTAAGTACCATGCTTTTTCTAAATCCAGGAGATGTAACTATTACAGAAAATCCTAGTTATTTAGGTGCCCTTTCAGCATTTAAACCCTATGAAACAGGTTATATAGGTGTAGATGGCGATGATGAAGGAATGCTGATGGATAAGCTAGAAGAAACTATTAAAAACAATCCCAATGTAAAAATGATATATGTAATACCAAACTTTCAAAATCCTACAGGAAAAACTTGGTCATTAGAAAGACGAAAAAAATTAATAGAGATAGCTAATAAGTATGATTTACCTATAATTGAAGATAACGCTTATGGAGAGGTAAGGTTTGAAGGAGAACGTATTCCTTCAATACAATCCTTAGATACAGAGGGCAGAGTACTTCATCTAGGTTCATTTTCTAAGATATTATCACCAGGTTTAAGAGTAGGCTGGATATGTACAGACAAAAATGTTATATCTAAATTTGAGCTAGTTAAATATGGATGTGACCTTCAATCAGCTGAATTGGCTCAAATGCAAGTAGATGAATATTTAGCAAATAATGATATTGATGAGCATTTATCTAAAATAATCAAAGTTTATGGAGAACGTAGAGATTTAATGATTAATGCGATTAAGGAGAACTTCCCACCAGAAGCAAAATATGTTTATCCAGAAGGGGG